>Ga0154006_1000019_pt1 | contig 116975 bp, 104 predicted proteins | sample TSFL090MetaG_FD_104747 | JGI IMG/M metagenome (GOLD analysis project Ga0154006, IMG submission 104747) | Attine ant fungus gardens microbial communities from Florida, USA - TSFL090 MetaG | ecosystem: Host-associated > Fungi > Mycelium > Unclassified | place: USA: Florida, Wakulla State Forest...
CGCAATATCTTTTCCGTCACGGAGCTTGCGACCTTTACCAATCTCCACTTCCTGCAACGGTTTTTGCCAATCGCTCATGACGCCGTTACCACGCGGATAACGAATGACAAATGGATGTTCCGTCTTGTCCAGTTGCGCCGTGTACATGAGGTTGCGCAGTTCTTGTTCGTTCATTGGAGCGGACAAGATCAAATTTGGAATACCACGGAAATACGCAATATCGTAAGCGCCGTGGTGCGTAGGTCCGTCTTCGCCAACCATACCTGCACGATCCAAACAAAATACAACTGGTAGATCCTGTATCGCAACGTCGTGTACGACTTGGTCAAATGCGCGCTGCATGAACGACGAATAAATATTGCAGAAAACTTTAAGTCCCTGCGTTGCCATTCCCGCACTCAAAGTCACGGCATGCTGTTCGCAAATGCCTACGTCAAACGTTCTGTTGGGCATCGCTTCCATCATGATCTTCATGGAAGAACCGCTCAGCATAGCTGGCGTTACGCCCATGATTTTGTCGTTCTTTTCGGCAAGTTCAACGATGGTTTTTCCGAAAACGTCCTGATATTTTGGCGGTTGTGGCAGGTCAAATTTTGCCTTGTAGATTTCGCCCGTTATTTTGTCAAAAAGCCCCGGAGCGTGCCATTTGGTTTGTTCTTTTTCGGCTAATGCAAAACCTTTTCCCTTTACGGTAACGATATGTAGGATTTTCGGGCCGGGAATTTTGCGGAGATCTTTTAATGTTTCTACAAGTTTGGTAATATTATGTCCGTCGATTGGACCGAAGTATCTCAGTTTGAGCGATTCGAAAAGGTTAGCGCTATTGCTGATCATGCCTTTTAGGCTGTCCGCTAATTTGCTCGCCATCGCTCTGGAAAAAGATTTGCCGATAGGTAGTTTCCCCAGAGCTTTCCAAACGTCGTCCCTAAATTTATTGTAAGATGCGGACAAGGAAATGTCCGTCAAATATTCTTTTAATGCGCCGACGTTGGGGTCGATGCTCATACAGTTGTCGTTCAATATGATGAGCATGTCACTGTCCGAAACGCCTGCGTGGTTCATGGCTTCAAACGCCATGCCTGCTGTCATGGAACCGTCGCCGATAATGGCCACCGATTTTCGATCCTCTCCTTTGTATTTGGCGGCAATCGCCATTCCCAACGCTGCGGAAATGGACGTGGAAGAATGCCCCACGCCGAAAGTATCGTATTCGCTTTCGGAACGTTTGGGAAAGCCGCTCAGCCCGTTCAGTTTTCTATTGGTGAAAAAGTTGTCGCGTCTTCCGGTCAATATTTTGTGGCCGTAAGCTTGGTGCCCAACGTCCCAAACCAGTTGATCGTAAGGTGTATTGTACACATAGTGCAATGCAACGGAAAGTTCGACGACGCCGAGACTCGCCGCAAAATGTCCGCCGTGCGTGCTTACGACGTCAATGATATATTGTCTCAACTCTTCGCAGACCTGCAAAAGTTGCTCCTGCGGGATTTTTTTCAAATCATCGGGAGAGTCGATGGTCTTCAACAATGATCCGGCTTCAATATTCATTTCGTTCAAATTGAAATGTAAAAGTAGGATTTTTTTGAGTTGTAAGTGATGAGCGGTGAGTGATGAGTGTGGTTGTTTACTTTTTCAACCTCGTTTTTCCTCATTTTTCGTTTCTTCAAATCATCATTTCGACTACATAAACTTCTCGCCGTACTTTTTGCGTACTTCCACCATGTATTCCTTCACTTCCTGTTCCTTGTCGCGTTTGCAGATGAGCAATACGTCGTCTGTGTCGATGACGATATGGTCTTCCAAACCTTGTATGACGACCAGTTTTTTGTCCGGGACGTTGATGATGCTTTTTGTCGAATCGATATTGAGGATTTTATCACCCGAAAGTGCATTTCCGAGATAGTCTTTTTCCTGATTTTCGTAAATATTGTTCCATGTCCCGAGGTCGCTCCATCCAAATTCGCAAGGAATGATGTAGATGTTTTCGCTTTTTTCCATGATCGCAAGATCAAGCGAAAGATTGGTGCAGAGCGCATAGACATTTTCCAAAACCTGTGCTTCCTTATCTTGGTCAAACAGGTCTTTGGCATCCGCGAAAGCTTCGTACATTTCGGGTTCGTACATCTCAAATTCCTTGATGATTTGGGACGCTTTCCATACGAACAAACCTGTATTCCACAGAAAATCACCGCTATCGATGAATGCCTGCGCCATTTCCATCGGCGGTTTCTCGGTAAAGGTTTTTACTTTGAAAACCTGCGGTTCGATTTCGTATTGTTCCCTTTGGATGTAGCCGTAGTTGATATTGGGATACAGCGGTTTGATCCCGAGCGAGACAAAACCATTGGTCTTGTCGGCAAAATTCAGCGCTTTTTGGGTTGCTTCCTGAAAACCTTGTTTGTCCAATATAATCTGGTCGCTGGGCGAAACGACGATATTGGCATTGGGGTTTTTGTGGAGCAACTTGAACGAAATATAAGCGACGCAAGGTGCCGTGTTTTTGCGGCTAGGTTCGCTCAGTATGTTTTCGTCCGCAACGTCGGGTAGCTGTTCCCTCACGAGCGACAAGTAATCCTTATTGGTAATAATGTAGATATTTTCTTTGGGGATGAAGGGCGTAAAACGTTCGTATGTAGCTTGCAGAAAAGTTTTTCCCACATGCAAAATATCAAGGAATTGTTTTGGTAATGCCAATTTGCTTTTCGGCCAGAGTCTGGATCCGATACCGCCGGCAAGAATCAAAACATAGTGGTCTTTGTTCATGTACAATTGTTTCTAATGTCCAATAAAATGGGCGATTCAAATGTAGTCAAAACCTCCCATTTCGCTCTTTTTACTTGGCAAAACTTGGGAAGGTATTGCATTACTTTAACGTTTGTCAGATAAGGGGATGCAATACCTTCTTTTAGGAAAGGTCAATGCTGCAGAAAATTATTCGTCTTTCGGCTTGTCCTTGATTTCCGATTTTTTCAGATAGATTTTCTTGCCTTCTTTGTTGAGGTAGTATTTCCTGTCTTTTTTGTCTATGTAGACGTCGGAACCGTCGGGCGCGACTTTGCCTTTGTAGGTCTTGTCTTTCACTTTGGCGAAGCCTTTTGTCGCAAGCTCGGCACTTTTGTCGCCGACTTTTTTGGCACTTTTGCTGATGGCTTTGCCGGTTTTGTCTGCTGTTTGTTCTACTTTGGATTGAGCGGTTGCGTTACCGATCGCCAATATCGAGGAAAACGCCAATGCCGTCAAACCGAGAACGAGTGTTTTTTTCATAATTTTATATTGGTTTATACAGAAAAGAACAACAAACCAAAACCTTATTTGTTGCGTGCAAACAGTGATTTTGGGGCTAAAAAAGAAGGATTTTGGTGAAGAAATGGCTAAAATGACGCAGATATGATAAATATCTTACTTTTGTCCTCTAAGTTTTTTTAACAACAAAAAATTGAACAGTTTAATTTATGGCAACTACATCGGATATTAGCCGTGGTATGATATTGAAATTGGACGGAAGTTTGTATTCCGTGGTTGAGTTTGGCGAAAACAAAACTGCACGTTCCGCAGCAAAACTGTGGGCAAAACTCAAAGGAGTGGACAATGCTAGGTCCATCGAAAAAACATGGAACAGTGGAGAAACGATTTATCCTGTACGTGTAGAAAAGAAAACCTACCAATATCTTTACCAAGATGAGGCTGGCTACAACGTAATGGACAACGAAACGTTCGAACAGTTCACTTTGGCCGAAAACCTGATCGACGCGCCACAGTTCCTGAAAGACGGGAGCGAGATCCATGTTTTCATCAATACGGAAACCGAACAGCCGATCAGTGCCGAACTGCCTGAAAAAATCGTCGTAAGAATCACGTATTGCGAACCAGGCCTGAAAGGCGATACTGCTACAAGAGCGCTGAAACAAGCTACGATCGAAACTGGCGCCAATGTCAACGTTCCGCTTTTCGTCAACGAAGGCGAATTGATCCGTATCAATACCAAAACGGGTGACTACGTTGAACGCGTAAAAGAGTAATCCTACAGTTTTATCTATAAGAAATGTGCGTCCCGTGCGCACATTTCGTGTATTAGTTTAAAAAACATTTTAATTTTAGAAAATGGACTTCAAACAAATTCAAGAGCTTATTAAGACGATTAATAAGAGCAATATCGGAGAACTTTGCATTCAGGAAAAAGATTTCAAAATCTGCATCAAGCAAAAAGTGGACAACGTGATCGTGGGCGCTGCGGCTCCTGCCAACTATATTGCTGCACCGGCGGCTCCTGCTACCATCGCCGCTCCAACGCCTTCTGCTTCTGCCGCTGCTGCGCCACAAGCAGAAGATACCAGCAAATACGTAACGATCAAAAGCCCTATGATCGGAACATTTTACCGCCGCCCTTCCCCTGACAAACCAAACTTTGCGGAAGAAGGTACAAACGTAACGCCAGGTAAAGTGGTTTGCATCATTGAAGCGATGAAACTGTTCAACGAAATCGAGAGTGAAGTTTCGGGTAAAATCGTGAAAATATTGGTTGAAGATTCATCTCCAGTCGAATTTGACCAACCATTGTTCTTGGTAGAACCTTAATAGAATTGATATAAAAGGTTTGCAATAAGTTGCGGAAAAAACTATTTTTCGGACTGTTGTAAACCTTTATTGTTGTCTTCAATATTAAAGTAGATGTTTAAAAAAATACTAATAGCCAATAGAGGCGAAATTGCGTTGAGAATCATCCGCACTTGCCGTGAAATGGGTATCAAGACGGTTGCCGTTTACTCCACTGCAGACAAAGAAAGTCTTCATGTGCGTTTTGCAGACGAAGCTGTTTGTATCGGAAAACCTCAAAGTAGCGACTCTTACCTCAATATTCCACGCATTATCGCCGCTGCCGAAATTACCAATGCCGACGCGATCCATCCTGGTTATGGTTTTTTGGCGGAAAACGCGAAGTTTTCGCAGATTTGCGCAGAACACAATATCAAGTTCATCGGGCCCACCGCCGAGCAGATCAGCTTGATGGGTGACAAAATCTCCGCAAAAGATACGATGATCAACGCGGGCGTACCTTGTATTCCCGGTAGCGAAGGTTTGATTTCGGATGTTGCGGAAGCAAAAGAACTCGCGAAAAAAATCGGCTATCCTGTCATATTGAAAGCAACCGCCGGCGGTGGTGGTAAAGGTATGCGCGAGGTCTGGAAAGAAGAAGATTTCGAATCCCAGTTGGATACGGCACAGCGCGAAGCGTTGGCAGCGTTCAACAATGGCGGCGTCTATATGGAAAAATTTGTGGAAGAACCACGCCATATTGAGATTCAGGTTGCTGGCGACCAATACGGAAATGCTTGCCACTTGAGTGAAAGAGACTGTTCTATCCAGCGCCGTCACCAAAAATTGGTGGAAGAGTCGCCATCTCCTTTCATGACACCGGAACTTCGGGAAAAAATGGGCGAAGCTGCGATCAAAGCGGTTACGGCCATTCACTACGAAGGTGTCGGTACATTGGAATTTTTGGTGGACAAACACCGCAATTTCTACTTCATGGAAATGAATACGCGTATTCAGGTAGAACACTGTGTTACGGAAGAAGTCACGGGTTTTGATTTGATCAAAGAGCAGATCAAAATCGCCGCCGGCGAAAAAATCAGCGGGCAGAATTATTTTCCACAACGTCATGCGATCGAATGCCGTATCAATGCGGAAGATCCGTTCCATGATTTCCGTCCATCTCCGGGAACGATCAAGGTTTTGCATACGCCAGGTGGACACGGCGTTCGCGTCGATAGCCACTGCTATGCGGGCTACACAATTCCTCCTTATTACGATTCCATGATCGGTAAATTGATTACTGTTGCTGCAACGCGCGAAGAAGCAATTGATACGATGTACCGCGCTTTGAGCGAATACGTTATTGAAGGTATCAAAACGACGATTCCTTTTGACTTGCAGTTGATGCAGGACGAAAGATTCCGTTCCGGAGATTTCAATACCAAGTTCATCGAAGATTTTGAATTGAAACCAGAAGAATAATTTTTTGTTCTTCCCCAATATAACAAAGGCTGTCTTGCATCGCGAGGCAGCCTTTGTTATATTGGACAATGGATAATGAATTCGATTATGATGTTGGGGATTTCTCCCGTTGGTCGAAATGACGTTGAAATTTAAAACGTGTTACTTACAACTTCTTGTCATTTCGAGTGAGGCACGAGCGAGAAATCTCCTTTTTTTCGTGGTTTGTGTCCGCTCGAACCACTTATTAGGGAATGTCAAATTAGATTCCTCCAATATTTCTTACCTTGCTTTCTATGAACGGATTGGACAGGAACGAACGTTTTATGCTAGCCGCGGCTTTCGTCAACCAAACAGGAAAAAATGTGTTCCTGACAGGAAAAGCAGGAACGGGTAAGACGACTTTTTTGAAATACATCAAGGACAATTGTTACAAAAATATGGTCGTGCTGGCTCCGACCGGCGTCGCTGCGATCAATGCGGGCGGCGTGACGATACATTCTTTTTTCCAGTTGCCGTTTGGGTTGTATTCGCCCAATGCAGCATCGGAATGGGGAAACCAGGAAAATGGTTTGCTGTACAACAAGAGCCGACTTTTGTCTAAACTTCGATTTAACCGCAGCAAACTCGATTTGATACGCGAACTCGACCTGATCATATTGGACGAGGTGTCGATGGTGCGCGCTGATCTTTTGGATGCGTTAGACGATGTGTTGCGTGCGGTGCGGCGCAGTCCAGATTTGCCTTTTGGCGGCGTGCAAATGTTGTTTATCGGCGATCTGTTTCAGTTGCCGCCTGTCGTGAAAAACGAAGAAGCAAACATATTGGGCGAACTCTATCGTTCGCCGTTTTTCTTTTCGTCGCGCGTGTTGCAGGATTCGAAACCAATATGCATCGAACTGGAAAAAATCTATCGTCAAAACGACGATCATTTTATCCGTTTGCTCAACAGTATCCGAAACAACAGTTGCGCCGCGGAAGATATTGCCATGCTCAATACATATTTGCAACCCGAGTTTGAACCAACGGCCGAGGACGAATACGTCACGTTGAGTTCGCACAACTATATTGCGGACCGCCTCAATCAATCCGCTTTGGAAAATCTTCCGGGGAAGCTGCATCGTTTCAACGCGATCGTGCGCGACGATTTCCCCGAAAAATCTTATCCCGCCGCCAAAGTATTGGAACTGAAAGAAGATGCGCAGATCATGTTCATCAAAAACGACAAGGGCGAAAACCGCCGCTACTACAACGGCAAAATCGGGAAAATAGCGTCGATTACGAGCGGCAGTATCAAAATCCGTTTCAAGGACGAAAAAGAACTATTGGACCTTCCGTTGGAAAAATGGAGCAATATTCGATACAACTACGATACGGCCGAAGACAAAATCGACGAGGAAGAACTAGGCACTTTTGAACAATATCCCATACGCCTTGCGTGGGCGATCACGATACACAAAAGCCAGGGTTTGACTTTTGAAAAAGCGATTGTCGACGCGGGACAAGCGTTTGCGCCAGGGCAAGTGTACGTTGCGCTTAGCCGGTTGACAGGTTTGGACGGTTTGGTTTTACGTTCGCGGATCACGCCGTCAAGCATCAATACGGACTACGCTGTTGCGGATTTTGTCCAAAACCAAGCGCAGGTTTCCGGTGATAGCGAAGTCATATTGGCAAACGCCCAAAAAGATTATATGGGCGAATGGACAAAACGGATTTTTGACTGGTACAAACTGCGCGAAAAAATCAAGGATTTTCTGGAAAGTTTTGATTCCAAATCTATTGAGGACAAGGAACGTTTTATTGTCCGTTTCCGGAAAGTCGTGGAAGCCGTCGACGAGCAATACGACGTTGCGATCAAGTTTGCGCGCTTTTTGGAAATAAACCTTCCGCATGGCGCCAATGACCAATATGCGCAACTGTTTGAACGGACCAATTCGGCCGGACAATGGTTCACTTCCGAACTCGAAAAGAAAGTGATGCTGCCGCTGAAAGATTTGCTGGAGCTTGCCCGCATCCGAAAACGCACGTCCAAACTCCAGAAGGAACTGCAACTTTTGCAGACTTTGTTTGAACAAAAAAAGAAGCAAATCCAGCAGGCAATCTTATTGGTCAAAGGTCTAAAAGAGCAACAATCCGTCAAAAACATATTGGACGAGGTCAACGCGATTCAGCTAAGTGCGCCTGCGGCTGCCGCCGTGAAAAAAACAAAAGAAGATACGCGCGCAATCAGTTTGGAAATGTACCAGTCCGGAAAATCTATTGCCGATATTGCGCAGGAGCGTGGTTTTGTCGTGAGTACGATCGAAACGCATTTGATGCAGTACATTTCTACGGGCGAGGTCGATATTACGGCGTTTGCCGACGAGGACGTTTGTAAACGTTTGAGTAGTTATTTGGATAATCATTCGGACAGTATTGGCTCTTCGGAAATCAGGACTGCGTTCGACGACGAATTTACCTATACGCAGATTCGTGCGGTACGTATTTGGTATCATGCACGGAAAACAAAATAAAAATGCAAAAGTAAAAATTAAAAAACCTTGTGTTTTGTTCTGCTAGAACAGAATACGCTAAGTGGCAAAGTCGCAGATTTCCAATTCGAATTATTTTTCCTTTTTATTTTTCCTTTGAAATTTTATGAAAGATATTACTGTTGTCGACTATAACGAAAAAGAATGCCACGAATATCATCCCGATTCGTTGGAAGGTTGTTTTGGTTTTCGGGACAATGCCAACGTGACGTGGATCAATCTTTCGGGTGTCGATCAGGAAGAAGTGCATAGATTGTGCGAACATTACCATATCCATTATTTATTGGAACTGGATATCAGGAGTCATGCGCAGCGACCGAAAATGGACGAACAGGACAATATTATTTTCTGTTTGCTGTATATGCTGCGTATTGACGAACAGATGCAACGCCTTGACAAAGAGCAGCTTAGCGTCGTATTGGGGCCGGGTTTTGTGATTACTTTTCAGGAAGAGCCAAATTATGATCCTTTCAAAAATATCCGCGAGGATCTAAAAACTGCTCAAAGTCGCATTCGTATGAAAGGCGCCGATTTTCTCTGTTACGCCCTATTGGATGCAATAGTGGACCAATATTCGGTCATCATCGACGAATACGGCGACCGGATCGAAAACTATGAAGACGAATTGGTATTGCAGAACAATTTTCGTTTTGCTGTTTCCGATATGATTCATTGCAGAAAAGACCTGATGTTGTTGCGCCGTAACGTAATTCCGGTGCGGGAAATCGTCAGCAACCTGCTGAAAACCAACAATACGTTGATCGACCGCAATACGGAACGTTATTTCAAGGACATCTACGACCACATATTGCAGGCGCAGGATATTATGGAAAGTTATCGCGATGCAATGGTCAATCTGCACGATCTCTATCTCAACAAATCCAGTTTGAAAATGAACGAATCGATGAACGTGATGGCGGTTGTGACGTGTTTATTGGCACCAGCAACGGTTTTGAGCGGGATTTTCGGGATGAATTTTGAGCATATACCTTTTTTGCATCGGGAGCACAGCTTTTATATTTTGATTTCTATCGTATTGATAATCATGTTGTTAATGTTGATTATTTTCCGCAGGAAACGTTGGATTTAACGTTTTCAAAAAGGAATCATAAAAAAATAAAAAAATAATTTACTAATGTTTGTTAGTGTGAAGATAAATCCATTATCTTTGTGTTATCAAAGTAAGAAACGAGGTACTTTGATGATTGCCTGCCTTTAACGATTGATTGATTCGATTGCACCGGAGTGAGATCCCGGGTATTGCTTATGAAAATTGTGCGTGTATAGTGCTAAGGGTCTTATCCAAGTGATAGGACCTTTTTTATTGGAGTAGGTTTAATGCATCTATGCTATCAATAAATGAAAATGCAATGTTTTTCCATAACTTGAAAAAGTGTAGGTTTGGTGCGAACATGTAAAAAACCAAATAACCTGAGTGAACCTTTATTTTCTCAAAATGTAGATATACCATGGTCATTTCTACCAAACAACGAGCTATATTGAAATGGATGGGAATTGTATTGGGCTGCCTGCTTGCCCTGATCGCGATTGCCCTTTCGGTTGCAGATTATTATATTTCGTCACACAAGGAAAAAGTTATTTCGTCCATTCAGGAAAAAGTTGAAAACGCGACCGGCGCAAAAGTCCAGATCGGCGATATGGACGTCAGCATCTGGCGTGACTTTCCGCGGCTACGTGTCGGTCTCACCAATGTAGCGTTGCAAGATGCTGTTTTTAAATCGCCGCTGTTGCAGTTTTCGAGCGTGTACACCAAAATCAATTTGCTCAAGGCGTTGTTCGGCAATGTCAAGCTGAACGAAATTCGGCTCGTTGACGGACAAATCAATCTGTTGACAGATACGTCGGGTTACAGCAATCTTTCCATTTTAAAAGCAAAGAAAAAAGATACGGCTACAGTCAACAATGGGAATGAAAACCAAGACCTGGATATCAATAACATTTACATCAAAAATGTACAGTTCGTATTGGACGATCAACATGGACAGAAAAAGTACGGTATCAAAGTCAACGAACTGAATGCGAAACTCAATCCTTCGGGCGATGTGTACAATATTGAAATGTTCATGGATGTAAAAGTTGACGGGCTGGCATTCAATATGGACAAAGGTCCTTATTTGAAAAACAAAAGTTTGGTGACGGATTGGCACAATATGAAGTTCAACAAGCGGACGGGTGATTTGACATTTGACAAAAGTGCAGTCAAAATCGACGGACACGTTTTCAATATTGGTGGCGGTTTCAATTTTAGTGGCGATTCGGCTACATCCAAACTCGACCTGAAAATCGATTCGAAAGGAACGACGTTCAAAGATTGCGCCTCTTTGCTTGCAACCAATATCCAAAATTCTTTGGACAATTACACTTGTACCAACAAAGTCGATATCGTGGCGAGTTTGTACGGATCCCTGCAACAATCCACGCCGCATGTATTGGTCAAGCTCATCGCGCCCAATAACATAGTGGGAATCAAGACATTGCGTTCGCAGTTGGATAGCTGCTCGTTCATTGGAAATTACAACAACCAAAACGACAAATCCCAACTTCCCGACGACAAAAATTCCACGATCATCATCCAGCATTTCAAGGCCAATATGACGGGCGTTCCTTTTGTGGGCGAAAGAATGAACATTGTAAATCTGGAAGATCCTTATATTGACATGGCGTTATTGAGTGGGGGAGATCTGGCTAAGTTAAACGGACAACTCGATTTGCAGACAATTCGTTTTTTGGATGGAGAGGCAAAGATTGCGTTGGCATACAAAGGCCGCGTGCCTTCGGGTATTGGACTTTTACAAAATCTCTCAGGTGCGCTTGCCGTACGCAACGGAAAGGCGATGTACATGCCCAAACAGTTGCTTTTCGAAAACTGTAACGGAACGATTACTTTTAGTAAAAAAACGTTGAAAGTCAACAACTTGCACGCTACGCTCAACAACAACAGCATTACTGTCAATATAGACGGAAGCAATATTGCCGGGACGAAAGCGGGACAAGCGACGATCGGCTACATCAACTGTGACGTGAATGCGCCGTATCTGAATCTGAATTATTTTTCCAAATTATTCCAACAAGCGCAGTCGCCCGCAAAAAAGACGGCATCCAATACCGACGATAAAGCAACGCAAGGTGGATTGGCGGAATCGCCGTTGCAGATCGACAATCTGTTGAGGCACGGTTCTTTTCGTTTGAATATTGATTCAAAAGAGATTAAATACAACAATCTGCAAGCAACGAATTTTCAGACCAATATCCTTTTTCAGGATGATGATTGGTTTTTGAAAAAGTTTACGGTCAATACAGCCGGCGGCAATATCAATCTGACGGGAACGGTCAATACGGTTTCGGGTAATACCAATAAGACAAATATTGATCTGAATATCAATCAAGTACAGTTGGACAAACTTTTATATGCGTTTGATAATTTTGGCGTCAACGGACTTTCCTACAAAAACCTAAAAGGAACATTTTCCGCAAAAGCGCAGTTGAGTTCGTTGATTGACCACAGTGGCAACATTGTTCCGAAAACCTCCGTCGGTTTTGTCGGGTTCAAACTTTCCAACGGGCGGTTGCTGAATTATCCGCCGCTGCTCTCCCTTCAGAAATACGTGTTCAAAAAACGTAACCTCAACGATGTACAGTTCGCCAATATCTCCGATACTATATTGATCCGTCGCGGTAATTTTTATATTGACAGAATGGAAGTCGCGTCAACGGCGCTGCGACTTTTCGTGGAAGGGATTTATAGCCCGGCGGGCAATTCGGATATCAGCATACAGCTGCCGTTCAGCAGTCTTTTGAAAAAGAAAGACAAGGACGATGCATTGGAAAAAACGGAACCGGATAAGAACGTGGGTGCCAGCGTTTATTTAAGGGCGACCAATACGAATGGCGGCCCGATGAGTGTCAAGTTGGACGTTTTCAAAAAACTGCGCAAAAACCAGATCAAGGAACGATTCGAAAAAGAGTTTGATGTTAGTGATAAGTGATGGGCGGAAAGCGGTGAGTAGGATATGGCTGTACTCATTATCGACATTATTCAACCATTCGATCCTCTTGAGTATTCATCACTCTCGGCTCATCCCGACCACTAGTTTTTCTACTTGTTCGGGAAAATGAGCGTATTCCAGTTGATGCACATGGCGCGCAACATCGTCTGGCGTGTCGTTTTCGGAAAGGGAATATGTCGCCTGAAAAAGGATTTTTCCGTTGTCGTATATCTCGTCGACCATGTGTATGGTGATGCCGGTTTCTTTTTCGCGGTTGGCGACGACGGCCGTGTGTACGTGTGCACCGTACATGCCTTTCCCGCCGTATTTAGGCAAAAGAGCCGGGTGGATATTGACGATTTTTTGGGGGTAAGCCTGGATCAGCGCGACAGGAACTTTCCAAAGAAAACCTGCCAATACAATATAGTCAATATGGTATTGTTCCAATACGGGCAGATAAGCATCGCCTCTGAAAAAGCGTTCTTTTTCAATTAAAAGGGTGGGGACGTGGTTGTCGGCTGCGATGGACAATACGCCTGCTTCCGGCTTGTTGCAGACGATTAATGCAATGGCAATTTTGTCATGATTTTTAAAGTACTGAATCAAGTTGGCTGCGTTGGAACCAGCACCGCTAGCAAAAATGGCGATATAGAGTTTGTTTGCCTTATCCATTTTGCAAAAATGCAATAATTGACGCAATAGACGAAGAAAAAGCAAGCTAGATCGGCAATTATTTTTTGGCGGCTGAGTTGGTTGTATATGTTTGGTTTTGAGATGCTTACTGGAAAGAAAGGTTTGCTTGCTGCTTTGTCCGATGGTACTTTTTGTACAAATGAGATAAAAAATGGTGCTTTTTTTCCTTTTAACAATATAGAAATATTGGAAACTATACGAAGCGTGAAAAAAAAATTAAATAGCGTGCTCATTTGTCAACATCGTGTCATATTTTTGCGCCGTTAGGGGTATTTTTCCACATTCCAATAATTGAATTGTGAATATGATTCATTTAAAAAATCTCTTTGTGAGACTAGGTGTAGTTTTTAGTCTGGTATTTTTTATTTCAAGTACAAGTTTACATGCACAGGACGGCAAGGCCTTATTTCAGGCCAATTGTGCTTCCTGCCACTCTTTGACCAAAGTACTGACTGGTCCCGCATTGATGGGCGTAGAAAGTCGTTGGCCAGATAGGACGGAGCTCCATGCATGGGTTCTGAACAGTAGTGCTTATCTGAAGAACGGTAAGAACAAAGCTTATGCCGAAACGCTTTTCGGACAATACAACAAGACAGTAATGACCGCTTTCCAGGGTACATTAGATACCAAGGAAATCGATGCTATATTGGATTATGTAAAAACAGCTAAAGTGGCTGCGCCCGGCGCATCATCTTCTAGTGCCGAGGTTGGTGCCGCATCTGGTGACAGCGACAGTACATTGTTCTACGGTATCATCACGGCTGTATTGGCGATTGCGGTTTTGATCTTGATCCAGGTCAACAAAAACTTGAAACGCGTAGCTGAAAAGAAAGAAGGAGAACCTCTGTTGGCGACGCCAACACCGTGGTACCGCAAAAAATCCGTTATCGTGTTTATCGGTGTATTGGTATTCTTGGGCTTTGGTTACTGCTTGGCGAAAAATGCGCTTGGTTTGGGTAACTACCAAAACTACGAACCCCATCAACCAATCTTCTATTCGCACAAAGTGCATACTGGTGTGAACCAGATCAACTGCCAATATTGCCACATCGGTGTATATCAAGGCAAACAAGCAACTATTCCTGCTGTCAATATCTGTATGAACTGTCACAAAGCGATTACCGAATATTCCGGTGAGCCTTTGCACGACGAAGACGGAAACGAAGTGAACGGTACGGCGGAAATCCAGAAATTGTTCAAATACGCAGGTTACGATCCTAAAAAAGACGGAACGAACTGGGATGCTTCCAAAGCGCAACCAATCGAATGGACACGTATCCACAATTTGCCTGACCACGTTTACTTCAACCACTCTCAGCACGTAAAAGTTGGACAGGTAGCTTGTCAGACTTGCCATGGTGAAGTAACGAAGATGGACGAAATGAAACAGTTTGCACCTTTGACGATGGGCTGGTGTATCAACTGTCACCGTACGACGAAAGTCCAGTTCAAAGACAACGGTTTCTACAGCATGTACGAAAAATACCACGAAGAATTGGCTTCTGGTAAAATCGATTCCGTGACTGTTAAAATGATCGGCGGTACAGAATGTCAAAAATGCCACTATTAATATTAAATAGTAGCAAGAGGTTGAAGAACGAAATTTAAAAATTTTCAAATTCCCATAAATGGATAACAGAAAGTATTGGCAAAACTTTGGTGAGAAGAATGATTCAGAGGCATACAAGGCCACTGTTAAGGACGAGTTCCGCGACAGCAAAGAGCCGCAGATACCTTTTAATGAAAGCAAGGGACTTTTAGATACCGCAACTCCTCGTAGAGACTTTTTGAAATATTTAGGATTCAGTACAGCTGCGGCTGCCATTGCTGCTAGTTGTCAGACTCCTGTACAAAAATCAATTCCGTTTGCTAACAAACCGGAAGATATCGTACCTGGTCAGGCTAATTATTATGCGACTACTTACATCCAAGACGGTGACGTCAACAGCGTTATCGCAAAAGTAAGAGATGGTCGCCCTATCAAACTGGAAGGAAACGAACTGTCTCCATTGACAGGTTCCGGTACTTCCGCAAGAGTACAAGGTTCCGTATTGGACTTGTACGATACAGCTCGTTTGCGTTTCCCGACGATTGCTCAGAAAGAAACAACTTTCGCTACTATAGATAAAGAAATTGCCAATGGTTTGGCTTCATTGGGTGGAAGACCTGTAGTGCTTTTGACAAGTTCTATTGTTTCTCCTTCATCCAAAGCCGTTATTGCGCAATTTTTGGCAAAATATCCAGGAAGCCGTCAGGTAACTTACGACGCTGTTTCTTATTCTGGCATGCTTCAGGCAAATGAAGCGACTTACAGAAAAAGAGCTATTCCTTCCTATCGTTTTGATAATGCGGATGTTATCGTCAGTTTGGGTGCTGACTTTTTGGGAACTTGGTTGAGCCCAACCGAATTTTCCAAACAATATGCACCTGGTAAAAAACTAGACGAAAAGAACCCTAAAATGAGCAAACACTTCCAGATTGAAAGTATGCTCAGCATGACGGGTGCCAATGCGGATGAACGTATCATCATCAAACCTAGCCAAGAAGGTCAAGTTGCCGCTGCCTTGTTGAGCGCAGTTAACGGCCAAGGTGTTGCTGGTATTTCTGATGCAAAAACGAAAGCTGGTTTGGAAAAAGTTGCTAAAGCATTAGCGGCAACCAAAGGTAAATCTTTGGTTGTCAGCGGTAGCAACGACGTCAATATCCAAATCGTAGTCAATGCTATCAACGAAGCTATTGGTGCAAATGGAACGACAATCGATTGGGCTGCTCCAGTTAATTACCGCCAAGGTATTGACAGCGAATTTGCAGCGTTGGTTCAACAGATGAATCAAGGTGCTATCGGAGCTGTTTTCGTTATTGGTGCAAATCCTTCTTACAATTATTTCAATGCGGAACAGTTCAACAACGGTCTTAAAAAGACGCCTTTGACGGTATCTTTTGCAGAAAGATTGGATGAAACTGCTGAACTGTGTAAATATCAAGTTCCGACCAACCATTTCTTGGAAAGTTGGGACGATGCAGAACCTAAAACAGGTTATTTCTCTTTTGCTCAGCCAACCATCAACCCTTTGTTCAAAACACGTCAGTGGCAAGAAAGCTTGATGACGTATGCTGGTATCGCTGGTACTTATGCAGAATTTTTGAAACAAGCTTGGGTTGCTAAATTGGGTGGTATTGCAGCTTGGGAAAAAGCTATTCAGGACGGGGTTGTAAATCCTGCTTCTGCTGCGGTTGCGGGTTCCGCTTTTAATGCTGGTGCTGTCGGAGCTGCGGTTGCTGCTGCATCTGCTGCGGTTAACGCTGGCAAAAACGAAGTTGTTCTTTATACAAAAAGTTCGGTCGGTGAAGGTCAGGGCGCCAACAACCCTTGGTTGCAGGAATTACCTGATCCAGTGACACGCGCTACTTGGGACAACTACGCGGTTGTTTCTCCAAATTTGGCTAAAGCTTTGTTTGGTATTGACTTGAACGATAGTGGAAGCGCAGACCACTACGAAGTAACGCCTGCAAAACCTGTTGTTAAAGTTACCGTCAACAGCAAAACGCTTGAATTGCCAATTATCATCGTACCTGGTACGGAAGACAATACAATCGGCGTTGCATTGGGTTACGGACGTTCCGAAAAAACAGGTAAGACGGCTGCTGGTGTAGGTAAAAATGCTTATCCTTTCGTTTCTCAATCCAGCGTAGGAACACTTTCTTACAAAGCTACCAATGCGACTGTAGAAAAAACAGATGCAACTTATCCTGTTGCGCTTGTTCAGACACACAATATATACGATACACCACAAGGTAAACGTGTCGAAGTCATGAAAGAATTGACTTTGGCTGATTTCCGCAAGAATCCCAAAGAATTATTTGAGGATAGAGAGCATGAACTAGAAGAGTTTGGTGGTATCGAAAATTTCGAAAAACAAGGTACAATATATCCTTACTACGAAAAACCAGGTATTCACTGGTCGATGAGCGTGGATTTGAATACTTGTACAGGTTGTGGCGCCTGCGTCGTAGCTTGTCAAGCTGAGAACAACGTTCCAGTCGTAGGTAAGAGCGAGGTTTTGCGTTTTCATGATATGGAATGGTTGCGTATTGACCGTTACTACAGTGGCGACATGGAAAATCCACAGGTCGTTTTTCAACCGCTGATGTGTCAGCATTGCGACAACGCTCCTTGTGAAAACGTATGTCCTGTCAACGCAACGAACCACAGTACAGAAGGTTTGAACCAGATGGCTTACAACCGTTGTATTGGTACACGTTATTGCGCTAACAACTGTCCTTTCAAAGTACGTCGTTTCAACTGGGCTGACTATACAGGAGCTGATAGCTTCAAAAATAACCAAGACCAGAAAGTCGTAGGTGTATTGGATCCAGCCGTTCATCAGATGAACGATGATTTGACAAGAATGGTATTGAATCCGGATGTTACGGTTCGTGCGCGTGGTGTGATGGAAAAATGTTCTTTCTGCGTACAACGTTTGCAAGAAGGCAAATTGACGGCAAAACGCGAAAACCGTCCTTTGAAAAGCGGTGAAAACAACGAATGGGACGTTCGTACGGCATGTCAGCAATCTTGCCCTAGCGATTGTATCGTATTCGGTAACGTCAATGATCCAAACAGTGCGATTTCCAAAGTACGTCGCGAAAATCCGCTACGTTTATTCTACTCTTTGGAACAGTTGCACGTTATGCCTAACGTAAACTATTTGGCTAAAGTTAGAAACCGTGACGAAGTTTCCGCTCACGAAGAAGCGTAGTCATTAAGGACTGAAAAATTTGATTAGAAAATTTAATTGGTTATAAATAATACCCATGTCATTATTTAAATACGAATCAGAAGTAAGGGAACCGTTGGTGAAAGGTAACAAAACCTACCACCAGATTACGGAAGATATTATCAAACCGATCGAGGTTAAACCTACCAAACTTTGGTATGTGGGGTTTGTCATTGCTTTGCTTTTGTTGGGTTTTGGTGTACTGAGCGTTTACCAGGAAGTGGTGTATGGTATCGGACAATGGAATCTTAACAAAACTGTGGGTTGGGGATGGGATATCACCAACTTCGTATGGTGGGTCGGTATTGGTCACGCCGGTACATTGATCTCCGCGATCTTGTTGTTGTTCCGTCAAGGATGGCGTACAGGTGTAAACCGGGCTGCGGAAGCGATGACCATCTTCGCCGTTATGTGTGCGGGTCAGTTCCCGATCTTCCACATGGGCCGTGTATGGATGGCGATGTTTGTATTGCCTTATCCAAATACAAGAGGTTCTTTGTGGCCTAACTTCGAGTCTCCGCTTCTTTGGGACGTGTTCGCGATCTCTACTTATTTCACGGTATCCTTGTTGTTCTGGTATACTGGTTTGTTGCCTGATTTCGCAACGGTACGTGACCGTGCAAAAACTAAACTGCGCAAATTGTTGTATGGTGTTGCTGCGTTTGGTTGGAGCGGTTCTACTAAACACTGGCAGAGACATGAATCACTTTCTCTAGTATTGGCAGGTTTGGCAACGCCGTTGGTGTTGTCTGTACACACGATCGTATCTTTTGACTTTGCGACTTCTGTTATTCCTGGATGGCACACGGCGATCTTCCCTCCATACTTCGTTGCGGGTGCGGTATTCTCCGGATTTGCAATGGTACAGACGCTTTTGTTGATGGTTCGTCACATCATGGGGTTGCAGGATTATATTACCATGGGGCATATTGAAGCGATGAACAAAGTCATCGTATTGACAGCGTCTATCGTAGGTTGTGCATACTTGACAGAATTGTTCATGGCGTGGTATTCTCAAAACAAATATGAAGGTTACGCTTTCTTCTATAGCCGTGTTAACTTGTTCAGCCCTTATGGTTGGTCCTATTGGGGTATGATGAGTTGTAACGTAATTGTACCACAGATATTCTGGTTCAGCAAAGTAAGAAGAAACATTTTCGTTACTTTCTTCATGAGTATCTTGATCAACGTAGGTATGTGGTTTGAACGTTTCGTAATCATTGTAACTTCCATTTACCGCGATTATCTTCCCTCTTCTTGGACGATTTACTATAGCCCGACAATATGGGAATTAGGGTTCTACCTAGGTACGTTTGGATTGTTCTTTGTATGTTTCTTCCTATTTGCAAAATACTTCCCGGTTATTGCGGTTGCGGAAATTAAATCCGTATTGAAAACAACAGGTGACAACTATCACGAAAAAATGTTGCCGGCAGAACAGATGACTGCTCAGGAATTTGCACACGAGTACGCGCATTAATTTTGTAGAAGGAATATTAGAAATTAGTTTAAAAAAGTAAGCTTAAAGCTTTTAAATATGGCAAAAAAGAAATTTGTAGTAGCTTGTTACGATGATGATGATAAGGTGTTTCCTGCAATCAAAAAATGTAAGGAAGCAGGTTATAAGATTCACGATGTATATACGCCATTCCCTGTCCACGGTTTAGACCATGCGTTGGGATTGCGTGAGACAAGTTTGCATACTGCTGGTTTTATTTTTGGTATCACTGGTACGACGACAGCATTGTCTTGCATGACTTGGATTCTTGCAAGCGACTGGCCTCAGATTTATGACGGTAAACCTCACTTTGCGTTGCCGGCATTCATCCCTATCACGTTTGAGTTGACGGTTATGTTTGCCGCGGTGGGTATGGTAATGACATTCATGTGGTTGTGCAAAATGGCTCCTGGAGTTAAAAAACACATTTTTGATCCACGCGCAACAGATGATTTGTTCGTCATGCCGATCGAATGTACAAGCAAGACTAACGTAGAAGATCTGGAAGCGTTCCTTCAAAGCACGGGCGCTTGCAAAGTAAATGTTCAGGTTGCCGAAACAGAGTGGTGGTGGGGTCGCTACGACGTGGACGATGAACCATATTTGATCCACGACGTGCCGGTAGAAGCTTAATATTTATAAATTAGAATTTAGGTTATTACAATATAGTAGTATAATTATTTACTGATGAAGAAATTTTCTGTAATAGCATTTTTAGGGTTGTCAAGTTTGGCAATTGTAAGTTGCAGTGACAATAATCGTAAACCGCACAGAGTATATATGCCGGATATGTTCTATAGCCGTGCGTATGAAACCTATGCTCAGCGCGACTCTTCCGTATTTACGGAGGATGCAAAGAATGCAGGAAGCAAAATATTTTACAACAATCAGCCTGTTGCGGGTACGGTTGCAAGAGGAGAGGATAATCCGTTTCCAATTGTAAAAGACAAACCGGGAGACACTGCTAGCTATGTAGCATCTCGCGCGGTTCCTAATCCAGAGCCAGCTTTGGATTCTGCTACTCGTCAGGAAACTGAGCGTATATATTTGATCTATTGCGGTATCTGTCATGGTGCTAAATTGGACGGTAACGGTCCTTTGCATACACGTGGTGACGGTAGCGACGGTCCCTATGCGGCAGCTCCGGCAAACTTTGTCGGCGGGGCAAAATATCTTGCAATGCCTGACGGTCAAATGTTTTATGCTACGGAATACGGATATAACATGATGGGTTCTTACGCTTCTCAGTTGAGCAGAAAACAACGTTGGAACATCATCCATTATATCAAAGAAAAGCAAGCAGCCGCTAATCCTACTGCTCCTGCAGCAGCGGCAAGTGTTCCTGCTGCGACAGCAAGTAAATAATTTTTGAAAAAAGAATATTCGATTATAAAAGAAATAGTATGTCTTCATTGAAATTACAGTTCGAAGTACCTTCCAAAATGAAAACCTGGTCGATGGGTTTGATCGTTGTCGGATTGATTGCTATTATTTTGGGTTTTGTTACGACGGGGTCTGACAAGGATCCAGAAGTTAGCACTCGTTTCTGGGGTACTCTGATGTATAATAGCGTTTTCTTTTTGATGATTTGCAATGCTGCTATGTTCTTCCTTTGTGCGTGTACATTGGCAATGGGTGGCTGGCAACAGAGTTTCAAACGTGTAGCGGAAGCGATTTCTGCGATTGTGCCTATTTTCGGAACAATTACAGGGATATTGTTGATTGGATTTGTCGTAACGGGCAATGGTCATATTTACGACTGGTTGGATCCTAAAGTTGTAGCTTCTCATGCAACTATCAAAGGTAAAACGGGTTTTCTGAACCCAACTTTCTTCATCGTTTGGACTGTATTGACAATTACTTTGTGGAGTGTATTGGGAAGAAAGATGCGCAAAATTTCTGAAGAAGCGGATCAAGGTCCAATGGATTTTGCAACAGGTAAACGCTATATTTTCCGCAATACAGTTGCTGCGGCGTTGTTTATCGTTTGGTTTGCGTTGACTGTCGGTTCCGTAACGCCTTGGTTCTGGCTGATGAGTATCGACGGTGGTTGGTACAGCACGATGTATAGCTGGTACACATTTGCATCTACTTTCGTTTCTGGTGTTGCATTGATCGTTTTGTTTGTTATCTATTTGAAGAATAAAGGTTATTTGGAATATACAAACCAAGAGCATTTGCATGACTTGGGTAAATTCATGTTCGCTTTCTCTATTTTCTGGACTTATTTGTGGTTTGCTCAATATATGTTGTTGTGGTATGCCAATATTCCGGAAGAAACAATCTACTTCAAAAACAGAATCCAGACAGAATACAAAGGCATCTATTTCTTGATGCTGGTTATCAACTTTGTTTGTCCAATATTGATTTTGATGACGCGTTCTGCTAAAAGAAACTATGCTATCATGACGTTCATGGCAGTATTGATTATCTTCGGCCACTGGTTGGATTTTTACCAAATGGTAATGGCGAGCGTATCTGAAGGTCACATAACATTGGGATGGTTAGATTTTGGAACAGCTGCTTTCTACGTTGGTTTGATTATATTCTTGGTTGGCAGAAATTTGGAGAAAAAACCTTTGATACCTCTTTACCATCCGTTCTTGAAAGAAAGTATTGTTCACCATACATAGTTTTAAGAATTGATTTTCTGAGAGATAGGTATTTAAGTAATAATATAAGATAAATTTTATAATTCATGTGGTTGTCTATTGCAGTTATTTTATTGATTTTATTGGTGATTTTCCAAATTGCCAAAGCCAGTGAATATGTCGCGGTACTACGCGGTAAAGAAAAGGCATCCCAGCAAAGTAACAAGGTTAACGGCTTTTTATTAATAACCTTTCTTGTATTGGGGTTGATCGGAGTGTACTGGTGCAACAAGATTTTGTATCCGAAAACCAATATGCATCTTGGTTCGTCCAGTGTTGAAGGAGAACAAGTTGATACGTTGCTTTGGATTACGATCTGGTTGACAGGATTCGTATTCTTCGTAACACAGATTCTGTTGTTCTGGTTTGCGTTTAAATACCAACACAAAGAAGGGAGAAAAGCGTTTTTCTACCCGCATAACAGCAAGTTGGAAATTATATGGACAACAGTTCCTACTATCGTATTGGCTGTATTAATCGTTTTCGGTCTGCGTTCTTGGGCTTTGTTCACAGGTGATGCTCCTAAAAATGCGATGCAGGTTGAAGTAACCGGAAAACAGTTTGGATGGATTTTCCGTTATCCAGGTAAAGACGGCGTTTTTGGTAAAAAATATTTCAAGAATATTGATGATGCGAATAATCCCTTAGGTCTTGTTTGGAAAGACAGTTCCGAAATGGGACAAAAAGCGGATCCCGCGGCGCAAGATGATATTGTAGCGCAGTCTACAGTTTATGTAGTAAAAAATAAGCCAGTAAAATTCATCATCAATTCTCGCGACGTTATCCATGATTTTGGTGTGTCTTGGTTCAGAATGAAGATGGATGCGGTTCCTGGTACGCCGACAACAATGTGGTTTACGCCAAAATATACCACTAAAGAAATGATCGAAAGAACGGGTAATCCTAATTTTGCCTACGAAATTTCTTGTGACCAATTGTGCGGTAACGGACACTATTCCATGAAAGGTACGATTATGGTAGTGACACAGGCTGAATATGATGCTTGGTTAGTGAAACAGGCTTCTGCGTATGCGACTGCGTTTCCAGAAACGGTAGCGGTGGCAGCTCCTGCTCCTACAAGTGATTCTACTGCAGTTCAAGCCGGCAAATAAGCGTATTAATTCGAAATTATTTTATAGTAAAGATATTTTAAAGGGTCTAAGATATGAGTAACGAGTTGATTTTACATAGCGATGTGGCTAATATTGACAAAGAGTTTATGCATCATATGCATGACGCTCATGGCCATGAACATCATCAGCCTTTTATTACCAAATATATTTTTAGTACCGATCACAAAATGATCGCTAAGCAATATTTGTTAAGTGGTATTTTCTGGGCGATTATTGGTGGTTTGCTGTCGGTAGTTTTCCGTTTGCAGCTTGGTTTTCCTGACCAGTCATTCCCTATTTTGGAAGAATTGTTGGGTAAAAAATGGGCTCCAGGTGGACACATTACGGCAGATGCTTATTATGCCTTGATCACGATTCACGGAACGGTACTTTTGTTTTTTGTATTGACCGGTGGTCTGAGTGGTACTTTTGCCAACTTCTTGATTCCTTTGCAGATTGGTGCTCGTGATATGGCTTCGCCTCTTATGAACATGTTGAGCTATTGGTTCTTCTTCTTGGGTGGTGTTGTTATGTTGTGTTCCTTGTTCCTGGAAACTGGCCCTTTTGCTGGTGGATGGCAAGCTTATCCGCCGTTGAGTGCCTTGAAGGATGCTTCGAAGGGTTCGGGGGCTGGTATGGACTATTGGACGATTTCGATGGTACTGTTCGTTGTATCTCAGCTTTTGGGTGGTCTGAACTATATTTCCACTGTATTGAACTTGAGAACGAAAGGTATGTCCATGACGCGTCTTCCATTGACTGTTTGGGCGCTGATGTTGCAAGCTGTATTGGGCGTATTGTCCTTCCCCGTATTGACAGCAGGTTTTGTATTGTTGATTTTTGACCGCCACTTTGGAACAAGTTTCTACCTTTCTGACATATTTGTAAACGGCGTGGGTGCACTTTCTCATGAAGGTGGCAACGCGATCCTTTACCAACACTTGTTCTGGTTCTTGGGACATCCGGAAGTTTATATTGTAATCCTTCCTGCAATGGGCTTGGTTTCGGAAGTTATGTCCGTGAATGCACGCAAACCAATCTTTGGTTACACGGCGATGATCGGTTCTATGTTTGCAATTGTTGTATTGGCATTCTTGGTTTGGGCGCACCACATGTTCGTTACTGGTTTGAATCCATTCCTTGGTTCTATATTCGTATTGTTGACATTGTTGATTGCGATTCCTTCTGCGATCAAAGTATTCAACTGGATTACTACATTGTGGAGAGGTAACAATATCTTCCGTCCGGGAATGTTGTTCGCTATTGGATTTGTAAGTTTGTTTATCTCTGGTGGTTTGACTGGTATCTTCTTGGGAAATGCCGCTATTGATATTCATATTCACGATACGTACTTTGTTATTGCACACTTCCACTTGGTAATGGGTGTCGCAGGCTTCTTCGGAATGTTCTGCGGTATTTACCACTGGTATCCAAAAATGTTTGGTCGCTACATGAACAATACGTTGGGTGATATCCACTTCTGGATTACGTTGATCGGTGCGTACTGCATTTTCTGGCCAATGTATTATGAAGGTATGTCGGGCATGCCTCGTCGCTACTATGATTATTCCACATGGGAATCTTTCAAACAATTTGCCGAGCTGAACAAATTCATCAGTATCTCTGCCATCGTTACATTCTTTGCACAATTCCTGTTTGTATTCAACTTCTTCTATTCTATGTACAAAGGACGTAAAGTGAGAGAACAAAATCCGTATCACTCCAATACGTTGGAATGGACTACTCCAGTAGTTCCTGGTCACGGTAACTGGGAAGGTGATCTTCCTGAAGTGCACAGATGGCCTTACGATTACAACAAAGATGGTCGCGAATTCGTCACACAGACAACTCCGGTTTCTGAGGGTGAGGAGACGCATTAAGGGTAAAAATATTTTATAACTAGTTCTTTGATAGGTATTTGAAATCAATATCTTTGACCAGTTAATAGATTATTGGTATTATTTCAGATAAAGTATTTACAATTGAAAAATTCAACTTCTTCCTCTTCCGGTTTCTCTCAATTGATTAGGGACTACATGGTTTTGATGAAGTTTACGCTCAGTTTTACTGTTGTATTTACTTGTGTTCTGTGCTATTTGATGGCGCCCAATATTCTTTTTGACATCAAAATGGTTCTTATTCTTTTTGTTGCAGGAATGTTTGTGACGGGAAGTGCAAGTGCTATTAATCAAGTTGTGGAAAAGGATACGGATGCCAACATGAAACGGACAGCAAATCGACCTGTTGCAAGCGGTCGGATGTCTGCTCAGTCAGCAAGTATATTTGCGGGAGTTGTAGGTATTGTTGGTGTGTACTTAATGTATCATTTTTTCAATCTCAATTCTGCGTTGCTTTCTGCGTTTAGTCTGTTTTTTTACGCATTTGTGTACACGCCGCTGAAAAAAGTAAGTTCTATTGCTGTATTGGCAGGTGCATTGCCTGGTGCATTGCCTTGTTTGATTGGCTGGGTTGCGGGTACGGATATGGTTTCTCCTTTCAGTTATATCCATGTAGGTGATAAGGAAGTTTCTAACTTAGTTGGTTGGGTATTGTTTGGAATACAGTTTTTGTGGCAGTTCCCACATTTCTGGGCGATTGCTTGGGTGGCGCACAACGATTATTCTCGTGTCGGATTTAAGTTGTTGCCTGCGGACAAGGGACCTACGAAGTTTACTGCAATGCAGACAGTTATGTATAGTCTTGTGATGTTGCCTGTGGGCATTTTGCCTTATTTCTTAGGTATTAGTGGCTGGATTAGTTTGATTATCGTTACGATCGCCAATATATTTTTGATTACGCAGTGTGTGAGGTTATATGTCCAGATGGATGTAAAGGCGGCGAGAAGAGTAATGTTTAGTAGTTATATTTATTTACCGGTGGTATTCTTGGCGCTTTTGGCGGATAAGGTTCACTACATATAGTTGTTTAAAATGATTATGGTTGCACAATCAGGCAAAAATGGGCGGATGCATCCTCACAAGTTTACGTTGTGGGTAGGTATAGCCAGTATTTGTATGATGTTTGCGGGTTTGACAAGTGCTTATCTTGTCAAAAGAGCGCAGAGCAATTGGTTGGAGTTTTCACTTCCGAAAGCTTTTTGGATATCGACTTTTGTTATTTTGCTGAGCAGTTTGACAATGTTTTTATCGGTAAGGGCTTTCAAGGCAAGAGAAAGAAAACGTTATCGTTTGCTGATGACTTTGACCTGTGTATTGGGATTATTGTTTGGATTGTTCCAGTGGTTTGGCTTTCAGGACATTGCCGCGAGAGGTATTCAGATATTTGGGAATGGAAGTAATCCTGCCGCTTCTTTTTTGGGTGTGATTGTCGGGCTACATTTCCTACACGTTTTTGGTGGTGTTGTGGCTTTAGTTATTACGGCGTTAAGAGCTTATAGAAGAAAGGTAAAAACATACGATGCTACGCCAATAGAAGTAGTTGCGATATATTGGCATTTTGTGGATATACTTTGGATTTACCTGTTTGTATTCTTTGCGATAATTTAAAAGTTTTTAGTTTAGAAAATTAATATTGAATATGTCAACTTCAACAGTTTCCAATTCTGGTAAAATCAAATGGTGGGGCGGCTTTGTCAGCCCTGCGAATGTTGAATATGGAAAATTAATGATGTGGTTTTTCCTTATCAGTGATGCTTTAACTTTTGGTGCATTCTTGATTTCTTATGGGACAACCAGATTCGCAACCAGGGCATGGCCTGATCCAAACAAGGTGTTCAATGCCGTTCCTGGTGTAGAGGGCAATTATCCTCTTGTGTATGTGAGTATCATGACGTTTATCCTGATTATAAGTTCTGTCACTATGGTTTTGGCAGTGCAGGCAGGACAGCGAATGAACAGAAAAGCAGTTGTTATTAACCTTGTCCTTACTATTATTGGCGGTCTAATGTTTGTTGGTTGCCAAGCTTTGGAATGGGCGCATCTTCATCATGAAGGCGCATGGTGGGGCCGTAACCCATTTGCCAACTATGATGGGACGGTTGCATCGCCTAATTTTACCAACTATTTCTTTACCATTACTGGTTTCCACGGTTTCCACGTATCTACAGGTATTTTGATCAATATCATCATGTTGATTATGACTTTGTGTGGAACGTTTGATAAGAGAAAATCTTATTTGATGATTGAAAAAGCTGGTTTGTATTGGCACTTTGTGGATTTGGTTTGGGTGTTCGTATTTACTATGTTCTACCTTGTTTAAGTTTCAACTATTAATAACTTATTTTATTACAATATTTTTCTATGAGTACAACTGAATTGCAAGAAGAAGGCCACAGCCACGGTGGTGGAAAGAAGGAAGTTATCAAAGTTACCATTATATTGACTGTCATCACGCTGATCGAATTGGCCTTGGGTTTTATGATGATGGACTGGGCGGAAGGTACTTTCAAACGTGATTTCGTAAAAGGTGTTATCATCATATTGATGTTGGCAAAAGCATATTATATCGTTGGCTATTTTATGCACTTGCTTCATGAAAACAAGATTATGAAACGTCTTATTTTGATTCCTTTGTTGTTGTTCGTTTGGTTTATTATTGCGTTCCTGGCAGATGGACGTTCCTATTTGAACTTGCGTAACAAGTACGATCGATATAGTGTTGAATTGAGCCAGCAAAAAGCACCTGTCGAGAAAGAACATCGCGAATCTGAACAGGAATAGATTTTTTATATAAAAAATTACAAAAAACCACTGCATGGCGGTGGTTTTTTGTTGACCTTTGGCGCACTTTAAATGGTGGCTAATGAACAAACAAGCATTATTGGCGATATTGGTAGCATTGGGAATTCCGATCGTAAGCTATTTCGTCATGAAGGAAATGAGCGAAAAGGCAACACAAATGCCGCGCTATTATCTTTTGGATTCTACACATACGACGGTAAAGGACGGAAAGCAAACCACGGACAGCATTTGGCATAAAGTGTCCAATATTCAGTTGGTCAACCAGTTGGGCGATACGGTACATCTGTACGATATCAAGAACAAAGTGATTGTCGCGGATGTGTTTTTTACGAGTTGTGGATCTATCTGTCCGTACTTGACGCGAAATATGGCTAAACTGCAACGTTCCTTTTTAAAAGGAGGAGATGCTTTGTCTTCCCCTTTTCAAGATTCGTCGAGCATACAGTTTGTTTCTTTTTCGATCGATCCGGAAAGGGATAGTGTGGAACGGATTAAGAATTATGCAGATCGCTATGGCGTCAACCATGATAACTGGTGGTTGTTGACCGGAAACCGCGATTCGATCTACAGATATATTTTCGAGGAACTTCGTTTAGACAAAATAGGAGATACGCCCATTGATCCCAATTTTGCACACACTGCTTATTTTGTCGTTATTGACCGTGATCACCACGTTCGTGGATATTATAGTGGCTTGGATACGGCGGTGGCGCTTCCGAAACTGGCGCGCGATGCGGCACTTTTGATGTTGGAAAAGGACAAAGAGCATCCGGCACCGCTGCCTTTTGATCTCAATACGTTAGCCGTTATTGGTATTGTTGCGGGTATTATTGTATTGATTGCGATGCGTATTTTGCTAAAAAGGAAAAAAACAAAAGAATCATAATTCATACGCTTTTTTATGTTAGAAGCTTCCATCAAAAAAAATGATAAGTTAGCCGGAAGGGCAATCGTTATTTTCTCGTTGGTTATTTTCGTTGCGGTGGCGCTGTTGGACAAGCATATCCCTGCGATCCAAAATATTCCCTATCCGTTCAGGTTCAATGTGCATGAGTTTGCGTTTGTCAATAGTATTATCAATTCGTTGGTGAGCGTATTATTGTTGATTGGTTTGTTCGCTGCAAAAGCCAAGAGATTTAAGTTGCATAAAGGCGTCATGTTTGCCGCCATGATATTGTCGTTGATATTTTTGTTGTCGTATGTGTGCCACCACATTTGGGCGGGCGATACGCATTACGGCAATACGGGATTTGTCAAATATGTTTATTATTTCATTCTCGTTTCGCATATTATATTGGCGGCGGTAATCATGCCGTTTGTATTGTACACGACTTACCGTGCGTTGACGGCGGAATTTGGCAAGCACAGGAAACTGGCTAAATATACTTGGCCTTTATGGTTTTATGTATCGGTTACGGGCGTGATTGTATATTGGATGATCGCTCCGTTTTATAGTTAGAAAATGGTATTGCCATAAAAAGTTAAAAGGTCGGAAATATATTTCCGACCTTTTAACTTTTTAGTATTCCCTAAACTATAGTCCTAAGAAACCGCTTTTTTTCAAAGTTTTTGTTCCTTCTCCGATTTTATAGCCGTTGTTGTAGATAGAGATCGTGTAGTCTCCTTGTTGGTATTTGTTGTTTTGATGCCAATCGTATGAAACTGGAAGGCGTTTGCCTTGTTCGTAATCTACGTTGATGGCGGTCGTGTAAGTGATTTCACCGTCTTGTTTAGTCTGCAATGTGCCGCTTCCTGCCGAAGGGATCGTAACGGTGTTGCCATCTGGTCCTTTTACGACCATGTACAATGTTTTTGAACCCGTTTTGGTGATTCTGTTCTCATCTATATAGAAAGAAATTCTCAGCAGATCCGCTTTTTTTGCCTTGCTGGTTTCGGATTCTTTTCCGTTGGATTTGACGTCGATAGCCGTGATATTGAAACCGGAAGCATGCAAAGTGGACGCTTCTTCTTCCATTTTGTTTTTGGCGTCGGTAGTTGCTGTCAGGTTCTGGTTTAGAGACGTATTACGGTTAGTGAGTGTATCTCTTTCTGTGCTTAACTGTTGATTGCTAGCGCTCAATTGTTGGTTTTCAGCTTTTAATTGCGCGATTTCAGTCATGAGGTTGTCAACTTTGCCTCTGAGCTCTGCTATCAAGCTACGTGCCCTGCCAAGGTCGGCGTTGCTTTTGCTCAACTCGGTTTTGATCTGAGCTTTTAATGTTTCGATTTCTTTTTGTCTATCGGCCAATGCACCTTGTAGCTGAACGTTGCTGCCTGTCAAGGAATCCATACGCGCCAATGCCGCATTGTATTCGCCCTGTATTGCATTTTTGGTAGAATCGACAGACGAATATTGCGTCTGCAAAGTGCTGACTTCCGAATTGTTTTTCGTTTTGTCGTAAATCAAATAACCCACTACGACTATAAGTGCCGCGATCAGGACACCATAGATTAGGTTCCTATTGTCATTAGGTTTGGGCGTGTTGCTAACAGGAGGCTTGGATGGGTTGTTTGCTGGATTGTTGGAGCTATTGTAGTTGTCCATAATCAATGAAATTTATGTTTAAAAGAAAATTGATGCTAGTATCGCTAGTCTAAAACTGTGCCAAATGATAGAGACTATATTGTTGGAAATAAAATATTGGGTGGACAAAAACGTTCCCTAAAAAAAATATAGCCGAAACGAGTTCCGATAGGAAGCCGTTTCGGCTAATATGAAATAATGTTGAGCTTTATCTATTTGACTAGTTGATCCAATATAGGCGTAGTCGTAAAACTAAGTTTGGTTTGTGGCTTTTCGTTGAGTTGTTCGAAAACGACGACTTCGTTCCTTCCCTTTTTCAGCCAACAACCAGGTAAATACAAGGTCAGTTGCGGACCGACCGTACTCCAATAGCGACCAATATTGATGCCGTTGACAAACACGATTCCCTTACCCCAACCGCGCATATCCAAAAAAGTATCGCCCGTTTTGTCCATATTAAATGTTCCTTGGTAAATAACCGGAACGCCTTCTTCTTTTGTATTGGCAACATGGGATATTTTCGGCGTTTTGTCCATGGGCAATTGCGTCATTTTCCAATCACCGGTAATCTCGTTTCCGTCAATCGTTATGGGTTGGATGATACCTTTCTTATTGTGGATGATGTTGGCGCCATAGTTGATGCGGCCCATGTTTTCGACCAATATCTGTAGGGTGGAGTTGAACGGAAGGTCAATATCCATGTCGTATTGTTTGTAATAACGGTTCAATACACCTACTTTTTTCCCATTAATGTAAACGACCGCAAAATCTCTCAAGCCGGGAATCGACAATTTGCCGTTGATCGGCTGGTTAAACTGACGGCTATACAAAACATAACCGCCTCCTTGATTCAAATCCTCAAAAGACATTGCCGTGTCGTTGGAAATGGGCGTCAAGTCTTTTGTCAGATCAAACAACTTCACACTTTTTGTCAACCTAACGTCCGGTATTTTGATGACGGGAATCCGCGCGGGAACGTCTGGAAATCTTCTATTGGAATGTGACTGTAGCAAATTACGGATCGAATCATATTTAGGCGTCACCCAACCCGCTTCGGATATGGGCGCGTCGTAATCGTAGGATGTCAGATCTGGCTGGATGTCGTGCCTGTCGTCATAATTGGCGCCAGACGTGAACCCAAAATTGGTTCCGCCATGCACCATGTACATATTGAACGAAACCGTATCTTCCAAATATTTACGAAGTTGTTTGGTAACGTTGGCCGCCGAAACTTTTGGAAAAGGTTCGGCCCAATGGTCGAGCCATCCGGGATAATATTCGGCAACGAAATAAGGGCCTTTGCCGTTGTGGTATTGGTCGACAGCCTTTTTGAGGTTTTGGGGATTGCCTTCGCCGTCCGCACCGGGAAGTACACCCGGAAGCGAACCTTCCTTAAGCAACTCGCTTCCGTCCGCCGTGTAAAAAGGTACGTCTACGCCCGCGTCGACCAACAATTGCTTGATCTTGGCATTGTAGCGTTGGTGGGTTTCCAGCGGAATGTCTTTTCGTTGTGCGACGTAAGAGCCAAATTCGTTCTCGGCCTGTACCATTACGATCGGGCCGCCGTGCGTGATCTGCAAGTCGCCGATTTGCTCCATGACTTTTCCAATATAAGTTTTGCAACTATCCAAAAACGGTTGGTTGTCTGCACGTATGACCATGTCTTTTGTTTTGGGCAGCCACCAAGGATAACCGCCAAATTCCCATTCGCCACAAGCATAAGGGCCTGGACGCAGCAAAACGAGCAAGCCTTCTTCGCCCGCTTCTTTTACAAATTCCCGTAGGTTTTTGTCGCCCGTGAAATCCCAAACACCCGGAGCCGTTTCGTGCCAGTTCCAGAAAATATAAGTGGTGACAGCATTCAATCCCATTGCCCTGATCATTTTAAGGCGATGGCGCCAATATTGATGCGGCACGCGCGCAAAATGCATCTCGCCGGCATGCAGCATGATCGGTTGGCCGTCGTAGACAAAAGAGCCGTCTTTGATCTCGAAACTATGTTTGGTTTTTTGCGCAAAAACGCCCAATGTGGACAACGCAAAAGCCGCACCCAATACGATCTTTTTCAACATAGGAATTCGTTTGTAAAATAAGGTGCTAATATAACGGAACTTACGCAAGGTACAGGATGCAATCGTTAGCGCAAAAAACGCCTTACTAATACAATATAGGTATTGTTGCGCTGTTTTTTCACCACCAATTGAAACGAAGACCAATGGCGTATGGATGTTGGTCCATTACATTGTTTTGCAAAGGTCTGATGCTGTAAGTGCCGTACAAATGGACCGAACCAATACCTAGTTCGGCTGTGTACGCCAAACGCCAATCGTTTAGGTCAAAAGAGCCGCCCTGTTTTACCTTGCCCAATTCGGCACTTTTCTGTTTGGTATGCGCACCGAGACGATAGCCGACCAATATGCCGGCACTCGCGTTGAAACTGCTTTTCAAGCCTGGATGTGCATCGTAGTTCAGCATCAACGGTATGGACGCGTAGCTGGTGTAGAGCTTGTCTTTTTGAAAATTAATGGTATCGCGGAAAATATAGCCCGGATCCTTGTGGTAAGTAATGTCGTTTTGGTAGCGAAAATTGAACATTTCCAAACCCAAACCGTATTTCAGGTTCAGCCGACCTTTGTACAGGCTATATTGCTGCATCAATAGCCAAATGTTGATATTGGAGGACTTCACCGTGCGCAGACGCATATCGGATTTCGTAAACGCGTCCGCAGTGCCACTGTGCAAATAGGTATTGGCGGCCGCGGTTCCGTAGGGTGTTTTGTCATTGAAATTGGCAAACCCCAAATCAAACAGCAGCCAACTTGTTTTGAGTTTGTGTTTGTTGTCCCAGACGGGGTTGTCATTTTCGACGATGAGCGTGTCGTAGTGCATCTGAAATGTCGAATCCATGATTTCCGTAATGGTTACGGTCGCGGAAAAAGTTCTTCTCGTCGTATCTGTTTTGGGAATATTGACTGTGCCGTCCTGTCCAAAACTAACATTGAACGCGCCCAACAGCGTCCATAATCCTACAAAAGCAAAAATTTTGTACATCTTAAACTTCATAAATAGCAACCAAATATTTTATCGGGGAATCAGCGTTCGGAATTGACTTTCAGCTCCAATAGGAAACGTTTGAATTCCTGGAATGTCTGAATGATTTTCATATTGACGTCGACGGTTTTGCGGTTGTTTTTGATGTATTTACGGGCACCGGCGATCGTGTATTTTTTCTGACGTAGCAGATAGTAAATGATCCGAAGATTTTTGATGTCTTCGGGACGGAAAAGTCGGTCGCCTTTGCGGTTTTTTCGGGGTTTGAGAATGTCAAATTCGTTTTCCCAAAAACGCAGCAAAGAGTTGTTGACGCGAAACCATTTGGCAACCTGGCTGATCGGATAGTATTGTTTGGAAAACAAAACCTCGTCCGACGGAACCTGTATCAAGTCGACTTCCGCATCGATTTCCTTAAAAGATTTGCGCCCTTTTTTGCCGTAACTATTGACAAACGGACTTTCCGTAACTTCTTCTTTGGGTTCTGGTTTTTCGGATTTAGTCGTTTTCGCTTCGGAATGTTCTTCGGAAAAATCGTTTTCTTCCGGTTCTATATTGGCATTTTCCAAAACTGCTTCGAAATCGTCCTGCGCTAAATCCTGTTCCAATATGTTTTCGGCGGAGGGGATCTCTTGGTTCGGAACGGGAATTTCGTCAAGTTCGTTGACGTGTTGTTCCAATATGTCCGCTTCGGAATGTTCTTCGGGAAAATCGTTTTCTTGCGATTCTATATTGGAAAAGTCCAATGACGGTGTCTCGCTTGTATTTTCAGCTGCATTTTCTTCAAAAATAGGAAACTCCGCATCTGTTTCGTGCCGCAAAGCGTCGATAGGCGCATACGTATTGGGCGTCACGATTTCGTTCAGTTTCTCTTCCAAAAAAGCTTCTGCTTTTTCTGTTTCTTCCTCAATCGCTGCGGTCGCCGCATCGTTGTCCAATATTGGCGTCGCCTCCGTTTGGGGCGCAACGGATGGTGCGAACAAATCATTTGGTTTGTTCGCCGTTTCCTGCGCTGCCTTCGCCGTGTCTTTTTTATTTTTTTCCGTATCGTCTTTTTTCTGATCGGAATTGACGGACGGCTGCGGTTCTTCGAATCCAAAAAGGGACAACTGACTCTCCATATTGTAAAAATATGGATTAACGTGCATCTTTGGGATATGATTGTGCAAATAAAATATCCGAATCCTTTTCTCTTTTGCCCCGACAATAGCCTATATCGGCGAAAAACAAACTAATTTTGAGCTTCAAATTTTTCGGATGACCGCACAGGACAAAAACATATTGGTGACAGGTGCAACGGGCATGGTCGGTTCGCATCTTGTCAAGGCACTTGTACAAAAAGGCTATGCCGTCAGGGCAACCTATCGAAGTGCGCATCCCGAAATCGCTGGCGTTGAATGGGTCGTGGCGGATATGTTGGACGTAGTCGCGTTGGAGGCGGAAATGAAGGATATGGACACCGTTTTTCACTGTGCGGCGCAGGTTTCATTCGACCCGGCCAATGCCAATAGTCTTTACAAAAACAATGTGGAAGGTACCGCCAATATCGTCAATGCGGCTTTGGACGCTGGCGTACAGCAACTTATATATGTGAGTTCGGTCGCGGCAATCGGCGCTTCCGCAGACCAGATCGTCACCGAAAAATCAGCTTGGCAACAAAACGAAATCCACAACGACTATGCAAAAACAAAACACGCTGCCGAGATGGAAGTGCGTCGCGGCGAATTGGAAGGTCTGGATGTTTATATTGTCAATCCGTCCATCATATTGGGCTGCGGCGATTGGAACACAGGGTCCACGGAACTGTTCAAAAAGATTTACGAAGGTTTTCCGTATTACACGGAAGGCGTGCACGGATTTGTCGATGTGATGGACGTGGTCGACGTGATGGTATATTTTTTGGAAAAACCGAGCGACGCGCTCAAAGGCGAGCGTTTTATCCTCAACAGTGAAAACATCACGTACAAACAACTTTTTGATTTTATTGCAAAAGGTTTTTCCGTTGCGGAACCGCAAAAGAAAGTGACACCGTTGATGGCAGGAATCGTTTGGCGGTTGTCTTATCTCAAAGGTAAACTGACCGGAAAGCCATCCATGCTGACCAAAAACTCCGCAAGGGTCGCACAGTCCGACATCCGCTACGACAACGCAAAAATATTGTCGGCAATGCCCGATTTTCGTTTTCGTGCAATCGAAAAATCTGTTGTGCGCATTTGCGGAGAACTTCGGGAAAAATATTGCTTATAGGCTATTGTGCGTCATTGTTTTAGGTGGAAAACGGCTGAGAGATAGGGGTAAAAACATTCCCTAATTTTCTGTTAATATTGGTTTTTTCCTTTGTCGAAATGCACATTTAGGGCAGTTTGTCCACATAATTTTACCTAACTTTGAAACGTCGTCTTTGAATGAATATCTGAACGTACCGTTTTATTTTACATTTTTATCGCGCTACTTTTTGAATGACGGCACCCCTATATTTAATAAAATAAATTTTAGTCGGTGAAAAAAACGTATCTTTTAGGTTTCGCAATTTTCTGTGCTAGTCTTTTCGGTATCCAACAAACCAACGCAAAATCCCTGCCAGGAGACAAAGATTTCAAATCGCTTCTCCCGCAGAAATCCGGCAATTCCGTTTCGGACAAAGAGGCGGATTCCATCTACGAAAGGTTGCATTTGCAGGCATTCGGCTTGAAACAGGATATTTTCAGCAATGCTTACAAAGGCTACAATTATCTCAATAGCCGCGGCATGCTGGATCGTACGGATGTATTGACGATCTGCGATTATAGCCAAAGCAGCCACAACAAACGTCTTTATGTAATCGACCTGGAAAAAGGTCGCGTTGTTTTCAATACGTATGTTTCGCACGGACGTAATTCCGGCGGCGAGTTCGCGACGAGCTTTTCCAATATGACCAATTCCAATAAAAGTTCCTGCGGTTTCATGGTTACGGGAAGTATTTATAGCGGACGGGCGGGAAAAAGTTTGCATCTCAACGGGGTAGAACCCGGCATCAACAGCAATGTGTACGAACGTAGCATCGTGATGCACGGTAGCCACTACGTCAATGCGGAAAGAGCGGACGAAGGTACGATGATGGGACGCAGCTTGGGTTGTCCGGCGGTTCCTTACGGCGAGCATTTTGCGATCATCGACTATATTAAAGGGGGAAGTTGCTTGTACATCGCATCGGAAAATGCACAATATCTAGCATCGTCACGTATTATCAACAGTGAAACGCCCAATACGCCCAACAGTTCCAATACGTTTGCCGGAAAAATGCCGGACAATAGAAATTCGGATTCTGGCGGTGCATTGTAGTTGGGATATGTATCGAAACAAAAAAGCGTCCATTTTTATATGGGCGCTTTTTTATTGGCAGGTTTGTAGGCTCGAATGTCGATGCTTTCCTTGCAGAAAAACGCATATTCCTCCGGATCGTTGCTGCAGACAATGACGAGTCGGTTTTGCGCATATTGAGAAATGAGCTGTTTGTACAAGTCAAAACCCGCCTGGTCAAAGTTGGCGCAAGGTTCGTCCAATAGCAAAACAGGTGTCGCCGAAAAAATCGCCATTGCCAATTTGATCCTTTGTTTCATGCCGCTGCTGTAATAGCGGATTTGTTTGTTGGCGGCAGTTTCGAGTTGCACTTCCCGAAGGATTTCCCGTGGTGCTATATTGGAAAGTAAAGGTTTGAATGAATGGTGAAAGCGCAGAAATTCCAATGCCGTCATTTCTTCCACCACGTCCAGATACGGCGCTGCAAAGGAAAAATGCTGGTGAATATGTTCGCCAGTGCTTGTATTTTCGGAAAAACGACCGTTCGCCCAAGTGCATTCGCCTTGATTGAGATTGGTCGCTCCGGCAATACATTGTAGTAAGGTACTTTTCCCGCTCCCGTTGTTTCCGACGACGGCGTAACCTTTTCCTGCTTCAAAATGAAAGTCCAATCCACGAAAAATCCATTCCTTGTTAAATCGTTTGCCTGCATCTTTCAGTTTGATTTCCATGCGACAAAGTAAAAAGTAAAAAGTAAAAAATCAAAAAAGGATTGCGGTTATTGAAATGGTTAAATGGGGTTGGATACAAAATAGATCATTTTTAGGGTAAATAAATAGCTCAATATCGCGTCATTTCGACGATAGGAGAAATCTCCTATGAAATTAAGGTGTTGAAATATTGGGGGATTTCTCCCGTTGGTCGAAATGACGGGGAACGATTTTCGCCGTTGTTGGTCGCTGACCAACAACAGGTCCTTACCGCCAAAAAAAGCCGTTCGCAAGAACGGCTTTTCAATATAAAAACAAATTTAATCTGTGAATCTGTGGCGAAAAAGCATTTATTCCGCTTCTACAGGTTCTTCCTGAAGCGAAATCGTCGCACCTTTGATAATGCCCAATCTGCTGCTTTTGATAAAGTTCAGGACAATATCTTTTTCCGCGCTTGGTTCAAATTCGGCGTCTATTGCCGCGATGGATTGCGTCGTGTTCAGCCCTTTGTTGTACACCCAACGGTACAGTTCCATGATTCTGTTGATCTGTTCCAATGTGTAGCCGCGACGTTTAAGTCCGACTACATTGACGCCGCCGTAGCTGATCGGGTGGCGCACCGCTTTTACGTAAGGCGGAATGTCTTTGTTGACCAAACTGCCGCCGCCGGTATAGGAATGCGCACCGACGTGCGTAAACTGCTGAAATGCACAACTACCGCCAATAATCGCCCATTCGTCAATGGTGATGTGGCCGCCGAGCTGCGTACTGTTGCTGATGATACAGTGATCGCCGATGATACAGTCGTGCGCAATATGTGCGTACGCCATGATAAGACAATTGGCACCGACTACGGTTTTCCATTTGTCGGTCGTGCCTTTGTTGACCGTGACGCATTCGCGCAAAGTCGTGTTGTCGCCGATTTCGGTAGTCGTATTCTCGCCGGCATATTTCAAATCCTGCGGAACAGCCGAAACGACCGCACCAGGGAATATTTTACAGTTTTTGCCGATACGAGCCCCGTCCATGATCGTTACGTTACTGCCAATCCAGGTTCCTTCGCCGATTTCGACGTCTCCGTAGATCGTCGTAAATGGTTCGATCGTCACATTTTCCGCTATCTTGGCCTCTGGATGTATATACGTGAGGGGGTAGTTCATTTAAAATAATTATAAAAAACCTTGTCTAAAAAAAGTGTTTTGCCTCAAGCGCACACTTTTGCATACTAAAGTTCAAAAATAGAACAAATATTCGCAATCCTTATCAATTCAAGACTTCAATATTTAAAATATGTTTAATACTGAAAATTCTTTTTGTAAAATATTGTCACTCTATCAAAAGTAGTGCAGTTTTTACATCGCCGCGAAACAAAGCGGAATTCTTGACGTTTATCCTCTATATTGCCCTACATTCTATTCGAGATATGCTTTGTGATCTTTCCGTCGTAGTCGTCAACTACAATGTACGTTACTTTTTAGAATATTGTTTGCTTTCCGTCAGAAAAGCGTCGGCAGATCTGCGTGTTCAGGTGATCGTGGTGGACAATGCTTCTTCTGACGGTGATTATAGGTGGCTTGCAGAACGATTTCCGGAAGTCATTTTTAAGCAAAATGCACAAAATCAGGGTTTTGGAAAGGCGAACAATCAAGGTCTGTCACTTGCGGATGGCGAATTTGTCCTGTTTCTCAATCCCGATACGATCGTTCCCGAAAATGCGCTGCGCGAATGCGTCGATTTTTTCCGAAAAACGAACGATTGCGGCGCGCTCGGCGTGTACATGATGGACGGAAAAGGTCATTTCCTGCCCGAAAGCAAACGTTCCAATCCGACGCCGGCGGTTTCTTTTTACAAACTTTCCGGTTTGGAGAAACTGTTTCCCCGATCCAAGGTTTTTGGTCAATATGCATTGGGGTATTTAGACGAAAACAGAACGTTTCCGGTTCCAATATTGGCGGGCGCTTTTTTGATGGCGCGCAAGTCTTTGCTGGAAAAAGTCGGCGGTTTTGACGAAGCGTTTTTTATGTACGGTGAGGATATTGACTTGAGTTTTCGCTTGCAAAACAATACCGGTTTTCGCAATTATTTTCTCGGTACGGTCAAGATTTTGCATTTCAAAGGAGAAAGCAGCAAACAGGATTCGCTGCATTACAACAAGATTTTCAATGACGCGATGGGCGTTTTCGTCCGAAAATACCATTCCAATATAAAGGCGAGCCTGATGCACGGCTCGATTCGGCTTGGAACGTCGTTGCGCGCTATTGCGTTGAAAGGAAAAAGGAAAAAGGAAAAAGGGAAAAACGGTGCGGATATTGGCGGTCTCTTTTTGGAAGGCGATGCTGACGTGAAAGCAATATTGATGCCGAAACTTCGACAAAAAATGCCAACCGCGCCATTGTCCAATACGATAGACGCCGCCGAAAATATTGTTTTCTGTATTGGAGAAAATTACGCTTTTGAAAAATCCCTAGAAGATTTGTCCCAATATTCAAACGACAAAAACTTCTATTGGTTCGATCCGAAAATCAATACCATTATTGGAAGCAACGACAAGAATGAAACGGGCGTGGTATGGAAACTTTAATAACCTCCGCTGGCGCACGCGTGCCGCATGTGCCTCTATAATTTATATGGTACGCGCGACACGCGCGCATTAGCGATGAGGGCGTATGCAATACGCCCCTACGGTTCTATTTCTACCCCAAAAATGCAATCACGCTGATTTCCACGTTTACGTTTTTCGGTAGGGTTTTGACGGCGACGCATTCGCGGGCAGGCGCATTCTGCACGAAATACTGCGCGTAGATTTCGTTGACGGTTGCAAAAAGAGACATGTCACTCAAAAAAACAGACGCTTTGACCACATTTTCAAAACCTGCGCCAGCATTGTCCAATATGGCTTTTAGGTTTTTGAACACTTGGTGCGTTTCGTCTTCCACGGACTGGTTGGCCAGTTCCATCGTTTCTGGATCCAACGGGATTTGTCCGCTGACAAACAAAAAACCACCGGCTTTTGTTGCTTGGTTGTAAGGTCCGATTGCTGCGGGTGCCTGCTTCGTATTGAGGATTTCTATACTCATAGTAATATTTTTATTTGGGGAAATCGTGGCGGAAAGTTAAGATTTTGAATTTTATCAATTTCAATAGAAACGGAAAATTATTTTATATATTATAAAAAATTGTTACTTTTAGTCGTAATCATTTTCTTTGCGGTCTCAACCACTGTATTTTTAACAAAATGGCTTTTTTACTCGTCATAGACACGGCTTTGGAGCGCGGCGGCGTCGGATTGTTTCGCGACGGATTGTCTTTGGGCATATTGGTCAACGATACGCAAAAAGATCACGCAGCATTTGTGCAGTCCGCAATCGACCAGCTTGTCCGTGATGTGGAAACGTCCTTGGCATTGCTCGACGCGGTTGCTGTGGTGGACGGTCCGGGAAGCTATACGGGGCTGCGTGTAGGGCTTGCCACCGCCAAAGGTCTTTGCTACGCTTTGGACAAAAAACTGATACTTGTCAATACATTGAACGTAATGGCAGCAGCAAGTATCAAGTCCGAAAATATAGCGGATTGTTACTACGCCCCGATGATCGACGCCAGGCGTGAAGATGTATTTGCGGGTGTGTACAACCATAAAAGACAATTAGTATCCGAGCAGCAGGCGCTGACGATCGAGCCTGAAACTTTTCAATCCTTTTCATCCGAAAAGAAACTCGTATTGAGCGGTTCGGGTGCGGCAAAAGCATCCAAAATCATCGCCAGTGACAATGTCTCGCTTTCGGAAATCCAATATACGCTAGACGACGTCAACGAGATTGCACAGGAAAAATTTGCCATAAGCGCGTTTGCCGATGTTGCCTACAGCGAACCCAATTATTTGAAGGCGTTTTACACAACTGCCAAAAAAGTAAACTAGAAGGCTGGTCGTCAGCCGACAAAACCACAATTTGAATCATGAGTGCCACATTATCTGCCATTAACCTCCATTCAACGGAACAAGAAGAATCGCTCGCCATCGATTTTATCCAGCTGAAAAAGTCGTCCATGATATTGCGTGCGCTGAACCACAAGCTGCGTCTCAACATCGTGCAGCTCATCGACCAGCAGAAAAAATTGACCGTCACGGAAATCTACATCAAACTGAGGATGGAACAGTCCGTCGCGTCGCAGCATTTGGCGATACTTCGCCGTGCCAATATTGTATTGACCGAAAGGGAAGGGAAATTTATCTACTATACGCTCAACTACGCACGTATTAAAGAAATTACTAATTTTATTCAGGAGCTACTGGAGAAGTAGCCGAAGCTTTTGTTTTAAGTATCTTTGCCTAAATACATTTTAGGTATGTACGTCGAACAAATTTATACAGGCTGTCTTAGCGAAGCTTCTTATTATATTGAAAGTGAAGGGAAGGCCGCGATTATCGACCCGATGCGCGACATTGACGTGTATCTGCGTCTAACGGAAGATAGAAAAGCTTCCATTCAATATATTTTTGAAACACATTTCCACGCCGATTTTGTCAGCGGTCATATTGACTTGAGCAAGGCGACTGGCGCGCCTATTGTTTACGGTCCGCAAGCCAGACCAACATTCAAAGCTACAATAGCGAAAGACGGACAAGTTTTCTCGTTGGGAAAAATTAATATCGAAGTGCTGCATACGCCGGGACATACGATGGAAAGTGTGTGCTATTTGCTGAAGGACGAAAACAACGCACCTTACGCTGTTTTCACGGGTGATACTTTGTTCATCGGAGATGTTGGACGTCCCGATTTGTCGCAAAAAGACGCATTGTTTACCACGACCGACCTTGCCGGAATTTTGTACGATAGTCTTCATGAAAAAATATTGTCGCTACCCGATGACGTGATTGTTTATCCCGGACATGGCGCAGGAAGTAGTTGCGGCAAAAATTTAAGTTCCGAAACGGTTAGCACGATTAAAGCGCAAAAAGAAACGAACTACGCATTGAAAGCTAAAAGCCGTGGCGAATTTATCACGCTGGTGACCGACGGTCTGGATGCGCCGCCCGCTTATTTTCCGATCAATGCCGAAATCAACAAAAAAGGTTACGCCTTGCTCGACGATATACTGGGAAAAGGATTGAAACCTTTGTCCGTAAAAGATTTCAAGGAAAAAGCAAGCGACCCAAACGTGGTTGTATTGGACACGCGTCCTCAGTCAGAATTTACAGAAGGTTTTGTGCCGGGATCAATTTTTATCGGCCTGGACGGACGTTTCGCGGAATGGGCGGGTAGTATTTTGCCTTTTAACCGACCCTTGTTGCTGATAACGGAACCTGGCAAGGAAAAAGAAACGGTTGTCCGGCTGGCGCGCGTCGGTTTTGACAAAATGGAAGGTTATCTGGACGGCGGTTACGAAGCGTGGAAAAATGCAGGCGAAAAATCTGATCTGCTCATCAATATTGAAGCCGACGAGTTTGCGATGGATTACCAATTTGACGACGACATCATCGTTGTCGACGTGCGTACCGAACGGGAATACGGCGACCAACATGTCAAAAGATCCGTCAATTTCCCGTTGAACAAACTCGTAGATCCGGCGGCATATCTTTCGGATATGGACGAAAACTTTAATGTGTACATCCATTGTGCCGGCGGCTACCGCAGCGTGATTGCGTCTTCGCTCATCAAGCGCCAAGGTTTTCATAATCTGCGTAATATATTGGGCGGGTTTCAGGCAATCAAGGAAACGACCAATATACCACTTGAACAGAGTAAGGAAGTTGCGAATTGAGTAGATTTTTTCTCTGCTGGCGCGCCGCCCTCTGTGAGGCGTGCCTTATCGTATAATAAAATAGGCACTGCTTGCAAAGCGGCGCCAACGGAGGAGCTGAGTGCCGTCATTTCTCCCACGGATCGAAATGACAATAGATTTTTAGTAGCAACAAAACTACGCTATTCGCCATTTGCAATGCAAACTAAACATGGATTGCAAATCCTGAATGGCATAAGAGGGCGGCGCTACAACCAATCGGCACTTCGACTTCAAATCAATCAATTCATGACCAAATATATTGACTTTCTCGACCATCCTTCCGCGCGTTTACGGCCCGACTGGATCGAGACGATTCGGAAGGACGCTTTTTTGGCGGAAACACAGAAACGATTGACATCCGAACAGCTCCGTTTGTGTCAGGAACAGCGATGGCTTTTGGCTATTGCGCCGAAAGCGTACGGTGGGCTGGAATGGGATTTGCCGCGGATCGTTGCTTTTGAAGAAGCGATTGGCTGGGCAGATGGAAGCGTGGGCTGGGTTTTCACGCTTTGCAGCGGTGCCGGCTGGTTTGGAGGGTTTCTGAACGAAGATTTTGCAAAAAAGATATTTTCGGAAAAGAATGCCTGCTTTGCGGGAAGCGGCGCGGCGACAGGCTTTGCAGATTTGCAGGAAGATGGTTCGTATATTGTCGACGGCATTTGGGCGTATGCCAGCGGTGCGCCCGACGCAACCGTTTTTACCGCCAATTGCCAGATCAGAAAAAACGGTAAAATTATATTGGACAACGGACAACCGTTGATTCGTGCGTTTTGTTTTTTGCGTGAGGAAGTTACTATATTGGAAACCTGGAAAGAAATCGGTCTGGTCGCTTCCGCAGGCCATTCTTTTCAGGTAAAAAAAATACGCGTTCCCGCAGTACGCATGTTTCATATTGATGCCGCTTCCCGAACGATAATGACGCCGCTGTATCAATTTCCGTTTTTACAATTGGCCGCTGCTACGCTTGCCGCTAACTATTCAGGTATGTGCATCCATTTCATGGAACTGTTTCAGGAACTGATACAAACCAAAAAAGGCCGCGACGGTATTTTGCTGCGGGATAAGGAAGCTGTGCATACGCTATTGGCACAATGTGTACACGAACTGGAAACGGCCAGAAAAAACTTGTTCGACGCCGTCCAATATGCTTGGGATTATTTGCAAAAAAATAAAACCATTGCTTCCGAAACCGAAAATATATTGCCTTTGGCATCGACGCTTACGGATAATTGTCGCGGTATTGTCAATCGACTTTTCCCTTATTGCGGTTTGGCGGTTATGCGCGCCGACACGGCAATTTCGCAGGTATGGCGTGATTTTCAGACAGGAAGCCAACATGCGTTGTTTTGTCCAGCGTAGGGGCATATTTTGATCCGCCAACATTCTATTCGTATGGTTTCCATCCATTTTCCCAGCGTTTATATTGGCATATGCCACGCATCCCTACAAATTTTGTGTTTTATGCTGCGACCTCTATATTCCTTTCCGTCGACTTCCGCTTTGAAATAACCTGATTTGCTTGTATTAACGTGCGTTATTTTCATGAAAATTGATTTTTATCTAAAAATGCAAACCGTTGCGTGCTTCGTTTTGGGAAATATGTAAAAGATCGCTTGCATTTTTGTGTTTCATAGATAAGGTTGCATGTATCTTTATGGAATCATTTATTATTGCAAAAAATCGCCATATGTCTTTGTCGTTTGACAATACGGAAATTGCTTTTCGTTACAGAAGCAACAAGCAGCTCAAAAAAGCACACTTTTTGTTCAAATCCATGAGTTCTTCTTTTCTGACAAAGACTGGAATAAAGTTAATGGACCTTGCTTTAAAGCTACATCTGCCGGTCACTGGTATCATTAGGTCAACGATATTCGAACAGTTTTGCGGCGGTGAGACGATACAGGAAGCGGGGAAGACGGCCGCAATATTAAATCCATACAATGTGACTGTGGCGTTGGACTACGGTGTGGAAGGCAAACAAAACGAATCGGACTACGACAACGCTGTTCCGGAATTTGTCAAAGCGATCGAGTTTGCGGCTACGCAACCCAATATCCCGTTTATCCCGATCAAAATAACAGGTTTTGCGCGTTTTGGTTTATTGGAAAAACTGCATGAAAACCAAACTGTTATGTCGGAAGAGCAAGACGAATGGCAACGGGTAGAAAAACGTATCGACACGATCTGTGCCATTGCCGCGAAAAATAAAATCCGCCTATTGGTCGATGCAGAAGAAACCTGGATCCAAAAACCGATCGACGATCTGACTAACCGGATGATGGAACGCTACAACCGCGAAGGCTGCTATATTTTCAATACGTTTCAGCAATATTGCATTCATCGTCTGGATGACCTGCAAAAAGATTTTGAGACGGCAGTAGCCAAAGGTTATCATTTCGGTGCTAAAATCGTGCGCGGCGCTTACATGGAAAAGGAACGTGCACGTGCTGCCGAAAAAGGTTATCCGTCGCCGATCAATCCCGAAAAAACGTCCACGGACAAAAAATACGACGAAGCCGTTCGGTTTTGTTTGGAACATTTAGATCCGTTGACATTGTATATTGGGACGCACAACGAAGAAAGCTGTCTCAAAGCCGTGGAAATTTTGAATGAGAAAGGGATATCGCCGACAGATCCGCACGTATATTTTGCGCAGCTGTACGGCATGAGCGACAATATAACCTTCAACTTGGCTGCCGCTGGTTACCACGCGAACAAATATTTGCCTTATGGGCCTGTGAAAGAGGTCATTCCGTACCTGGTGCGCCGCGCACAGGAAAACTCGTCCGTCAAAGGGCAAACCGGGCGCGAATTTTCCTTGATCCAAAAGGAAATGGCAAGGCGCGGCCTTTAAAGAACAGGAAATGATGTTGTGTGCTGGTGCGTCACAGACGCCGCGCCAGCGGTGGTATTGCGTTTCTTCTACCGTTGTCGTTGGTCAGAGACCAATGGCGAAACTTAAAAATAAACGTCATTTCGACCAACGGGAGAAATCTCCTTTCCGTGGTTCGTATCCGTACGAACCGCTCCGACAGCAAGATTATTTCTTAAAACTGTAACCAAACATTTCACCGCAGCGTCATAGATTATATTAAAAGAATTATCATGAGAAAGCTATTTTCGGTTATCGCTTTATTGGGAATATTTGTTGGTGCGACGAGCAGTTGCCGCCGTATCAATCAACGTTTGGGAATGGGCAATACGCATAGAGTATTGATCTCCAAAGGAGAATATCCTGCATCTTCCATCCAAAAACTGATCGCGACGACCTCCGGCGGCAATATCGACGTTGTCGGCGATGCTGCCGACCAAGCAGTATTGGAAGTGTACGGTTCGTATCAGTCGCAGGACAGCGCGGAAATCGTTGCCAAAATCAAGGAATCTTTTGACTTGACGATCTCGCATGACAACAATGCATTGAGCGCAATTGCCCAACAAAAAAGGAACCTTAAAGAGGGGCTTTTCAATAACAATATGGGGCTCGCGGTACATTTTGTTGTCCATGTCGGCAAAAACGTGGAAAGCACGCTCAAAACTTCCGGTGGAAATATTCGGTTGCAGCAATTGATCGGAAAGCAGGATTTTCAAACTTCCGGCGGCAATCTCCATATTGAAAATATCCAAGGCAACCTCAGCGGCGAAACTGCTGGCGGCAATATTGACCTCTCCAATATAGAAGGACAAGAAATCAGTTTGCATACGAGTGGTGGAAACATCAAAGCGGAAAATGTCAATGGAACGACCCATCTGGAAACTTCTGGTGGAAATATCACGCTTGCCAAAGGAAAAGGAAACTATATATTGGAAACGAGCGGCGGCAACGTACATGCCGATGACGTGGACGGCTCTCTGAAAATGTCTACCAGCGGCGGCAATGTCGAGGCGTCCAATATCAACGGCGGTATTATCGGGTCGACGAGCGGCGGCAATATTCATACAAAATTTACCAGCGTCACTTCCAATATAGAACTAGACAATCAAGGTGGCAGCATTCATATTGCTATTCCGAAAGACGCAAAAGTCAATGTGGCTATAGCTTCGGAAGAAGTGCACGCAGATGGTTTGGTTAATTTTTCGGGTAAGTCAGACAAGCACGCTATTGAGGGAACGCTGAATGGCGGAGGCCCGACAATCACTGCCAAAACAAGCGGCGGCTCAATTAACCTGAATGTGGAATAAACGTCAATACTATAACCTGATAACGTCCCTAATTTTTTGATAATATTGACCGGAACAGGCGCTTTGAACGGCGCCTATTCTATTTTTGCCTAGTGAAAAAGAACCTTAGCCGCTATTGTATCGTATTGTTTTTGCTTTGTTGCTCTACGTTTGTATGGGGACAAAATGCTTCTTTGGACGAAATGAACACCTTATTGGCCAAGCGCGATTTTTTTGCGTTGAAAGACCAGTTGTCCTTTTCCAATAAAAATATCACTACGCAGGATAGCCTGTATTTTCAGGCTTCTGTGCAGAATGCTTTCGGACAAAACGAACAGTCCATCGCTGCCATACGACAACTAGGCGAACACTACGCGACACAAGTGGAAGACGATGCGTGGATCAATCTGTTAAATATATTGGCGGACAACTATGCAAAAATGTACGACTATAAATCGACGGCTGCGAGCTATGCGATTTTGTTGCGACGATATGGAAATAAACTAAACGAAACCGATGTTGAAAGTTACGACAACGACTATACTCTATACAAAGCACTAGAAAAAGTGCCCGCGCAGACTATAATATTTCAAAACAGCATGTCGGTACAAATGCGGAAAGACCAACAGGAACTTTGGAACGTGCCTATACTATTTAATAAAAAAGACAGCGCACATTTTGTGTTTGATTCCGGTGCTGGTATTTCGACTATAACCAATTCGGCAGCGCGCAAACTAGGTTTGCAAATCATTCCTGCCAATATAAAAGTCAATTCAGCCAACGACCGTCAGATCGTAGCGCAACTAGGTATTGCGGACGAAATGCAACTAGGTGGAGCGGTTTTGCATCATGTTGTTTTTCTAGTGATGGACGATCGTATGTTGGATTTTCCGACGATCAACTATACAATTGACGGCATTATAGGATTTCCTGTGATTAATGCTTTGCACAATATAACGATTTCAAAAAATGGCGTTTTGAAAATCAACAATACTATAAAAACGCAGACTATACATTCCAATTTTTACTATCAGGGAAATGCGATTCGCATGCATGGAATAGTAGGAAAAGACACGTTGTTTTTTCATCTGGATACAGGCGCCAAACAATCCGAACTCAATAAGGAATACTATGACGCGAACAAATCTTATGTCCGTTCTATTTCCGAAAAGAAAAAATATCATCTAGGCGGCGCGGGCGGCGTGACGTCGTACAAAGCTTTTCAGTTGCCCAATGTTTCCGTACAAATCGGTTCAGGTAAAAAGATATTGCCCTACATTCCCGTTTATCCCACGAAAGTTTCGCCTTACGGCAATGCGATCGGCCAGGACTATATTCAGCTTTTTGACCAGATGCAGATTGATTTTGAAAACTGCTATATTAATTTTCGGTAAAGAGATTGTGGTATTGAGCCGGCGCCTGTTTTTTAATATTTATGGAAATATTGGGGGAACGGTTATTTTCAATTCTCCCGCTGATCGTAGTGACGTTTATATTGTATTAAATAATCCTATTTTGAAAATAATCTCACCGCGTTGCGGTTATATTGGATGACACTTTTTTAATTTTTAAAATACTTAAATCTGTCTCCAACTTTCGGGGTTAAACCCAATAAAACTCAAATTAAAAAACCTGACACAGTTTATCTTACACTCCCGATAAAAAACTACTATACGGTTCCGGATATGGCTCTCCGTAAATCTGTTGGTATTCCTTGATAAACCTTTCGTAGCTGTTGCGGGCTAAAGAGTGTCGCCCAAGACTAACCAGGCTTCCGCATTTGAGTTTTAATGCGTCTTCATTAAGACTATCAAATTGGAAGATGCAGTTCGTAATTTCGATAAGTAATTCATGGTCTTTGTTTTGTTGAAGGATCGTTGTTGTTGTCAACAAGGTATCAATGACTTTGTTCGAAAAATCAGACTTAATATCATCCAGCCAATCATAATCTGTTTGGTTCAGTAATGCGCCCTTGTGTACAATCGCCACTAATAGTAGCACTTGTTGTTTCGTAAAAGATTTGTTTTGCGATGCGATACTGAGGAAGCTATACAGATCGATATGTATCGTTTCAGGATTGTATTCTAGTTTCCAAAGATCGGCATGCTTGACAATCTTGCATTCGCCTAATTGTTCCAATATGTTTTTAAGCTTGACCATATTAACGGAACGGTTGTTTTTTGCATCTTTACTGGATTTGTCACTCCAAAGTATTGTATTAAGTTTTTCGGAGCTAATTCCTTGTTCTCGTTTTATCGTATAAAGAACAAATAACAGAAACAATTCCTTCAATAATGGTGTAAACAAATGCGTGAGTGTAGTTCCGTTTTTGTCCACTACTTCAAATTGTCCAAAAAGCATAATGGCAGCTTTTGCATTAGGGACGATGTATGGTTCGTTTTTATTTTCATTTATAGTCTCATTTTCTGGGAATGTTTTTTCTTCGGCTATTGTTTCTTCCGAAATCAAAACATCTGTTGTCGATGCTGTTGTTTTTATCATAGTCTCCTTTTGTTCCGATGGCTGGCGGTAGGATCGCTTTTTATGATTTGTCAATAGCAAGATACTTGCTACTGCCAAAATACCAATTGTCCAATAGAATCCGGTTGGTATCTTGGCCGGACCTTCTTGTACATTCGGATAGGAGAGAAGGTTTGGTGGAAAAGAAATGGTATAGATGTTAATCTTTGTCGATTTTTCCTTTTCTGTAAATAAAGTGATAGCAAGCAGGCTGTTGTTTTCTTGGCATAAAAACAAATCAGCATAACTCCGATTGTCTTGGAATGTATAAGGAATAGAATCCGCGGCAAATGCATAATGCGGTTGCGTAAGTGATCCTTTGATCAATTGCAGATAGGAATCGTGGCGATCATTCGGAAATGTCAATGCATAAAACGATCCATCATTTTCGTTGGCGATAAATGAATTGGCGAAGACAAACGAGCTTGCAGGCTTGGGTAAAGTATATACTTTTTTCATTGACTGAGCTACTACATCATATCTAAACAAATCATACATATGATGTGGATTGAGCATCTGATCTCCACTGATACTACCATAGCCACCGATCAAATAAACAATTTTTCCATCCTGAACGGTCGCCAGCGAACCCAGATAATGCGGCAGGAGCGTGTCTCCACTTGGCTTCACCTTGCTCCATTGGTGCGTGGAAAAGTCATATTTTTGAATGTTGTTCTTATAATATAGTTGTCCGTAGCCACCTATGACGTACAGCGCATTTTGCGGATAGCATATAAATTTGTTGGCATGCCAATATTCCGTGGAGCCAGATCCTGTCGAGTCGAATATGCTAGACCATTGCCTTGTAGCCTTATCATAAGAAGCAATCCAGTTTTTGTCTACAAAAAAATTATATAAGGTGCTTGTATGCTTGTTGTAAATGGATTGGTTGCCCAACTGTAATCGGTAAGGAGATAGCGACAGTGCCGTACCGTTAAATACGCCACCTGCAACCGTATATTGAAACAGCGAATCTTTCGCTACAATATAAAGTGTTTCGTTTTTTGGATCAAAAGCCGAACTTGCATTTCCATTTACAGTAAAAGATTTTACCAATTGCCATTTTGCATGTAGCGGTTGTATCCAGGTCGGGTTGGTGACTGTTGACTTTATCGTATTGTTACTGTCCGAAAAAGATTGTCCTTTCGATTGATTCAACGGCCAATAATATTGTTGCTTGCGATTGTCTATGTCTAAACGGATATTCCGAATTTGCATAGGAGGGACATCCAATGTTTTAAACTCTGGAAGGTTGCAGATTCCGAATATGTATTTGAAACAGTGGTCTTTTAAGTTGAGGGGAGTCTGCCCGGACAACTTATTATTGAGGAAAACAGAAAGTGTGTTGTCCTTGAATTCAAATCCAATATTTGTGTAGGAATGCAGCAATGTACTGTCACTAATTTGAAAATGCAGAGGTGTTATTGTCTCTTTGAAGACAACATAAAAAGTAAGCGCATTTTGGTTATAGATTAAATCAATGTTTTGCGAATGATTGTTGATCAGCCTACACACGATACCAAACTTTATGTGTTGGTCCAAGAAGTTGAGGTCAAAGGACAGTCTTGCGTTGTTGTTGTAACAAAGTTCGTTGTCGGGATTCAGGATTAATCCTGTGCGTTTTTCCTGTGGTACTTCAAATGAAGAAAATTGAAGACCGTAGGATTGGGCACGACCACATAAGGCAGAAAGCAAAAAAGCAAGAATAATAAGTACATTCTTTTTCATCATATTGGTAAACATCTTCGTAAAAGCCACAAACTGTTTTTACTGTTTTTTGAGTTGGCGGTGTGGCAGAATGCGTATAAGGCACCATCTGCAACGTTTTCGCATAATTAATAGTTTATTGGGACATTTCCAACAGTTCAGTACGTATAAACCTTTTAAGAGGAGAATGGATTATTGTTTTGTAATCCCATTTAGCGTTTCTCAAAAATAGTTTTTTGTACGTGTTTAGGGGACCTTTTCTGAAAATTAATCTCGAAATGCAGGAAAAAAGCAAATTAATTTTCAAAAAAAGATAAAATTAACCATTCTATTAACCTCTAATTAGCCTACCCGTTATACCCCTGCTCACTACTTTTGGTTTGTTAAGTATTTCACTTATCCGAAAAAAGCGATGTATTGTCTGTGAAGAATTGCTTCTTTGCCTTATGCTTCAAATTATAGAAAAACGACGGAATATGTCGGCGTTTGCCATTGCATGGGTAGGGCATTTTGACCACTGATGATAGTCTTTGGAAGGATGTCACTTTTAAACTAAAGTATTGTTATGAGGACTTGCTTGCAGCTGATGCTTGTATTGATGGTTACCTTCAATGTTGCTTATGCACAACAAAAAAAGCCGGTGTCGGGCATTGTAATGGACGAGAACGACAAGCCGATTTTTGGGGTAACTGTTGCGGAAAAAGGTTCAACAAAAAAAGTTGAAACCAAAGAAAATGGAACATTTTCCATTACTCTTACGGATCCTGTTAATGCCATTTTGGTATTTAATTATGTCGGTTATGACAAGAAGGAACTGGCGGTCAGTGGGAAAACAAACCTAATGGTTAACTTAAAACCAAATACCAATAGGAATGACGAAGTCGTGGTTGTATCTGCATTGGGGCTTACCAAAAAGGCGCGTTCCGTCACTTATTCTTCCCAGTCAGTCGACCCAGAACGCCTTACTGAAGCCCGCGATGTTAATATTGTCAACGGACTTGCTGGTAAAGTTGTCGGTTTGCAAGTGACCACATCTGGGCAGCCAGGATCATCCAGTAGGGTTGTCATTCGTGGCGAAACATCCCTGACGGGCAATAACCAACCTTTATGGGTGGTGGACGGCGTGCCTATAGCCAATAACACAACAGAAAGAGATAACCTTAACTATGGTGGTGGAGCTGCCGACCTCAATCCTGATGACATCGAATCCATCGAAGTGCTACGTGGTCCCAATGCAGCAGCGTTGTATGGATCTATGGCTGCCAACGGTGCCATATTGGTTACTACAAAAAAAGGTAAAATAGGAGACAAGACGCTTGGTCTCTCCGTCAACCAAAACATGATGTGGTACACCATTACGGAATTTCCTGCCTACCAAAATGTCTATGGGGAGGGTGGTAGCGGTCGTTTGGTCATAGACAACAACCGCATCACGCCAGGTACCAACGCTGTCAACATGGGTACTTCCGAAAGGACATGGGGTGCACCGATGCTTGGTCAGCCATACAACGATTTTTCAGGCCATCCGATTCCCGGTGGTTATACCCCGCAGCCGGACAATATCACAGCTTTTTATAAAACGAGCTTGACCAATACGTCCAATATCTCCATCAACAAATCCGATGCGGTATCTTCTTTCCGCCTTTCTTATACTTATACAAAAGGTAACGACGTCCTGGTCAACCAAAATTTGCGGAACAAGCACAACGTCAACCTTTTCGTAACAAGAAAGTTTGGGAAGAAAGTATCCATCGACGCAAGAGTATTGTGGACCAATGATGATATGCGTAACCGTACTTACCGCAATCTGGATCCCGCGAGTCCTTTGTCTGCATATGTGTATATTTCTAGAAGTGCTAACCTTTCAGCATTTGTTCCTTGGGCTGATCCTAATGGAAATGAATACGGAACGGGCGGTTACAGCAATACGGAAAATCCTTATTGGATGATCTATGAAAACAAAAACCAAGATACACGCAACCGTTATATTTCTGGTGTGACGGCTACCGTAGAAATCCTAAAATCCTTGAAACTGCGTGCACAAGCAACTGGCGATATCGCTACGTTCAAAGGATTTCAATATAAGGAACTTGGTGGTTTGAAGACCGCCCCAGGATTCTATAGCAACCGTATGGAACAGGAACAGAACTGGAACTATGAGGCTTTGCTGATGTTTAGCAAACGCCTAAATAGTGATTTCAATTTAGTGGCGAATGCAGGAACGAATTTGGCAACATTTAGCAATACGATTCACGAAGCTTTTATTGACCGTCTGTTGGTGCATGATATGCCAAGTGTGACCAATGCCAACTCCGTACCACGTGTAGGGGAAGCTCTGACTAGAAGAAAAATCTATTCTATATATGGTAATGCGACACTTGCCTATAAAGATTTTCTTTTCCTAGACGTAACGAGTCGTAATGACTGGTCATCTACTTTGCCTGTGGGCAACAATTCCTATTTCTATCCGTCATTCGGAACAAGCTTTGTATTCAGTAATTTTATCAAGGATAGGTCAATCTTGACTTACGGTAAATTGCGTGCTTCTTGGGCTAAGGTGGGTAACTCCGCGCCAGCTTATTCCTTGACAAACACTTGGAGCAACGGTGGTTTGTTTTTGAATAATCCTACATTCTATTATGGTACGACACTTAAGAATCCAAACCTTAAACCTGAACAGACTACCTCTCGTGAGGTTGGTTTAGAGATGACTTTCTTTAAACAAAGACTCAATCTTACGGCAACGCTTTACAGATCGAGTAGTACCAATCAAATCCTTACGGCTCAGACGCCAACGGAAACGGGATTTACAAATAGGGTTTTGAATGCAGGTGAAATGGTTAACCATGGTATAGAACTTACTGCGAACATCAATGCTGTCAAAACCAAAAATTTTCTTTGGAACATGACGTTGAACTGGTCACAAAACAAAAACATGGTCAAATCCTTGACAGACAATGTGCCTACATTACAATTGGGTAGCAACCTTGGTATCACGGTCAATGCCATGCAAGGACAACCATACGGCGTATTGCTCGGAAACGTTCCGTACAAAGTGGGTGACACTGTATTGGTCCAGCCTGCAAATGGACGCATTTTCTTTGAGCCCAATAAATATGTAGGTAATTTCAGACCAGACTGGATCGGTTCGGTCGGTAATTCATTTAAGTATAAAAATATAGACTTCTCCTTCCTTGTAACGGTTAAGTGGGGCGGTAGTTTATACTCTGCTTCGATGGCTCGTGCTGGTGTACAAGGTAATACCATAGAGTCTTTGTTCGGCCGGGACGCCTTCTATTTCAGTAACATGATACTCGGTGAAAATGGAAACGAAAGACAAGGTATTGGGCAGACTGTCGGTACGACTGTTACACCGTACAATGATTCACGTGTCAAAGGTGCGCGTATTCCAGGATCTTATTTGCCTAAAATGGATGCAAAAGGAAACATACTATATGATGCCAATGGGCGTATGATGGTAGGTGTTCCTAACCCTAACTGGACAGATCCGCAAACTTATTTTTCAGACTATACATTGAACAATGCGCCGGCAGTAACCTACGATGCGACTTCCGTCAAGTTGATGGAATTAGTTATGGGCTATAATTTCTCTCCTTCTTTATTTGGGAAAAATGGATTTGTCAAAGGAGCCAGATTGGCCGTGGTGGGACGTAACCTTTGGCAGATATACCGTAGGACGCCCCGAGGTATCGATCCTGAATCCGCCAATACTTCCGGCAATGCACAAGGTATAGAGTCTGGCGGATCGTTTCCTTACGCACAATACGGTATAGACTTTAAAATTAATTTTTAACTGTAATGAAAATGTCTGGACTTCCTAATGTGGAATGTTCCTAATTAGAAACAACTATAAAAAAATAGTGATGAAAAAATATATAGTAACCTGTACGATCTTGGCGACAGTTATAGTCTCCTGTACCAAGAATATCACAGATATTAATGTAGATCCTACGCAGTTCCAGACGGTTACTCCTGAAGGTGCGTTGCAAGGTTCGTTCAAGAAGCTCACGGATTTCATAGCAAACAACAACTACAATCGTTGGTGGGACATCGCCAATATCATCAACGCTGGTCAGCGTTATAATGTAGAGGATGGTGGGCTTTGGCAAAATATGTACGTCAATGTACTAGAACCTATCGCTCAAGTAAAGAATAACTACGCATCCGATACTAATTTTGTGAACCGCCTGCAGATTGCAAGGATATGGGAAGCCTATACGTATTCTATATTGGTAGGTAATTTCGGTCCTGTCGCCAGGTCTCAGGCCAATGATCTGACTAAATTGAATGGCATTAAGTATGATTTGGAAGACTCTGTTTTTACTTATGTGTTAAACACATTGCAGGATGCTGCTAAAAAAATCAATATCAACAAAACTACTGATGTTTTGAACTTTGATGCGATTTTCGGTGTGTCTCCTAATATACCTACACAATATCCAGCCCAGAATCTGACTAGATGGATAAAATTTGCGAATACATTAAGATTGAAAATTGCATTGACTTGTTCCAAAAATTTGCCAGCACTTTCTAGTACGCACATAAAGGATGTAATGTCTAACGACGCATTGACAATTACTTCCGAAGCGGAGTCTGCACAGATGACTTATGAAAATGTCAACAACAACCAAAATCCATATTACGTAAGGTTTGCCTTAAATGCCTATACCACGGATCCTCCCGTGTTGATGGACGTTTTGTTTGTTTATTTCAGGTCTTACAAAGATCCTCGTTTGGATGCATATTACGATTCAGTTCCTGCCGTTGGTACAAACGCTGCTAATCTTACTTTGTCGGATCGCTATGTTTTGTTGGATACATTGATGAGTAGGTTAGATGATTCATTGCGTGTTGTAACTTACACGATCCCTCATTTTGCAAAACCAAAATCGTCCAACAAATTACCAGGATGGACCAACCTCGCAGGTGTCAGCGATCCTTTGGCGACGGCTAATATCCGCACTTACTCTAGATTGAAAGGTTATGGTTGGGTAAATGGTAACAACAAGTCTAATGGAGCTGGATTGATTGCGCCTACTGCACCATTCATGATATTGTCCTATGCTGAATCTTGCTTCTTGAAAGCAGAAGCAGCTCAATTAGGAATGGGTGGTTCCAAAACGGCAGAGCAATACTATAATGAAGGTATTGATGCCAACTGTGCCCACTGGAAAATTGGCAATGTTCAAAGAGATGCATACAAAGCACAGAATGGCGTAAAATGGGGAACTGCGGGTATTGGTTTTTACGATTATGTAAGTATCATTAAGGCGGATATTCCTTTGGATAATTTAGCTAAGATATATATTCAGGAATGGATCAACTTTTTTCCTGATCAAGCCTTTGATGCATGGACATTGCAACGTCGTACCAGAGCGGTTAACATGTCGCCACATACCAACCCTAACAATGGTGTTGTTACAACGCCATATATGGATATTCCGTTAAGAGGGCAATATCCGTTTTCTTCTTTACAGTTAAATCCTGTGGGATACAACGATGCCCTAAGTCAAATAGGCGCTACCGGAAATGACTTCAATCCTTACATCGCATTGAAATTTGTAAAGAACTATACAGTCCCTGATTGGAACGCGATGCCCGCTACATACAATACACAGTATTTGCAAAAATGGTATGGCAACTATATACAGGATTTGACTTCTGCCGGTGTAAAATACACCGTTACGAAAACGTATAAATAAGATTGGTTGATAACAAGCCTGCCCCTTTAAGGCTGCAAAAAAAAGTTATATGAAAATAAATGTTTTTTTAAAAATTGTATTGACTGGAATTTTGGGTGGATTGATGGTCTCTTCCTGCAAAAAAAATGGAGGACCTTCCATTGATGATAATATTTTGAATTACAAGATCCCGGAAGTCGCCGTTACGCAAGATTATACAGTGGGCGCGTTCTATTATTCCTTTGGGTCGTTTAATGCTAATATTAAGGAAGTGCCCACAGTTGGAAAGTATGCAATGCCCAATGGAGTTATTACGCCAGCCTCTGTTATGTCCAACCATATTGATACTGCAAGCGCCAACGGTATAGATTATTTTTTGTTTCAAATAAGGTCTGCAAATAAAGATAATGGAAACTATAAACAAGACTCTACTTTAGTTCGTGGCTTTGTCAACGCAAATGTCTCAGGTAAAATGAAGTTTGCACTCGCCTACAATCTCAGCACAGGTTCCTATGGTATTAGTACAGCCAATCCTTTGGAAAGTGACAAGATAAAATTGGAGCAGTTCTTTCAGGATTTTGAACGTTTTGTTCCTTATTTCAAAGATGCCAACTATATGAAAGTAAATGGGAAGACGTTACTGTATATCATGAACGCTCACCAGTTGTATTCTAATAACAATGTCCCTATCTATGATACATTAAGGGCGCGTCTGTCAAGGTTGGGATTCGATATGTATATCGTTGGTATGCAAGAACGTTGGTCACCTCCTGCGCGCTATCCATTCCGGTTCAAAGGTTGTGTCGATGCTATTTATCACCAATCTTATGTTTCTAGTATCAACTCATGGGACCGTTATTACTTGTTGCCACAGATGATCGATCAGAACTGGAAATATTCCAAACAGTATTTCAAAGACTCACTTAATGTTGATTACGTGCCCAATATAAGCCCAGCTTACAATTGGCTGATTCTTAATGCATCGAGCAATAACCCAAATATTGGAAGGACGGATGGTGGTGCATTGTACAGACAACTCTGTAATGTCGCAAAGTTGAATGCGAGTGATCAGACGCGGTTGGTATTGATTGATTCGTGGAATAAATGGGATGAAGATACACAAATAGAGCCTGCTCAGAGCTATGGCGATATTTATGTTAACATAACACATGATCAGTTCAAGAAGAAATAAATGTGACAAATTAGTTTATGACCGGAATACTTGACGAAATGGAAGCGTGGATTGGAAAGTTTTTGTATTGAGTTACAAAAACTGTTTAAATAGATAATTTTTAAAAAAAACTGGATGAAAAGAAAGAAACTGTTGCCTGTCGTTTGTGGAACTATATTTTCCCTGATATCACTATATGGAAATTCGCAAAACAAAACTTGGAAGGAATCATTTGACAGATCCTTGAACCTAAATATAATTGGTAGAGGAGAAGCAGCCATTAAAAATGGTGTATTGCGAACCAAAGATGCATTCGTTTCTTTTGGTGAAAAGGATTGGAAAAACTATTCGTTTAGCTTTAAAGCACGCAGTGTTGACACGTCGGACAATGTGCAGATATGGGCTGGTTTTCGTAACTATAATAGAGATGACCGTTATGTAGTCGCTATCCGTGGTGGACGCCAAAACAACCTGTATCTAAGTCGGAGAGGTTATATGGGAACGGACGAGTTTTTAGCATTACGTACACTAGACTTTCATCCAGTTGCTAACACTTGGTATAAGTTGAGGGTGGAGGTTTCTGGTAATCGTATCCGTGTGTACCTTAACAATGATGAACTGCCTAGAATTGACATAATCGATAAAAATGTGAATCTCGCTCCGATGGGGAAAGTTTCACTAGGGGGTGGTTGGCTTCGGACGGAATACGATGATCTTGTTGTGAAACCCTTGTCCGGTGATGCTTTCGCTAGTGAGCCTCGGAAAGAATACAAGTTGGTTGTGTCGGCTGATGAGAAAGAACGATTACGTATGAAGGAGCGTTCCAGCTATACTTCCATTAAAGTGAAAAATATTGATCCGCAACGCACAAATATATCATTGGATGGCAATTGGCTTTTTATGCCAACGTATCAACTAGACAATGAAAGTGATGCGATATCTCCTGACAAGGGTGATAAAGATTGGCATGTTATGCAAGTGCCGAATTTTTGGAATCCGATTCGTATTTGGTTACATGGAGAAACTTTCCAGGGTACGACGAAGGGAGCTTCAGATGCCTATTTTCAACAAGAAACGGCACGTTGTGAAAGTTATAGTTTCGACTATAAAAGGACAAGTGCGGCATGGTACCGTCAATGGATTGAGTTGCCTGCCGGTGTTGAGAAAAAAGAAATGGAACTTAATTTCGATGCGGTTTCCAAAGTGGCGGATGTCTACGTCAATGGCAAAAAAGTAACAAAGCATATCGGAATGTTTGGCAACTTTAAGGCAAATGGGACAGGATTACTTAAACCTGGTAAGAACTTAGTGGTAGTAAAAGTCGTACGTGACTATATTGCAGACATTAAAGATGCGGATAAGGTGGTGGATGTTGCAGTAAGTGTTCCCGTAACCAATAAAATGTTGAAAGATTTGGCGCACGGTTTTTACAATGATGATCCTGCAGGCATCTGGCAACCTGTCTCGTTAACTATAAGTGAACCATTAAAAATTAACGATGTCTATATCAAGCCAAGCCTTACTGGAGCTGATTTTGATATTACTGTAAAAAATAGTTCCAATGCAGAAAAGCTGTTTTCTATTGAAACGACAATACACGATAAAAGTGGTAATCTCTACAAGGGAGAGGCTTTGCCGCAAACTAAACTGCTAGCAGGAGAAGAAAAAGTGTTTCATTACACTGTTACTAATCTGAGACCATTGTTATGGTCACCACAAACGCCGAACTTGTATGATTTTACTTTTTCCATAAATAGTAACAATCAAGTTGTAGACAGCACGACGATTCTTTCGGGATTCAGGACTTTTGAGGTGAAAGATGGATTGTTCTATTTGAATGACCGCCGCTATTGGTTGAGAGGTGGAAACCATACGCCTTTTGCGCTGGCACCTAATGACAAGGAACTGGCAGATAAATTTTACGATTTGATGAAGCAAGGCAATATTGAAGTAACGCGTACGCATACTACACCTTACAATGAAACGTGGGTGAACGCTGCGGACAAAAAAGGGATTGGTATTAGTTTTGAAGGTACTTGGCCTTGGTTGATGATCAATGCATCGATGCCAGATCAGAAATTGATCGACATGTGGGCGGACGAATTTATCGACTTGTTGAAAAAATATAGAAACCATCCTTCCATTTTGTTCTGGACCGTCAACAATGAAATGAAGTTTTACGATAATGAGCTCGATTTCGAAAAGGCTAAACTCAAAATGAAAATTATTTCCGATGTCGTGAAAAGAATGCGCCAAACTGATGGTAGTCGTCCTATTAGTTTTGATTCCAACTATAAACGTAATGCGAAGAAATTCGGGAAGGATTTTTTCAATACGATTGACGATGGAGATATTGATGATGTGCATGCCTATATCAATTGGTATGATCATTCTATATTTGGACAGTTCAACGGCGAGTTCCAAAAAAACAATAAGAACGAAGGTCGTCCATTGATAAGCCAGGAGATGTCTTCTGGTTATCCAAACAATGAAACGGGACATCCGACCAGATTTTATACGCAGGTACACCAAACTCCACAGGTATTGGTAGGAGACTTGGCTTATGAATATAGTGATCCCGCTTATTTCCTAAATTCACAATCTTTCATTACAGGTGAACAGGCAGAAGCGTATAGACGAACATGGGATCAAGGTTCTGGTGTTTTGCATTTCGCTTTGTTGACCTGGTTCAAAAATGTATATGACAAAAAAACGATTGCGCCTTTCCCGACTTACTACGCATTGCAGCGTGCATTGCAGCCTGTATTGGTGAGTGCAGAACTCTGGGGAAGGCATTTTTATGCTGGTGAAAAACTACCCGCGCGTGTATGTGTCGTTAACGATAGACATGAGGGAACTCCATTGGAAGCCTCTGTATTGACTTGGCAATTGGTCGATGACAAAGGAAAAGTAATTGCTTCAGGCAAACAAGACATACCTTCCGTAGCTTATTATAGTCGCAAGTGGGTAACCCCTGCAATCAATATTCCCCGAAATCTTCCATCGGATTACGTTAATGGCAAACTACAACTGTCATTAACAGTAAATGGGAAAAATATTTCCAATAATGAGTACAGTATTATATTGGGAAACAAAAAATATGTGGCAGCTTCTGCAAGTGATGTCGTATTGACGACAAGCTCTGCGGAAACAAAAGCTGCATTGGATGCCATCCAATCGAAATACACAACGGTATCAACAATAACGGAAGCGCTAAGCAGGAATGCAAATGTCTATATTTTCGATGGTTTGAAATTAGGAACGAATTGCACGGTTGAAGAGTTACAACAATTAAAAGCATTCATAACAAAGGGAGGTCACGTATTGCTGCTCAATGCTGCTATGGTTGCTAAAGACCTGTATCCAGAGCACGTATCCAATATATTGACATTCAATGAGGGGGATATTGTCAACATGGATATCCCAGAATCGCCTGTTTTCGATGGCATTGGCTTGTTGGATTTACGTTATTTTAATAACAACAAAAGGGAACTGCCAGAAGTTTGTAGTTCGGCGCTTTCCATCAACCGAAGCGATAAAGTGGATATTCTTGCAAAACATATCAGTGTTCACGGTTATATCGACGGTGATATGAATGCTCATATGAGCAAAATGCTGCAGATACAAGGAGCTACTATTGTCAAGGTAAATGATAATGGTACTGCAATTTTGTCAACTATGGAATTGGAAAAAGCGAAGACTGATCCCATTGCAGGAAAGTTGTTGAGCAACATGATTAAATATTTGGGTAAATAGAAATGGTAGTCGTTTAGGTATTGTAATATAATGCTGGAATAGTTGCAGGTGTTATGACCTGCAACGGCGACCCATGGATATCGACGCAGTTGGTATTATCGCCAACAACTTTTATTTCGACGAATAAAAAAATCACCGGAAAAGAATGCCGCTTAGTCTATAGGTACAAGTTTTACCGACCGAAAAAATTAATGGACATATTAAAAATTAATAGCTCCATTAAGGGGATATTAACCCATCTATTAATCCTCGACTACTATTTTGCGTGTAAACGGGGCATGCCTAGCAAATAAATAGCCATTGTTGTTTGCATGATTTGATTGCTACAACCATAATGTAAACTGTTGTGAAGAGCTTGCGTGGTCAATTCTTTCATTTATATATTTAATTAGTAAGGACATGTTTTTCAAAAAGAGAATCGTATGTTTTCTTGTGCTGTGTTTTTGTATTTGTCAACAAGGTTTGATGGCACAACGCAAACACGCCACCCAAACTTCTTATCCATCCTACAATGGTTTGGTAATGGCAGGATATCAAGGGTGGTTTCGTGCGGAAGGAGATGGTACGAATGCTGGTTTTTCGCATTATTTCAGGGATACAGTCCATTGTGGTATTGACATGTGGCCCGATGTGAGCGAATACAGTAAGACTTATGCATCTCCATTTAAGATGGCGGATGGTTCGGTCGCAAGATTATTTAGTTCGTATGATAAAACCACGGTCGATTTGCATTTCAAATGGATGAAGGACTATAATGTGGACGGTGTTTTTATGCAACGTTTTTTCTCCACTGCTAAAGAAAAACGAGCAGGTAACTCTTCGTTGGCTGTTTTGCGTAATGCATTGACTGCGGCATCTGCCAACAATAGGGCGATTGCATTGATGTATGACCTTTCTGGTTTGGCAGCCAGGGGTGAGGATTGTTCCGTCTTGATTGAGGATTGGAAATATCTAGTTGATTCCTTGCGTATCACCAACCAAGATGGCCGTAAAACATACTTACACCACAATGGCAAACCGGTCGTTGCTATTTGGGGTGTTGGATTTCCAGACAGACCTTATAATATAAGAAATGTTGGTTTGGCAAAATTAATCGATTTCCTGAAAAATGATCCGGTATACGGTGGTTGTGCCGTCATGCTTGGCGTACCTACGTTCTGGCGTACATTGAATGCGGATTGTATTAATGATTCTTATTTGCATGAGTTGATTAAGCAATGCGATATTGTTTTGCCATGGACCGTGCAGCGTTTTACACCATTGTTGCACAATGATATGGACCGCTTTCGTGATTTGATTTTGGATGATATGAAATGGTGTCGCGACAACAAAGTAGATTATGTTCCCTGTGTTACCCCGGGATTTAGTTGGCATAATCTCAGTCGCTACGAATTTCCGGATGATATAAAACCGATTGCCTCCATTCCACGTCAAGGTGGTCGATTCTTTTGGCAACAGATTGCAACGGCGATTGATGCAGGTGCGTCAATGTTGTATGTCGCGATGTTTGATGAAGTCAATGAAGCAACGGCTATTTTCAAAATAACTAACACACCTCCGGTAAATAGTGTTTCCAAATTTATTGATCTAGACGGCAGACCATCTGATCATTATTTGTGGTTGACGGGCGAGGCTGCAAAAATGTTACGCCATGAAAAACCTTTGAGCGTGCAATTGCCGGAAAGAAAATAGGATGATTTAGAATACTTAGTGGATGATATTGTTTAATGTTTTCAATACTTAACCCCATAGAGAGATAATTTGATACACGTTAAAAATAGGAATACAATACTTGCTGTCGAAGAAAAAGGCTATGATCTGCTCAATAGAACAAAGCTTGAAATTTGTACCAATTATATTAGATGTGTTGAATAATTATTGTTAAACAACTTCAATTGTATGTAAGAATTACTGCAAATAATTAGAACATGAGTAAAAATACTACGGAAGTGCTTTGCGGCGTAGATATTGGTGGGGCGCATATCACAGCATCGTTTATCAATAGAGATACTTGCAGTGTGGATGCCACGACGATTCAACGGATCCATGTAGATGCACATGCAGACGCCAATACGATTTTGGATACATGGTCGTATTTCTTGTCTTTTTTTACCCAAAAAGGACAAGCACAAATAGGTATTGCCATGCCTGGGCCTTTCGATTATGAAAAAGGTATTTCCTTAATAAAAGGGCAGGCAAAATATGAGTCGCTTTATGGGCATAATGTGAAGGAAGGGCTGGCAAAAAGACTCGGAATTGACGTTGCTGATATCATCATGTACAATGACGCCGCTTGTTTTTTGAAAGGAGAAGTGATTGGTGGAAGCGCACAAGGGTACCATCATGTTGCTGGCGTAACATTGGGTACAGGTCTTGGTTCTGCAGTTTTCCATGAAGGAGATGTCTTGAATGCTGATTTGTGGTGTACTCCATTCAAGGATGGTATCGCCGAATCTTATTTGTCTACACGTTGGATCGTTGCTCGTTATGAGCAATTGACGGGCGTCAAACTACCCAATGTGTTGGCATTAACGGCTTATTTGCCAGCCAACCCTTTTGCTCAGCAAGTCTTTAACGAGTTTGGTCATAATCTAGGTTTGTTTTTGTTGGATTTTGCAAAACGAGAACAAGTGGAAGCGGTTATCCTTGGCGGTAATATTGCTAATGCGGGCGTCTTCTTTTTGGAGGCGTTGAATGATGTACTACAAAAAGGACATACTACTCTGCCAATACATATTTCCGGATTAGGTGAACAGGCAAGTTTGTTGGGATCGGTGTATAGTTTTCTGTTGGAAGCATAGTTATATTATTTCAGACAACAGTACTAAGAGACAATGGGCTCAATGTTGTCTCTTGGTTATTGAAGTATGCTTTGTGGGAAAAAATTTTAATCTCCATTAATGCGCGATTAATAGTCCTATGAATGAAAATTTAGAGGCTTTGTTAACCCGCAGACTGCATTTTTGCCAGATGCTAATGGTTGTTTGTTTCGATGGGGCGAGTGTATTTTTAAAATAAATAGAATCGAATTAGCGCCTGTTTAAATTTTATTCAGCAGAAGTTTTATGGCGGAAAGTTTGACCATTTCTTCAGAAGATTCCATTAAGAGTTCGTAATTACGACATAACCTTCTGTCATTGTCAAACCATGCAAATGTTCTTTCTACAATCCATCTTTTATGCTTCCCTTAAACTATATTTTCTCTTTCGCTTTAAACGCCAGATCTTATTATCTTTAGCCAATACATTTTAACTTGTGCCGATGAACCAGGAACTTTTATTGATTTTGGGACAGACTATAAGGGAGAAAAGAACGTCGAAAAACATTACTTTGGACAAGCTTGCCACGAAAGCCAACGTTTCAAAAGGGTTGATTTCGCAGATTGAACATGGACGTACATTGCCGTCTTTGTCTGTCCTGTTTGACTTGATAAATGCGTTGGACGAAAACGTAAAAGATTTCTTCACCAATCTGCACGACGGTACGCAAAAGAACGACGACGTCGTGATACTGCATCCTGCCCAACAGGTTTCGTTTAAAAAAGAACCTGTAAAAGGTTTTGAATACAAACGCATTTTTGCGCGTTCGCTCGTCGTACAGACAATTGACACTGCTATATTGGAGTTGCAGCCGGGGGCCGCCCGCAGAAAGTATATTTCGACGGAAGCGTTTGAACTGAAATACATTATCGAGGGGGAAATTCAATACCAGATACGGGAAAACATGTATCGTTTAAATACGGGTGATGCTTTGTTTTTCGATGGACGGGCGCCGCATCGTTTAAAAAACATAGGCAAAAAAACGGCGAAAATGCTAGTCGTTTACTTTTTCTAAGATTATCTTTAGTAAATAGTGTAGTTTACAAATATTAAACTTTTGTATAGTATTTATAAAAATTATACAATTTCTTAATCTTCGCTTAACCTACTTTTGGGGAGTGGATTCTAATTTTGGGCGCATAAAAAAACGTCCATGAACAATCTTCCCAAACGAATCGGCAAAGGCATATTGATAGTCTTTAGCCTTTTTGCTTTTTCAAAAGAATTGGCCGCACAGACCTCTTATTCAGGAGTGGTCGAAAGTGATATTGACCAAAAAACTGTGTCGTCCGTAAGCGTACAGGTTAAGCACAGGTCAATAGAAACCACGACCAACGACGAGGGTAAGTTTTCCATCACTGCCAATATAGGAGATACTTTAGTGTTTAGTGGTTTGTCCATTGTCACTAAAGAAATTCCTTTAAACGAAAATTTCCAGTCGCTCGTTTTGGTTCAAACGACAAACCGATCGTTGGATGAGGTCGTCGTAGTCGGTTATGGTACGCAGAAAAAAATTAATCTTTCAGGTGCGGTCCAGTCCGTATCCGGTGACGTGCTGAACAACCGACCTATCACTAATCTTGGTGCGGGGTTGCAAGGGGTGATTCCCAACCTCAATATAACACCGGGTACAGGTCGTCCAGACGATGCCGCGGCCTTTAATGTACGTGGTATCGGTAGTATCAGCAATGCAGCAGCACCGTTGATATTGGTAGACAACGTTCCTATTAGTGCGTCGGAAGCGGCTAGCATCAATCCTAGTGACGTGGCGAGTATTTCGGTGTTGAAAGATGCAGGTGCTGCGGCTATATATGGTGCGCGTGCTGCCTTTGGGGTAGTACTGATCACTACCAAAAGTGGAACGAACCAAAAGTTGCAGATTAATTTTCAAAACAACCTGGCTTACAGGACGCGTGGGCAAGGGCCTGATATCGTTACGGATCCGTTGACTGTCATGCAGTACAAGCATGATGCCGCCACGCCTCTTTATGATCTGTATCCGGCAGCGGTGCAGGCGTATGCACAAAAAATGAAGGACGACCCAAGTCTGCCCAATACTATAGTAGATCCATCCAATCCAAATGCCTGGGCGTATTATGGAAGTACCAATTGGATGGACGAAATCTATCGAAAAAGTGCTCCTGCCTACAACGGCAACCTGAGCCTGTCGCAAAAGACTGATAGGTTATCCTATTATCTTTCTTTGGGATACTATCAACAGGATGGATTGTTGGCGCAAAATACAGACGTATTTAAACGCTACAACCTTAGATCCAATGCTACTTTCCAGATTACCAAATGGTGGAAGGTTGGCAACAATACGGCCTATATGTACAATGACTATGATTATTCTACGTTCATGGACGGTTATCTGTTCTGGAACGTAAACAGGATACCATCCCTGTCCGTAGTGTATAATCCGGATGGCACTTACACTTCGGATGGGGCGGCGATCGTAGGTGCATTGAAACAAGGTGGGCGTTCCGCCTACAATACGAACGACCTGTTGACTACTTTCAATACTGATATTGCCCTACTCAAAAATAGCCTGCACGTAAAAGGAGACGCAACGTTTAGACGGACAAACCGAACTTCCGAAGGCTATAATCTTCCGTTACAGTATCGTACAGGTCCGGGACAAGCGTTACAGACGTCTTATCCACAGGGGGCCGCAAGCTATTTTAGCCAGTCTTTTGCCCAGAATACGGAATTTGTAACCAACCATGATGTCTATAATCTTTATGCAGACTATACATTAAATTCCGGTCCGCATTATTTGCATGTACTGGCTGGTTTCAACCAAGAGTACCAACAGGTCGATAGTGCCTGGAATCGTAGACTGGGACTTATTTCCGCGTCGTTGCCAACGACGCAGTTGGCGACGGGTACTATAACGACTGGTCAGGCTATAAATGACTATGCATTAAGGGGGCTCTTCTTTAGGGCAAACTATATTTTTGACGACAAGTATATTGTGGAATTTAACGGACGCAGAGATGGGTCTTCCAGATTTCCTTCCAATAATCGCTGGGGATTTTTCCCTTCCGGATCTGCATCATGGTTGGTGACAAAGGAAAAGTTTTTTGAACCTGTCGCCAATGCAATCGATATGAGCCTGTTTAAATTAAGGGGTTCTTATGGTGTACTGGGCAATCAGTTGGTGGATTCCTACTATCCCTATATCGCCACGATGAAATCTGGCAATATCACGCCGATATTGGATGGTGCACAGCCAGTGGGCGTTTATATGCCGGGTGTCGTATCGTCAGATCTGACTTGGGAAAAAGTTCGCTCGGTTAATTTAGGTACCGATGTCGCATTCTTCAACAACCACTTGACGGCGAGTTATGACTGGTACACGCGATATACCGATGGGATGTTGACTAAAAGTAGAACACTGCCTGGCGTATTTGGAACGACGGAACCTGTGACGAATGCAGCCAACCTCAAAACCAAAGGATGGGAATTGTCAATCGAATGGAAAGATAATTTCAACGTAGCATCGTCGCCTTTGAATATCTCGGCGCGGTTTTCCTTGGCGGACAGTAAGGCTTATATAACGAAATACGACAATCCATCTGGCCTGCTTTCCGACCATTACGTAGGCGAACAACTGGGCTCGATATGGGGCTTGACCAACGATGGATTTTTCCAGTCGCAGGCGGAAGTGGATGCCTTGGACCAGTCTGCAGTAGGGTCGGATGACCAACACTATAAATTTTATGTGGGAGATTTAAAATTCAAGGATTTAAACAACGACAAGAAGATAACGTATGGCAGCCAAACGCTTGCCGACCACGGGGATCAAAAGATCATAGGTAACAGTACGCCGAGATTGCCTTATAGTTTTGATTTTGGTGCGAACTGGAAAGGCCTTGATCTAAGAGTGTTCCTACAGGGTATTGGCAAACGGGACTGGTATCCCAATAGCAGCAATATATATTTCTGGGGCGTATATGCGCAGCCGTGGACCAACGTGACAAAACTGGATCTGGACCACTGGACTCCGGACAATCCCAATGGTTATTTTCCTAGGCTGAAATCTTATATCGCAGAAGATAAATCCGAACTGGGCTATCCACAGACGCGCTATCTTCAGAACGCTTCCTATCTACGTGTCAAGAACATTACGCTGGGCTATTCCCTTCCGTTCAGCTTTATCAAAAAATGGAATATCAAAAACGTGCGCATTTATGTCAGTGGCGAGAACATGTTTACCATGACGAAGTTAAAAGGCGGTTTGGATCCAGAAGGGTTGGACGGGTCTATCTACCCTTTCCAAAAGACGTATTCATGCGGATTTAACGTCAATTTATAATCAAATCATTAAAAAGCTCACAAATGAAAAAATATAGTTTTTTATCGCTTTTGTTTGTTTCGGGAATGGTGTTTTCTTCCTGCAACAAAGAATTTCTGGATCGTTATCCCCAGACACAGATTTCGGAAGAAAATTTCTTTAAGACAACCTCCGATTTGGAAACTTATAGTAATACTTTTTATAGTCAGTTGGCTTTTACGTATGATGATATTGGATCTGACAACGTTTCTTCCTATAGTGGCGGTGGGGAAGTCAACAATTTGCTGGCAGGTAACTTAACGCCATCTACTGTAACAGGTTGGGATGATTGGAGCAATCTTAGAACGGTCAACTACTTGTTGGATCATGCTTCCGGTGCGTCCGGAGATTCCGCATCCATTAATCATTACGTCGGTATCGCGCGATTTTTCCGTGCCATGTTTTACATCGTAAAAGTAAAACGCTATTCCAATGTTCCCTGGGTCAATCATGCGATGTCCAATACAGACACGGCGCTGCTGTACAAGCCAGAAGATCCGAGGGCGCTGGTAGTTGATTCCATCGTCAGTGACCTGCAATATGCGGCCAACAATATCCTGACCTCAAAAGACGGTAACAGGACGAGGGTAACTAAATGGAGCGCACTGGCCTTGTTAAGCCGTTTCTGTCTTTTTGAAGGTACTTTTCGCAAGTATCACAGCGAAGTGCAGCTGAATGATGGGAACCGTTTTTTGCAGATGTCCATAGCGGCATCCCAGCAGCTGATGGCGAGTAGAAAATTTCAGATAGTCGGCAGTTCCGCTGTGGATTACGGAAACCTTTTTGCCAGTTCTACGTTGGCTGGAAACAACGAAATCATTCAATGGCAGGCTTCCGACCCGTCGCTGGGTGTCGGTAACAACAGTCATACCGTATTGGGTTGGGAATGGGCATTGAGCAAAAGTCTGGAAGAATCGTATCTCATGATGGATGGAAGCCGGTTTACGGATATTGCAACACATGACACAATGGGATTTGTGCAGGTATTTAAAAACAGGGATCCTCGATTGGCGCAGACCTTTGCCTATCCTGGCTTTTCCAATTCCGGCGGAGGTGTAGCATATATCGCCAAACCAAACTTAGGTGGCTATGACCAAATCAAATATTATCCAAAAGACGCCTCGCTCAGAGGTGGTTGGGAGCTGAATTATACGGGACTTCCCCTGTTTCGCTATGCGGAAGTTTTGCTCAATTATATTGAGGCTAAAGCAGAATTGGGCGATGATATCGCACAAAGTGATTTGGATGCTACCGTCAATTTGTTGCGTGACCGTGTTGCAATGCCTCATATGAATCTAAGTGTGCAAAACAACATGGATCCGGTTCTGACAAAATACTATCCAAATGTAACGGGAAAAAATCAGGGACTGATTTTGGAGATTAGGAGGGAAAGAAGAGTTGAACTGGCTTGCGAAGGGTTGCGTTTGGATGATCTTAATAGATGGTACGCAGGACAAAGGATAGGTGACGCTCAGCAAGGTATCTACGTGAAATCCTTGGGTGGCTTGGATTTGACGGGTGACGGTCTGCCAGATATAGCGATATTACCTTCTGTATCCGACTCTTCCGCTTTAAATAGTTTGTCCCCGGCGCAAAGAAACAATATAAGCGCACGCTATTATTTAACGAATTCGGATGGGACAAGCAACAACTTTTATTTAACGAAAAGTACTTCCGGAAACATCGCGTTTACGGCAGACAAAGGTACGCGTCAGTTCATCGAGCCTAAGTATTACTATCGTCCTGTCCCATTGAACCAGACCGTTCTGAATCCCAAACTGGCACAGCCGTTTGGTTGGTAATGTTTTTAAGTATTGAAAAATAAAATAATGAAGAGAAGAAATTTTGTCAAAAGTATTCCGGCTTTGGCCGGAGGCTTTTGTTTGTCGGGTTCGCAGACGTTTGCTGCCGATCACAGAAAAGAAAAACTTTTGCTGACGATCGCTCATGTGACGGACGCGCATATACGCACCGGCGACAACGCACCTGCTCGTTTTGATGCAACGCTGAAAGAAATCGTGGAGAAGCATCGCCCTAATTTCTTTTTGAACGGTGGCGACTCTATCAACGATGCCTCCTACGACAATGTGGCAAGGGAACAGGTCGTTGCTCAATGGGCTTTGTGGGACGAGTGTATCTCGACTATAAAGGATTTTGAAATATATAGTTGCATTGGAAACCACGATCCTTGGTGGAAAGCGCCTTCCATTACAGATGAAATGTATGGCATACCGTATGTAGTCAAAAGACTCAAAATGCCATCCAACTACTATAAGTTTTCCAAAAAGAACTGGACGTTTTTCATATTGGACGGCAACCACAAAGGGATTAGTCTTGGAGAAGAACAAATGGAATGGCTCAAAAAAGGTCTAGGTGATTTACCTTATGGCTCGCCCGTGTTGCTTATGTCCCATTATCCTATCCTAACGGTTACCGGTAGTTGGGAGGGTGGGCAGCATTCCGATCATAAAGAATTAAAGGCGTTGTTTTATCAACACCGAGACAAAGTTAAACTATGCCTGAGTGGTCATCAGCATTTGCTGGACCATGCGTGGTACAACGGCGTGGATTACTATTGCAATGGCGCGATGAGCGGTTTCTGGTGGGGAAAAGGAGATGCCAAATCTGCCCAACCCTATTATAATCAGGAAACACCTCCCGGATACGCCATTATCAAACTATATGCGGATGGTCGTCATGAAAATCAATACTATCCTGTCACGCCGCTATTATAATAAAATAATTTCTGTAGGCCGACTATATTATTTATAGTCGTGGATTTGTTCTTAAAATAAAACAGATGAAACGATTCCTACTTGCAGCAGCGCTTGTCGTTGCCGCATTGCAACAGGCGGTTTGTCAACGCAAAACGGAAAACCTTGTTATTGTTACCCTGGATGGGATGCGTTGGCAAGAAGTATTTAAAGGCGTTGACACTTCGCTTCTCCACAACAAAAAATACACACGTGAAGAAGGTGCGGTTACAAAGGACTTTTGGGATGGTGACATAACCGAAAGACGAAAAAAACTTTTCCCTTTTTTATGGACAAAAATCGTGGAGGGTGGGCAGCTTTATGGTAACAGGATGTTGAAATGCAATGTCAATGTGGCCAATCCTTACAGGTTTTCCTATCCAGGTTACAACGAGATTTTTACGGGATTTCCTGATACTGCGGTAAATTCCAACAACCATGTAAAAAACAAGAACGAAACGGTTCTTGAATTTATCAACAGACAGAAAGACTATAAAAATAAAGTCGCAGTATTTTCGTCATGGGACTGTTTTCCTTATATCCTGAACAAGTGGCGTAGCAATATCTACGTCAATTCCGATAAGGATACTATGCCATTTCCTGAGCCGAAACTGCGACTCATCAATGACATGCAGCGGTTGAGTACCGAACCGTTGGGACTGCGCCCGGATGCTTTGACTTATTTCGCTGCACGGGAATATCTCAAAGCCTACCGGCCAAAAGTGTTGTACATCGCTTTTGACGAGACTGACGATTTCGCTCATGCGGGCGTGTACGACCAATACCTAAAAAGTGCACATGCCGAAGATGGAATGATTGCCGATTTGTGGAACACGCTGCAGTCGCTGCCCCAATATAAAAACAAAACTACGCTGGTTGTAACCTGTGATCACGGCAGGGGGGACAAGGTAAAGGATCAATGGACGAGCCACGGAAGGAACGAGAGTGGAAGGTGCCGAAGAGATATGGTTTGCCGTCATGGGGCCAGACTCAAAGGCATTGGGAGAAAGAAAGGATTTGGATACTGTTTACCAAGAACAATGGGCGCAGACATTTGCTCAAATGTTGGGGCTCTCCTTCCAGGCAGCGCATCCTGTAATGCCTGCTATTGCGCAACTATTTTAAATAAAATAGTGATACGGATTGTGGTAGCATGCAAAGCAATCTCAAATGTTATACTATATACGGAGCAAAATACTATAAACAAAAATTATTTATCATTTATAAGCAAGAAAAGAATGGCTATAAAAATGGTCGTGTTTGACATGGCGGGAACGACGGTCGACGAAGACAACATCGTGTACAAAACCTTGTGCAAAGCTATCAACCAAGCGGGATGTGACGTGACTCTTGCGATCGTGTTGGAACTTGGTGCCGGTAAGGAAAAGTTCGATGCCATCGAAACGGTATTGCGTCAATATGCGGATATCGACGACTCTATATTGGCAAGGACAATCTACGAAAACTTTAATCGGCAGTTAGTGGATGCGTATATGACCGAAAACATATTTCCGCAGCCGAATGCGCTGGAAGTATTGAAAACATTGAAGGCTTACAATATAGTTGCAGTATTGAACACGGGTTACAACAGGCAAATAGCAGAACTGATTCTGTCCAGACTGGGATGGAAAAAAGAGGTGGAGTATGATGTATTGATTACCGCAGATGACGTGGAACGTAGTCGACCGTACCCTGACATGGTTTTGTTGGCTATGCACATGTTCGGTATTCAGGACAGTAAAGAAGTCGTCAAGATCGGAGATTCGGCAGTGGACATCGAGGAAGGGAAAAATGCCAACTGTGGTTTCAGTATTGGAGTATTGACCGGTGCACACAACTATTTGCAGTTGCAGGCAGCAGCACCTGACTATATCATTCATCATTTGGGTGAACTGTTGCCTATCATTCTACAAGAATCATTTTTATAGTTGTATCAATATGGAAACGTTGGAGTTGATGAACAGTACAGGGCGATCGGTTCCGTGTAGGAAGCCGTCGGGATGGGTATTCGTTCTCATGGCATCTTTGGCGTCTTTTGTTGCTTATACTTGCGCCTATGGCTTCAGAAAACCTTTTACGGCTTCTTCTTATGAAGGATATGAGCTGTTGGGAATTTCCTATAAGTCAATATTGGTTATTGTGCAGGTATTGGGCTATATGTCGGGGAAATTTTTTGGTATCAAATTTATCGCGACCATACAACCGAAAAAAAGAGGTATCGCCGCTATTGGAATGGTTGGTGTCGCTTGGTTTGCATTGTTGTTGTTTGCCGTGATACCTCCGCCGTACAATTTTTTATGTTTGTTCCTCAACGGTTTTCCGTTGGCGACTATATGGGGATTGGTGTTTGGCTATCTGGAAGGGCGGCGCGTAACCGAAATCGTAGGCGCCATATTGACGACAAGTATCATTTTTGCTTCCGGTTTGGCAAAGACGGTGGGCAAACTGGTCATGATCGATTGGCATGTATGCGAGTGGTGGATGCCTTTTGCGGCCGGAGCTCTGTTTGTAGTGCCGCTGTTGATAAGCATTGCAATATTGGACAGGCTGCCCTCTCCTGATGACCAAGATATTGTAGAGAGGACGTTACGGAAACCCATGGACAAAACGGAACGCAAACAATTCCTACAACGTTTCGGAATTGCATTGATTCCGATCATCGTTGCTTATGGAATGTTGACGATACTGCGCGATTTTTGTGAAGATTTTGCCAACGAACTATGGAAAGAAGTGGGACTAGGGCAATATGCCGGCATCTTTGTCAATACGAGTACAGTCGTTGCAGTTATAGTATTGTCCATCGTTGTTTTCTTTTTCTTTATCAAAGACAACTATAACGCGTTTCGGTTAAATCATATAGTCATCACGCTTGGTTTCGTCATTGCGATCATTGCGACTATATTGTTTTCCTTTCATGCATTGTCGCCGGTTGTGTGGATGGTTGCTGCTATGTGCGGGCTGTATTTAGGTTATATGCCCTATAACTGTTTTTATTTTGAGCGGATGTTGGCAACCTACAAAGTGCAGGGCAATGTGGGTTTCGTGATGTATATAGCCGATGCATTTGGTTATCTGGGGACGGTCATTGTATTGCTGGTAAAGGAATTGACGCATCTCAACTACTCATGGGTCAAACTTTTTCAGTTTCTTTTTTATACGGCATCAGGTATTGGAATCGTATTGGTCGCAATTGGCTACACCTCTTTCAGATATATTTATATTGGAGCAAAGAAAAAATCCGAACAATAATAATCCTATAAAATGGAAAACAACGCATATACAAAAACGGCCATCGTTGTCGGTGCCGGTATCGTAGGGCTAGCGACGGCAAGAGCCTTGGCTATTAGGAATTATCGAGTAACAGTTATAGAAAGAACGACAAAGGCAGTTGGTGCTTCCATAAGAAATTTTGGAATGATATGGCCTATCGGTCAACCCGACGGAGGCTTGTTTGAAACCGCGGCTTTGTCACGAACAATATGGAAAGAAATATGCACCGAAGCAAATATCTGGCACGACGAAGTTGGTTCCTTGCACGTAGCCAACAATCAGGAAGAATGGGCGGTGTTGCAAGAGTTGGAACACGCATATCGTGATAGAGGTTACCAGTTGCTGTCCAAAAATCAAACAAAAGCACGGTCTCCGTTTGTCGCTACTGATCGGCTGATGGGTAGTCTTTATAGTAAAGACGAAATGATCGTCGATCCGCGAAAAGCAATAGCGGCAATACCTGCTTGGCTTTCCGGACAATATGGTGTTACTTTTGTCTGGGAAAAAGCAGTGACGAGCATTGAGCATCCTGTGGTCTATGCCGGAAGCCAAAAGTGGGAAGCCGACCTTGTATTTGTATGCAGCGGTGCCGATTTTGAAACCTTGTATCCTGAAATATATGCGCAGCAACCATTTACCAAATGCAAGTTGCAGATGATGCGTATGGGAGCTCAGCCGGACGGAATGCGTATCGGTCCAGCATTGTGCGGCGGTCTGTCGTTGGTGCACTATAATAGTTTCAAGGCGGCATCTTCCTTGCCCGTTTTAAAGCAAAAATACGAAGAGGAATACCCTGAATACTTGAAATGGGGCATTCATGTAATGGCTGCTCAGAATCAGGAAGGTGAATTGACGATAGGAGATTCGCACGAATACGGCATGACGCACGAGCCGTTTGACAAAGCATTTGTCAACCAACTGATTACAGACTATTTAGGCAGTTTTGTACAGTTGCCCAATACTTCTGTTGTAGAGACATGGAACGGTATTTATCCTAAACTTACCAATGGGGGTGACAGTGTTGTAGTATATCCTGAGGATGGGGTAACGATTGTCAACGGTTTGGGAGGGGCTGGTATGACGCTTAGTTTTGGGTTGTGTGAGCGCACCGTGGGAACGATGGGGTTGTTGTAAAAAAGGTCTTGTCCGTTATTAATTGATAGGTCTAATTAATCGCATGAAAGGGTTGGTAACCTGTTTTAATTGGGTCCAAAATGGAGCAATAAATGAGTCTATGTTTGTCCTATCGACAGTCTAAACAATTGCATGGCAAAACAGTTATGGCATCCATTGTCAATTATGGCGCGAGCGCTTTTTTCCAGTGCCGCAATTCCAACGTAATTTCCCCCATTCAAAGGTGTACCAGATTTTCTGCTTGTTTCTTCCTTGACTTTTTTGCTGTGATAATAATACTCCTTTCCGTGAGTTTTTATATCGCCAACTGTCTGCCAAAAATTGCGGAAACAAGTGGCAATAAGCGTAAAAAAATACGGTGGACAGATAATAAAAAAAATCCCGTAAATCATTGATTTACGGGATTTTATAACATATTTCGAGTGCGGAAGAGGAGATTCGAACTCCCAAGCCCTTGCAGGCACTACCACCTCAAAGTAGCGCGTCTACCAGTTTCGCCACCTCCGCAATGGGGTGCAAAAATAGGCTTTCGCATGAATATTAAAAATTCTTTTCTATGATTCCTTCAAAAAGGCCAGTGGAAGTTCGCCAAAAATCAGTAGTTTGCCCGTAATGGACGGAAGAAAAATCTTGATTGTGGAGGACGAAGTGAACGTAGCCTCGCTTGTTTCCCGCGTATTGACTGAGGAAAGAGCTATCGTGGATATTGCGAGCGATGGACCGCAGGCCTACGACATGCTTCATGCCAACCAATACGACCTCATGCTGCTGGACCGCAAACTTCCTGGTATGGGCGGGCTTGAACTTTGCCGAAAACTGCGTGGAGAAAACAATCCGATCAAAATTATAATGCTGACGGCGATGGTGACGCCAGAAGACATTGTTGATGGCCTGGACATGGGGGCGGACGATTATCTTACCAAGCCATTTAACATCAACGAACTGAAGGCGCGCATTCGTTCCTTGCTGCGTCGCCATTCCGGTGTTGTTTCCACTGCGCCAACGAGTTTGAAAGTGACGGACCTAGTATTGAATACAACGGCGAAAACCGTAACCCGTGCAGGAAAACCTATTTCGCTTACCGTGACGGAATATAAACTATTGGAATTTCTGTTGCAGCATCGCGACAAAGTCATTTCACGTAAAGAACTATTGGACACCGTTTGGGGTATTGATTTTGATTTAGGAACCAATGTGGTCGACGTTTACGTCAATTATTTACGCAAAAAAATAGACAAAGACTATAACCCAAAATTGATACAGACGGTTATAGGACGCGGCTATATGCTTCAATCGGACTATGCGGATACAGAATAAAATAGCGTTGTTGTTGATATTGGCAATGACGACCGTATTGGTCTCGTTGGCAATATTCGTTTACATATTCGTAAGTAAAGATACGAGTGTAAGTTTTGACCAAAAGCTGTCTTATCGTGTGCATTTACTACAACGTTCGTTGGTAGATTCTGCTAGTTATACTATTTTTCAGAAGGAAGAAAAATTACCGCAGGAACAATCCTATACTATTAAACTAGGCGAGGACTCTGTATTTTTTGCAAGACAGAACTGGCCCGAATCGTTTCGGAAATCTATATTGGACGATGGTCATGCTTATTGGCGGCATAAGGAAACTTTTTATTTAGGGGAAATTTATCATGAAAGCAAGCAAGCCTATATTATAGTATTGAGCGCGCTGGATGAATATCAACAAGAATACTTAGGCAGCCTGGAAAAAGTATTGGTTATAGGATTGGCTATTGCGTTGCTGTTTTTGTTTGGCATGGCGATATTGTTTTCGCGGCGCGTGTTTACGCCAGTGCACAATATTATCGAACAAGTCAAAAAAATGGGAACGGGCAATATGCACATGCGTTTGCCCAAAGTACGCGGAAAGGACGAAATGGCAAACCTAACGGACACGTTCAACGATATGCTGGACCGTATGGAAACCGCCTTCGAAGCGCAGAAAAATTTTGTAAGCCATGCCTCGCACGAGTTCAATACGCCGCTGACGACGATTATAGGCGAAGCAGAATTTGCATTGGGAAAAGAACGTCCTGTTGAAGACTATAAAAATGCGTTGGATGTGATTCATGCGGAAGCGGAACGCTTACGGGACTTGACTTTCAACATGCTGCGCCTTGCCAAAGCTCAATACGTTAACCAAGCGGTTCAGATGGAATCGATCCGTTTGGACGAATTGTTGTGGGACATCAAAACGACTCACGAGCGTATTTATCCTAATGCCAAAGTTATTTTTTCGGGCGATCAATTGCCCTCGGACGAACAAAACGTTTCTGTATTGGGAAACGTATCGTTGCTGCATCTGGCACTCAGTAATATCGTTGTCAACGCGAGCAAATATTCGCGTTACGAACCTGTATGGATACAGTTGATTCCTTTAGGAAAACATATTGAGATTTCTATAAAAGACACGGGAGTTGGTATTCCGGACGAGGAACTTTCCAAAATATTTGACCCGTATTTCCGTGCGTCCAATACGTATAATTTTGCGGGTTTCGGTATTGGGCTTCCGCTTGCAGCCAATATCATTCGTATGCACAACGGCGAAATAAAAATCAACTCTGCCGTGGGAAGAGGTACTGAAGTTAAAGTCGTGTTGTCAGTTTGCAATGTATAGTGTTGTTAAGGATTTACTAAGGTGATTTTAATTGCATTCTAATGACGTTTTAGCTTTTGTAAGTGCCGTACTAAGTAATTTTGTACTATATCATATTGCAAAAAGTGAATAACTATGCTATTAAAAAAGAATATTCCAATAGGTTACTTACTTAAAACCATTAAGTGGGAAATCCTATTTATTTCCGTTTATACAATTGTAATTGGTTCGCTCTTTTATTTTCTGGAACAGAACAATGATCCGCTTCCTGAGATTCCTATAGCCGTGCCAATGGTAATGGGGACGGTCATTTCACTGTTGTTGGGCTTTAGGTCCAGTCAGGCGTACGACCGTTGGTGGGAAGCGCGTCAGGTTTGGGGTGCCATCGTCAATGATTCCAGAAGTACAGTAAGGCAATTGATTAGTTTTACCGTAGGTGTGAATGATCCTGAGTTGCAAGAATTTAAACGCGAATATACTTTTCGTCAAGCCGCGTGGTGTCAGGCTTTGGGACGTTCTCTGCGAGGTCGCGATCCCATGAAATATTTGCATAGTGTGCTTTCCGTTGAGGATTATGAATATGTAGGGCGCTATGTCAATGTGCCCAATGCTATATTGGAACTACAAGGCCGCGCGATTGGTCATGCTTTGCAAAAAGGTTGGATCAACGTGTACCAACAAGGAAATATGGATGAAATACTGTCTAGGTTTTGTGACGAAATGGGAAAATGCGAACGTATAAAAAACACAATATTTCCGTCAACTTATAGTATTTACATTCATTTGGCGTTGAATTTTTTCCTGATGTTGTTGCCGTTTTCTTTGTTTGGAGTCTTTAATTTATTTGAGATTCCGATGGTGATATTGATCGCCGCAATGTTTTTGCTGATTGAAAAAATGGCGATTTATTTACAGGATCCATTTGAAAATAAACCAACAGATACGCCAGTTTCCACTATTGCAAACAATATCCAACGCGACCTGCAACAGATGATCAATGATGATGCATCTTTCGTTGCTGGACATCCGCCGATGGAATTGCCGGATTATCCTTATTATAAAGGAAAACCTTACTATCAACTATAAATAAAAAGGGTCGCAATATTGCGACCCTTTTTATTTGTCCGCCATTGCGAGCAAAACGAAGCAGCCTCGAACTATTTTTCAGAAATATTATAGTGTTTTTTACTCAACAAAAACTTGTCTGCCAATACAAAAGCGCAGACGATAACAATTGCGAAACAGCCATATAGCCAGCTACTTCCATTCGCAAAATTCCAATTGACGGAAATATTTGGAATGTGAACTGGAATCTCGTCCGTTTTGACAGAACTGTTTGTCCAATTGACTTGCGTGACGGCATAGACTATAAAAACAACTATAATTGCAATAAAACCAAAGCCGATCGCTTTGATCAATTTTGTATTGATATAGGATTTTGTGGCTTGTGCAATAGGCGCTTCCGCAATGGCGTCCATGACGTTTTTGGAAAAACGCAAAGGCGGCATTTCGGTTTCCAACAAGGAAAGTTGTTGTTCGCCTGATTGTATTTCCTGAAAAGCTTTTTGCCATTCCAAGTTGCTGGCGAGTTGTTCCTGTACCAATAGTAATTCTTGCGGCGTCAGGTCATGATGATAATAACGCCACAGCAAAAAATCCCTTTCATCCTGACTCATCTGTTTCATATCGTTCGGATTTTTAATCATGCTTGATAAAGTTAATGAATGCATTGTTTCAGTTCCGCAAAATTTGTTTCGATGATCTGTTTGAGCTTTTGTCTGGCACGAAACAGACGCACTTTTGCCGCCCCGCTTTCAATACCCAAAATCTGTCCTATTTCTTCCAAAGATTGTTCCTGTAGATAAAAAAGCGAAATGACGGAAGCCTCGTCTGGTTTGAGTTTGGTCAGCGCGGCGTTGATCATTTGCTTTTCCGATTTGGATTGCAATAGGCGCAGCGAACTGCTATTGTCCTGAACAAGGAGTTCCTGATTGTCGACCGGCTGCGTGTCCAATTGTTTTTTGCGCAAAAAACTGATCGCATTGCGTTGCACGATTGTATAGAGCCAAGTGCTGAATTTGCTTTCCTGTCTGAAATCCGCCAAATAACGATATGCTTTTACGAAACTGTCCTGCGCGATTTCTTCCGCGTCTTCCCGGTTGGGGACGAGCCGGTACGCCAACGTAAACACGTATTGCTGGTAACGGTCCACCAACTGCGCGTACGCTTGACGGTCGCCGCCGAGCACTTCGTTTATAGTCAATATGTCACTTTGTATAGACATCAATGGCGTATTGGACGCAACGTGGATTGGTTTGGTTACAGGATTTTTGAAAAAATAAAATTCCGAAAAAAATGTAACCGCAGCAACAAACGCCGCGTCATAGGTCGCAGAAACAATTTTTGGAAAAAAATAAAACTCAAAAACGATGGAAACTCCACAATTAGGCGTGATATGGTTAATCATTACCTGCGTAAGTATATTGGGAACGATCTTTGGTATCCGCTATTTTAAGAACAAGGAAAACATGGCGCTGATCGAAAAAGGCATCAACCCAAACGCGGAAGACGGTGTACAAAAAGCAAGACCCAAACCGTTTGCAAGTTTGCGTATTGGACTGCCGCTACTGGGCGCTGGTTTGGGATTGCTACTGGCGAGTCTTGTTGACCTAAACATGATGCCGGGAAGGGACATTACGGGTATTTATTTCGGATTGATCATTGCCTTGGGTGGATTGGGTTTTTTCCTGTCCTACCGTATTGAAATGCGTTGGTGGAAAGAGGATGAAGAGCGCAGACGTTAAAATTTCTTTCGCTGGCGCGGCGTCTGTGACGCGTGCCCTATGATACCGTAAAAACGGCACGCCTTGCAAAGCCGCGCCAGCATTTATTGGTTTTTGCAAAAAGGAAAAATCCTATTTTCGCTGCATGACGATCAAGGAACGCTACCAATACGTAATTGAGTATTTTCAAGAAAATATGCCCGTCGCCGAGACCGAACTGGTCTACGACAATCCTTATCAATTATTGGTTGCGGTGATGCTTTCGGCGCAGTGCACGGACAAAAGGGTGAACCTGACGACGCCGGCACTTTTTCATAAATATCCGGACATGAAAGCGTTGAGCGAAACGGATTTTGACACGTTGTTTCCTTTGGTCCGCAGCATTTCCTACCCGAACAGTAAGGCGAAACATTTGATTGCGACCGCCAATATGATTATGGACGAATTTGGCGGAGAAATTCCCATGAAAGTGGACGAACTTATCCAACTTCCGGGCGTTGGTCGCAAAACCGCCAACGTGATTACTTCCGTCATCGACAAACAGCCCAATATGGCGGTCGACACGCACGTGTTCCGCGTTGCTGCGCGTATTGGGCTGACGCGCAATGCTACGACACCGCTCGCTGCCGAAAAACAGCTTATCAAACATATTCCTAAAGATCTCGTTTATATTGCGCATCATTGGCTGATTTTGCACGGACGCTATGTCTGTATTGCCCGCAATCCAAAATGCGGCGAATGCGGTTTGCGGCCTGCATGCAAGTATTTTCAAAGTTTGAAATAGTCGTCGGTGGTCAATCGCCGGTCATCGGTATTGGACTCATTTGATGATACAGGAAAAATGACAATTACATGAGCTTATCATCAAATTTCCAAATCACCAAATCATCAAATTATAGAATAAGCTTTTACTTTTGCCGGTGAGTAAAAGAATCTATCCCCCATGAAACAAAATAAGGGCTATGTAAGGTGTGTACGGATCGTGTTGCTGCTGGTATTTGTCGTTATATTGGCGGGGAGTGTGGTGCGCACGACGCACAGCGGCATGGGATGTCCCGACTGGCCGACTTGTTTTGGCCGTATTATTCCGCCGATGAATGCCGGGCAGCTTCCCAAAGACTACGAAAAATATCTCCGTCGTCAGGATATTGACCACACGTTCAATGCTTTTCATACTTGGATCGAATATATCAACCGGCTATTGACGGGCGTATTGGGATTTGCACTCGTGGGACTGATTGTATATAGCTACAAAAAATTTTACCGTAGCAAACCTTCCATATTTTGGTTGTCCGTTTTGTTGATGGGCATTGTGATTATAGAATCTTTGCTGGGCTGGTGGACGGTGCACAGCAACTTGCATGTCGATACGGTGACGATACATTTGTTGCCGATTTTCGTATTGGCGGGCGTGTGCGTATTGATGATCCACAAGGCGGAAGGCAGCTACCGTATTCAGGATACTGCATTGAAATGGATCAGTACGATTACATTGATGTTGGTGTTGTTGCAGGTATTGATCGGCACGCAGGTGCGCTCCTCGGTGGACATCACGTCCAAAGCGTTGAACTATACGGAACGGGAAAAATGGCTTTCCAATACGGGCAATATGCTCACCGTGCACGAAGTATTGGCTTGGGTTTCGTCATTTGCGTGCGTGTTTTTGTTTTGGAGAAGTTTGTCTTATTCGCGGTTACAGAAGCTGGGTTTTCTATTGTTGATATTGGTAATCGGCGAACTGGCAATGGGCTTTACGTTGGTCAAACTGGACTTTCCGGCATTTGCGCAGCCTGCGCATCTGGTTTTGGGTTCGGCTATATTGGTGACGCTGTTTTCGTATCGGCTGTATTTTCGGAAGAGGAAGTAAAAGGATTTGAGCATTTGAAAATGAGAAATTCGGAGGCTCTGATTGCGAAACAAAGAATGATCTTATGAACGTTTTCTGTTCAATCATGCACCAAACATCTTCGCTACCAAAAACGCGGCTGTTGCGGCAATAGCGCCAATAATTGTCACGCGAATCGCACCAGAAAAAAGTGGTTGTCCCGTTGCTTTGCTTTTGCACCATCCAAATATAAAAAGGCAGCAAAGTGCGATGATCGCGGAGATTTTCAAACCTTTCATCGGCGTATTGACGAAAAAATAGGGGAGAAGCGGTACGATGCCGCCCGCAACATAACTTAAACCTATATTGGCAGCGCTTTTGGAGGCGCGTTTCGGGTCTGGTTCGGAAAGTCCCAATTCATATTGCATCATGAAATCGACCCATTTGTCTTTGTCCTGAATGATTTCGTTGGTAGCGAGTTCCTGCACTTCTGGGCTCAGACCAAACCCCGCGAAAATATCGCATACTTCCTGTTTTTCTTTTTCGGGGATGGTTGCAACTTCGAGGTATTCGTTTTTCTTTTCGGAAGCGTAGTGTTCGAGTTCGGTTTTTCCGGCCAGATAGCCGCCCAAGCCCATGGAAATTGCACCTGCTACAAGTTCGGCTATTCCCGCCGTCGTTACAATATGCGTGTCGTGCACGGCGCTGCTCACACCTGCCGCCAACGCAAAAGGCACGGTCAAGCCATCGCTCATGCCGATGACGATATCCGAAATAAAACTACTGCTGGTGCCGGAATGGAGTTCCTCGTGTGACATAGGAACGTATAAATAATTGATGAAATAGATTGCTAGCGTCCAGTCATTAATTGGTTGCCGTTGTATGTACTTTTTTGATAAAGTAGCGATAAACGACAATTCCGATAATGATCAACGGAACCAACATGAGGTAAAGTATGCCCGCGTTCAACCCCTGTCCGGGTTTTTCACCGAGTTGTTCGGCTGTTTTGGTGCAGACGGAACATTGTGCGAACAATAGCTGTGTTTGTAATACCAATAGAACAATCAGTCCTACGATGCTTTTGATTCTTTGCTTCTTCATACCGACTATATTGGCCGCAAAGGTAGAATAATTTGAAGATTGGGGCGGTTGGAAATTTTTCGGGGTTTCTTAATGGTTTCAAGATAAGCGATTGGTGGAAACGCCAACGGCGGTGATAACATTGCTTAGCGTTTTGGTAAAATTTATTGTACAAGGAATATACTAAAGTTCCTATTGTCGCTTTAACACAAAACCGCCGCACCAATCTGGAACGGCGGTTTTGTTTATTTCAGCATATTGGATCGCTCCAATATTTACTTTTTATTTTTGCCTTTTTACTTCAAAGACTATGCTTCAAGCTTAGCACCTTTGGAAAGACGTTTTCTGTCGTTTTCGTCCAAGTAGACTTTACGAAGGCGGATAACTTTTGGTGTTACCTCGATACATTCGTCTTCCTGGATGTATTCCATACATTCTTCCAACGTCATTTCTTTTTTAGGCGTGATTTTTACGGTACCATCGCTACCGGAAGCGCGCATATTGGTCAATTTTTTACCTTCTGTCGCGTTGACGTTCAGGTCGCCTGGCTTGATGTGTTCAGCGATGATCTGTCCTACGTAAACTTCGTCACCTGGATCGATGAAGAATGTACCGCGATCTTGCAATTTGTCGATGGAATAAGCTGTAGTTGTTCCCAAGTTTTTGGAAATCAATACACCGTTGTTACGGCTAGGGATTGGACCTTTCCAAGGTTTGTAATCGATGAACGTGTGCGCCATGATCGCTTCACCCGCTGTATTGGTCAACATATTGGAACGCAAACCGATCAAACCGCGAGATGGAATTTCAAATTCCAGGTGCTGCATGTCGCCTTTGCTTTCCATGACGTTCATTTCGCCTTTGCGTTGCGTAACGAGGTCAATGACTTTACCGCTGTAGTCGGCAGGAACGTCTACGACCAATGTTTCGAATGGCTCGTGTTTTTTGCCGTCGATTGTTTTTACCAAAACCTGCGGTTGACCGACTGTCAATTCGTAACCTTCACGACGCATGGATTCGATCAATACGCCCAAGTGAAGGATACCACGACCGTAAACCAAGAATTTGTCGGCGCTGTCGGTGTCTTCTACACGCAAAGCCAGGTTTTTCTCTGTTTCGGAAATCAAACGGTCACGCAAGTGGCGGGACGTTACAAATTTACCGTCACGGCCAAAGAAAGGAGACGTGTTGATACCAAACATCATGCTCATGGTTGGTTCGTCTACTTTGATCGCTGGCAACGCTTCCTGATTTTCGAAATCGGAAATCGTGTCGCCGATATTGAAGTCTTCCAGACCTACGACTGCACAGATGTCTCCAGCGGAAACTTCCTGTACTTTACGTTTGCCCATGCCTTCAAATACGTATAGTTCTTTGACTTTGTTTCTTTTTACGGTACCGTCAGTGCCCATCAATGCGATGTTTTCACCTTCTTTGATTTTGCCTCTTGTTACTTTACCTACGGCGATACGGCCAAGGAAAGAAGAGTAGTCCAAAGACGTGATCTGCAACTGCAACGTACCTTCAGCCACTTTAGGAGCTGGTACATATTTCAATATGCCGTCCATCAATGGGCTGATATTTTCGCTTGGCGTCAAGCTGTCGTTGAACCAACCGTTTTTGCCACTACCGTAGAAAGTAGGGAAATCCAATTGTTCTTCCGTAGCATCCAAGTTGAAGAAAAGTTCGAATACTGCGTCGTGCACTTCGTCCGGACGGCAGTTTGGTTTGTCGACTTTGTTGATGACGACGATTGGTTTCAGGTTGAGCTGCAATGCTTTCTGCAATACGAAACGCGTCTGCGGCATTGGCCCTTCAAATGCGTCGACCAAAAGGATAACGCCGTCCGCCATTTTCAATACACGTTCAACTTCACCACCGAAGTCAGAGTGGCCTGGCGTGTCGATAACGTTGATTTTGACGTCTTTATAGGTAACGGCTGCGTTTTTGCTAAAAATGGTGATACCACGTTCTTTTTCCAATGGATTGTTGTCCATGATCAAGTCACCGGTTTCCTGATTTTCGCGAAACACGTTCGTGCTGTGCAAAATCTTATCAACCAAGGTCGTTTTACCGTGGTCAACGTGCGCTATAATAGCGATGTTTCTAATATCCATTGTCCAAAATTTAATGATAATTTAGAGCGAACTCTTACTTTTTGAGGGCGCAAAGGTACAATTTTTTCATAGGGAGAGAACATTATGCGAATTATTTTTATATTATTAGCCATATATTTGTTAAATAGGGGTTTTGTTTAAAAAGCCCAATTCAAATCTTAGAAAATGAAAAATATCGGAACGCTCGTCAGAAAACACAACGTAAAACCAACGCTCAACTTATTGTATATCGTTCCCGCAGTGGTATTGCTGGCGGGCATTGCCGCGATCGCGGTTGCGATGTCCAAAGTGCCGGCGCAGGAGCATACTTATTATTATGTAGGCATGGTGTTGCTCGCTATATTGGCGATTATATTGTTGGCGGCACGCGCGGCGAATTTGCCCAAATATTCGTTTGAACGCTACGAAAACGGGCTAAAAATTATTTACAGAAAAGCAAAAACACCCGACGAATCGTATGTCTTCGACGATATCACCGAAATATGGAACTGTTCTACAAACGGCGGCAAACATGCCAATCATTTGGCTTTCAAAACCAGCGAAAGTGATTACAAACTGATTTCACCGAAATACGTGGGCTACAAAAGTCTGATGCGCAACCTGTCGGAATCTTATCTCAAAGACATATTGCCCAATAAAAGTACTGCGCTGATGCACGGCGACCGTTTGGTTTTTCCGATGTTGGAAGTAGGCGGCGAGCAAGTGCTCGTTTCGGAAAAAAGTATTGTTCCTTATTTGCAAAAATCCCAAAAACGTCAGCTTTCCGTGGATCGTTTTTCGCTTTTTGACGGACTGAAAACCTACGCGCTGGCGGATATTGAGCGCGTGGAATGGGATAAGTCAAGCGAGCATATTGTCGTGCGCTCCATCGCCGGAAATGTATTGTATACGCAAAGTTATTTCGCCATTTGCAATGCCGATTTGTTCCTAAAATTGTCGGAAGAAATCACCATGCGCCGCGCCGAAAAACCTGAACAAGAAATATAGTCGCCATGAAAAAGTTTGTCGTCGCTCTGTTGCTTTTTGTCGTTGCTGCGCCGTTTTGCCGTGCGCAAAAAATATCAAAAGCAGAAAAAAACTACGAAGCGGCGATTACTTTTTTGGACAATGGCGAATATGACCGCGGATTGAATCTGCTGTTGGAATCCTATAAGGAAGACCCGAAAAGCATCAATACGTTGACGGCGCTTGCCAATACTTACAACGAAATCAAGCAATACGATTCGGCGGTTTTGTTTTTTGAACAGGCGCGGATGCAGGATTCCAAAGCGTTCAACTATTTCAACCTCAACTATTCCATCGCGTTGGCGGGTATGGGGAAATTTTTGGAAGCGTTGAAAGCGGTCAATAGTTACTTGGCAATTCCCAATCTCGGTACGCGTGGCAAAAGTTTTGCGGACTACAGAAAAACGACCTACGAATTTGCCATCGACTATACCAGCAAGCATCCGAACGAGAACTATACGTTCGCGCCGGTCAATATGGGCGACGCGGTCAACTCGACTTTTTCGGAATATTATCCGTCGTTTACGATCGACGACAGCATGTTTGTCTATACGCGGCGCGGAGAAGGTGTCCGCGAAGATTTTATGCAGAGTTTCAAATTGCCGAACGGAAAATATACGTCGTCGGTATTGATGCCCGGCGCAATCAACGAACAGCCGTCGAAAGGTGCGATCAATATTTCGCAGGATGGACAATGGGTGGTATTTGCGGGTAATTTTTCGGGACGAGGTTACGGCGATTTTGACTTGTATATTTCGTACAAAAATCCTGACGGCTGGAGCGATCCGGTCAATATGGGGCGCAGCATCAATACACCGTATTGGGAAAGTTCGCCTTCGCTGAGTCCGGACAAGCACACGCTTTATTTTAGTAGTAACCGACCGAGTGGATTTGGTGGAAATGATTTGTATGTTTCGCATCTGACCCCCGACGGAAAATGGACAAAAGCCGTCAACCTTGGCCCGACAATCAATACAAAAGGCGACGAGTTGGCGCCGCTCATTCATGCCGATAATGAGAGTTTGTATTTCACGTCTAATGGTCTGCCGGGTTATGGAGGTTCGGATTTGTTTATGAGCAAAAGAATGGGGGACACGAGCTGGATCGTCCCGCAAAACCTGGGTTATCCGATCAATACGATTGACAACGAAGGAAGCCTTTTCGTGGCGGCGGACGGCGTGACGGCGTATTATGCCAGTGACCGTTCGGATTCGCGCGGCGATTTGGATCTGTATCGTTTCACGTTGCGTCCCGACGTACGACCCTTGAAAACATTGTATGTTTCGGGTAAAATCGTCGACGATAACAATACGGGTTTGCAGGCAGATTTTCAGTTGGTGGAAAACGGCGCGCAGCAAATCGTCAACCAATCGACGTCGTCCAATACAGGCGATTATCTGGTGACGTTGCCCGCGGGAAAAGACTATACATTTACCGTAAAGAAAAAAGGTTATCTTTTTCAAAGTGAACTATTCGAACTCGGCAACGAAAAACCACAAACGACCATACACAAAAACATTGTGCTGAAACCTATACAGCTCAATGCTTCCGTGACTTTGAAAAATATTTTGTTCCATACCAATTCCTACGAACTGCAACCGATCAGCCTGATCGAACTCAATACGGTATTGCAACTTTTGCGCGATAATCCCACATTGCGTTTGCGTGTCAACGGACATACGGACAATAAAGGTTCGCAAACTATCAACCAGCCGCTTTCGTCCAACCGTGCAAAATCCGTCGTTGACTATTTAACCAAAAACGGTATTGAACGCGAACGTCTGGAATGGAAAGGCTTTGGTGATAGTCAGCCCGTCGCGCCCAATACGACCGAAGACGGCCGCGCGCTGAACAGAAGGACGGAAATTGAAGTGATTGGAATTTAATAATGGATGATGGACAGTTGACAATGGACAATGAAAGAAAAGAAAGTATGTTAGTGTTTTAAATTTTCCTTTGTACGTCTGACAATACTGATGAGCAATTTTAATATGATTGTACAATCGTTTGCGATAGAGTCAAACTCATTTTGGGAAATATAGTTGGTGTCTTTAAGAAGCGTAAGCCAATATTCAGTTTCGTTTGCTTCCTTAAGAGCTATGTTCATTTTGTTTAGAAAATCAGCCTTTGATTGTGGATGTTCGGCTTCTTTGACCAGTGCTCCTATTGCAGTTCCACTTCTTAATAGTTGTTTTGACAAAACAGATTCCTTTTTTTCAACTGAAAGATGTTTGTATAGGTTGACAATACGTATGGCAAATGCATGACTTTTTTCAGCAATAATATTTTTCATAGGAGTGTAGTTATCGTGTAGTTGGACAGTTGACATTGGTAATTTTCATTGTCCATTGTCAACTGTCAATCGTCCATTAAGAAAGGTATTTTCCGACTATCGGAATCCTGCGTCCTACGCCGAACGCTTTGGGTGAAACGCGGATGATCGGGCAGAACTGGTTGCGTTTGTATTCATTCATATTGACCATGCGCAGGGTTCGATCCACCAATGCCGCATCAAAACCCAAAGCCTTGATTTCATTGGGTCCTTGTCGTCTTTCGATGTATTGGTAAAGTATTTGGTCCAATATAGTATAGTCGGGCAGGCTGTCGCTGTCCTTTTGGTTGGGACGCAGTTCGGCACTTGGTGCTTTGGTCAATATATGGTTGGGAATGATTTCTTTTTCACGGTTGATATAGTGCGCCAATGCGTAAACTTGTAATTTGTAACAATCGCCCAATACGCCGAGTCCGCCCGCCATGTCGCCGTAAAGCGTGCCGTAACCCGTGCTGAGTTCACTTTTGTTGCTCGTATTGAGCAAAATATAGTTGAGTTTATTGGCAATCGCCATCAACAGATTCCCCCTTGTGCGGCTTTGGATATTTTCCTCAGCAACGGAAAATGGACGGTCTTCAAAAATCGGTTTGAGTTCGGAAAGGAAAGTTTCGTAAATGTTTTTGATGTGGATGATGTCGTAGGGATTGCCCAAATTTTTGCTGAGTTCCACCGCGTCGTTGACGGAGTGGTCCGTGGAATAAGGCGACGGCATCAATATGCAGCGAACGTTTTCCGCGCCCAAAGCTGCAGACGCCAATGCAATCGTGACGGCGCTGTCAATACCGCCGGAAGACCCAATAATCGCCTGTTTGAAATTCATTTTGGCAAAATAGTCGCGAATGCTCATAACGAGCGCGTCGTAGATAAAACGCGTGTTCAGTTCGGGTAGGAGTGTATTGGGAATGTCCGCCTGTAATGAAACTTGTTCGGTCGGGATTTGGATAATGTCGCTCATATTGCCGTTTTCGTCCAATACGATTCCGTCCAATATTTCCTCAAAATAGGATAGTTCTTTTACGATATTTCCTTGCGCGTCCATAATGACCGAACCTCCGTCAAACACGATCTCCGTCTGGCTTCCCACCGTATTGCAATACAGCATCGGAATATGGTATTTCAGTACATTTTCCTTGATATTGGATTTTCTCGTGTCGGCGTGCATATAGTCAAACGGCGACGCACTTAGGTTGACCATAAAATCGGGCTGCTGCGCAATCAACTGGTCCATCGGACAAGTGGTGTACATGGGATTTTCGTCCAAGTTCCAAATGTCCTCGCATATTGTCACGGCGATTTTTTTGCCTTTGAAATGCACGACGTTCCAAGAGTTCGCCGGTTCGAAATAGCGTCCTTCGTCAAAAACGTCGTAGGTCGGCAATAGCGTTTTGTGTATTTCGGCCTTGACTTCTTTTTCGTACAGGAAAAATGCTGCGTTGAAAAGGTCTTTTCCGTTGATGTCGGGGTTGCGTGCGGGCGCCCCCACCAATACGCCGATCGTGTCGGCGTGCGTTTTTATCTTGTCCAAACTCTCATAGCTGCGGCAGATAAAATCGTCGAACTCCAGAAAATCCCTCGGCGGATAACCGCATACGGCGAGTTCGCTGAATACTATCAGGTCTGCATTTTGGGCTTTTGCGGACTGGATTGCGTCGATGATCTTTTCGGTATTTTTTTCAAAATTTCCGATGTGGTAGTTCTGTTGAGCCAATAGTATTTTCATGCCTTTCCTTGAAATTGATAGGGCAAATTAAATCATTTATGGTGGAAATGTACACAGTGAGTTAAACGGCCAAGACAAACGCATCTATATTTTGTTGCCGCATGAGGTTTTGTGTTCCACTTTTTTTTCTTGACAAAAAAAGTGGCAAAAAATTACGAATGTCATAATATGTCTTCAATGGTATTCGTGAGTGCTTCGCAATCCAAGTCTTTCGAAGCCGATGCCGAACGGACCGGAGAATGATTGGATTTTTTCGTTCTTTTTTATCAAGAAAGAAGAACTGCATATTTTGGTAGGGACAGTTCGAGTAAATTTAGATGCGTTTACTTTGGTTCAATGGAGCGAGTTTTCAAATATTAATAGTTGTGCCAACGTTTTTATGGGAGTAAATCTATTTCACCGTTCGTTTTTATATTTTTGAGGCATGTCCAGATTAAGATATTGCATTGTTTTCGTAATGGGGATGGTACTTTGTGCTTGTAACACGAAAAGAAAAATCCCAGATGTCTCCAATATAACAGCATCATTGGAAATTGTCCGTTCGGAACAGGATTTTTTTCGGTTGGATACTTTGCATCTGGAAGCTTCGTTGGACAAACTTCAGGGGAAATACGGCAAATTTCTCAACGATTATCTGTACAATATTGTCGGGCTGCCGCCGTTTCCGGACAGCGTGAAAAAGGCGCTGCCTTTCTTTTTGCAAGGTTATCGCTCAATCGAAGATTCGGTGGAAACACATTTTAAAAATCTGGACCAATATCTGGAACCGCTGCGTTTGGGATTGAAACTGACCAAATACTATTTTCCGCAATATAAAGCGCCCGAAAAGTTGATTACCTATGTCGGTCCGTTGGACGGTTATGGCAACGTATTGACGTCGAGCGGTTTGGCGGTCGGCTTGCAGTTGTATATGGGAAAAGATTTTGCGCCCTACCAATCTGAATTTTTGCAGCAGATTTATCCCGAATATGTTTCGCGCAGGTTTGAGCCCGAATATATTCCGGTCAATTGCATGAAAAACATCATGCAGGATATGTATCCGGACAATTACAAATCCTTGCCTTTGGTCGAGCAAATGGTGGAAGTGGGTAAAAAAATGTATCTATTGGATCAGCTATTGCCCAATGTTGCCGACACTTTGAAAATCGGCTATACCAATGACCAACTGCAAGGCTGTTACAAAAAAGAAGAGGCGATCTGGAATTATTTTACCGTCAATAACCTTTTGTACGTCACCGATCCGGACGAAACGCGCGACTATATGAACGATGGCCCGCGTACGGCTGTATTGGGTGACGGTTCACCTGGAAACATCGGAACTTTTATCGGCTGGCAAATCGTCAAAAAATGGATGTCTTCCCATCCGAAAACCAATATGCTGCGCTTGATGGACACGCCTGCAAGCGAGATTTTCAAAGATGCCAGATATAAACCGCATTAGAGTGATGAGCGGTAAGTAGTTGTCGGTCGTCAGTGGTCAGTATTGGAATAATTAGCGTTTTTTGTGTTGAAATCGTATTGGTAGTAGTCCAATGCATATTGCTTAAATCCCCCTTCTCCCCACGGGAGAAGGGGCGAGGGATGAGGTTTTCCCATTTTCAAATTCCTAAATCAGTCCCTCGCCCGTCCGGCGACCTTTTGGTATTGGACGTTCCAGCCATCATATTCCGCAGAAACTTTGGAGGACGAAGTAGGAAAATTAACTTTCAATGTTTGGCTTTCGCCGGGCAACAGGCTGATATAATTGTTACTCCAAAGTGCCGGATGCAGTTCTTCACCGTTTCGCATCAATCTTATATTGACAAAAAATGCTGGAACTTTTCCCGTATTGGTGATTTGATATTGGCGCGAGGTTTTGCCGTTGATGCTCAAGGTGGATGATTCGCGCACGGACAAAGTTGTTTTTGGCATATTGGACATCGATTGGAAGTCGTCGTTGGGCGCGAGCCAATATGCATTACGGGAAACCGTCCGTCCGTTTTCGTTTTTTAGGCGGAGTAAAACCAAGGTCGTTCCGTTTTGGTTGGACAAGGATTTTTGTAAAGAGGCGATTTTTTTGACGGAAGATGTGTCAATGCCAAAGCCGCTGACGGACTGCGTATTGAATGGATTGCCTTTCATGTCCCAAAGGCTGATGTCCGCTTTGAGGTTATTGACAGGCTGATACGTCCTATTGAAAACCTCAATGGACGAATCGCGCGGATTCATTTGAATATGAACCTGTTCGCAGGCGTTTTGCATGGCGTAATAGCCTGCATTCGGTTGCAAGTACCAATCGTAAATCTGCCAAATCACGCTTGGAAACGCAGCATTAAGTTTCCAAAGCATCACGCCTCCGTTGTCGTTCAAGCGATGTTCGGCAGCTTCAAAAATGCCTTGATAACCCAACCAGTTCAACAGTTGCATTTTTTGCGAAAAATCAGCTTGGGTCGTTGGCGCGCCGTATCTACTGACCATTTCCGCGTAGTATTTGTCATATTGACCAGCGCCGGTTGCAGCGTCGTGATAACCCCAGGAATTATTTAACGGAAAAGGCAAACTGCGATCCCACGTCGTGTCGGCGATGATTTTATGCAAAGTACTCAACGGCGGTTGCGACGGAACGCCTGTTTCGTCTTTGAAAACCCAGTCTTTTGCGCTGTCCGACAACGCAAAATAATGTTTGGGATTTTTCCATGCATAAGGACCGCCGCTGTAGACGCCGCTTTCCTTGTTGTCGGGCCAACTTTGCGGCCAGTCGGCGGGAAGGTGCGCGTAACCGGAAGAACTCGGAATAAATGGTCGCGTTCCGTCTAATTGAATGACATTGTCGCGCATCGCGAAATACAAATCCTTTCGCGCATGGCCTTCGTTTCCGCCCGTCCATACCAACAAACTCGGATGGTTGCGGATACGGTAAATAGTGCTGACGACATTTTTGGTAAAAATATCGCCGTCCAAAGGATAATCGGGCGAACCTTTGAATTCGCCCTGCGTGTCGCCCGTAATCCAAAAATCACTCCACACCAACAACCCAAAACGGTCGCAAGCGTCCCAAAACGGATCTTCGGGTGTGACGCCGCCGCCCCAGATTCGGATGAGGTTGTTGTTGGCGTTTTTGCAAAGTTCCAGTTCCTGAAAATTGCGCAGCGAATCGCGGTTGAGCATCATGTCCGGAACCCACGCGCCACCGATCAGATGAATTCTTTTGCCATTGACAAAAAAGTCGCGGCGCGTCGTGCCTCTTTCCTGGCGTGCCATCGTGCCAACTTGTCTTATGCCAAAAACGAAACTATTGTTGTCCAATATCTCGTTGCCCTCTTTGTATTGGATGCGGATGCGATAAAGGTTCGGCGCGCCGTAACCATTTGGCCACCATAGTTTTGGATTTTTGACAATAAGTTCTTGAATGTCTTGGGTGGAGAGTTTGAATGTTTGTGTTGTATTGCCGGGAACGGTCACTTTTTTCGCAACGGCAATTGTATTGTTGTCGCGAAAATTTTCGGGAGTGATATAAAGGGAAACTTCGCCGTTAGATGCTTTTTTGCGAAAATTGTGAAGCGCCATTTCCAGGGACAAAAAGGCTTGCGACGTATCGGGAAGATGCAGGCCGGTCGTTATTTTAGGATTTTCGATGGTGACTTTTCCTGTTGTGCGGACATAAACCGGTTGCCAGATTCCCATATTGCGGTCCCGCACCGGCGGCATCCAGTCCCAACCGACGGAACAAAGCATCGTCACGTTTTTGCCAATATCGCCCGTAGGACCGCCATTTAGGAAAAATGGCCCCATCGCTTTCAGCTGTTCGGAATCGGGTTCGCCGGGATAGTCCAGCGGATAGATTTTGATTGCCAAACCATTTTTTTGTCCGGCTTTTGCGGCATGGGAAATATCCAAATCATATGAACCGAACATCCCTGCTACCTGTGAAGAATCGGCCATCTGTTTTCCGTTTACCCAAATGGCTGCGCGATAGTTGATGGCTTTCAATATCAATGCGTTGTGTTTGCCACTTGCCGACGACGGCAGGTCAAAAGTCGTGATGAACCAATAGGGTTTTTTCCACGGATTGACGTCTTTGCCGAGATGGCTGTATTGCAGCAAATTGTATTTTGTATTGAATGTGTCCGACGCGTCGGGAATCTGCATATTGTTGAGTCCCTGATAGGGATCGGGATAGACTTGATTGTAGACCAATGCGTTCAATACGGTGGAGGGTACTTTTGTGGGATACCATTTCGTTTGAGCTTTATATTGTGCGTTGGAAAGCGCTGCACCGTCATCGCCCACGACTACCGACGACTGCACCTGAAAATCCGTCAACTGCAACTGTGAAACGTTGCCTGTCGTCTGCGCCTGCGAAAAGGCCGTGAAAAACGTTCCCAATATGGAAAGAATGCTTCGTTTGTTTACTTTGAAAATATTCATATTGACAATAATGGTATTTCCAAAATTAACAAGAAGTCGGCATGGAGAAAAACGGTTTTGCGAGGAAGGGTAGCGTTTGTTACGCAGTACGTTCCGAACCTCCAATAAAATAGTCAATAATGTGGATTTTATAATCCGCATTATTGTAAGTTTGGGACGCACTTCGCTCACATCTCGAACAGCGAAAACTGCTTGTTGTACGCCGTTTATCTTGATTTGTCTATTAAATATTTCCTCGCCTCAACCATCCATGGGTTATTGTCAATTTCTTGTTCGGTCAAGTTTTGTTGTTCTTGAACTTTAAAGTCGATCGTGTCTACTAAACAGATGCCGATGTCACAAATATGTTTTGGCTGTTGAACGTTGTAATAAACTCTTAGTATTGCATGATTTCATCCTATTGATTTCCAATCACCTATATTGCGGCCAGGAAAATGCGGTGCATGTTTTTTACTTTTTGTTTTCACCTTTTTATTTTGCCTCTCCCCAACTAATCCACATTTTTTCAAAAAAGTGGAAAAATATTTGGCATAATCAAAACCGCTAATTACCTTTGCGCTCCCAATGACAAAATTGGGTTTTACGCTATGTCTCAAAGAATCAGAATTAAATTACAGTCTTACGACCACAACTTGGTAGACAAATCTGCCGAAAAAATCGTTAAAACCGTACGCGGTACAGGTGCAGCCGTAACAGGTCCAATTCCTTTGCCTACGCACACGAAGATTTTTACTGTATTGCGTTCTCCACACGTTAACAAGAAAAGCCGCGAACAGTTCCAGCTAGCTACGCACAAGCGTTTGTTGGATATCTACACTTCTTCTTCCCGTACAGTTGATGCTTTGTCCAAATTGGACTTGCCATCTGGCGTCGAAGTCGAAATCAAGGCATAATGACGACCCTGAGATGTAGGGTAAAACTGTAAAAAACGAATTTCATCTCTCAACCACTTCGCGCATAACGAGTGAAAAAAGAGCTCTGAGTAACCTGTCCGAAAAGGACAATATATTAAACAGGCCCTTCGAGGTTTGTTTACTGTTGGTACTTCCAAGTTGAAGAACAGGACGGAAAAGGTCAACAGCAAACAGGAGATTGAAATCCCGCTTCAGCGCAGGGATTGTCTCGTTAACCTAGAGGGGCGCAAAAGCGCAACAATGAAAGGTATTATTGGAAAAAAATTGGGGATGACCAGCATCTACGGTCCAGATGGACGTCAGATTGCGGTTACCATCATCGAAGCTGGTCCCAATGTTGTTACCCAAGTCAAAACAGAAGCTACTGACGGGTACAACTCACTGCAACTTGCATTTGGAGAGAAGAAAGAAAAAAACACTCCTAAAGCCAACCTCCAACACTTTGCAAAGGCAAACACTACGCCTAAACAAGTTGTAAAAGAATTTCGTAACTATTTCGAAGAAAAAGCACTTGGTGAAACCATCACTACGGATATCTTCTCCGAAGGAGAAGTCGTTGACGTTGTAGGTATTACCAAAGGTAAAGGTTTCCAGGGTGTCGTAAAACGCCATGGATTTTCTGGTGTCGGTGAAGCAACACATGGACAGCATGACCGCGGTCGTGCACCGGGTTCCATTGGTGCGTCGTCTACGCCTTCCCGTGTTTTGAAAGGCATGCGTATGGCCGGTCACATGGGTACCGAAAGAGTCAAAATGAAAGGCTTGAAAATCGTCAAGATTTTCGCTGAAAAAAATTATATCCTGGTAAGCGGATCAGTTCCTGGTCATATCGGTTCTATCGTTTTCATCCAGAAATAAACTTTAATCTGAACAATCATGCAATTAGAAGTTTTAAATAAAGCAGGACAGAATACCGGAAGAACGATCGAGTTACCGGACGAAATATTTGGCGCAGAACCTAACGACCACGTAATCTACCTTGCTGTTAAACAATACCTTGCCAACCAACGCCAAGGTACACACAAGGTCAAAACACGTGCGGAAGTAAAAGGTGCTAGCCGCAAACTACACAAACAAAAAGGTACTGGCGGCGCTCGTAAGGGTAACATCCGTAACCCATTATACAAAGGCGGTGGTACCGTATTTGGTCCAAAACCACACTTGTACGGTTTCAAACTGAACAAGAAAGTGAAGGATTTGGCTAAAATAGGTGCACTTTCCTACAAAGCACAAGAAAAAGCAATCATCGTATTGGAGGACTTGGCTTTCGAGGCTCCAAAAACAAAACAGTTTGTTGAAGTATTGAAAGGCTTGAACATCGCGGACAAGAAAACATTGTTCGTTCCTTCCGAAATCGAAGAAAATATATTCTTGAGCGCTCGCAACATTCCTAACGTATTGACAACCGAACTGGTTGACATCAATACTTACGATATCCTTAACTCCGACGTTTTGGTATTGACGGAAAACGCTGCAAAAGTTTTCTCCGACACAGCTGAAGAAGTTGTCGCTTAATTCACACTTTTAAAGTAAAGTAAAATGAAAATTACAGATTTATTGATAAAGCCAATCCTTACTGAAAAAGCAAACGCACAGCAGGAATCTTTGCGCAAATATGCTTTCAAAGTAAACAAAAAGGCAAACAAACTGGAAATCAAACAAGCTATCGAAGCATTTTACGGTGTGAACATTGTCGCTGTAAACACTTTGGTTGTTCCAGGAAAAAACAAAACACGTTACACTAAAGCTGGTTTTATCAAAGGCGTAAAATCCGGATATAAAAAAGCTATCGTAACCGTTGCGGAAGGCGAAACAATCGACCTTTACGCAAACATTTAATAACAGTTTTTTATAGCTGCGGAGCTGAGAAATCCGCAAAAAAAGATAAAAATGGCATTAAAGAAATTTAGACCCATGACAGCTGGTACCCGTTGGAAAATCGGGAATGCCTATGCTGAAATCACGACTAACAAACCTGAAAAAAGTTTGTTGGCTCCTAAAAAGAAGACTGGTGGACGTAACGCCCAAGGTCGTCGTACCATGCGCTACATCGGCGGTGGTAGCAGACAACACTACCGTATCATCGACTTCAAAAGAGACAAAAAAGACATCGAAGCTAAAGTTGTTTCTATTGAATACGATCCAAACCGTACAGCATTCATCGCTTTGTTGCAATACACTGACGGTGAAAAAAGATATATCATCGCTCCTCAAGGTTTGCAGGTTGGCGCTACCGTAATTTCCGGTGACGCTGTTGCTCCTGAATTGGGTAACGCATTGAAACTGAGAAACATACCTTTGGGTACTGTTGTTCATAACCTTGAATTGCAACCAGGTTCTGGTGCTAAATTGGTTCGTAGTGCAGGTGCTTCCGCTCAGTTGGCCGGTAAAGAAGATAAATATGCAGTTATCAAAATGCCAAGCGGCGAATTGAGACGTATCCTTATCGAATGCTATGCAACGGTAGGTATCGCTTCCAATGGCGACCACCAGTTGATTAAACAAGGTAAAGCAGGTGCTAACCGTTGGAAAGGTATCCGCCCACGTGTCCGTGGTGTTGCGATGAACCCAGTCGATCACCCTATGGGTGGTGGTGAAGGTCGTTCTTCCGGTGGTCACCCACGTAGCCGTACGGGTAAATATGCTAAAGGTGAAGTTACTCGTAAACAAAAAGGCTCTGATAAGCTGATTATTCAGAGAAGAAACGGTAAGAAATTGTCTAAATAGTTTTTCAACTTGTTAAAATGGCTCCAGTGGAGTTGATCCACCGGAGCAAATAAACAACCAAATATATCATATGCCACGTTCAATTAAAAAAGGTCCTTACATTGACCACAATCTAGAAACAAAAGTGATTGCGATCAACGAAGGAACTGCTAAAAAGTCTGTCATCAAGACTTGGAGCCGTCGCTCTACTATCTCGCCTGATTTCGTAGGACACACATTCGCGGTTCACAACGGAAATAAATTCATCCCTGTATATGTTACCGAATTTATGGTAGGGCACAAACTAGGTGAATTTGCCCCAACAAGAAACTTTAAAGGGCACGCAGGTAGTAAAAAATAATTAAGTAATAAGTAGGAAGTAAAAAGTAAAAAGTAAAAATTCAGCAGAATCAAAGCTTATAACTTACAACTTAATACATATCAATTAAACACAATGGAAGCAGTAGCTATATTAAGAAATTATCCTACAGGACCCCGCAAAATGCGTTTGTTGGCGGATGTAGTTCGCGGTGTAGAAGTCGAAAAAGCGCTTTCTATATTGGAATTCCACCCACAGGCAAATTCTACTCCTTTGTTGAAATTGTTGAAAAGTGCAATTGCCAACTGGGAACAGAAAAACGGCGGTGAAAGTGCTGCGGATGCCAATTTGGTTGTTAAAACCATCTTCGTAGACGGCGGCCGTACTTTGAAACGCATGCGTCCAGCTCCTCAGGGCCGTGGATACCGCGTTCGCAAACGTAGCCACCACGTCACAATAGCTGTAGACAAAAAAGCTGTAGAAAACAAATAATTTCAAACATAATATGCCTGTGTTGATCTTCTGGTCAGCAGGCGCTTAACAAAATACAATATGGGTCAAAAAGCAAATCCAATTGGTAACAGGTTAGGTATCATCCGTGGATGGGAAAGTAACTGGTACGGTAGCAAAAAAGAATATGCTACTCGTTTGATCGAAGACAACAAGATCAGGAAATACCTTAACGCTCGTATCAACAAAGGCGGTATCGCTCGCATCGTGATCGAACGTACATTGGGTAAATTGATCGTTACAATCCATACTTCTAAACCAGGTATCATCATCGGTAAAGGTGGTAGTGAAGTGGATCGTATCAAAGAAGAACTGAAAAAATTGACTGGCAAATCCGATGTCCAGATCAATATCCTTGAAATACGCCGTCCAGAAACGGATGCAGCAATCGTAGCAGATACAATCGCTCGTCAGATCGAAAACCGTATCAACTACAAACGCGCCATCAAAATGGCAATCGCTTCTGCATTGCGCATGGGTGCTGAAGGTATCAAAGTTAAAGTTGGTGGACGTCTCGGTGGTGCTGAAATCGCTCGTCGCGAAGAAATCAAACAAGGCCGCGTTCCTTTGCACACTTTCCGTATGGATATCGACTATTGCAACGTTTTCGCAATGACTGTTTACGGTAAAATCGGTATCAAAGTATGGATCTGTAAAGGTGAAGTTCTTGGAAAACGTGATCTTGATCCAAACATCCTAAGCGGCAAAGACGCAGCTCCTGGTGACAGAAGAGGTGGACATGATGATCGTCGTGGTGGAGACAGAAGAAACGATCGCCGTGGAGGTGGAGATAGAAGAAACGATCGCAGAAACTAGTACCGCATCCTTCCATATTGGGAAGGATCCGAGATAAACAACATTAAACGAACGAAATTAAAATAGCTCCCCAAGGAGCGCAAGGAGGTAATAATGTTACAGCCAAAAAGAACAAAACATAGAAAGTCGCAGAAAGGCCATCCGCGGAACGTGACCAAAAGAGGAGCTACCATCTCCTTCGGTTCCTATGCTTTGAAAGCGCTTGAACCAGTTTGGATGAACAACCGCCAATTGGAAGCCGCTCGTCAAGCTTTGACTCGTGCGATGAACCGTGAGGGAAACGTGTGGATCCGTATTTTCCCTGACAAACCTATTACGCGCAAACCGGCAGCGGTACGTATGGGTAAAGGTAAAGGTAACCCAGAATTTTGGGCAGCAGTCGTAGATCCAGGTCGTATCATATTTGAAATTGACGGTGTTTCCCTCGAAACAGCTCAGAATGCTTTCAGATTAGCGGCTCAAAAACTACCGATCAAAACCAAGGTAGTTATCAGAAGAGATCTTATAACTGAATAATATATTGGAAATAGACGCCGGCCTCGCGTCGGCACCTATTTCAGATTGTCAAATTTTTCAAATAGAAATACAATGGCTAACAAAGCTGTAGAATTTAATAAAAGCCTAGAGGGCATCAGCGCCGACGATTTGAACGCGCGTCTTCAGGAAGATGAATTGAGATTGAAAAAACTGGAATTTGCACACGCAATTTCTCCTTTGGAAAATCCAATGACCATCCGTGGCCTCAGAAGGGACATCGCCCGTATCAAAACGGCTCTTTCTAAAATAAAGGCTTAATCCGCCGTCTGCGAGCGTCAAATTTATCAACGCTTGACATTGGCAAAGATACAATAGTGCTCGTGGAGAGCGTAATGCTTTAAAATATAGTTATAATGGCTGAAAGAAATTTGCGTAAGACAAGAATAGGTGTTGTAAGCAGCAACAAAATGGAAAAAACAATCACTGTCGCTGTCGAAAGAAAAATCAAACACCCTATCTACGGTAAGTTCCTTAAAAAGACTACCAAATTCCATGCGCACGACGAAAAACAAGAGTGCGGAATCGGTGACACCGTCAAGATCATGGAAACGCGCCCTCTCTCCAAAACGAAACGTTGGAGACTGGTCGAAGTTATCGAAAAAGCAAAATAGTTTTTCCGCAAGCTGTCATTGATTCCTGGAATAGTGACAGCCTCTGTAATAAGTTAATCATTGCTCTTTTTCCTTCTAACAAGGTAATCTAGAGCTAAAAGCAATTAAAAATGATTCAGCAAGAAAGTAGGCTCAACGTAGCTGACAATAGCGGAGCAAAAGAAGTGCTTTGTATCCGTGTTTTGGGTAACTCTGGACAGGACTACGCGCACATCGGTGATAAAATTGTTGTAACCATCAAATCTGCAATACCTGCAGGTAATGCAAAGAAAGGAACGGTCTCCAAAGCGGTTATCGTACGCACCAAGAACAAGTTGCGTCGCAAAGACGGTTCTTACATTCGTTTCGACGACAACGCGGTTGTATTGTTGAACGCTTCTGACGAACCTCGCGGTACACGTATCTTCGGACCAGTAGCGCGTGAGTTGCGTGACAAAGGTTACATGAAAATCATCTCATTGGCTCCTGAAGTATTGTAAGAGTTAAGTGCCGCTAGGCACTGCAACATTTGTATATAAATCGCTTTAAGCATTATGCTTCGAAGCATTAAGCATAAAAAATATGAGCAAAAGATTTGAACCTAAATATAGTATCAAGAAAGGTGACCAGGTGGTTGTCATCGCTGGCGACGACAAAGACTTGAAAAAACCTCGTACTGTATTGGAAGTAATTGTAGACAAAGGCCGTGTGGTGGTCGAAGGTGTCAACATCATGACCAAGCACACTAAACCTTCTGCACAGAACACTAAGGGCGGTATCGTAAAGGTCGAGGCTTCCATCAACATCAGCAACGTAATGCTGTGGGACGCTAAGGCTGGTGCCGGCACTAAGGTTAAGAATACCAAAGAAAATGGTAAAACAATTCGTATTTCTAAAAAATCAGGGGAGGCAATTAAATAATGAGTACTGCAACATACACTCCAAGGTTAGCCGCAAAGTACAAAAATGAAGTTGTACCTGCCTTGGCTAAAAAATTCGAATACAAAAGCATCATGCAGGTTCCTAAACTGGAAAAAATCTGCATCAACCGTGGCGTTAACGGCGCGGTAGCTGACAAAAAATTGGTTGAGATCTCCGTAGACGAGTTGACTGCCATCGCTGGTCAAAAAGCGGTACAGACTATCTCCAAAAAAGATATCTCCAACTTCAAATTGCGTAAAGGTATGCCTATCGGGGCTCGCGTTACCTTGCGTGGCACTAAAATGTACGAGTTCCTAGATCGCTTGATCGCTGTTGCATTGCCGCGTGTACGTGACTTCAAAGGCGTCAACGACAAATCTTTCGACGGTCGTGGCAACTACACATTGGGTATCACAGAACAGATTATCTTCCCTGAAATCGACATCGACAAAGTGAACAAGATAACTGGTATGGACATCACTTTCGTAACGACTGCGCAGAACAACGAAGAAGCCTACGAATTGCTGAAAGCGCTTGGTATGCCTTTCAAAAACATCAAGAAAGATTAATTGATTTAAATTAAGGTCGCTGGAAAATGACCTTTTCCGGTGACATTTCTAAAAAGAGAGTAACAATTATGGCAAGAAAATCCATTATCGCCAGACAGAAAAAAAGAGAAGCACTTGTAGCAAAATTTGCTGATAAACGTGCAGCCTTGAAAGAAGCGGGTGATTACGCTGCTTTGGACAAATTACCTCGTAACGCGTCTCCGGTTCGTTTGAAAAACCGTTGCCAGCTTACAGGTCGTCCAAAAGGTTATATGCGCTACTTCGGTTTAGGCCGTGTTATCTTCCGTGATATGGCGCTTGAAGGAAAAATTCCCGGCGTTAAAAAAGCAAGCTGGTAGTTTACTGCATGCAGCTTTAACACACACTTATTTTCATTATCAAACTGATTCCAAAATGCCTTCTTTACAAGAAGAAGGTTAGGAGATATATTATATGTTAACTACAGATCCTATTGCTGATTACCTGACAAGGATACGTAACGCCCAGATGGCTGGACACCGTATTGTAGAGATTCCTGCGTCTAATCTTAAAAAGCGCATCACTGAGATTTTGTACGATCAAGGTTATATCTTGAAATACAAATTTGAAGAAGACAACAAACAAGGCCTTATCAAAATCGCCTTGAAATACGACATGGATTCCAAAAAACCTGCAATCCGCGTATTGGAAAGAATTAGCCGTCCAGGTTTGCGTCAATATACTAAACCAACCGAATTGAAAGGTGTTTACAGCGGTTTGGGTATTGCCATCCTTAGCACTTCCAAAGGTGTAATGACCGACAAACAGGCTAAGAAAGAAAATGTTGGCGGCGAAGTTTTGTGCCACATTTATTAATATCCAAAAAAATTCGCGAAGATTCACTATCTTCGCGCCCTCAAAATTTCCCGATACATTAAGCTGCACATACACGGCTGATCGGTTGGGAAATATTTTTAACTCTTAAATTTTAATTGTATGTCTCGTATTGGTAGACAACCGATTGCCTTGGCAAAAGGTGTTACTGTAACAGTAGGCAAGGACAACGTTGTCACTGTGAAAGGTCCTAAAGGCGAATTGAAACAAGCGGTAGACCGTGACATCAACGTGGAAGTCAGCGACGACCAGGTCAATGTTACACGTCCTTCCGACCAGATTCGTCATCGTGCATTGCATGGTTTGTACCGTGCCTTGATCCAAAACATGGTTGTAGGTGTGTCTGATGGTTTCACTAAACAGTTGGAACTTGTGGGTGTCGGTTTTAAAGCAACCAACCAAGGTAACTTGTTGGATCTTTCCCTCGGTTATTCGCACAATATCCTTTTTGCAGTTCCTCAGGAACTGAAGGTTACGACGCTTACCGAAAAAGGTAAAAATCCATTGATCACTATTGAAGGTTCCGACAAACAATTGTTGGGTGCCGTAGCCGCAAAAATCCGTAGCCTGCGCAAACCTGAACCGTACAAAGGAAAAGGTGTTCGCTATGTAGGAGAATACATTCGCCGTAAAGCTGGTAAAGCTGCTGGTAAATAGTATTGGCATACGCCACGTCTTCAATATTATTAATTTGTCAATAATTTTCCCCGGCAAAATCCGTGGAATCCAAACATAAAAAAATGAGTACAAGATTAAGTAGCAAACAGAAAATACGTTACCGTATCCGCGCTAAGGTTTCCGGTACAGCTACAAGACCTCGTTTGTCCGTTTTCCGTAGCAATACGGATCTTTATCTACAGTTGATCAACGACGAAACGGGTAACACGATCGCCGCTGCCTCTACAAAAGACAAAGACATTGCTGCTCAAAAAGGCACAAAAACTGAAAAATCCAAATTGGCTGGTGCTGCAATTGCACGCAAAGCTTCTGAAGCTGGTATCTCCGCTATCGTTTTCGACCGTGGCGGTAACCTTTACCACGGTCGTGTCAAAGCGGCTGCAGAAGGTGCAAGAGAGGGCGGTCTTCAATTCTAATGATATCGGTTGACGATAAGCACTTATCGTGACACCATTCACATTCACAATTTTATAAGATGTCTAATTTAAACGAAAATAAGATAAAGACAACCGGTGATTTGGAACTTAAAGAAAAAGTAGTTTCGATCAACCGTGTAGTGAAAACTACAAAAGGTGGACGTACCTTCTCTTTCTCTGCTCTAGTCGTAGTCGGCAATGGCAACGGTATCGTTGGCCAAGGTCTTGGCAAAGCGAAAGAAGTACAGGAAGCGATCACTAAAGGTATCGACGACGCTAAGAAAAATCTTATCAAAGTTCCCGTTTACAACGGAACTATTCCTCACGAACAGATCGCGAAAGCAGGCGCTGCCAGAGTATTGGTAAAGCCAGCTGCAACAGGTACTGGAGTTATCGCCGGTGGTAGCATGCGTGCCGTATTGGAAAGCGCAGGTATCACGGATGTATTGACTAAAAATCTTGGATCTGCAAATCCTCAGAACGTGGTTAAAGCTACGATCGAAGCGTTGGCGCTTTTGCGTGAACCAGCTCAGGTCGCTAGAAGACGCGGAGTCAAAGTCGCGAAAGTGTTCCAAGGGTAGTATTTTCCAACATCATTATTTAATCCACCTCTAAAAGGTAACGATATGGCAAAGATTAAAGTAACCCAGGTGAAAAGTGGTATTGACCGTCCAGAACGTCAGAAAAGAACACTTAAAGCCTTAGGTTTAAGAAAAATTAACGCAACAAGAGAGGTTGAAGCAACTCCCCAGATCTTGGGTATGGTTAACGCCGTTAGCCACTTGGTCAAGGTAGAAACAATCTCTGAATAAGATATTGCAATTACAGCTAATATGTATCTAGGAACATTCTAGGTACGTATTAGCTTTTTAAGTTTTCATTCATTAATAGCGAGGGGAGATACCCCGTTGAGTAAAAAATCAAAGATGAAATTACACAATCTGCAACCTGCAAAAGGTTCTACACACAAGAAAAAACGTCTAGGTAAAGGTGAAGCTTCCGGTAAAGGTGGTACATCTACAAAAGGTAACAAAGGTGCTCAAAGCCACGCAAGCTGGAAAACCAAAGCTGGTTTCGAAGGTGGTCAGATGCCAATCCAAAGACGTGTTCCAAAACGTGGTTTCAAAAGCCTGAACAAAATTGTCTATCAAGTATTCAACCTTTCCCAGATTGAAACATTGGTGGAAAAATACGGCATCAAAGAATTCACTTTGGACAACTTGTATGCAAACAGCTTGATCAGCAAAACGGACAAGGTTAAAATCCTTGGAAACGGTGAAATCGCAACTGCTGTTACTTTCAAAGTAAACGCTATCAGCGAAAAAGCTAAACAAGCAATCGAAGCTGTCGGAGGTTCTGTTGAAATTATTAAATAATTTTTTCCGATATTCGCCGGACGCAAGCGCAAATGTGCCTGCGTCCTTTTAGCTTTGTGATATTATACTTTTCAAAAATTGGTAAGTGAAAAAATTTATTCAGAACATTAAGAATATTTGGGCTGTCGAAGAGCTGAGAAACAAGATCGTCGTGACTTTGTTGTTCATTCTTGTCTATCGCTTCGGTACGCAGATCGTATTGCCGGGTATCGACCCAAATAAAATTCAGGTGGCTGCTGCCAATACCAGAAACAACGGTTTACTTGGTTTGTTTGATACATTTGCCGGTGGCGCGTTCGCACAGGCGTCTATATTGGCGTTGGGTGTGATGCCTTATATCTCGGCTTCCATCTTTATGCAGTTGATGACCGTATTGGTTCCTCAGATGCAGAAAGTCCAGAAGGAAGGTGCCAGTGGCCAAAAGAAAATCAACCAGTGGACTCGTTACCTAACTGTTATTGTAACGATTTTTCAGGCGGGAGCTTACGTGGCTTACTTAAAAAGTCCGGGCTACGCTGAGGCTTTATTGCCGGCTTATTCCCCTTATTTCTTTGTTTCTACGATTATCATATTGACTGCAGGTACCTTGTTTGTAATGTGGTTGGGTGAAAAAATTCAGGACAAAGGTTTGGGTAACGGTACTTCCATTATCATCATGGTGGGTATCTTGGCTCGTCTTCCACAAGCGTTGATGCAGGAATTTCAGGCACGTATGGCAAAGGGGAGCGGTGGTTTATTAATCTTCTTGGTCGAGCTGGCCGTTTTGGTTGCTATTATCATGGGCTTGGTTATATTAGTACAAGGCGTTCGTAAAGTGCCTGTTACCTATGCCAAACAGATCACTGGAAACAAACAAATCGGTGGTGCGCGTCAATTTTTGCCTTTGAAGGTAAATAGCGCAGGTGTAATGCCAATCATCTTTGCACAGGCGATCATGTTCTTGCCGACTTTGATTTCCTTTACTAATCTGGAATCCAAAAGTGGCATCATTGCGATATTCAGCGACCACAGCAACCCTTGGTACATGGTCATCTATGCTATCATGGTAATTGGTTTTACTTTCTTGTACACCGCATTGATCTTCAATCCAAAGCAAATGAGTGAAGATTTGAGACGCAGCAACGGTTTCATTCCGGGCATTCAGCCTGGTCAGCCAACTGCTGATTTCATTGGTGCGATCATGGATAGAATTACTTTCCCGGGCGCTGTATTTTTGGCGTTGGTCGGTATTCTTCCAGGTTTTGCGCAGCGTTTAGGTGTTACGCAGGCGTTCAGTACGTTCTTTGGCGGTACTTCTCTATTGATCATGGTTGCAGTTATATTGGATACTTTGCAACAGGTAGAAACGCATTTGTTGATGCGCCAATACGACGGTCTGATGAGAGGCGGTGCTCGTGTCCAAGGTCGTCAGCCAATTTCGACAGGTATTGCCGCTGGTATTACCAACAACAATTAATGAGATTATTCATTTGATTTGTATAGATAAACCTGTTGGCAATAGTCCAACAGGTTTGTTTTTTTTAGAAAGGAGTTTTAATATATGTTGATTGTAAAAACAGATGCGGAAGTGGCGATCATGCAGGAGAATGCCACAATAGTCAGTCAAATGTTGGCTGAAGTCGGTGCAGTTCTCAAGCCGGGCATGACCACTTTGCAGATAGACAGAATGTGTGCGGATATGGTCGCGGATCACAAAGGCGTTCCTACGTTTTTGAATTATAGTGGTTATCCTTACAATATTTGCGCATCCGTAAATGACGTTGTGGTTCATGGTTTTCCAAATGACAAAGAACTCAAAGATGGCGACATCGTTTCCATTGATTTAGGCATTACCAAAAATGGCTATGTCGGGGAACATGCGTATTCTTTTGTGATCGGGGAGGCGTCGGAAGACATTCTCAAACTTGTTCGCGTTACGAAAGAATCGTTGTATAAAGGCATCGAAAAAGCCATTAGTGGCAATCGTATTGGCGATATTGCGTACGCGATTGAAGAATACACTAACCGTAAACATGGTTATGGTGTTGTTCGTGAATTGGTCGGACATGGTTTGGGAAAAACGATGCACGAGGAACCAAACGTTCCTAATTATGGCCGTCGCGGAACCGGCGTTAAATTACGGGAAAACTTGACAATTGCAATTGAACCGATGATCAATATGGGCGGGCGGCATGTTTATACCGAAGAAGACGGCTGGACAATCCGGACGGATGACGGTTCGCCTTCCGTACATTTTGAACATAATGTCTGCGTGAAAAAAGACAAGGCGTTGATTTTGTCGGATTTCAGTTTGATAGAAGCCGCCGAGTCCAAAAATCCGAACCTCAATACATCTTACTACAAAGATTTTCATATCAAGGTGAAGAATCATTATATTGAAAGTATGGGCTAAAATTTCCAATACATGAAAAAGACCAATAAGAATTGCAAATTCTTATTGGTCTTTTTGGTAAAATCTTATTGAGATCTCGCTGTTTTTATTTTTTATTTTTGCCTTTTTACTTTTTAGCATGAAAATAAATTTGGACGTTTTTGATTTGGTTGTGGTCGGTGGCGGTGCTGCGGGATTTTTTTGTGCGGTCAATGCCGCAAAAATGAATCCCGAACTAAAAATTGCCATCGTTGAAAAAACTTCCAAACTGTTGTCCAAAGTAAAAGTCAGCGGCGGCGGTCGCTGCAATGTGACGCACGACGAAATGGATATTATCTCATTGACCAAATTTTATCCGCGCGGACAGAATTTTTTGAAAAAAGCATTCCATCATTTTGGTCCAAGCAATACGGTCGAATGGTTTGCGCAAAGAGGCGTTCTACTTAAGGTTGAGAAAGACGGCAGAATGTTTCCGTCGTCCAATACTTCGCAGACGATTATTGACTGTTTTATCAAAGAGGCCAATAATGGCAATGTTTCCATTTTCATGAATGCGAGCGTCGACCAACTAGAAAAAGAAAACGACTATTGGATTTTAAAAGAAAAAGGCGGCCGTTCCTGGAACGCCAAAAATGTTTGCGTTACCTCTGGTGGTTTTAATAAACTGGAACAATACGAATGGTTGTCGCGCCTAGGTTTGAAGGTTGAACTGCCCGTCCCGTCTTTGTTTACGTTCAATATGCCCAAAAATGATATTACGTCTTTGATGGGTTTGAGTGTTCCAAGCGCAACTATAAAGATTATAGGAACTAAACTTGCTTCTACAGGGCCTCTTTTGATTACGCATTGGGGATTGAGCGGTCCGGCAGTATTGAAACTGTCCGCATTAGGTGCGCGTATATTGGCAGAGAAAAACTATCAATTTTCTATATTGGTCAACTGGCTTTCGGACTATACGGAAGAAACGTTGCGTGAAGATTGGGCGACTATAAGAAATAAGCAAGGTCATAGTTTATTGGTACACAAAAATCCTTTTGGATTGCCGTCCAGACTATGGGAATATTTTTTGAAAGAAGCCGATATTGATAATAAAACATATTGGAGTGACCTTAAGTCCAATATGCAAAACAAACTTATTCAACTATTGACTGCGCATAGTTTTGTAGTCGGAGGAAAAACGACTTTTAAAGAAGAATTTGTTACGTGCGGCGGTATTGCATTGTCCGAGATCGACGTGAATACCATGCAGTCGAAACGCTTGCTGGGCTTATATTTCGCTGGTGAAATATTGGACGTCGACGGCGTTACAGGGGGATTTAATTTTCAAAATGCATGGACGACAGGTTATATTGCCGCAAAAAATATAGCATTAAAATAAATGTTATAGTCCTATAAAACTGAGATTATAAATTGATTAGGATCCGCTCTTGGTAGTACGCGAAATGTTAGTAAATCAAGATGTTGGTGATAACACCAACCTGGGCGATTGCCGTTGCAGGTGTTATCACCTGCAACTATAAAAAATGACTATTTAATAGTATAGTATTGCATTTTGTCCGCAATCTTTCTGTCATTGCTGAGCCTAGGCAATTTGTTCTGTCCGCCTAGTTTTCCTATAGATTTCATATAGTCTATGAAACCATCTTTTCTTATAGGAGTGACCCTTAATGTGGACAATATATTACCGGCGATCAAGTCGTCGTAATAGGTATTTTTGCTGCGAAGACGATTGTCCAATACTGCCGCAAATTTTTTCATGTTTTCAGGCTCGGATTCAAATTCGATAAACCATTCGTGGTAGCTTTTGCCTTCGTTTTGCATGACCATTGGAGCAACCGTAAACTCCGTTATTTTCGTATTGAGTTCCTCAGCCGTCTGAGTCAAGGCCCATTCTACTTCTTCGCCTATAACGTGTTCGCCAAATGCAGAAATATAGTGTTTGATTCTTCCACTCACTATAATCCTATAAGGATTAAGCGAAACAAATTTTATAGTATCACCTATTAAATATCCCCACAAACCCGCATTGCTATTGATGACTAATGCATAGTTGGTATTTAGTTTTACGTCACGGAGAGAAAGTCTAGTGGGGTTGTTGTTGAATACGTCTTCCATTGGAATAAATTCAAAAAATATCCCCGAGTTAGTATTGAGCAAAAGTCCATTATTGACGTGCTGATCCTGAAAAGCAAGAAAGCCCTCGCTCGCGGGATATAGCTCCACGGCATCGATCGGTTCGCCAATACTATCAAACAGTTTTTTCTTATAGGGATCGAAATTGACACCGCCGTAGACGATAACCGAAAGGTTCGGAAATACTTCCTTGATATGTTTTCCCGTTTTGGCCTGTATGCGGTCAAAATACATCTGCATCCAAGGCGGAATGCCACTAATCAACCGCAAATCCTGCGTCAAGGTTTCCGCCACGATTGCATCGAGTTTGGATTCCCAGTCGTCGATACAGTTGGTATTGTAGGTCGGAACCTGATTTTTGGTCAGATATTTCGGGACGTGGTGGTTGGAAATGCCGCTTAATCTTCCGGTCGGAATGCCGTTGGTATCATGCAAAATCGGTGAGCCGCTCAGGAAAATCAGTTTTCCGTCCGTAAAGGCCGTGTTGCCGGACGTCGCAACATAGGATAGGAGCGCATTGCGCGCGCCGTTGATATGATTGGAAATGGACTCTTTCGTAATCGGGATATATTTGATGCCGCTCGTCGTGCCGCTCGTTTCCGCAAAATAGATGGGCTGACCGGGCCAGAGAACGTCTTTTTTGCCTTGTTTTATTTGCTCAATATAAGGTCGTATGCCTTCGTAATCCTTTACTGGAACGGCTTGTTTGAAATCTTCGTAGCTGCGGATGTCCTGAAAATGGTGGTCTTTGCCGTACGCCGTATCTTTTGCGGTTGTCACCAGATAGTTGCGCAGCTTTTCCTGTAAAGCCACGGCGTTGCGGGCTTCTTTTTCCTGTTTCTTGTAAATGTATTGGGCAAATGGTTTTGCCGCCTTTGATTTCATGCCCATCCTATGAAGATTATACGACAAAGATAATTGAACTTGTTTGCCTTTCGTTTGTCGGAAGTTGTTTATCTTTCCTCAACATTTTTTATTTATACAAGAAAAAAATACATGGAAAAGATCCTCTCCATCGACATTGGTGGTACAAATATCAAAACGGCCGTATTGGGCAAAAACGGAAAACTTCTGACCGAATATTCCAAACTACCGACGCCGCAGCCGGCAACGCCGGAAGCTGTATTGAAAACGATTCAGGAATTGGCAAAAGGCTTGGAATTTGACCATGTTTCCTGTGGATTTCCGGGCAGTATCAAGAACGGTGTCATTAATACAGCTCCTAATCTTGGGACGGAATATTGGGCTGGTACGGACTGGCCAAAAGTGCTGGAAAAAGCGTTTAAGAAGCCCGCGCGGGCCGTCAACGACGCCGATATGCTGGGGCTGGGCGTAGCGAAAGGAAAGGGGTTTGAGGTTGTCGTGACTTTGGGAACGGGTTTTGGGACGTCTTTTTTTTATAACGGACATTTGTTGCCGCACTTGGAACTGGCGCATCATCCGCTCAAAAAAGACAAGGATTACGATCAGGTCATCGGCGAAAAAGCGCTGCAAAAGAAAGGCAAAAAAAGATGGAACAAAGATCTCCAATTTATTCTGGGCGTATTGAAAACCGTTTTTAACTACGACACGCTGTATCTCGGTGGCGGCAATGCGAAAAAAATAAACTTTGAACTGGACGAAAATATCAAGATCGTGACCAATCTGGAAGGTATTGACGGTGGCGCCAAATTGTGGCAGCAAGACTAAATAATCCACATAAAAATAAAAAAGTGGAAAAGTATTTGTTTTGTCATTTAATTCGCTACCTTTGCACTCCTAATTTTCGAAAGTCATGTTTGTAGTAGTAAAAATCGCTGGTCAACAGTTTAGAGTAAAAGAAGGAGACACTTTGTATGTTCCTCACTTGACCGCTCAAAAAGGAGATAACGTAGAATTCAATGAAGTGTTGTTGGTTGACAACGACGGTAAACTTACATTGGGTGGCGACATTAAAAGCGTCGTAAAAGCTGAGGTGTTGAACGCTTTGGTTCAGGACGAAAAAGTGATCGCTTATAAACAAAAAAGACGTAAAGGTTTCCGTAAAAAAATCGGACACAGAGCGGAATATACACAAATCAAAATCAGCAGCATCGCTTAGTTTCTAAGCCTTGTCTAGTTTGAATTTATTCATTTAATTTCCTTAAAATCAAAATATTATGGCACACAAAGTTGGTGAAGGTTCCGTAAAGAACGGTCGTGATTCCAAAAGCAAACGCCTTGGTGTGAAAATATATGGTGGACAGCCTGCAATTGCCGGCAACATCATCCTCCGCCAGAGAGGTACACGCTATCATGCTGGTAAAAACGTAGGTGTCGGAAACGATTTTACGTTGTTTGCTTTGACTGACGGTGTAGTAGAATTCAGAAAAGGTCGCGAACGTAGAACTTACGTTTTCGTAAACCAAGCAGCTGCTACTCCAGAAGCTTAATTACTACCCTTCGAAAAAATTAGTGCGACTGTGTCTATGACACAGCCGCTTTTTTTGTTTATGGAAGAAAATGATGCTCGTATTGAATAGGAGAGCCGTCGCAATTATTTGATTGTTATCATGTCGCATGCGATATACGTGAAAAAACAATCCTCGGAAAAGTTATCATTCTATATTGATAAGCACGATTTTACACCGTCATTTCGAGCGGAGCAATTTCAATTCTCTTTTATTTCAAAAAACGAATGTGCACAGACTTGCTACCTATTTTCAAGAAAATTATGCGAATGGAGGTGGCGTGAATCTTCGTAGCTCCTCGCAATGGCGCTTCTCCGTTTTTCCCGCTTATTACGTTTTATCAAATAACTAATAATTTGAATCTTTTGGCAAACATAGGGTGACGAATGACATTTGCCACTCATCGTCGTTGTTGCCGTTATCGTCACAGCTCATTAAAGACATTTTACAATCTGTTCAATATGAATGACCGCCTTCGTGGAAGTGAGCAGCATATTGGCGCACACAAAAATAGCATAGGAAAAATTCCTATGCTATTTTCTATGATGAGAATAATCGGTTGATCTTAGTTTGTTCTACCGCCACCACGACCGCCACCTCCGCCTCCGCCGTTCCATCCGCCGCGACCACCGCCGTCACCACCAGATTCTCCTCCGTCCTCCATACCTCTTCTTCTTCTTCCGCCGCTGTTTTCGTTACCGGAACTTTTGCCGTTGAATTTTCGCAGATTATATACAAAAGACAACATACCGTATCTTTTTAAGATAGTATTGGTTGAAGTCTGAATATAGTTGTCGGTACGTGTATTGGAAACGGCTTTGTTCTGGTTGAGCAAGTCATTGACCGAAAAACGAATTTCGCCTGCCTTGTTCTTAAACACGGATTTGGACACGTACATATTGAGCAACGGTACGCTTGTGTGGTACAAGCCAGTGTAGTACGTATAGTTGAACGTTGCGTTGACCTGCCATCCGGATTCACTGTACCAAGTGCCTTCAAAAACAACATTTTGGGAGAAATAGTTGGTATTGGCATTAGTGTTGAACGTGTATTTCGAAATGGTGTAGGACGGTTCCGTGCTGACGTTGACGTCAAAATTGGATGCAAGATTGGTTGTCCAGCTGATACGTTCGCCAAAATTGTAGTTACGTGTATTGTTGACCGATGTATCGTTGAGCCCTTTCGTGTTGTCGATGATCAATCCTGGGGTCTTCTGCGCACCCAGTTTAGTCCTGAACGAAAGATTGGACTGCGGTGCCCTGATCGGAAATCCATAGTCGAAAGATCCGTTGATGCTGTACAGGCCGTTCATATTGGCATAAGACGTCAACTGTCCACCGTTGCTCAATCGAGTTGTTACATTGAGGATATCGTTTTGCGTCAAGGAATAGTTGACCATGGCAAATACGTGTCGATTGTTGGTTCTGTCAAAGTAGAAATAATTCGCTTTGAGGTTGTGCGTAAAGGATTGGTTCAGATCTGGATTACCGATTGTCTGACTCAACTGGTTTGTATTGTCCAATACGGGCTGCAACTGTCCGACCGATGGCTGTTGGGTACGGCCGCTATAATTCAGCGATATTCTACGGGAAGACTCTATATTCCACCTAAACGATGCCGTAGGGTAAAAATTGGTGTACTTCTGCGTAATGTCGTAGCCTTTCGCGCTGTTGATGCTGTGCAGGCTTCCAAACTGGATACCGCTTCCTGCGGTGAAGTTGATGATCTTGTTGTTGTAACGATATCCGACTTCCACCCTGTCTGAATGATAAGTATTGTCAAAGTTATTGGTCAATGTAGAGTCCAATTGGTCGTATTGTTCTGTTTCGCTATTGTAATTGTAGGTGCGTCTGTCGGATACATTTTTGGAATAGGAATGATTGTACGAGAGCGCCAATTGTTGGTATTTGGCAATAGGTTCCGTGTACGAAATGTTTTCGCTTAATGTATTGCTGTTGGATTTCGTTTTGTTGTACCGGTTGATATTGGCAGTGCTGTCCAAGGAAACATAATTGATGTCGTTGGTGGAGTATCCAAAACCATCGTTTTGGCTGCCACTCCATTCCAAACTTGCCGAAACCGTTCTGCCCGGTTTGCCAAAACGGTGCATGTACAGCGCATTGCCGTTGCCGTTAAAACCCGAATTGTGCGTTACGCTTTTGATATTGGAGCGCGTGATGTAGCTGCGTTGTCCATTGTCATCTTTGAAAATATCCGTTGTTTGCCCACTTTCGTTGTCGCTGGAAATGAACGACATATTGGGACGGATAATGATTGCATTGTTGGAATCGAGGTTCGACTGTATGTTGAACTGAAC
>Ga0154006_1000020_pt1 | contig 106459 bp, 74 predicted proteins | sample TSFL090MetaG_FD_104747 | JGI IMG/M metagenome (GOLD analysis project Ga0154006, IMG submission 104747) | Attine ant fungus gardens microbial communities from Florida, USA - TSFL090 MetaG | ecosystem: Host-associated > Fungi > Mycelium > Unclassified | place: USA: Florida, Wakulla State Forest...
CGTCGGATTTCTTTGCTACCGTATAACGATAACCGCATTGCTTACACAAATAGCGTTGCCTATGGTTAACTATGCCATCCTTATTATGGCTGCTGCTTTTACATTTTGGACAATCCATTTTTTTTACAAAAATATAAAAACTATATAAAATTAACAATACCAACCATAATTTCCACCAGCTTCAATAAATATACTATTCTTCTTGAATTTGTAACTAATCCCTGCATTCCCTCCCAACCCAAGGTTAAACTTATGCAATTGGTCTTTTATATTAGTTGTTTCGTTAAAATTATTGAGAGGTAGTGGCTGGTTACTCTGCGGGTCCACTAAAGGCTGTTTCTTTTGCGCATCCAGGTATAAAGAACTTGTACCACTGGTGATTTGGTGTGCACTCACTAATAACCCAGCATAAGGCCCTGCGTCTGCATAAACCCTCCAATGGAGCTGGCTTCCAAGAGCCCACCCGAATTTGGCCAATACCGGCAACATGATATAATTCAACTTTGTTTCGCTTTTATAATCAGCATACAGGTAAGTTGGTACTGGCTGTCCGGCGGCCTGAAATAAAGGTACGACCTCGGAAGGTGTTGGAAGAGCCTGGAACCCATTTTTTTTGCCACCCTGCTGCGAATACTCCAGCATCGGCTGAATAGATAAAAGTTTGCTCATCCCAAATTCTGCAAACAACCCAAAACCAAGTCCTTCACGGGAGGAGTAGCCCTTATTTAAGGGGGTTACATCTGCTCCGCTTCCGGCACTGAGATTCGGCAGAGTCAGCCCGCCTCTAACACCAATTGAAATATTTTGAGACTTGGCACTGGCCATGATCAGTGTGCTTAAAGTGGCACTTAACAGAATTATTTTTACTTGCATAGGACATATATTTATCCGTTGAATATTTTTCCCTAAGCAGTAAGTAAAAGAAAGAATAATAGAGTGGTCACAATATTGTGTCATGACAAAGGTAATTTGGGTGGATTAAGCAAGAAGTATTATTTTGACAACACATTACTATTTGAAACAGGGAATTTAAAACTTTCAACACATATCTTTAAAACAATATTTCTTAAAACAAAAGATACAAAAGTCCTATCCCCGCAGCAGTCATTAACATCAATGTTATCACACCCAATACGTTAGAGAGGCGAGAGTTAGTATATTCTTTCATTATCTTCTTGTTATTGCCTACGTGCATGATTATCGCGATCATCACCGGAGCTGTCAGGCCATAAACAATTGCCGTAAAGAGCAATGCTTTTATGGGACTTATGCCAAAAAAATCAAGAGAAAGCCCAACAACCAGTGAAATGATGATTGATATATAGAATGGTTTCGCCTGCGTAAATTTTTTATCCAACCCCTCATTCCATCCTAATGTTTCCGCCAGCATATAAGATTGAGCACCTGCAAGAACGGGAATTGCCAGCATACCCGTTCCGAGTATACCGGTTGCAAAAATCAGGTAAGTTAATTTACCAGTCAAAGGCTCCAACGCTTTAGCAGCCTCGTCTACCGTGTTTATACTATGAATTCCTGCCGGGAACAATACACTTCCAGCAGTGAGTATCATAAAGAACATGACTAGGTTGGACAACAACATACCCGAGTTGACATCCGTTTTCATTTCGGTCAATATTTCCTTATCTACAAAAATCCCTTTACTGGAATGGGTTTGCCCTTCTGCTTCCATTGTTGTTTGCCAAAAGAAAAGATAGGGAGAAATAGTAGTACCTAAAATGGCAACGATGATAGAAAGAAATTCCTTATTGAATTTCAACGTAGGGACAAAAGTCTTTGTAGCGATCGATAACCAGTTTTGTTTTACCATAAACGGAACAATGATATACAGCAGCAAAGACAGGCAAAGCCATTTCAATATGTTCGCTATTTTCTGGTAGGGATATTTAATGATGATATATATCAGTATCACCGTGATAAAAACACTATACGCCGCCGCAGGAATTTCGGGAAATATCATGTGCGCCACCGCGCCCATCCCCTGTATATCGGCACCAATGTTTAAAGTAATAGCCGGAAAGCTGAACAACAGCACAGTATAAAGCAGCCATTTGGGATAATACTGTTTCAATGTTGCTGCTAATCCGCACGATGTTACCAATCCTATACGTGCGCACATCCCCTGCACTGCCGCCATCAATGGGAAGGTAAGCAATGCAGTCCATAAAGTAGAAAGCCCAAACTGCGCTCCTGCCTGGGAATAAGTAGCAATCCCAGATGGATCATCGTCACTTGCACCTGTGATCAATCCCGGACCTAGCACTTTAAAAAACTTCAGAACCTTTGAGGCAAAAGGAGAGGCTTTCATATTCCGCAATTATGTAAGTAAAACTAGGATTTAAAACCGGTATTTATGGTTTCATCTTAAATGAAGGGTATGTCAAATTTTCGTTTAAGTGTGGTTGGAGGAATACATACTGACTATTTCACAACAAATCGCCGCATATCCTTATATCATAATACTTTAGCTTTAAGCTTTGTGTATTGTAGGCTTTTAGCTTTTATGTAAATGTGAGAAAAGTATAATTAATTTACCAATTAGTATAACAGCCATTGCTATTTTAATTCCATCTTTATGCAAGGGTTTATTATAATTAGCAATCTGAGCTAACCGCCATCAAGGAGGTATATCATGAAAAGTAAAAGTTTCCTTTCCACACTTATTTTTATCATAGTATTAGGCATTGGCTTAATCATCGCCAATATGCTATATACACCTAATACCGCCGGAAGTATTATCTTATCTACATGCTCGTTTATTGTCGCCTTTGCCGTTTCATCAGCTGTCAAGATTGCTGCACCATGGGACAAGGCTGTCGTGTTGCGTCTTGGGAAATTTCATCAACTCAAAGGACCAGGTATATTTTATATTATTCCCATATTGGATACCATTCCATATTGGATTGATACCCGCACGATCACGGTATCTTTTAAAGCAGAAAAGACACTGACCAAAGATACTGTTCCCGTAGATGTAGATGCCGTATTGTTCTGGAAAGTAACCGACGCTAAAAAAGCTGCGCTTGAGGTTGCAGACTATATCAGTGCCGTCAGTTGGGCTTCTCAAACGGCATTACGGGATGTTATCGGAAAAACCATGCTGTCGGAAATGCTGGAAGGACGGGATAAGATCAGTGGCATATTACAAAAAATCATTGATGACCGTACCGAGCCATGGGGCATTACCGTAAATTCAGTAGAGGTAAAGGATGTTTTAATCCCTACGGCTCTGGAAAATGCCATGTCCATGCAGGCGCAGGCAGAGAGAGAAAGACAAGCCCGCGTAATACTGGGTGATTCGGAAAAGCAGGTTGCAGAGAAGTTTGGAGAGGCTGCGCTTACCTACGCCAACAATCCGGTGGCACTTCATTTAAGAGCAATGAATATGCTTTATGAGGGGCTGAAAGAAAATTCGACCATAGTTATTGTGCCAAGCTCTGCAGTAGATACGATGCAACTGGGTAGCATGGCCGGATTAACTGCATTGACCATGGGGATCGACGAAAAAGAACTGAGCGATAAAAAGTACAAAACGCATTTAATCAACAATAAAACCGGAGAATCGAAAAATGGATAACAAAGAGATGGATAAATCAACAGCGCAAATCATAGTAGAGATCATCGAATATATTCCTGATTCGGTAGTAAGCAAAACAATCATCAAAAAAACAACGGGCAATATAACAGCAATGTCCTTCGATACAGGAACAGAACTGACGGAAACGACCTCACCATTTGACACCTTCATACAAGTAATTGACGGATCAGCCAATATAGAGATCAACCACATGCCGCATATCGTAAAGCCGGGAGAAGGCATCATTATTCCGGCACACGCTTCGAATCATGTAAAATCAAATGAAAGATTTAAAATGATCGTAACCGTCATTAAAAGTGGCTATGAACTATAAATAAGTATAGTTACCGAGATATTGTTTATTAGATGCTGCAACAAAATATGTGAATTATATAATACTTATTAGACAATATGTAACAGTTCCCCCAACAAGACTCTTCAACTTTATAGTATCCTAAAGCATTCGGAAGAAGAATGGCACATCAGCAACTTTTTAATGAATAAAAATGATCCATACGTTCCATATTAAAACAGTATTATTTTCGTTATTTTTAGTCCTTTAATTCTATGTAGTTTTTTACTCCTGTAACAATCATCAAAAAAAATCAAAAATTGCTATTGTACCGGACACGTTTCATACTCCGATGCCCGTTAATGCCAATAGTCTAAATGACACCTTATTTCTTGTCAATGCGGCTAATATCAACTTGGAAGAAATCAAGTTAGGAAAACTGGCCATGCAAAAAAAAACACAATGGCCGACATCAAGAAACTGGGTGAAATGATGCAGGAAGACCATAGTCGGTCCATGCAAAGTCTGATAGTCTTGGCAAAGAGCAAATCGGTTACCGTACCGACTTCTCTGGACAGCAGCGCACGCACTGACTATAAATATTTGAATAGTCAACCCGGACGCAATTTCGAAAAAGAGTATTGTGGCATGATGGTCAAAGGGCATGGAGAAGCTATTGCAGTGTTTGAAAAGGATTGCGCTGAATCCAACGATGTGGATATCAGGCAATGGAAAATATCCACGCTTCCGACGTTACACAGGTATCTCGCGCTTTCCGTTGTGTGTCAGGAAAGGTTACAAAAAATACAATAGTAAAGTACAAAAACAGACTTTACCAATATTCAACCCTAATATCATTTGCACCAAACCGGACTGAATAAAATAACTCCTAACACTCCTATGAAAAGCCCTTTGTTAATTTGTGGCTATTCACGCCTGATGGGTGACTGAAGATAACCCAACTCCGGTCATCCATTTTTTATATTGTTAGGGATTAAAGGATAAATGCACAAAAATAGTAGTTCTGGAAAGCTATTGCCTGTAGATTAATCTTTTTTCCAATCGGATTGTCATAAGATTGGATTAACTTTATAGTGTATTATAAAACGTTTTCGGTAGCCTTTATTGCTCTATCCTCATAGTTGTCCAGGTTTCGATCTTTACCGTATTTCTCATCATACCCTTTTTGCTCAGAAAACATGATAATTTTTGTTAAATACATGGTCAGCCTACGCTGCAAGATGGTGGTGAAGGAAGAACTCGGAAAACTGGGTTTAAGACATGTTTCTGTTGATTTGGGCACGGTGGAAATAATGGAAGATCTCACACCCATACAACGTGAACAGCTTAGAGCAAACCTGCTCAAATCGGGCCTGGAGCTATTGGATGACAAGAAAAGTATCCTGATTGAAAAGATAAAAAACCTGATCATTGAAATGGTGCATTATTCCGATGAACTGCCGGAAGTCAACTATTCAGAATATATCAGTCAAAAACTGGGATACGACTATACCTACCTCGCCAATATATTTTCAGAGGTAAAGGGCATTACCATTCAGCAATTCATCATCCTACACAAAATTGAAAGAGTGAAAGAGCTCTTGTTGTACAATGAGTTGAACCTTACGGAGATTTCTTACAAACTCAATTACAGCAGCGTGGCACACTTGTCTGCCCAATTCAAAAAAGTAACAGGCCTGACCCCTACATTTTTTAAGCAACTGCGGAACAAAAAACGCAATATGCTGGAAGATATGTGAATGGTGTAATTTATAAACAGGAATGTATAATGTTTATCGCATTAAATGTTGCCATCTTTACAAAGTAATTGTTCCATTACAACTATCTCGCAAGATGCGGGAAATAAAAATTTATAAAATGCAAAAAGCAATGACACAGCCTAGAAAACAAAAACTTCGTTACAAAATGTCGGACAGCATGAAAGAAACGTCGGATTATAAAAAAGAAGTAAAACCTCCTAAAAAAAGTAATCACAACAAGGATAACAACGCACCGAAGCATGACCTTGAATCTACTTTTCGAAGTAAGAATGTGATGTAAAATGTTACTTTCCTGAACAATAACATGAAACAGATTCGATATCCTGTTTCAACCCTAGAAGCACTTCTTTATAGAAATGCTTTTAGGGTTTGTGGCATTCCTACATCAGCCTTTAGTTTCATTCCATAAACAGCAACAAAAAATCCGAAAGTGGTGAACGCAAACAAAATAATTAAAATAACAGGAATGGCTCTTGACCTTATATTTGTGAGCATTTCCTTTGAATTTTGTCTGCAATGGATAAAATCCACCCTACTTATGAGAAGCGCCATTTACCATACAATTCTTCCCAAAAGAAAACAACAAAAAGACCACGCTATCATCCTACATGTACACCATGTTTAAATAAACATAATGTACATTTTTCTTTTAAAAGGTAAGGAATAACTTGACCCTGTGCCTTAAAACCGGACAGTTACAAAATAGAAAAACGGGTAATTATTCATAGTTTTAAAAGAAGTAATTACCATAAAAAAGTCAAAATTTACCGAGTCGCAGATCATATTTGCGATTAGGCAATCAGAAACAGGTGTTTCTGGCTATAATAGCCCCGCGACTTCTTAACTATATCCAAGCAAACCACCTTCTGTTTTAGTTTCGTTGCCATTTTTTCCACCCCGCCAAAGACAGGAGTGTCCTGGTTCAAAAAACGCAGCCAGTATGCATTTTCTGGAACAGGCGACTGGTCGGCAACAAATGCAGTTGCATAATGGAATCCCAAAATCGCCCTGCTACAACAAAACTTATCTATATATATTCACATCGGAATGGGATAGTAGACGACAAGTTTCTTAAATATTTCCCTTCTGGATATTCCTATGGGTCGGAACACCAAATGTCGATGGACGAGATTTTAGACAAGATAGAATACTTATCAGATATCGTTGATAAAATTGATAAGGCTGCAATATTGAGATACAATTTATCTACTATATGAAACTAGTACCTTATTTAAAATACCTGTTGTGCATTTGGAATACTAGAGACTCAAATTGTCGGATATTTCTCACTAACGTTCGAAATGACGTTCCTATTTTAAGACCTCTCCAGAAAAAAATCGTCATTTCGAGTGAGGAACGAGCGAGAAATCTCCTAGACAAATAAATGCTGATCTAAATGCACAACGGATTTAAAATATTATTTCGTGAGGTGACTTAAAAAACGTTCTTGGAAAATTCACCTATCTTAAATTCATATTCCGTGGATTTATTTCATGAATTTACATATATTATAATTAACAAATTGGTTATTAACTTATTATATTGTTACCATATTCGCTAAACGCTTTAAATCTTCGATAAAAGAGTTCGAAATCTGTACAGCCAAGCCGACAAAAGAGCTAGATCAACAATTTGATCTAGCTCTTTTGTTTTTTGTTGTATTCTATATATAAATAATTGATAACCAACTATTTAATTTTTGTATATCATTATGTGCTAAAGACATCTAACTTTTATCGAGCCAATGACGGTAAATTATGGCTGGACAAGTACAGGTAAAAATCAAGCGAGTTGTCTGTAGTGCCTTCATTGACAAGTGCTAATTTGTATAGTTTTTTTATAGCTATTTTTATTTCCTCTGCAAATGCACAAAACGCAATAATGTTGCAAAATTAATTTAATACTTCATTTCAACCGATACAAGCATCTTTTATCTAAACCTGGAAATATTTATTTGTATTTTATTATTTGTCTAAGGACTCTGAGAGCTTTACGCATATGTTGTTCTACGGTATTGACCGAAATGCCCATTTCACCTGCAATCTCTTTATTGGAGAGATGGTGTTCTCGGCTCAGGACAAATACTTTTCGGCATTGTTCCGGAAGGTTGGTAACAATGGAGCGTAGTTTCCGTTCTAGTTCTTTTCTGTTAATGTATTCAAATACATTGTTGCCGCTATTGAGTGTAGCGACGTTCTCATTGTCGACTTCTTGTATTTTTACAAGATAATCTTTTTTGTATTTGAAAACCTTATAGCGTAAGGCTGTCAATAAATAGCCTTGTAGCGTAGTATGGATTGTCAATATTTCTTTAGAACGATATACCTCCAGCATGATATCTTGGACAAGATCCAATGCCTGGTTTTTGTTTTCTAGTTTTTTCGCCGCAATCTCTACTAGGAAAAAAAGATATTTCCGGTATATAGTCTCGAACGCCTTTTCGTCGCCTTGTTTCCATTCTTGTATCAATCTTAAATCATCCAATTCAGAAGGCATAATAAATAGTTTTTCCCCTACGAATGTATTATTAAATTGCTAATTCTGGCCAAAAAAATATATTAAAACTATAAATTATATATACAAATAGTTGTAAGTTTTGTGTAAATGATTGGGTTGTGGACTCTTATGAATCTCCAAGACCATTTAATAAAGATTAAAAATACATTTTAAGCTATAGTTTAATTTTTATTAAAAAAATTTTTGTCTATAATAACGGTATGATAATAAAATTTACACTTTGTTAATATAACGCTTTTCATGACAGACGAAAGACTTCTTGATTTATTGAAAAAATACGAACTAGGGACCTGCTCCGAAGATGAACTGCAAGAGCTGGATGCTTGGTATGACAGTAATGAGAAGCCTGGTCAAGGTCTTAACTTTGGTGAGGAAGAAAAGATAGAATTGTTGGAAACTAGCTTTTCCTCTTTCCAGGAGAAGGTAGAAAAGGAAAGACGAGTGTACAAGCTTCATTATTGGAAGAAGCATTTCGCTGTAGCAGCTACAATTATGCTTTTATTTGGAAGTGGTTCAATACTTTATTTTTCTTTTAAGAACAAGGAACAAGACAATGTGGCTGTAATCCAACAGGAACAACCTTTTTTCAAAAAAGACGGTGGAGCTATATTGACGCTTGGTGATGGTAACAAGATTGCACTGGACGCTTTTCAGGACAAGGAAATCAATATCGCAGCACTAACGCAAATTGTCAATAGAAAAGGAGAGTTGATATATAGTGCGACATCGGATACGGCTAAAAAGAATGTATTCAATACCCTAGCAACAGGACGCGGACAACAGTATAAAGTCACGTTGCCGGATGGAACTAAAGTCTGGTTGAATGCCGCAACGACGCTACGTTACCCTATCAATATGGAAAACGGCGAGCGTATAGTTGAATTGTCGGGCGAAGCTTATTTTGACGTAGCACATAAAGTGGGGCAGACTTTTAAAGTTAAAGTTGGCAATCGTATTGTTGAAGATATTGGTACTGTTTTCAACGTAAATGCTTATAATGATGAACCTGAAATGAAAACTACTTTGATACAAGGTGCTGTCAAGGTGGATGGACGACTACTACATCCTGGCGAACAGGCACAAATAAAAAGTGATGGGATTTTGCAAATTGTCAAGGGTGCGGACATTGCAGAAGTTCTTGCATGGCAAAATGGAATTTTCGAATTCAATAGTTCCAAACTAGATGTAATCATGCGACAAATCAGTCGTTGGTACGACGTGGATATCATATACGAAGGCGCTATAACGAATGATGCTTTTGGTGGTGGTTTCAATAACCGAGAGCCTTTGTCTAGTCTATTGAAGCTCTTGGAGGCCAACGGTCTTAAGTTTAAAATTAAAGATCGTACCTTATCTGTAAGCCAGCTGCCCCAATAATATTTTTTGTATACTATAAACCCTTAAGTTATGTAAGATTACGACTAAAAATGAAAAACCGGAAATGTTCGCGGCACTTCCGGTACGCTTCAGTAGAATTTGGAACACAGAACATCCACATTTATTCTTTAACTAAAACATTACAAATATATGCAATTGTTTGCAATTAATTTGTTGGCTACCCATGCCTGTAGGAGGCCTGCGTCTAGTCATTCCCACAAGGTTAGATTGATTATTTTTATTTTATTGGCCATTGGATCTTTCATTTTCCAGCCGGCAAATGCACAGGCACAAACCGTTTCCTTGAATGTCAAGAATGCAACATTGCAGGTCGTGATCAAGGAAGTTATTCGCCAGACGGGCGTTTCGATTATCTACAACGAAGCGTTGATAAGCAAACAACCTAACGTAACGCTTCGTGTTAAAAATGCAACTATACAGGACGTATTGAGGGAATGCCTGAAAGGTTCATCGCTGTCCTATGAGATGGCTAATAATGCCGTCGTCATTAAAAAGAAAAGTACGGAAAAAAACATAGAGTCTAGTTTTTCTAGTAACGAAAAACTCAATGCGGACGGATCGAAAATCATGTTGCGTGGTGGTGTTTCGGATAGTTTGGGAAATCCATTGGAACAAGCATCGATCCGAGTTGGAAATAGCCAAAACGGGCGACGCTATGTTACCAAAGCTAATGGACAATATGAGATAGACAATATTCAAGTTGGTGATACTTTGTTCGTCTCCTATATTGGCTATGTAGACAAAACCGTGGTGTACACAGGTAATAATTACCTCTACATCCGATTAAGTGCTAGCCAAAATTCATTGGACGAAACCGTGGTGCAGGCTTATGGTAAGACCTCACGAAGATTCACCGTCGGAGACATTGCGACAATAACCGCCGACGACATATCTAAACAGCCCGTATCCAATGTGGCATTGGCCTTGCAGGGGCGCATACCTGGATTGATGGTCACACCTCGAGGTGGTGGTATCCCAGGTGCTACAGTGCAGTTACAAGTGCGTGGACAAAATGGCTTGGCTCCTACGGCAAGTACGACGATTTATGATCAGCCGTTGATTTTGGTTGATGGCATCCCTACCGCTATGCAGAATAAGACTCCTACTCAATTGCTGAATAGTTTTGTGTCTGGTACAGGATTAAGTCCTATCAATGGTTTGAACCCTTCAGATATTGCTAGTATTAGTGTGTTGAAAGATGCGGATGCCACGTCTATTTATGGTTCACAAGGTGCGAACGGTGTCATCATTATCACTACTAAAAGAGGTAAAGCGGGAAAAACCCAACTGAACATTAATGTCAATATGGGTCCCAACAGTCCGACAACCAATCTGCAAATGTTGAATACGCAGCAATACCTGCAATTGCGTAACCAAGCCGTGCAACTAGATGGAATCAATCTTGCTACAGCATCTAGTGGCGTGCGTTCCCAGTTCACGGATCTTTTAAATTTTGACACAACTAAATACACGGATTTTGTAAAGGAATTTTTCAATAGAAATCCCATGAATACAGACGTTCATGTGGGCTTATCGGGAGGTTCTGGTTTGGATTCTTATATATTGTCAGGCGGTTATACTAGAAGTGCTTACAATTTGCCAGGCAATTTTGCAGACAACAGATTGTCTTTTCATAGTGGGGCACACCACACATCCATGAATAGAAAATTCAATCTTGATTTCGGAACTGATTTTTCGTATGACAAAAACAATGCTTCCATATCCGTAACACCGGCTCAGGCAATGGCGCTGCCTCCAGACTATCCTGATTTCTTTACATCTACGGGCGCATTGGCTTGGAATTATAATGGAGCGCCGATCAATCAATTGTTTGCGGCTATGAAACAGCCATACAACATACAGCAATTTTCCTTAGCTACAAGTATTAAGTTGGATTATGAACTCATCACGGGGTTAAAAGCTACTGTTCTTGCAGGTTACAATAGAGCTGACAATAGAGAGTATAGTGCAGCGCCTAAATCATCCATGGATCCATCTGGACTATACAATGTAAGTAGTGCGAATTTCTCCAGTAGCCTAACGCAAACCATCAATATAGAACCGCAATTAAATTATAGAACCTATATTGGAAATGGTTCATTAACAGCGTTGGTTGGGGGTACATACAAAAAGAATTTTAGTACTTCCAATCGCCAAACAGGTACAGACTATCCGGATGATGCACTATTGAACACTATTCAGGCAGCTAAGACGGTAACGTTTACGGATAATAGCTCAATATACAAATATGTCGGTGCTTTTGCTCGGTTGAACTATATATATGAAAACCGTTACATTGCTAACCTTACAGCTCGTAGAGACGGCTCTAGCAATTTCGGGCCATCACATCAATTTGGTAATTTTGGTTCGGTAGGTCTTGGATGGATTTTCTCTGAAGAGAATGGTTTCAAAAAAATATTGCCGTTCATCAGTTTTGGTAAGTTGAGTGCCAACTATGGGACCAATGGTACGGATGGTGTAGGAGCTTATATGTACCAAGCATTCTATAAACTATACAATAGTCCTGCTCAGCCAACCTTCCAGGGTACAGTGCCTTTTATTCCTAACAATCTATACAATCCTGACTATACATGGGCATCTAAACATTCGCTGAATATTCACATGGATCTAGGATTTCTGAAAGATAGAATATTGTTAGGTACTAGCTGGTATCAAAACAGAACTGGTAATCAATTGACGAGTTATCCACTGCCATCTTTGACAGGCTTTACTTCTGTTGTACAGAACATGAATGCCAATTTGCAAAATAGTGGTATAGAGTTTACATTGACTACTAGGAATGTAAAAAACAAAGACTTTGGATGGACAACTACGTTCAATATTTCTGCTAATAGAAATAAACTATTGTCTTTTCCCGGTTTAGCGACTTCTTCTTATGCGAGTTCCTATAAAGTTGGACAATCAACGACAGCTATGTATGGATTCAAGTTCGCAGGTATTAACGATACCACAGGTGTATTCCAGTTTTACAAAGGAGATGGAAAGACGAAAGTCTCTTCTGGGTTAAGTTATATACGTGATTATCTTGGTGGCGACATGGTTTATTTAGGCAATACAGAGCCTTCCTACTTTGGTGGTTTGGGTAACGATTTCAGCTACAAAGGATTTAGTTTAAGCTTGTTTTTCCAGTTTAGTAGTTCTTTGGCTAAAAACTATATTTCATCTATTTACAGTAATGGTGGCGGCCCCGGTTATGCTTCTAACTACCCAGATTTTATTTTGGGAAAAATATGGTCTGGACTTGGAGATCAAGATGCCGTTTTTCAACGCCCAACAACTGGCAATGGAACCACTGTTAATGCACAAAATGCCTCAAGAACAACTAGTTATATTGGTCAGTCTACTTATTCATACAGTACAGACAGGTATATTCGATTAAAGACTTTGTCTATCTCTTACCAATTTCCGACAAAAATTGTAAAAGCATTAGGTATGTCTAATTTTAGTGTGTACCTCAATGCACAAAACGTCTTCACTATTACCAACTACAAATTCGGAGACCCTGAAATGCCTGGTCAATTGTATGGCATCCCTACGCAGAGAATCCTTGCAGGTGGTTTGAATATAACTTTCTAGTATGTCAAAGATGTATTAATGCGGGCTCATGGCATTATTGATTTTTGAAAATCTTAAACGAAACAGATGAAACTACAATTTAAAAAAATAAAAATAATTGTTCTCGTATTGGTATGTATAGTCGTGACTATAACCTCTTGTAAGAAACTAATAGAAATTCCACCCAACCCTCCTTCCCAGTTGCCGAGTACGACTATATTTAAAGATAGTGCGGACATTATGGGAGCTATTGCGGGTATATACACCAATTTTAAAGTGATTGGAGGTATGGGGCAAAATCTTTTGGGTGGTATGCTTTCTCAGTACATTGGTTGTGCCTCGGATGAATTGAGTTATTCATTCGCATCTTCTTTCCAGACCAATACATATATATCGACGGATGGAACCGCTGGTCAGTTTTGGTCGACAGGGTATCAGAATATATACGATATCAACGCTTGCTTGACCGGGATAGCTACGACCAATGCAGTTACAGATTCGACTAAACAAGCGTTGCTGGGAGAGTTGAAAGTGTTGCGGGCGATGAACTATTTTTATCTGGTCAATCTGTATGGTGGTGTTCCTGTCGTTACGACAATTGACTATAAAGTTAATAACATAATAGCGCGCTCATCTGTTGATTCTGTGTATAATTTTATTATCAAGGATCTGAAAGATGCGCGTTCAGTTTTGAAGGCGAAATATCCATCCGCTGGTCGCGCCAGACCAAATCTGTATACGGCAGATGCATTGTTGGCACGTACTTATTTGTATCATGGTCAGTATGCGGATGCGGAAGCAATGGTGAACGAAGTCACCAATTCTGGACTATATAGTTTAGTTGACGTGAACAATGTTTTCCTGCAAGGAAGCAATGAAGCTATATGGCAAATCCCTGCAGTCGGAACGTCCAACCAGACGACTGAGGCTACCAACTTCGTTCCTAGTAGTATTTATTCTGTTCCAAATTGGCAGGCGACCAATTATCTGCTTGATAGCATGGAGACTAATGACCTACGTAAAGCATCTTGGGTTGGCGTCTGGACGGTAAACAAAGTCAACTATAATTATGTCAACAAATACAAACAAAGACTGTATACAGCAACTCCTGTCGAAGGCTATGTAATGTTGCGCGATGCGGAACAATACTTGATCCGAGCCGAAGCAAGAGCTATGCAGAACAATCTTTCGCAAGCTTTGGATGATATCAATATAGTTAGGAAAAGAGCAGGACTTCCCAATAGCAGGGCTGTTAATCAGAACGATATTCTAAATGCGATCATGCACGAACGGCAAATCGAGTTTTTCTGCGAATGGGGCCATCGCTGGTTTGATTTGAAACGTACTGGTCGTGTGGATGCGGTTATAAGTAAAATCAAGACAGGATGGGTACCTACGGCAGCTCTTTTGCCGGTGCCTAATAGTGAAATCCAAAATGACCCCTTTCTAACACAGAACCCTGGTTATTGATCTATGCAGCAATGCAAGTCTAGCATGTTACGGAGCTGAACTTTTTTATAAGGTTATAGTTCGGCTCCTGTCATGTGAAGTGCTTGTCGTTGGATGCTTTTCAAGAAAAAACCGAATCGAAAAACCTAAATATTTATTTACAAATAATCACAATTATGAACTTGGAAATTAAAAAAGTATCGGCGTTGCTCTGTATTGCACTTGCAACGGCCAATGTGGGTTGGTCCCAGAAAAATAAAGGACCCAAACCACAGGATGCTTCCGCTGCGTCTGTACGGCATACTAGTGACTCTACGGACAAAAAAAGGGATAGTGCAGCCACGATCGGCGGACCAGTCAAGATCAAGAAATTTAGCGATGTTATCAAAAGTAACATGCATAGCCAAAAAGGATTTTTTACGGTTTATACCGATTCCACTAAGTATTATTTTGCAATTCCCAAAAGCCTTTTTGGACGGGACATCCTTTCCATCAATCGTATTGCAAAGGCATCCGTAGATATGCGCAACGGCGCCAACGGTATGGCTGGTGATGTTATTGGACAGTTCGTTTACCGTTTTGAAATGGGTCCGCAAAACAAGATTTTGTTGCGCAGGATTTCTTATTCGGAATATAGTGCTGATAGTACTAAGCCAATGTATTGGGCTGTGCAGGACAACAATGTTCAGCCGATAGCAGAAGTATTCCCGATACAGGCTTACACTTCGGATTCTTCATCTGTTGTATTGGATTTTACGGAGCTGCTTAACTCTGATAATAATATAATTTACTTCGGCAATAAACTACTACGTGACAGGGCTGGTATTGGCTCGCAACAAAAGGAAAAATCTTTCGTGAAATTTGTTCACGCCTATCCCAAAAATGTGGAAATGCGGGCGTTGAAAACTTTTACGGGAGGTATGAATCCTGCTTGGTCAGAATACACCATGGAACTCAACTCTTCTTGGGTCCTACTTTCTGAAAAGCCCATGCAGCCTAGGTATTACGATCCGCGTGTAGGGTATTTCGTTTCTGCACATAAAGATTTTGAAACCAATCCGCAAGGTGTAGAAGTTGCCGTTTATGCCAATAGATGGGATCTGCATCCTAGAAAAGAAGACGAGGCGGCTTATCTTGCAGGTAAACTAGTTGAACCGGAAACACCAGTCATCTATTATATCGACCCTAATACGCCGAAGAAATGGGTGCCATACTTGATGCAAGGTATTGAGGACTGGAACAAGGCATTTGAACAAGCTGGTTTCAAAAATGCCATTCAAGCTAAGTTCCCTGATTTAAAAGATTCTACTTGGAGTATCGAGGACGCTTCACACGCTGCGATTATTTATCGTCCTTCTATTATCGCCAATGCTATGGGACCATCTACGGCAGACCCTAGAAGTGGTCAGATAGTTGAAAGTCATATCTTCTGGTACCACAACGTCATGCAGTTGTTGCACAACTGGTATATGGTACAGTGTGGAGCCGTTGATCCAAGAGCGCAAAAAGGTGAGTTTGACGATTCGTTGATGGGGCAACTTATTCGTTTCGTGTCCTCACACGAAGTTGGACACACGCTGGGGCTGCGTCATAATTTTGGTTCGTCTTCTACTGTTCCGGTAGAAAAATTGAGAGATAAAAAATGGGTTGAAGCGAATGGTCATACACCTTCCATCATGGACTATGCGCGTTTCAACTATGTTGCCCAACCAGAAGACAATATATCCGAAGCCGGACTTTTCCCGCGTATTGGAGATTATGACAAATGGGCGATTGAATGGGCGTATCGCTGGCGTCCAGAATTCAAAGACCGACCAGAAAAAGAACGGGCTTTTCTTACGAAGTTGGTTACGGATAGTTTGAAGAAAAATCATCGGTTGTGGTTCGGTTCTGAAATAAGTCAAGACCCTCGCTGTTTGAATGAAGACTTGAGTGACAACGCAATGGTGGCAAGTACTTACGGGATAAAAAATTTGAAGCGTATTTTGCCACAGATCATCAAATGGAATGCAAAGGCGGATATAGGTGACGCACCGATTCTGGAAGCTTACAAAACGGTCTTCGGCCAATACAGCATCTATTTGTATCATGTCCTTCGTAATGTCGGTGGCGTATACGAAAATGTATTGATGGGCAGCGACACGACGCCTAGTAAAATTGTTTCTCCCAAGGAAAAGCAAAAAGCGGCAGTGAAATATATCAACGATCAGTTCTTCGTTACGCCGACTTGGTTGGCTAATCCAGCGGTAATCAAACGGTTGGGGGTGAATTTTCCATTGGAATGGAATACCTTGCAAAAAGAAGTCATAGGACGCTTGGTAAGTTTGTCCACGATGAGCAAAATGATCTACCAAGATTACACAGTTGGCAAAGAGAAAGGATATTCTTTGGAAGAATACTTGAGGGATCTGACTAAATATGTTTTCACCGATATGAAGAGTGGTCAGCAAATTGACTTGATCCATCGTAATCTTCAGAAGGTCTATGTCGCAAGACTATTGGAGCAAGCCTTTGCTCCTGAGACACCGGGCTTGATTTATTCGGATGGCTATACATACAATGCTTATTTGTCTGATCTTCAAGCTAGTGCGCGCTACCAAGGACAAAAAATAAAATCTTTGGTAGGCAACTACCTTAGAACAGTGCCTCAAGGATCGGATTCCTACATCCATGCACTTAACTTGATCGACAAGATCAACGAAAAATTCAAGAATTTAAAATAGTTTTCAATAATGGCTTTGAAAACGGAGGCAACTATATAGTAGCCTCCGTTTTTGCGCTTAAAGTCTATAGCGGAATGCAAAAATCAGAACTGGAATTGCTACTTAAAAGCGGAGACTTTTTTAAGCTGCTACATTTCGTTTAGATAAACAATATGCATAGCTTTTCTTTTCGCCGACAAATAAATGTCTCCGATTTTTGTGGGTCAAGTCCGGTTTTGTATTGTTGCCAGCAACGAAGTCATTTTTATTCTAAAAAAGCAATCAACAAGGTCATAAGTGTTCAAAAACTTATGACCTTGTTTCGATTAAGACCGTACCTAGAAAACGTCGATACTATTTAAAATCCACTACATACGTACGATTGTCGCGATGTGTATTGTACGTGCTTTTTTCCGTGTGGTTGATGACGTATTTAAAACCGCGGTTTGGTCCGTTGGACAAACTATTGTTGCAAATATTTTTGAGAACAATACCAGGCTTGTTTTCCGGAACTTCGACCGAACTTTCAATGGCGATTTCATGTACCAATACGTCGTAAATACCGAAAGCACTCGCTTCATGATGATTGACATTGTCCGCAACTTTATAGGCCGCGTAACCAGGACGCGTTCCGTTTTCGCTCCTATACGCATCTTGATTAGGCGCATCGTAAGGGCTTTCGCACTGAAAGAAAAAAGTACGACCATATTCACCGTTCCACAGCGTTTGGTATTCCTGAAAATGTTCGTTGAACAAGCCGTACATCGTAACGTGATCGCCGTTGACAACTAAACCATTTTTGGCGGTATTGATGTCCCAACCGACACTTCCACGTACGCCATGATCGGCACGCCATATCCAAAAATGATCGCCGATCACGTCATTGCTATTGAGCACCACCGCTTGGTCTACATGCACTTTGCCCGCCCTAAAACCACCTACACGAAAAAATAAATCCGCCAATAGTGTCGGGTTTTGTTCGTGTCGTAGCGCAGTTTTTGCGTCGCCAACTTGAATCAAACTATGCGAACTATAATGCGCGTCAAACATCAACGACGCAACCGTTACGCCGTCGACATCCCCGACGACAATGGCGGAAGTCGGATTCGTTTCCGCAGGAATAAGCGTCGCCAACCCCAAACCCAATATAATAGTATTGGGGCCTGTCACGCGAAGCGGTTCGGACAACCTATACATTCCCGGCGTAATTAGTAAATGTTTGCCAGCCGCCAATTCTCGGTTCATTTCCGCTGCCGTCGTTCCCGGCTTAACTATAAAAAAAGTGTTCAATACATCCAGCACATCCCCTTTTCCCATATCGTTTTTAGTATAGGACACACCTTTTCGGTCATGCACCAGCGCGGGTCTGAATACTTTATAGCGTTGTTCTTTTGTATCAAAAAACAAAAACGGCTTCTCTCGAATAACAGGCGTCGTCGGTATAAACGTTACGTTTCCGCCTTTGTCCCAATTGTTTTGATAGGTATTTTTATTGACGGTCGGCCCCAGCTCCACGCCTTGAAAACAATAGTTGTATTTGATTTCTTCAAAATTTCCACGGCCTTTATTCAAATAGGAATTGCGCGTGTACCATTGTTGCTGGTTTTTAGAACCCGCAGCCGCTTCAAAATAACAATCCGCCGTATAGCCGCCGCTAACCCAACCGTTAGCCCATTGATTACGCACAACGCGCGTGGAGTAAATGCGGCGCAACGGTGCGGCTTGCGAAACGGCCCATTCAAACGTTTCTGCTTCGTCATAGGTTTCCGGCCCTATAACCGAAAGATTTTCGGCTGACCGCCAGAAAGTACAGGTCGCATTACCGTTGGCTTGATGAGGCGGTGTATGCAGATTGGAAACCTGCACATCGTAAGGCACTTTTCCCAAACCAGCCATCTGAACATAAAACGGGACATTCAACAAACCAGCAGCTTTATAGTCTCCGGGTTTAAACAAAACAGCATAACGATTGGGACTAAATTCTTTTCCGAACATACTATCATGTAACGTATTCACTTCTTTTCCAATAGCCGCTTTATCATCCAAAGGACTATAAACATATGTATTGTCACCAAACATTTCCATTTCCAAACTAGACAATGCGACTAGACTATCATCGGCAAAAATCTGATAGTAATAATCATAAGGCGAACCCTTAATTTGTTTGTCCACAAACGATGTACTATTCGTTTTTCCTATAACAATATAATTACCTAGTCGACCTTTTGATCGTTTAATAGTATAGGTTGTATTAGATTTAGTATTGGATATTTTAGAACTAAAATCCAATACTAGATTATTGCCTTTTATCTGAACTGATTTGTATTGAGCTTGACCATTCCACACAAAAAATGTCAAACTGAATAGCAGAAAAGAAATATTTATTTTCATTGTCAAAATAATTTATACAAAACGATAGGGAGTTTTTTTTTATAATTCTCGAAAGTAAACAAAAAGCGGAACGCTTAAAGCAAGAGCTTCCTATTGGAGCTGCAATCCTTTAAGCGTTCCGCTTTATACATAAGAACGTTTATTTTATTTTATAGTGCGTATAACTTGTAAAACCTAGAAACGTATTGTCGTTAGGTACACCTAATGGCGCTTGCGCATCTCTAAGCGACTGCATATTAGCTGTTCCGTAATGATTAAATGCGACTTCTACACCGCCAAACTCAGGACTACCCACACTACAATAAAGACAACCGGTGGTTGACTGATTATATGCCTTGCGCATAAAATCATAACCTGCCGATATACGATTTGACAATGCCGTGTACAAAGAATTGTCGCCCCGGATAGCAGCGATTTCCGCAGCATAAGTAAGCCCGGTTAGCGAATACTGGTAATGCACACAATCCTGACGAACACACAATTCCGGCATGGTACCGTCGGCTTGAATCACATTCGGAAACTCTTTCATTAATATAGCTTCGCCATCGTTGTACACCGTAATGCTGTTTAGGAATACACCAATAGCCATTTTTGCATATCCGGCAGAAATGTTCCAGTTATTGGTATATTCCGGGATCTTATTGATGTAATTATTTTTGACGTTATTAAGATAATCGTTGAACTTACTAATATCTGCATCCGACCAATTAGCCGAAACGCCGTTGGGTTTATAGTATCGGATTATTTCCGCCGCCGCTACAAAAATAGGTGTAGTCCAGGACGTTTCAAGATCGGGTTGGTTTGCATTATCCGTAGCATCGATGGTCGTATATACTTTAAACGTAGAAGCCCATCCGTTTAGAATAAAAATACATTTATTGGCATCGGCAATATCAGCCGTTTTGGCAAATTTTAATGCATAGGCATAGGCTAACTCTGCATTGTTTCGTATCTGATCCTTTGATGGACTTGTATGTCCATTGGAACCAACTTTTACCGTATCGTAAAAAGAAGTAGGATATACCTGCGAACTGATAAAATCGGTCACTTTTCGATAAGCTGCGGATCTTACGGCATCACCTGCATTTGCCTGTTTGGCTATAAGATCTAAACTTGTTGTTGTATTCAATACACCCGGATGCGCAAAAGTACTCGTTGTCGGAGGAGGGGTTGTCGTACCTCCACTTGGCGGTGTCGTCGTACTTTGTGGACTAGAAGAGCCCGTTTTGCCACAGGCATACACGGCACCTGTAATCACGGCCGCCAGAATGATTCGACTGATATATTTATTCATAAAAAATAGTTTAGCTTTTATAGTGTGTTTGAAGTTTCTTTTAGACATAGGCATACAATACCGCAATGCTTTTTTTCAGTATTGTCAAGTCCTAGACTATAACAATACGTCTATTAGAATATTGTGATCGTCTTTGTTTAAGTTTTTACAGCATCAAGAAGTTTGGTTCCGACTTATTGGTTATCCAACGCGTTTCTTTGCAATAGTGCCTGCAAAAAATAATAGTCTGCATAACTAATCGGCACGTCGATTTCACTATTGGCAGGATGATGTCCTGTCGAGTGCAACAATAGAAAACCTTCGTCCGCATTGGGTTTCGCGCGGTAATGTGCAATCAAATTAGCCAAAATCGTATTGGCCAACTGCGTATAATGCGCGCTGTCTTTTTTGTCGTATTGCGCCAATTCGTACAAAGCAGACGCAGTGACGCAGGCAGCCGAAGCATCGCGTGGCGCATTCGGAATCGTCGGATCGTTATAGTCCCAATAGGGAATCAAGTCAGACGGTAAGTTTTTGTTGTTAAATATAAAACCAGCAACCCCTTCCGCCTGTTTTAAATACGCAGGATTTTTTGTATAGCGGTAGCACATCGTAAAACCGTACAAAGCCCAAGATTGTCCGCGCGCCCAAGCCGAGCTATCCGCATAACCTTGAAAAGTCATTTTGCGTCTTGCTTTTCCTGTAGTCGTATCGTAGTCCACGACGTGATAGGACGAATAATCTGGTCGAAAATGATTGTGCAAAGTCGTCGTCGCGTGCTTGTCCGCAATTTCATAAAAACGTTTGTTGCCCGACAATTTTGCGGCTTCAAACAACAATTCGAGGTTCATCATATTGTCGATGATGACCGGATATTGCCACGTTTCTTTGTTAAAATCCCAGGAACGAATCACGCCAATACGATCATTGAACCGCGTGGAAAGCGTCGATGCAGCCTGTATGACAACATTTTTGTAGACAGTGTCTTTTGTGTCTTCATAACCATTGCCATACGAACAATAAACCTTAAACCCGACGTCGTGCGAACTGCGATCGTTCTTTTCAACTTCGAGTTTTCGGGTATATTGGTCGGCAACGGTTTTCCATTTGTTGTCCTGCGTATATTGGTACATCCGCCACAATGAACCCGGAAAAAATCCGGAACACCAATCGCGCGGCGCAACCAATACCATTTGACCTTTTTTGTCAATAGAACGTGGCGACACTACGTCTTTTTTGCTCGAATGCGCACGCACGCTGTCAATACGTCCCAATGCATAGTCAAACTGCGTCGCCGCAAAAGAAAACACTTCTGCTATGGGATTCTCGGCTCCGAAAAGCAAACGTTTTCTATTAGTAAGATCCTGCGTGGCATATTGATTTATCAAAGGACGATACATCGTTTTGGTAGCGTCCATATCCAATATGCGCACCATGTCGTCGCAGACATCTTGCTGTTTGGCATCCCAACCACTGATTTGTTTGTACGGCCAACTTTCGACTTTTTTACCCAAAAAAGACGCGAGGTAATCCGTCGCTTTAAACACGGATCCTCCGTCCGGCGAAGTCATGTGTAGCAGGTCGATGCCCAATTTTTGCGCCGTTGCGCACACGTCCAATATATGCGTCAGATTGTATTCGGAATAATGGTACGCCAAAGTTCGCCAAAGTTCGTTCGGCTGCTTGCCGTCGGGTTCAATTTGGGTAAACATTCTCTTTTCCGGAAATTCCTGAATGAGTTTTTTAGCGGCGGTTTCATTGCCCGAAAACAGCAAATACGCAATTGCCTGCGCGTCAAACGCCGTACCGTGGTTGTTTTTGGCAGCGTTTTCCTTTTTCCCTTGTACGCTCGAATCCATCCATTTGACAAAATCCGAAAACCATTTTTTCAGCGCGCGCTCGTCTTGCGCCGTGTAGCTTGCCGAACCTTTGAGCAACTGCACGCTGTTGACCATTTCCACAAAAGAATAGCTGTCTATCAAGCCTTCGGAACGTCCTTTGGAATTGTCCCGACCGGGCACGAACTGCGAATATTCTAAATTGGGATTCATCCGCGTTTTGGCATCCAAAAACCAAGCGCTCAATACCTTGACGGCTTTTTGCGCATATTTTTCCTGACCACTGTAAAAATAAGCCAGCGACAACGTATTGACGGCGGCGCACATATCGCCCAACGTATTGCGGTCGTAACGGTTCAGTTCGGGATTGACTTCGCCGTCTTTGTTGATGTAAGGCAAACCGTTCGGAGATTTGGGATCGGGCCACCAATAGCGGCTCAGGCTTACGTAATCATGCTTGTCGCCACTCGGCGCAATATCTTTTTTCTGCATAACGGAATACAGACTGTGCCCCAATTCCTGATCTGCCTGCGTGAGCAATGCGTTATATGCAGGCGCATACGTAAACGAAGTCAAATGCGACTTGATCGTGTCCATTTTTTTCACGTTCCACAACCACTGTGCATGTGCGCCCGATGTCATGGCAAATGGAACCAGAAAGAATAAACCTATTTTTTTCATGGTAAATATTCCTATTTCTTATGGAGAATGTACTTTATTTTTCTAAAATTATATTGGAGACAAGAGCCCTTTGCGTCAGACAATGCCCTATTTCCATCGATACGAAACCACCGATTTTGCAGGAACCGCATAGCTGTATTGACGTTTGCCGTCCGCAACCGTGATCTCTTTTTGTTGGTCGGTTTTGTTCAGCAATACGACGGCGAGCGAACCGTCTTTGTTTTCAAATCCGGCATAAATGATTCCGTCCTGCGTATTGCCGTTGGTTCCAATACGAACAGCGCCCGGCTTCACGACAGCCGCCAAATGGCTGATGACGTAATAATGCGAATTTTTCGAAATAGACTTGTAATCTTTTCGGTCAATATCGACCGCACCATAACAGGTTTTGCAGCCACCGTCGCGCCAGGGACCTTTGTCCGAATCCAGCATCAGGTTCCAAACCATTGCGCCTTTACACCAATTGTTGACCGTACCCAAACCAACGTCTTCCATATCTTCCAAAAGACGATTGCTCAGATCGCGTCCGTGGTTCCAGGTTCCGATGGACGTTTCGGTAAACAACAATTCTTTGTCCGGACGCGCGGTGTGTATGTAGCGCAGTTCCTTTCGGTTGCCGCCATAATTATGGTAGGCCGCTCCGGCAATATATTGCGCCGCGACAGAATCCTGATAAATATGCAGCGGATAACCTTTTTGGTCGGGCATATTGTCGTAGTTGTAGTTGTGGTCGAAAACGTAGATTTTCGTCCCGATTTTTTCCGCAGCGAACTGTGCGCCCAATACTTTTACAAAATCGCGCTCTTCTTCCCAACCCATAAAAAGCGAAGCCGAATTTTTGCGGTTCAAAGGTTCGTTTTGCAGCGTTACCGCATATATTTTGATACCTTCTTTGGCAAAAGCATTGATCCATTTGGAAAAATAAACAGCATAATCCGAATAATATTTCGGGTTTAGTTGACCGCTCGTCCAAGAGTTGAACGGTTGAAGTTCAGATAAGTTGTTGACCTTCATCCAGCGCGGACAGGTCCAGGGCGAACCCAAAATTTTCACGGCAGGATTGATCTTCAAAATTTCTTTCAATACGGGAATGACATAGTTTTTTTCTTCGTCCTGCAACGCAAAATTTTCGATGCCCTCCTTGTCGCAGCAAGTGTATTCGCTCAACGAAAAATCGGAACAGCCAATCGACATTCGCACATAACTATGCCCGTAACCTTGTATTGGATCGAAAGTTTCTTTCAAAAAACGCAGCCGATCCTTTTTGTTCATGTGCAGCAGATTGTAGCAGGTCGATCCCGTAATCGCCTCGCCAAAACCGTCCATTTCCTGAAAACGTACGCTGCGGTCCAAATTGATTTTGATCGTAGCCGTCGTGGCGGAAGATTTGACCATGATCTTTTTCAGTTCTATCGACCGATCATTGGTCGTCACCAACAACTGCGCGTCATCGCCGGACCTTTTGTTTTGGGCAAAAAGATTCGTGCAGAAAAGAAGCGCCAATAAAAAAGGAAAACGAATTCGTTGTTTGTATATCATAATGAGACAAGCTGAGATTTCGAAAACGGCAATTGGAGATATCCCCATACGTTCTCAGCAAATTTATCGTTTCATGCCACGGAGAAAGACGCAGAGGAACGGAAAATGAGATCAACGAACAGACAAAAAAATTACAATCAAATGAATTTCAATAATTTACAAAAAAGTTAAAGTTAAAAAAAGTAGTTATATATCATTACTTCAATACCGAAAAACAGCTAACTACCATTTGTTTTCCACTCAAAAATGTCTCCCGAAAACAATGCATCCACTCATTTTCACCTACTTTTTTTACCTTCTTCACAAAACATAAATATATGAAAATCAATGTTTTATAAAAATTAAAAGGTTCACAAGATCTCATTTTCCGTCTCTATTGACATTTTTACTTTTTCCTAACAATTAGTTTTGTCTTACTGCTTTCGTATTGCCATCATGTGTATTGCTAAAAAACAGCGAACGACTCTTTAATAACTGTAAAATCCTAAAACAAAAACGAAATGAACGAAGTGCTGCGACTTTAAATGGAGTCAAAAGGAGATTTGGGGAAACTATATTTTGTCCTAAACAGCAGGCTTTCACAGGGGATGCCTTGAATTAAAAATTCTAAAACCTGCAATATCTAATTCGATTATTAAAATGTCATAGATGAGAAAAAAAAGAAATCTCTTGCCAATGATCGGGGTTTTTCTAGCACTTTATTCCTGCAAAAAGAATGAAATGCAGATCGACACTCCTACTATCGCATCGTACCAAACAGCCGAAGTTGCATATTTGGGCGACAGTATTCCACTTTCCGTCACCGCCGCCGGAGAATATCCGCTGAACACAATCAAAGCCACGTTTTTGCGTGATGGACAACGTATTTCAGACAACATTATCCCAGTCAATACGGGTGGTACTTACAGCAACAAACTACTCGTACCTTTCGTAAAGGATATTGACGACGGATCAGCCGAAATCCAAATTATGGTCAAAAACAAAAATTTTGACTATTCCACCGTTACGGTCCCCATACAGGTTACGCGTCCCAAATTTCCGTACCTGACATTAAAAACAGCTTACGGCGACTACAAAATGTTGCCAATAGACGGCTCTCCATACAAATATGCCGTCACAGCAAAATTCCCGGCAACTAAACTTCCGTCGTTGATCGAGGCACCAGCCTATGGCGACAACGGTAATACATTTTATTTTGGGGGCTCTACTATTGCAGCGTATGCGACCAATCAGGATTCCATTCCTTTTCAGAAAGTCGTACCATTAGGAACAGCGTTTACGGTATCTTTTGATACGCGCAGCTTTGTAGGAGAGCCGTTTCTCATACCGGCATTTGGCGGCTTTGAATTCCCTGCATACACCGGCAATACGACCGTTATCGAGCAAAATTTCACACAAAATCAAGCCATTGCGATAGACGGAATCCTCGATATTGCCAATTGGTGGATCGATCCGACTTTCTTGGATAAAAATGTGGACGGCACCTATAAATTCCGCGCAATGACCGGCAAATACCGTATTACCGCCGACAAAAATCTCAAATATTTTAAAATAGAACCAATGAACGGTGATGTGTTGGCCGACTTTAACTCGACCACACACACAGGTGGTGTTTATATCAATGGAGGTGTTGGCGATCAAGCTGGATCCGCGCCCAATGGACGCTTAGGCATCCCGTCGATGACAAGCAACCCAGCACTTTGGGACGCAAACAACAATATTGCAATGGCTCCGATGGGTAATGGAGTCTATCAGATAAAGTTAATAGCAGGCACAACACTCTTCCTTAGCAATGTTTCCGGAAGCACTGCTGGTCTCTCATTTTACCAAAATAGCAGATTAAAGACAAATCCGCTCACATTTACATTGACGCAGTCATTATACGGTAGTCCAGGGACACCTTATAACTATGCAACATATGGAGATGGCAGCTCCACTACAATCGGTACAGCACGATTTAATATCAAACCAGCATCAACAAGCAGCATAGGACAAATGATTGCGACCGGAAGCAACCGCTCAATCGGTAATGGAAAAGCTTATGTATTCACCTTGGATACAAAAACATCCCCCGCATCAGTAGCTATTAGTATAGAATAAAATCACAGAAACAGAATAATTCAGGAAGCACGGCAAGCCCACCTTTCCCATTTTGGGAAAGGTGTAGGCTACGCTACGCTCCATCCGAACATTAACCACCTAAAAAACTATACGGATGAAAATAAATTTGAAGTATCACCAATATGGCAATAGTACCTCCCCGAAAAAAGTACTGTTCCTGTTTTTCCTTTGCTGCATCCCATTCGGGTTGTTTGCACAAAACGTTGGCGTATCGGGATTGCTTACCGACAGCAAAGGAAACCCCGTTGCAGACGTCATTGTTTCGATCAAAGACCAAACAAAAACAGCACTCTCCGACTCTATGGGTCAATACCACATACAGGCAGAAGTGGGCGACAAACTGATCTTTACGCAAGTAGGCTACGTCACGGAAGAACACGAACTCAAAGCCGACGAGCATGTCATCAACCTACGACTGACCAAAAGTGCGTCCACCGACCTTAACGAAGTCGTCGTCGTCGGTTACCGTCAGCAAAAAAAGGAAAATGTCGTCGCGTCGATGAGTACCATTACGGCAAAAGAATTGTCCGTTACAGGAAGATCTTTGTCCAACTCCTTAGCGGGTAATTTGCCAGGAATCATTGCCATACAGCCTTCTGGCGAACCAGGATACGACAATTCCAATTTCTGGATTCGTGGTGTAAGTTCATTCGCTGGCGGTACCAATCCGTTGATCATCATCGATGGGGTGCCACGTAGTGTAAACGACATGAGCAATATCCCCGTAGAAGACATCGAAACATTCTCCGTGCTCAAAGACGCTTCCGCAACAGCTGTTTATGGAGCCGAAGGTGCCAATGGAGTCGTATTGGTCACTACTAAACGTGGTCTTCCATCCAAAACTGTTATTACAGGCGACTTGCAACATTCCGTTCGCACGCCAATACGTTTGCCGCATTCACTGGATTCCTACAGAACGCTTAGCTTATACAACGAAGCAACTTGGAACGAAAAAGGAAATCCGCTAGTGGGTTGGATGCCGACTTACGACGATGCTACATTGGAAAAATACCGTACCGGCGTCGATCCTGATTTGTATCCCAATGTCAATTGGTTGGATTTGTTAAAAGCACATACCAACGTTTCTCGCTATACCGTCAATTTCCGTGGTGGTGGAGACCGTGTAAGATTTTTTACATCGGGCGCCTACTATACCGAAGACGGTTTGTATAACAGCCATACCGTCGAAAACTACAATGCCAACTTGAAGTACGAAAGATTCAACCTGCGTTCCAATATCGATATGGACTTGACAAGCACGACCAAAATGTCCGTCGACCTTGCCGGTATTTTCGTAAAACAAAATGCGCCAATATCCACCGCAGACCAGTTGTGGAGTATCATCTCCATGGCACCAAGGTACATGTTCCCGATGTTCTATTCCGATGGAACGTTCGCCGAGCATCCAGTATATTCTGCAGGATCTGTTGGTACTGCCGAACGTGCCAATCCGTATAACATGCTCAACAACATGGGATACAGCCGCAATCAGGAAATAACGTTACAATCCAAAGTGAATCTTTCTCAAAAATTGGATGTAATTACCAAAGGACTTTCTTGGCGCGGTGCTATCGGATTTGACAATTGGTCTCAAGGAAGAGTAAACAGAACAAAAGAAGCTGTTTCCTATTTTGCTACCGGCAGAGATGTGGACGGCAATTTGATTTTCAACCAGATCAGAGGCGGTGCGGCGTTGTCCAATCCAGCTTCCGCAGGAAGTGCGGGTGAACGCAATACATATATTGAAACCGCTTTGGAATACAAACACCTTTTTGGCAGCAAGCATGACGTAAGTGGAATTATGCTATACAACCAAAAAGAAAAACAATACCAAAATAGAAGCAATGGTATTGAGATGCTTCCTTATAGAAACCAAAGCGTGGTTGCCAGCGGTACTTACAGCTACGATGGACGTTATATTGTAGAAGCTAGCATGGGCATGACAGGAAGCGAAAACTTTCCGGCAAACCACCGTTGGGGTTCGTTCCCTTCCGTCGGTACAGCATGGTGGGCCAGCCACGAAAAATTCTGGGAACCATTGCTAAAAGTTGTCAACAAATTGAAAGTTCGCGCTTCTTACGGTAAAACAGGTAATGACGTTTTAGCTTCGGATTTAGGCCGTTTCACTTACCGTGCGCAGTTGAACGATGCTGCAGCTGGATATAACTACGGCTGGACAGGTGGTGCGGGACAAGGAGCAGGACAAGGTTCCAATAGCCCTGGAGCGGGTATTATCGAAGGAGAAACCGAACAGCCTAAATTAAAATGGGAAGTTGAAAATAAATTCAATACAGGTATCGACCTCGGATTGTTCAACAGCCATCTTGAAGCGACAGTAGACTACTTCTACAACAAACGTTACGACATATTGATGCGCCGCAACACGCTTCCAACAGCCGAAGGTTTACGCTTGGCTCCAATGCAAAACTTCGGCCGCGTCAACAATAGCGGTATCGACCTTAATGTAACAGGTACACAACGTTTCAATGAAGTTACACTTGGCTTACGCGTGAACTACACGTACACCAAAAACAAAATCATCGAGTACGACGAAATACCACAGTCTTATGCCTATCAGGCTTATACCGGACAAAGTATTGGACAGCCATTGATCTATATTGCAAACGGATTATATACGCCAGATGATTTTAATATCACCAGAGGTAGCAATGGTGCTCAAACTTACCAGTTGAAAAGCGGGTCGCCTGATCCAGGCTATGCTGTTGCTCCGGGCGATATCAAATACAAAGACCTTAACGGAGACAATGTCATCGACAACTACGACCAGACTTATAAAAATGGTTTCTATTCTGCCAATACACCAGGCATCGTATACGGTTTCGGTATGACGGCAGCTTGGAAAGGATTTAACCTGTCGGTATTTTTCCAAGGTGCGGGACATTTCTCGACTTATTTGCTGAACAAAGCTGAAAACTTCTTCCCATTCCAACGTGCCATTACCGATGCGGCGCTACGTGACGAAGCGATGGATCGCTGGACATATTCCGATCCATACAACCAAAATGTGTTGTTCCCAAGATTGAGCACTGCCAACAACGGCAACAATACACGTGCCAGCACATGGTGGTATAGAGACGCCTCTTACCTGCGTTTCAAAAACATTGAATTGGGTTACAATGTCAATTCTAATTGGGTACAAAACCTGCACCTAAATGGCATAAGACTGTATATCCAAGGCGAGAACCTGCATACATGGGATAAGGTAAAATACTGGGATCCGGAAGAAACAGGTCGTTCAGGATCACGTTACCCTATCAGTTCTACATGGACATTTGGTATGAACGTCAATTTTTAAATGAATTAGTTATAAGAAAAAACGCATAGGAAAAATTCATCACGTCTATTCAAACGTTTGAAAATTTTCCTATGCAAAATTCTCCCTGATCAAAAACAATAAAAAATACTCAGATGAAAATATTCAATAAGGTCATTTGCTGCACGTTTATAGCAACGGCTCTCCTCTCTACATCCTGCAAAAAATATTTGGATGTCTCGTCCGAACTAGCACAAAATCTGACCATCGATCAGGTATTTGAAAATGCAGCCTACACCAAGCGCTGGCACGACAATACCTTCAACTGTATCATAGAATATTCCAAAAATGCATCTACCGCCGATGCCATGAGCAATCCTTGGGATGCAATATCAGGCGAACTTGCCTGCAATTTTGCACGCAATATCATGGTCTCTGGTTATACGGCAGGCAATGCGGGTTATCATCGCTGGGCAACGCAATACCAATATATCCGTCAGGCGCAGATATTTTTACAGCGCGCTCATGCCATTCCCGGTTCGGGCAATACGGCACTCCCAGAAGATGACGTCAACCGTATGAAAGACGAAGCGAGATTTTTGATTGCTTATTCTTATTTTACGTTATTGGAACTATACGGTCCGGTACCGTTGGTAACAGACATTGCCGATCCACAAGATCCAAATATTGATTATGCGCGTGCACCGATGGATGCTGTCATTAATTATACTGACAGCATGCTCGGACAAGTAATTACGTCAGCCAAACTGCCGGCATCCATATACAACAGCAGCAATGCGTCGTACAACACAAGTGAAATGGTGCGCCCTACCCTAGTCGCGGCTTATGCTTTGCGCGCCAAATTGTGGGTATATGCTTCTTCCAAATTGTTCAACGGTGGATTTTCAGAAAGTTTGGCCATTAAAAACAATGACGGAACACCTTTGTTCCCAGCATACAATCCTGAAAAAATCAAGACGGCCAAAACACGTCTGGAAGAATTTCTCACTTATGCAGAAGGCTTGGGACACAAACTGCACGTAGAATACTATCCCGGCACTACGGAAATAGACCCTAACGAATCGGTTTACCAAGTATTCCAAAAATACAACGAGGAAATAATCTGGGCAACAGCGAAAAACGAATATAGCGACCCCAATGCGCAAGAACGTCGTTCCAATCCAATTGACCTGTATTCAAGCCCTACCAACTTTGCCAATATCAGTATATCGCAAGAATCGGTAGATGCATTTTTCATGAACAACGGATTGACTATCTACGATAAAGGATCGGGCTATCGCGAAGACGGTTTTACTACTGTAAACAATCCTACGCATGTCAATAATCATGCAGATGCAAATATCTACAATATGTATGCAAACAGGGAAGCCCGTTTCTATGCAACAGTAGGCTACAACGGTAAAAGCTGGCATATTCACGCCAACGAAAACAACAATGCAAACGGTGTTTATTACCAATGGTTTGGACGCGGAAAATCATCCGGTATCGTCGGCGGCGAAAACTGGCCACGAGCTGGATATTTGTTCTACAAGTTCAAAAACAGACGCATCGCACAAGGGTTGACATCCATCAATATACCAGGCGCTCCAGGAACACCGTTTACCGTATATACGTCATGGGCAAGACCATCCATCTTGTTCCGCATGGCTGATTTCTATTTGTATTATGCCGAAGTATTGAACGAAATTGATCCAAGCGATACAAGAATTATCACATACATCGACAAAGTGAGAGAGCGTGCCGGCATTCCAGGATATGCAGAAATGCAGGCAAACGGTACTAAAACTGGCGTCATGGGCAACCACGATGCGCAGTTCAAAGCAATTGTTCAGGAAAGACACGTAGAACTAATCGGTGAAGGGCAACGTTGGTTCGATATGCGCCGCTGGATGATCTGCGACCAAACGGCAGCCAACGAACCAGACAAAGGCGGAGTGGACGGCGACATCACACGCATGACCGGAATGAACATGAGCGGTTTTGACAATGTACCCATTACTTACGGCAATACAACTACGATAACTAAACCGTTGAAAGATCCTGATTCATTCTTCAACCGTACGCAGCTGGAAAACCGTCGTTGGGTAAAACAATACTATTGGTATCCTGTTCCTCAGATTGAAATCAACAAAAGCAAAGGTCACCTATTGGTACAGAATCCATTGTGGCCAGTGGTAATAGCAGCGCAATAAAAGAGCTAATTCACCAAGGTTCAATTGTCCCGGGGCATATGCTCCGGGTTTTTTTATTTAGAAAAATAGCATACAAATCATTGTCCATCAACTAGCTGTACGCCCCGATTTTCTTGACGCGTGCTTCAAAATCTTCCCGCGCACCTTTGGATTTGTTTTTCATTTTAGTGCGATAATTGTAGATCGTGTTTACAGAATAGCCGAGAAATTTGGCAATTTTAGAACTGTCGCCAATACCCAAACGTATCAGCGCAAAAATACGCAGTTCGGTATTGAGCACTTCGCCTTTTTTCAAAACGATCTGTTCTTCGTCCAGCAGCAGCGCGTTGAGCTGCGCGATAAAATCGGGAAACAGATGGATGAACATCGTATCGAAATGCGTAAACAAGGCTTTTGACTCGTTTTCTTTCAGCGAAGTGTCGCGCGTGATTTTGTAAAGGTCTTCGTATTGGCGATCACGGACTTTTTTGTGTACCATGTCGCGATAGTCGTCCAATTTGACAATGTATTGAGAACATTCGTCCAATAGATTGACGATATATTCTTCCTTGATATGGTTGGCTTCCGCGACTTCGAGGTTGCGGTCTTTCAGCTCGACGTTCATGTTGTGTAGCATTTGGTTGAACGATGCCAGTTCTTCGTTGTTTTTCTTGAGTTGCAGACTAAACGCCTGCCCTTTTTTCATGTGTTTGTACAGCAACACAACAGAAATAACCAGCAAAATCGACAATATACTCGCTACTGCCAACAGCGTTTTGAGCTGGATGTTTTTCTTTTCGTTTCGGTTTTGGTATTCCTTGTCGATGATGGTTTGGATATTCAATACTTCCGAACTGCGAACGCGCGTATTGTAGTTTTGAATATTTTCCAATGAAAAACAAATATAGTTGTACGCCCGATTGATGTCGCCCTCGCGCATCAATATATCGGCCAATATGGAAATGGACGCATTGTCCCTTACGGCATGCTGAATATCCGAAACGGCAGACAAAGCAAGGTATCTTTTTTCGTTTTCCTTGTCCTTCATTTTGCGGTAAATCAAGGAACGGTGAAACGTCACCAGCGCGTAAGACGGACTGTAAGGTTCGATCAATTTTAGACGTTGGTCATTGACCGCCAGTGCCTTGTCGTAGTCATTGCTCAGGCGCAATGTTTTTTCCAATAGACGCAGATATTCTTCCGAACCTGCCAATGTCTGTTGACGTACGCTATCGTAATACAATTTTGCCTTATCCCAATATACGCGCCGCATCCGCACATATTGGCTGTGCTGCCCCAACCCCAGATAAAGCGAACCGTAAGCAATACTGTAGTCCAATCGCTGTTGCTTGTTCAGCGAAATTACGTTGATACCAGTCAAAAGATCAGAGGCCTCTTTGTACATACCCAACTGTGCAAATAGAGAAGCGGAAGTAATGTTCGTTTCGTTTATTTTGCTGGCATCCTTTAGCGCAAAGGCAATATCCATATTGAGGTCGAGGTAATGTATCGCCGAGTCGGAAACGTAACTTTTGTATTCCTTGTACAAAGCCTGATTCAGCAAATAGGCTTCGGGAGCGGCTTTTTTCAAGGCAGTTTTTTGCGATTGCAGCAGTTTTATATGTTCTTCTTTTTTGTCAAAATAAATGTCTTTATGCTCTATTTTGTCATCCAGCACTTTCAACAAAGAATCTATATTGGACTGAGCGGACACCACAGCGGTATCCAGCAGCAAAAAGAAAAACGTACACAAAAAACTTTTCATCGACATGCAAGACCTAATTTAGAAGGCAACCAACAGCGCCATTTTACCCACACATTTTATCAGCGTTGTAAAAATAAGGATTTAACGGAAATCTCCGTCACGACCTAATCCTACCTATTGATTTACGCAAAAAAAGAACCCCTCGTAGAAACGAAGGGTGGTATCTATCTAAATTTTAAGAAAAACTACGATTTTATATAGTTTGACAATTTCGATACTCCTAAACCATCTAATTGTCAAAAAAATACAGTTCTTTATAGGTCGTGCATTTCATAGGTTTTGGAATATTGCGGTAAGCGAACTTACCTAATCCCAAACTGTTATTCTCTATTGCAAAAATGGCATTTGTTGCAAGAAAGAATTTAGCTTGTTGTGTCTATTTTTTGACAATTAGTGTCATTTTGTTACCGGAATTAAGGTATTTCAGGCTTCAGCCAAACAAAACGTCCTCCCAAAAATTTTTGGGGGGACGTTTGCATCAAATAAATCCTATTACAAATGTTATTTTTCGACTCTAAACCATTCCACGTCAATATAGCCCGCATCATTAATTTTGACGTCGCTAGTAATAAATAGTCCCATTTTAATACCGATCCATTTTCCCGGAACAGCTTTTAGGGAACCCGCGTCAATAAAGGATTTACCGTCGAGACTATAACTAAATGCATAAGTCGTATCAGCCTTGAACTGCATACGAAAATATACGTCTTTCTGGTTGAGTTTCACGAGTTCTTTTTCGACTTCCTTGCCGTCTCGATCCGCTTTGTCGCAAGTCGTGAAAACAATATAATTTCCATCGGTTTTGTGCTTGACGGCAATACTTCCGTAGCTCATCGCCATCGTCGTCAAACCTGCTTTTTCGCCCGTGAATTTTTCCGTGGGCGTAAAACGGATTTTAGTGGTTGCCGTAAACGCATCGTTTGGAAATTTCTGCAACAAAACGTTTGGCGTATTCCACAAACTTTGTCCTTTTTCGACCGGTTGCGCGTACATACGCAACGCACCGTCGGGCGTCAGAAAACTCCAAGTGGCCTGCGGATTAGCCTGCCATTGCCATTGCAATCCCAATTTTCCACTATTAAATTCGTCCGACTCCTGCGGCGTTTGTATAGGATAAGTTTTACCTACGTTCGGTTTTTTATAGGTCACGACAGGTTCGCCTTTTCCGTCATTGTCTTTGTCCACGCCTATTACAGGCCAGTCGTTTACCCATTTCATCGGTTCGAGCAATACCACACGGCCGATCGCATCTTTGTCCTGAAAATGCAAAAACCAATCTTCACCTGTTTTTGTATCGACCCACGCACCTTGATGCGGACCGTTGATAGGCGATTTTCCTTGATCCATCACGACTTTTCGTTCGTACGGACCATATACGTTTTTGCTACGCAAAACCAATTGCCAACCCGTCGGAACGCCACCCGCCGGTGCGAAAATGTAATAGTATCCGTTGCGTTTGTAAAATTTAGGCCCTTCCAAAGTAGGATCCGTCGCATGTCCGTCAAAAACAAGCCGCCCCTCACTAATCGTTTTCGTTCCGTCGCTGTTCATTTCCTTAACGACGACAACGCTTTTGATCCCCGCACGGCTGCCCGCATAACCATGAACTAAATATACTTTGCCGTCGTCATCCCAAAGCGGACAAGGATCGATCAATCCTGCGCCGCCCTCAACCAATACAGGATCACTCCAAGGCCCCGTAATGCTTTTCGCTTTCGTCACGTAAATACCAAAATCGGGATCGGGATAATAGATATAAAATTCGTTGTTGTGATAACGGATTGCCGGCGCCCAAACGCCGTTGCCATGCTGCACTTTGGAAAAATGATCAAACGGAGGTTGACGTTTCAATGCGTGTCCAATAATCGTCCAGTTGACCAAATCTTTGGAATGCAATATAGGTAGGCCCGGAACAGCATCAAAACTAGATGCTATCAAATAAAAATCATCGCCCACACGCACCGCATCAGGGTCGGAATAGTCCGCATTGACAACGGGATTTTTATAAGTTCCATTGCCGTTGTCAGAAACCCAAACTTTCGAAACGTAAGGCTGCTGGGCATTTGCACCGACACTATACAATAGTGTTGCCAGTACAAGAAATTTCTTAATCATAGTTTTTTAATAAATCTGTTGTTCAGAAAATAGTATAATTTTAACCACATAGTAATTGGATACTTATATACAAAACGTGGTTTTGCTATCGGGAGATTTAATTATTTAGCCAATATCTATGCGATTTAAAAATATTCAACCTTTATTTAAAAGGTATTGGCGTCAATACTTTCATTTCTTTCATCCACAGTTGCAACAACGGCAACCAAAGCTCCGTGCTGCCTGGGTTTTCCGTAATACGAATACCATGTCCACCCTGTGGAAATGCGTGGTAACTCACTTCAATACCGTGGTCAATCAACGCATTATAGTATAACAAACTATTATGTATATTGACCGTTTTGTCGTTGACGGCTTGCACTATAAACGTAGGCGGCGTAAAATCGGAAACTTGTTTTTCGGTGGAGTATTTTTCTATGCGAGCCAAAGACGTATCGGCACCTAGCAAATTTCTCTTGCTTCCTTTATGTGCCCACGCTCCCATCGTTGTCACGGGCGAAAGCAATACAGAAAAATCGGGACGAAAAGCCTGCAAACTAATTGCGTCTTTCGTTTGCGTCACATCCGTTTGCCTAGTGGAAAGCATCGACGCCACATGACCGCCTGCACTGATGCCCATTACGCCGATTTTGTTTTTGTCCAAATGCCATTGTTCCGCATTGGCTCTTATATACTGCATCGCACGCTGTGCATCCTCAATCGGCGCTTCGGCTCCGTCAATAAGATTGGCTTGATGCGGCATCCTATAAATCAATACAAAAACATTAATACCTAGTGTATTGTACCATTTCGCGAAATTAAAACCATTATATACATAGGATGCGCGCTCGTAGCCACCGCCCGGACAGATCAAAATGGAGGTTCCCGTATTTTCTGCCTGCGTAGCGGGCAATGCGTAAATGCCCGGCGCAGCTACTTTCCAGATACGTTCGTTGACGACGCTGTCCTTTACCGTAAGCTTATTGACATTAGGTACTTTTCCCTGTTCGTATATAGGAAAAAATTCCTGCGCACGTGCACGACACATTCCGATACAAACGGCCATAACCGAAAAAACGAATCTAACATGCACTATTATTTTTTTGTAGGCCATGCAAAAGGTTTTAATATAGTTTGTCTGAACCAATCTTTTTCGCCTGGCAGATCTATATTGGACGACGCAAAAATATTTTCCAATGTATAGGACGCAGCTTCTTTATCCGTCAACTGTTTGCTCCACGCAACACGGTTTGTCGTAGCAGCACCTTCGCCTGTATTTTTGTATTCTGCATACAAAACTGTTTTCTCGTTTTCGGCGTTTCCCCAGTTGCTCCAAGCTTCTGGCAAAACCTGCTTCGGAAGATCACATTTAATAAAAACAGTTTTGGCATGCGCGCGCCAGGGACGTCCCAAATAAATCCTACGCACATTGGTATCCGCCAATATCTTACAGTGTAGAAATACATAGCCAAATTTTTTGCCCGGCGTAGTGCTCGCGGCTGTAAGAAAAGAATTGATTTTTTCCTTGACCGTACAGTCTTCAAAAACCGCAGTCGCGGGTCCAAAAATAAAATCGGTTGTACCCTCAATATAACAACCTTTAAAATATTGTCTCGACGTTTCGCCGGAAGCAAAAATCGTGTCTTGGTTGCCTAGGAATTTACAGTTTAAAAAAGTCGCCTTATCGGCATCGACATATAGCGCAACAGCTTGTCCCACACGCCCTGCGTTGTTTTCAAACGTGATGTTCATTGCCGTAAAACGATTACCCGAAATCTTTGCGGTAAACGACGTAAAAGTCGTAAGCCTTCCACGACCTGAATAATCATCAAATTTAATAATCGTTTTGTCGACGCTTTCGCCTATAAACGTGACGTCGGTATTGTTGGCAGGCAATTCAATCTTTTCGTTATAAACACCGTTTTTAATATACAAAGTAATCGGCGCAAGCGGATACACGCGCATGGCATCAATCGCATCCTGAATATATTTAAAATCGCCGCTGCCATCTTTTGCAACCGTAAATGTATATTGATATTTGTCCGCGTTGCCCGTCTGCGCGCGCAACACATTTGTTCCTAATAGTAAAACTATAAACAAGAATGCACTCATAATAGCCGTTCTATAAAATCTGTTCTTTTTGTTTTTTTGCAGTGTAGTTTTGATTGCGGCTCCGGAATTTTGCTTTTTTATATTGTTGTTCATGCCCTATTTTTTTAAGTTTATAATTAATCTATTGTAACCAGGACCAGCGTTTCGCCCAATCCGTCAATATATCTTTCCGCCATTTTGAAATTGTTTTTCCGCCTTGTATTTTACCATCGTACAATGACGGATCACTTTTGTCGGTGTACCAATTCGTCCCAAGTTTATAGTCCGTCGCGTTTACTTTTCCAGGCCATACATTCGTAACGACGAGTTGTCCTTTTTGTGTAGGAAAACCAGCAATATCGGACGTAAATGTATAGTTGACAACCTCCGCTTGTTTGGGTACATATTTTACCGAATATTCTCCGTTTCCCAGATAATAACCCGCCCATTTTTGTATGGAATTGTTATAGCCCGTTTCCATCCAAAAACAAGCAGAATCCGCAGCCACATTGATTTTCGGACCTTTCAGATGAAATTCTACCAGCGTGCAGAATGCCACCGTGTCTTTTATATTGGTAACGCGGTTATACACCACGCGTGAGCTATGTGTAAACTTTTCAAAACTTCCGCCCCAACTTTCGCGCGCAGGATTATTGGGATCGCCGTCCATCATATAAAGCAAGGAAGGTGTATCTCCCATTTTCACTTCGCCTTTATAATAGTTTTTAAAATCCTTTCCTAAGTTGCTCGCACCGCCAATATATTTATCGTAATAGTCCGTCGTATTGATACTATCCAATTGACTACTATTGGAAAAAAAACCATAATAAGATGCGTTCACTTCAACAAACCAAAGATTTGGAAAATGCTCAGCGATATAGGCGTAACTGTTGGCACTCCATTTTTTATTGGGACCGCCGATCCAATATACTTTGATATTTTTTTGAATTTCGGGAGCGTCGTGCAGCGCCTGCGCCAAATCATCCAAACCGCCCCAAACCAATACCCACAAAGGTCGCGTGCTTTTTTTCTGTGCGCATTTTATAATCCAGTCCGAACCTTCCGTCGCCGTCCAATAACCTTTATAGGGTGCAGCGCCCAAACGACCTTGTTTGCATATTGCCCTCAACGCGTCGGGCGTAGGATAATCGTTAATATGCTGCCGCAACTTGGGCAAATCTTTTTCGTATAGGTCAATCATGCGCAGCAATTCTTTTTTATTGCCTAATCCATAAGATGGCGAAGATATCAAACCCTCTGTATGAAAAAGATTACTATACATTAAAAAATGTGCGAAAGATTGATTGTCGTCGGGATCCGTACCGCCAATATCGGTGCTGATCAATAGGCGCGGTTTTATAGGAACAGGCTGCTGCGCCTTCGTTCCAATATAACAGACGAGCAACAAAAACGGCAAATATGATTTTAAGTTTTTCATCGCCTTTTAGTTATTGATTTATAAAAACTTTTTGAAGAAAACGATCAATATAGTTTACCGTCGGCTCAAACCACGGTTCAAACAAGCAAAACGCGTGCGGCGCATCTTTGAAAGAATGCACTTCATGATACACTTTTTCACTATCCAAAATTTTAATATAGTCGTCTCGACCGGCGTGCATACGATCAACCGAACTATTCAAAAACAATATTGACGGACTGAATTTTGCATAGCTCAGCGGCGACGCAGATGCCCAAAGCGCGGGATCATCCTTGAGTGTATAGCCAAACCATAAAGCGGAAGCACCAATCTTTTCAGGCGCTTTCATCTCGCTACTTTCCGGATGTACAAAAGACAACGTGCCGTCAATATCGACGACGGCATTGGCTTTGGTGCTGATACCGTTTTTAGTATCATAGTTTTCAAAAGCGGGCATATCACCCGTACAGCCTATCAACGCAGCCATTTGTCCGCCTGCCGAAAATCCCGATATGACAATTTTATTTGTATCAATCTTATAGTTTTTCGCATGTTGCCTCACCCATTTAATCGCTTCTTTAATATCAAAAATCGCCGCGGGATAGTAGGCGTCCGTTGACAATCTGTATTCAGGTGTAAAGCAAGCGTACCCCTTTGCAGCTAAGGCTTTTGCCAAATCGTGATGTTGCGCTCGATTACCCGAACGCCAACCACCCCCGTGAATCATGATAAACGCAATGCCGTTCGCTTTTGCGGGAATAAACGCGTCCAATAACAGTTTGCGTTTGTGGATCCTATGATAAACGATGTCCTTTTTTTCCGCTACGTTTTTGGAGAGGGCAATCGTAGCGATTTGTATATTGGGATGATATTTTTTTTCTTTCTGAAAAGCCGACCAAGTTGCGAACGACGTATCTCGAATATTGGTCAAACTTTCCTTGGATTGTGCATTGCCCAACTCTTGCACAGCCAATAAAATCAATAGTCCCAATAGTTTTTTCATACGCTATTTTTTAACGGTAGGATCATTGATATAGGCCGCCAGACCAGGCAACTGTGTTCTGATATTTTTCAATACCATTTCCGCCACTTTTCTTGCGCCCAATTCACTGAAATGCGTGTCGTCCGCTTTACCAGTCGGATAGTTGGGATGCTCGCCCGGCGCCAAATAGTTAAATAATAATTTGGAGGGTTCCACGCCTAGTTGTTGATACAATTGCTGCCCTTCTTTGTCCAAATCAATCAACGGAACTTTTTGTTCGGCAGCCACGGTTCTTACAATAGCGGAATACACATCGTGCGTGCCTTCCACTTTTCCGTTCGCATCAAATTTTCGGCGTGCAATAGGCGTAATCAAAACCGGAATTGCTTTTTTGCCGCGTGCTTCTTTTACGAACTTTTCCAGATTGGCTTTGAACTCTGGTTGTGTCGTGGCGTTGGCTTTCGTAGGCACTTCGTCATTGTGTCCAAACTGAATCAATACATAGTCGCCTTCCTGCTCTTCGTCGACAATGCGCTGCCATAGATTTTCACGTTGGAAAGACTTGGTACTACGACCATTTTTCGCAAGGTTTATCACTTCGACATTTTCGTTCCAAAAATTTACAAACGGCATTCCCCAACCGGTTTCGGGATAATTTTTCTTGTCTTTTATGGACATAGTGGAATCGCCCGCCAGAAAAATTTTGATCTTTTTTTGCGGAACGATAAAGGCTAGAAATGGAAGCAATACGAGTAAGCCCAATAGTTTTTTGTTCTTTAACATAGTTTTTAATTTGAGTTATTTTTTATTTAACCACATAGATACATAAGGTTTCAATTACATCGCAGTGTCGCTTTCAGGAGATTCTGCGATGTAATTACTATTCATCATTATTTCAAAACATTATCGTTCGACGCCCATTTCTGTTGCCACTTTGCATATCTGTCCAATACTTTTTGCGGAGCGTATGTGTACCAGGAATAACCGTCGCGACGTTCGCGCGCCACTTCCGCCAACGAATACACAACTTTACTATCACGGTTACAGAAAAGCGGACGATGCGTTTTCAGTTCGTAATACCTAGTCCAGATCGGCGGTGCGGAAGAATCGACGACCACTACCTTATCAGATTTGGATACACGAAAAGGCGTCTGCATCGGTTCGGCAGCAACTTTTTCGACGCGCGTATTTAAAATTTTGGAATCCGAAAACCAACGAACTGCCGCTTGAACCGCATTGACTATTTGTTGGCTGGGATGGTCAATAGCCATCAAAAATTGAACAATACCAACGCTTTCGCCATTGCAGATACTAGGTGGTTCAAATTTTCGTGCCCACGCAGGCTGCAACGTTTTTTCGTCGTGCTGCTGACACCAAGCGGTCAATACACCGTTGTCTTTGATCTGCGTTTTCAAAATACAGTCAAGACCATTGTTATAGGATTGCTGTAATTTTCCGCGAAGTTTATCGTCAACAAAAGCATACAACGGATCTTTCGTCACTAGAATATCTGTCAACAAATCCATAATTCCCATCATGCCGCCGTCGTTGAAAGTAATTTCGCGACTATAATTATTTTCTAGTGGATAGTATTGCGGCCAGCCACCATTTTTGTATTGTGCGGACAATATATATTGTAAACCTTTTATAGCTGCGTCTTCATAACGTTCGTCTTTTATATTGGCGTAAGCGATTGCCAACGCACGTATCTGCGTGTAGCAAGTTCCATTGTCAAAAGTGGTTTTCAGTTCATTGCGATGCTTGGCAACTTCCGCTTTTTGTTCGTCGCTCAATATGGCAAACATGTCGTAGTTTTTAGGCCAGCCACCGTTGGCCTTTTGAAACAGTAGGATATTGTCCGCCACTTCTTTTATATCCTTTGGTTTATAGCGCGGCTTACCAGGAAGCGCGTTGATCATATTTTTAGGATCGGCGATACTATACCAATGTCCTGTATTATCGCCAAACGGCGCAGGATCAATTTCCTTTGGGATCTGCTGCGCATAGAGAAAGGAAAACGCAACAAGCAAATGGCATAGCAGAATCGTTACTTTTTTCATCTGAGTATATAATTTTTCGTGGGCTGATTTTTGTAAACAAACAAAACGCAATCGCACATATACCTAAATGACACTGCTAGTATATGTAGCAAAACAACCGATGCATAATTAACAAATTTATCGGCAATAATCTAAAAAAAGTACGCAATCGATTTCAAAAAACAGGTCTTATCAAGTAAAAAACTATGGATTACCACGCTTCATATCTGGTTGTATATGACCTTCATTGTTGAACGTAACAGGAATCAAACCTGCACGTTTCTGTACGGGAGCATCTGGATCATTTCCGAAAATAGTGCTCCTCCACTGATTTTTGTCATCCTGAAAAAACGTGTTGTGACCCGCATAAGGCCTGTATACGGATAGTCTTTTACCGTTTTGTTCGACGGATATTGGGATAGTGCATGCTGCGCCTTGGAACAAACAGACACGAACGCCAAAACAATAGTTGTCCATATAATAGTATAATATTTATAGCTATTCATATTATAGTCGGTTTAGATGATTTTGTAACAGGAATATTTGTCTATGAAACTTTTAGTTCGGTTGAATGCGCTCCTAATGAACCAAACTTATTGACTCTTTGGACGGAATAACTGCCCTTATCTTTTTTGTTGACAGGAAACGACGTTGCTTTCGTAAATCCTATAACTTGATTATTTTTATAAACAATATAGCCCGCAGCATTGTCAACAGCACGCCAACTCAGGTTTTCGGAAGAAAATTTTATAGGAAACGGCTGAGAATTTTGCGCGATCAATGTTCTAGGATTCCAGTTATCCAAACCCGACAATACATTGCTGTAGGTATATTTAGCAGCCTCTGCATCGGTCAATACCGCTTTGGACGTGCCGTCTTTCTGTGTGTTCCGGTCTTTGAAAACTGTTTTGCGTTCACTTGTACTTACGGGATTTCCTTGCGCGTCGACACTTTTATAGTCTGTAAATATCGCCGGGATCGCACCCATGTCGGTCCAGCCTTCTTTAGAAACCGGAATTTTCATTATAGTATTGAGATAAACCGCAATCGGTCGATCGTGCCATGGACGGCCCATTTTCAATTTTCCGTCGGCAGCAGCGGCGTTACCATCAATAGTACAATGGTCAAACACGTAGCCCCATTGCGTTCCCTCCTTGTGACTAGGCGCGACGATGACCGAACCGCTACGCACATTATAGAATGTACTTTTTTCGACATAGGCATTACCGCCACCGTAAAAATAATCTACCGCACCCTCGATCCAACAATTGTTCACATAAAGACGATTGTTCAGTCCGTTTCTAGTGCTCGTCATCCATGTATCCTGAAAAGACCGAAAAATACAATTGTTAAAAGCGATACGATCGGCCTGCGTACTGAGTGCAAGCGCCTGCGGTCCGTTTTGGCTTTCCACACCCCAATCGTTTACAAAAGAAATATTTTCTGCATAAAAATCCGCTGCGTTGATCGTCACGACTTCGCCGGGCGCTTTGTACACGTTTGATTCAGGATTATGAACCGAATATTTCCAAGCCGCCGTATCGTTTTGATACCATTTAGAATCCGCTTTGGGCTGCGACTGTACATTTAATTTATAGTGAATGATGGTATTCGTTTTGTCCTGTCCTATCAGATAGATAAACGTTTTTTCCTGCGGTACGACAACCACTTCATTATAGTCTCCACTTTTTACAAAAATCAACCACGGCGCAGTTCTTCCCGTCGGTGCGGCACTGATTGCATCCTGAATGGTTTTATAGTCGCCATTACCACCTGCATCCACGACCGCATTATAGACTTCATTGCCAATACTCATTGTATTTATTTGCAAAGAATCTTTTCCCAAACCCTTTGCCAATATAGATTGCAGCGGCAAAACAGTCATCAAAAAAGGAACAAAATATTTTAATTTCATCTGTTTGTTTTTTATTTTTTAATTGTCAGAAGTCATTCGCCCAAGAAACAATTCCTTTAAGCATGAAATATTCTTATGGCTCATTTCATATTGTTATCGTTATGATTTTAAATTATTATTTTATTAAACTATAATGCATCAACCGTATAAGTTTCGCCCGCTTTTGTATTGACATCGTATTCAAAATAATTCCCGACACCCGTTCCTTTCAAAGAAGCTTTCGGAGAAATGATAGGCTTAACGGTTGGTTCGCGTCGGAAAAGTGAATTTGTATTTTCGCCGGAAGCTGCCGTTAATCCAGCACCTTTTAATTTGGTTGCAGAACGCAAACGCATATTGCCGCCAATAGTTGATTTTATAGTCACGGAAACAAGTTTTCCTTTTACCCAATTCATATGGACAATTTCAAAACCGCCGCGTGTACGCAAACCTTTTATATAGCCGTCGCTCCAAACATCGGGAAGAGCCGGCAGCAAAGCGATTGCTCCGTCGTGGCTCTGCACTAACATTTCGGCAATACCGGCCGTGCAGCCAAAGTTTCCGTCAATCTGGAACGGCGGATGCGCATCAAACATATTGGCGTAAGTGCCACCGTCCGGATCTTTAATAGTAGCCGTTGCGGGTTTTAATTTTAATTGGTTTTGAATTAATTGATAGGCATGGTTGCCGTCCAGAAAGCGCGCCCACAGACAAACTTTCCAACCCATCGACCAACCACGGCTTGCATCGCCACGACCTATCAAGGAATTGCGTGCCGCTTCAAACAGTTCGGGTTCGGCAAAAGGAGAAATTTCTCTTCCCGGAAAAACGCCCCAAAGATGCGACACGTGCCGATGCGCATCAGCCTTGCGATCCCAGTCCTGCAACCATTCCTGTAGTTGAGTGTATTGCCCTATTTGCATAGGCGGAAGTTTGGCACGCAACGCTCCTATTTCTTTTGCAAATGACGCATCAAAATTTAGTGCGTTTGCGGCATCAATCGTATTGGAAAAAAGATCGAACACCATCTGGTTGTCCATCGTAACGCCCGAAAACGTTGATGTTCGGGCCGTCCCGACCGTTCCGTCGGGTTTTGTTTCTTCATAGCTTTGCAAGCCTGGTGTGTGTTCCGGAGACATCGAAGGCGACACAACCATATAGCCTGTCTTAGAATCTTTCACTAAAAAATCCTGATAAAATTGACAAGCACTTTTTAGTATAGGATAGATTTCTTTTAAATAGTTTTTGTCACCGGAATACAAATATTTTTCCCAAAGATGCGAGGCAAACCAAGCATTGCAAGTCGGCCAAATGCCCGCCGTACCGTCAACTGCGCCTGTTGAACGCCACAAATCCGTATTGTGATGCAAGGCCCAACCGCGACTACTATACATTTCGGAAGCGGTTTGTCTGCCTGTCTCGCTCACGTCTTTTATCAACTGAATAAAAGGCTCGTGGCACTCCGCGAGATTGGTAATTTCCGCAGGCCAATAGTTCATTTCCACATTGATATTGGTCGTGTATTTGCTGTCCCACGCCGGATATTGACCTGCATCGGGATTCCAGATTCCTTGCAGATTGGCGGGTTGCGTTCCGGGCTGTGAAGATGCAATCAACAGATAGCGTCCAAACTGGAAATACATAGCCGCCAGATCAGGATCCTTAGTAGTTGAAAATTCGTCGATACGCACATCGGTCGGCTTTTCGTTTTGTACTGATTTTCCAATATAAAACTGAACCCTGTCAAACTGTTTTTTATAGGCGGCAATATGATCGGTTTTTGCCTGCTCATACGTTTTGGAAAAACGTTCCAAATAGTTTTTTGCCTTAGCTAAAGCATCGCCGGAAATATCTTTATAGTTTTTGAAGTTAGTAGCAACCGAAATATAAACCGTTGCCGTATTGGCGTTGTTTATTACAATTGAGTTTGGCGTATTGGAAGTTGTACCGCCATCCGCAACAACTTTTACCAAACCATCGAAATGCAATTCATTCGGAATGTTTTCTTCTTTGTCGCGCGTGAGTTTGCCGCTAATTTGCATTAAGTTTTTCGCATTTCCATTAACCGAACTTTCTACTGTGACCAAATTCTTTTTTAACGGATCGGCAAAAGATGTCGCGAAAGAAATACTATTCGGTTTACTCGCTGTAATCCTTATAATAATGAGCTGATCGGTAAATGACGTAAAGGTTTCCCGTTTAAATTCAACGCCATTCACTTTATATTTTGTAGTGGCAACAGCAGTAGCCAAATCCAAATCACGATAAAAATCCGTAAACTTCTCATGTCCCGGAAATTTCAAAACCAGATTTCCCACCGACTCATAAACCTGTCCGTGCGATGTAACTTTTTTATCGCCTATAATGTGCGCTAAGGATAGTTTTTGTGCATTGATATAATCGCCACTATCAATATCTTCCTGAATTTCTTTTAAATATTTTTTCGCGTCGGGATTGGTATTTTGATAAGGACTTCCCGACCAGAAAGTGTCTTCATTGATCTGTACGGTGTCGGAAGCTGGAATACCATAAACCATCACCCCTAAACGTCCATTCCCTAATGGCAACGCATCAGTCCAAGCCTCGGAAGGCTTATTGTACCATAGTTTCAGGTCGCCTTGCGCAGAAGCATTCATACAAAACAAAAGCCCCAATACTATACTTGTAATACTTTTTGATTTCATCTTATAGTTTTTTTTAACTACATAGAAACATAGTTTTCTTTGCACAGGGAGAAAGAAGTCTCATAAAGATTTTCATCAGAGATGAAAACACTATGCCTTACTATATGCAAATACTATTCATACTTATTTTCTATACAAGTTATATCCCTATGTGGTTTATTTAATATATTGATTAAGCGGACAATCTTTTAATGTTTCAATACCTTCCACAACAGACGTGGCATTTAAACGCGCGCCGTTTATATTGGTATGCGTACCATCGCCCGGGAAAAAATGCTTTACACTATCCTGCCCAATCGTAGTCCAATGTGCTGCAATGATGCGATTGAGATTTATATAGTATGCACCGTTTGCTTTTGCAACAGCTTGTGCCCATTCAGGATATTCCGCTTCTTTTACAACTTGTCCATGCTCCCAACGATTGCGCGGAACGAGCGAACACACGATAGGCGTTGCGCCTTTTGATTTTGCTTCGGTTATGAACTTTTGCAAATACCAACCATAGGTATGCACGGTTTCGGGTTGATGTGTGCGTATGCTGATGATTTCTTTTGTAGAATCGCCAATACCTAATAAGCTGCCTTTTTGTTTAGTTGTATCGTCAACGCCCGCGTGGTCATTGTGTCCAAACTGCATAATTACAAAATCTCCTTTTTTGAGGATTGACATGATTTTGTCCCAACGCCCGTCCAATATAAATGTTCGCGTACTGGTGCCGGCTTTGGCGTGGTTGCGGATAGCAATCTTACTCGTATCAAAATAGGGATAGATCAAACTTCCCCAACCCCAATATTCGTTACGTCCGTTTCCGTCACTGTTTTGCACGGTGGAATCGCCTATAATATAAATAGTTGGTTTGTCTATTTGCCGAATAATGATAAATGACAACAGCATGAATGCTGCAATTGCAAATAAAAATTTATGATAATATTTATTTTTTTTCATTTTTACTTTTAATTAATCTTTCAACATATTCATGAACAATTGATGCGCAACGACGTTCGCCGGATTATTTGCCAATGCATTGAACGTATTCATTGATGCATTTTCACCGTCGCCTTCGGCACGTTTTAAGGCTTTTACATTTTGGATGCAGGAGGTAATATCCAAAGCATTCAAAATAATTTTTCCGCGACCGTGTGGAACAATGCTTAGTGCAGCATACACTTCCTGTTTGTGGTCAGATACAGCGCCCACAATGGTTTCGCCGTTGAACATACGCATTCCAATACGGTTCTTATTATACGTTGCCAAACTCTGATACTCCCAATTAAATACGCAATCTTGTGGCAAACCAGCAAATAGCGGTGAGCTTTTTACAAAATAATTTCCTCCGTACCAACTCGTTCCCATGACTTGAATACCACGAAATTCTATTGCTTCCTTTCTAGCTAAATGCGTTGCCCACGCTTCTGTGTTGCCCAATACAACGAGTTTGTTTCCGTTGTTGACCCATTCCAAAATATCCGTCACCAACGGATTTCCGGTTTGCTGAGGTTGGTACGCGCCTATAACCAATACATTTGCGGTCGGTCTACCTGAACGATAATCGGTATAGTTTATACCAACAGATTTTAAATACGCCTGAATAGTACCGGTAGTGTCAGCGACCTGGATGCTCTCAGAAACGCCGTCTTTATTGAATTTCACGGCAAATACATTGTCATCGCCACTGCATATTGTTTTAGCGCCTTGTTTAATAACAGCGCTTACCGTACTATAACCTGCACTATTGATAGGCACCTTAATCCCTTGTATCAATAACTGTCCATAAACGTTGCCGCCCGCTATATTGACTCTTTGATTTTGAGTTTGGACAATATTTCCCGCAGCATCTTTTACCTGAATCTGCAATTCAGCAGCACCTTTGATATTTTTTTCGTTGACAATATAAAAATCCGCTTTTATAGTATCGCCCGTAGGAACCACTTTATGATTGAGTTTTACGGCAACATATAAGGGTTGACTATATCTCGCCATTAATTCAGGATCGCCTTTAAGGTTGCGATAATTATCTACCACACCCGAATGGTTTTCGAGTTTCATGCTTTCCCAACCATTGACCGCATAGCCATCAATCGTATTGTTGATGCGAACGTTTTCAATCACGCGCCCTTGATAATAATAAGCAACGTTGCCCATTTTTCTAGTCAGACTATCCACATTGGGAAAGGCTTTGAGAAAACCATTTTGATGCAGAAAATTATCATAAGCATCATACCATTTTAAATAAGTATCACTTTCCCAACCAATATCTTTACCACGTTTCAATATAGCTTCGCGAATCAACTGCAAACGTGGCGGTGTGCCAATAGCACCTTCTTCCCCATAGTACACTATCTCATCTCTGTGATCGGTGTATTTCGCATAGCTTGTAGGATTATTATACAAATTATCATGATACACGCCCGGTCCGCCAGCATGGTGTTGATCGAACCAACCATAATCGTAAAAAGTAGTATCGTAAGGAAACAGATGCAATTTAAATCTAGGATCTGGTTCATTCATCTTAATCGCGCCGTTACTAGAATTATAAGTCATAATACGCGTTGGATCCAACTGATGCCCGGCGCGCATTTCAGCATAATCAAGCGGTTGCGGTTGCGCGCCACGCTCGTTGTGCATATTATAAATAACCAGCGAAGGATGATTGCGGTCGCGACGTATCATCCTAAAAAATTTCTCGGTACGCACGGCAAAATAATAGTCGTGTTGTTTTTGTTCTAAATCGTTTTTAGGATAGAATAAATTTTCAGGGAACTGATTCCCGCCGGGTTCTTCAAAGTATAACAAACCTAATTCATCTGCGGCATCTAATACATTCGATTGACCAATGGTACGGTGGAAATTAAGCATATTCAAACCTAAACGTTTGGCATCCATTACCTGCTTGCGGGCCAGTTCATCGCTTGGTGCAATACCATTGATGGGCCAAAAGCCCCAGGAGATGGAAGTAAGCAACACAATGCGTTTCCCGTTCAAATAAAATTGTTGATCACCTTTAATATTTTTTACTTCAAACCAACGGAAACCAAAGCGGCGATTAAATGTATCAGCCGTTCCATCAGCGCCTTTCCAGGTTGTAGTAAGTGTATATAAATTGGGATGATCGACGTCCCACAATTCAGCTTTTGGTAAGTTGATACTATAAGAATTAGTGTTGTCGCCCGACTGCAGTGTTGCCGCATATTGTTGCGCGTACACGATTTTGCCGGTTTTGTTTTCTTTTATTTCTAGTTGATAGTTTCCGGAAGTGGCTTTGCCGCTTTGATTTGCACCTGTTAATTGTACATCAATCTGTCTAGGATTAGGTTTGTTTTTTACAAAAACATCGCTGATAAAAACCTTGTCAGTCGCCGCTAATACTACGTTTCCGGTGATACCACCAAAGCCATGCGTAGGTTGCGTCCTGTAATCGCCCCACATAAAATTTTGGCTGTCGCGCCAATCAAAATTCCCGTTGGGATCGGTAATGCGTACAGCAATTTCATTTTCCGCGCCCGGAATCATCACATCAGAAATATCCACATCAAACGGCGTGCTGTTGACTAAATCATAAGCCACAAGTTTTTTGTTTACAAAAACTTCTGCACGAAAACGTACGCTGGTAAATTTCAAGACCACGCGTTTTCCTTTATAGTCCGCAGGAATATTGGTTTTAGTGGAAAGCCACGACACGCCTAAGTAATTGCCCGACACACCAAATTTATTTCCATTTACACCCCAAAAATATTCTTCTACAGTAGCGGGTAAATGCACTGTTTTCGCCGATGGGTTATTGGCTAAAGATTGCCAACCGCCAGTTGGTATATTGACAGGCACATCGTTCAATTTTACAGGCGGTATGTATAGTTTGTCCTGTTGCCACTTAGCGGCAGTATCGAGCCATAAAGACCAATTATTTTGTGACAAGTCAATCGTCGTATTGCTTTGTGCATGGACGTTTATCGTTCCACCTAAAATAGTACAGAGCGACAAGGTGGTAAGAATATTTTTTCGTTTCATCTGAATATTTTTATTTCAATGGGACGAAATTTTCGTCTTTGTATAGTATGCATCTGTTCTAATTTTTATAACATACTACACATATTGGATCATTTAGGAAGATAGGTTGTTGGTGATAACACCAACAACAGCGAAAAAGCTTCCTATTGAACATTCCTATAATATTAGTCATTTGATTTCAACACAACGACGTCCGCTTTTCTATTGACTGGCGTTACATTTAAACAAGAAATCATTCCTTTTTCCACATGGCATCCCACTATCATATTTCCCGGCGCATGTAATTTAAAATCAGCAGTCCAGTCTTTAGGCCAAGCCGGCATCAACTGAATACGTTTTCCGTCGCATTGCATCAACATATTTTGCAGCGTCATCATGCCATCGCCGCATATCGCCGTTGCCAAAAGGCATGGACTGATTTTCATCCATACCCAAACCTTGCCATACAATATCCGAAACGGAACAATTATCCGGGTTTGATTGAGCGGAAGCCGTATTGAGCGACAACGCTGCAATGGCCGTAAATCCTATAACTTGTCTGAGATTATGGATCATGGTTAATCTTTTAAATAAATATTCCGTTTGTATTTACTAAAGCTATTCGAGATTTACAAATTTCGAATAGCCAAAACGCCCGAATAGTTTATCATTATGGTCCAATCGTCAATGCGTTTTCCTTCGCACCGTAGTTAAATATATTGTTTTTATTTTTATCCAATTGCGGTGAATGTATTAAACGAATATTGCGCGTACGATCGCCGTCAATACTAAACAATGTTTTGTTCAATGGTTCACTACTTAAATGATCGAAACTAATATCCGAACTGTTTTCTACGTGAATCAGCGACGAGGCTTTTGCACAATGAAGCGTCACGTTTTTCAGGGAAATATTGCTAGCCTCAGCAATTTCCATCCCTTCTTTTGCAATGATTGTCGCGCCGTTTACATGAATATCTTTGATAGGCATTTCGGGCAAACCGCGGAACAATATGCCATGCGCAGCACCGTCGCAGATAATATTTTCAATATAAAATTTACGGAACTGCGGCGTGCCTGCATCGACAGCAGGAATTTCCACTTTGCCGCCATTTTGTACGAGGTCTGCCTTTTTAGTAAAATAGTACATATCGAAAGTGACCGCGTCGCCTATAATATCACGCATACGGATATTTTTTATAAAAATATTTTCCACGATACCGCCGCGGCCTCTCACCGTTTTGAAACGCAGACCTGCGGACGTGCCTATAAAATTACAGTCCGAAACAAAAATATCATGTGCGCCGCCGGACATTTCACTACCTATTACAAAACCGCCGTGCGCCTTGTAAACGACGTTGTTTTTGATAACAATATATTGGGATGCTTTGCCGCGTTTTCTGCCTTCTTCGTCTTTGCCGGATTTGATACAAATACCGTCGTCGCCGCAATCCAATGTACAGTTTTCGACTTTTACATAGGAGCAGGATTCAATATCCATACCGTCGCCGTTTGCTGCATTTTCCTCATTGCGCACATGCACGCCGTCGAACGTGAGATTTTCGCACATCAAGGTATGCAAACACCAAGCGGGCGAATTTTGGAATGTCACGTTTTCCAACAGGACACGTTTGCAACCGTTCAATACGAGCAGATTTGGTCTAAAGAAATCTTTTATCGGCATATAGTCCTGAATCGATTTGCCTTCCGTATAGTTTCGTGAAGCCACGTCTTTCGTTCCTTTTGCATAGCTTGCCGAGGGATACCAGGTTTTGCCGTCGTCGCTGACGACACCCGTTTCCGTCATTTTTTTCCATTGCCTTTCCGTCACACGGTCTTTGCCCATGGAGCGCCACACTTCGCCATGTCCGTCAATAATTCCGTTGCCCGTAATCGCAATATTTTCCAGATTGTTTCCGGAAATCGGCGACTCGTTTCGGATAGCTTTTCGCCCTTCAAAATTTCCTTCGACTAAATGATATTGGGATTTGTCATCGGTAAACTGTAACAACGCGGAACGGCTGACATGCAGATTGACATTGCTTTGCATAACGATCGGTCCGGTCATCCACATTCCTTCAGGAACCAATACGACACCGCCGCCTTTTTCGCTGCAAGTGGAAATCGCCTTGTTGATACTAATCGTATTGAGCGTAACACCGTCATCTTTCGCACCGTAATTGACTATATTAAAAGTGTCTTTTTTAAATACCGGTTTTTCGACGACGGGTAGGTTGTCCCAGGAATAGGAACGTTGCTGCGCATGGGAATGGTTGGCTATAATTATTCCGCCCGCTACTAAAAGAAAAAATGATTTTATGCTCATCTATTATTTTTTTACTATAAAATCTTTCCCGAAAAATCTGCGTTGTAAGACTATACGGGGAAAGACAAAAACGATATGTTTTACTTAGCGCCTGTTTAAATTTTCATTTCTATTTGTCTTGCTTTTATTTAAATTATAATGCCACCGCTTCGCGGTTTTATTAGGTGAATATTTATTTTCTATAATCATAGCACCACTTCGTGGTTACGATATTTAAACCTGAAAGGTTGATATAATTATAAAAAAATATATACAAAACAATAACCGCGAAGCGGTGACATTATTGATATGCATTTAAAACAGACTCTTAAATCTAAACAAATTTATTTAACTATTTCGCTGCACCTGTCGTCAAATCGATACCTGTAATAGTAGAAGCCGAAGAACTTACAAACGCATTGCCGCTCGTAACTGCAATTTTGGAAGCATTGATAAAGGCTGCGCTATCGACATTGTTCATTTTCATACCTGTTTTGGCGGCTATATTGACATTGTCAAAAACTAGGTTTCTCATGTGCTTTTCGGGTACGGACCATAACAGCCCTGCATTGTTGGAACCTGTTGCCGTGATATTTTTAAATACAATATTGCGCCAAACAGGCGTAGTCGCCGTTACGGCTTGGCCTTGGTCGGCTGTTGCTGAAGCAGGAATCGTATTGTCCGGATAATATTCGCAGACATTGATCGGCGTGCTGACGTTGGTCATTGTCAGTTTTTCGTAAACGAGATACTCAACCGTACCGCTGCGTTCACGGCTCGACTTAATATGCACGCCGTTGTCCGTACCGTCAAACGTGCAATTGTTTACATAAATATGGTCAATATTCGACGTATAGCTACCAATCGAAAGACCATGCCCTTTGCCAAAAGTACATCCCGCAATCGTCACGAATTTTGTGTCATTGTTCATCGCAATATTATCATCACCGCAACTAATATTACAGTTTAGGATATTGACATTGGGCGACCAAACGTCGATCCCGTCTGTGTTTGGCGAGTTGGAAGGAGAATTTAAAGTAACACCCAAAATGGTAACATGCTTGTTGCCGCGATGGACACTGATATGCGAGTTGGGTGCATCTTGTATCGTGATTCCTTCAATCTCGACCGTATTGGCATTGTCAAAATTGACCATTGCTGGTCTGGCGATTCCACCCGTCGCCTTGCTCGCACTATAGGCAGCCCACCAAGCAGCACCTTGTCCATCAATCACACCTTTTCCGGTGACCAATACATTTTTGGCACCACTCAAGTCCAAAAAGGAAGCAACGGCCGCAGTCGTTCCGGCACCGGGGTACACTTCGTACGCCAATACTTTCAATACCGCACCGTCCGAAACCAGCAACCCTACATTGTTTTTCAGTTTTAGAGGACCGCAATTAAACGTTCCGGCAGGAACGACGACGGTTCCTCCACCCGCTTTTGTAGCTTCGTCGATCGCTTTTTGGATGGCAGCTGTATTGTCCGCAGCAGTTGTCGCGGCACCGAAATCCGTAATGAGAAAATTTCCTGCCGGGATTTTGGGAACGGCAACCGTGTCACCCCAATTCGTTTTGTAAGTGGGTTGCGTCGGGACCGTATCTTTTACAGGAGGCTTTATCGGGATAATGGACAGGTCCGTATCTCCCGATGGCGGAAACAAAGAGTTTGTTTTTTCGCAAGCGATGGACGACAACATAACTGCGGCCAATACAGGAATCGTATATTTTTTAAGCTGTATTTTTCTGCTAAGTCCTATAATATTAAAATGCGGTTGTTTCATATTCGTTTAGATATAAAAAATGATGAAATAATAACAAGGAGCACGACTATCATACGCTCCTTGTTATTTTATAAAAATCAATACCAGCGAGGATCTCCGGCAGTTCCTTTACCACCAAAACCAGCATCTGGATTTAACGTAAAGTCCCACTTAGTAGGATCGACAAACAACGCACTTGCGGCACCGTTGAACACTGTAATATTTGTAAAGTCCTGTCCGATAGACATTTCGTTTGTACGATAACTTCCTGCAAAAGAACCGTCGTAGGCTAGACTGAACGATTTCAATGGTACACCTGCGTTCGTTCCCGAGATGATATTGTTAGCACCTTCAAACAGCGTCGGTAAATTGTTTTTATCCAAACGAATCAACTGTGTCAATGCTTTATTTTGATTGTAGATCGTATTGTGGTTGACCCTGATGCCCTGTACCGTAGAACGTACGTCCATCAACTGTGTCGCCATCTCAACCATCGTATTATTGGTAAACTTAATAGAATCAAGCGTGACGGAAGTACCGCCGACATTGACGACACCATAGTCTCCGGTAGTTTGCACAATGCTATTGTCAAAAGTGATTTGCCTGAGCTTGACAACTTTGTTCTGTATACGCACCACACTCCTATAATTGGCAATAGTACAATTGACAAAATTATAGTCTTCCATTTCCACGTTGTCAGTTGCCATATTGATAAGGAAATCGCCCGTACCACCGACCAACGTCACTTTCTCAAAAATCATTTTGCCGAAAATAACATCCGACAAACGGATTTCTTTGACGTTCAAAACCGCTCGTGTCGTATTATTGGCATCCGCACTTTCTCCCGTGAAACTTATATTGGACAGCCCCGCAGGAAGGATCAGTGTTCCAATATCGTAAGTCTGTCCGGCTTTGAATAGCAGTGTTACGTTTGGTTTGCCTTGCGTAACGGCATCCTTAAGCAATGTCACAATATCATCACCTGGATTGACCCGAATAATCATCGCACCTTGCAAGCCCGATGTTTTCAAGATTTTCGTACCTCTGACGACATCGTCGTTGTAGATAGAAATGGAGTAGCTTGTTCCGGCAGAAAGCTTGGTAATATCCACACTTCCAGCTTGTTTGTCCGCATCGGTCAAGGTAATTTTCTGCACTTCTTCATTCGTTGCAGCATTGACAACGGTGATATGCGTTACCCTGTCTGTTGGCTTCCAGCTCATCTTAATATGGTCTGTCGACACATCCCAGCCACTGAACAATTGCTCAGCTGTTGTCACAAAATATATTTGGGAATATTTGGATTCCGTGCCAGTAACCGTATCGACGCTTTTCATACGAACGGAATACCCTGTCTTACCGTCCAGATCTTCGAACATTGTGTGGTAGGCTACTTTGGTAGGCGTTGGCGACGGTGCAAAAGGTGTCAACGTATCTGCCAATACTTCTACTGTTCTAACAATTTCCTTAAACGCCAAACTGTCTTTACTAAACTCGAAAATGTATTTGTTGGCCGATACGGACTGTGTATAGTTCAGTTCCACAAACGTAGATCCCAGCTTTGAGTAGGAAAAAGTCAGGGACTTGAACAAACGGTCATGGGACGGATCAACCTCCCAGTCGTTTACCTTTTTTTGGCAGCTTGTCACCAAAGCGGAAACAAGCACAAGTGCCATTAGTTTTAAAAATATATTTTTCATCTGTTGATTTTTGTTTTTTAATAGGACAAATGCCAATTATTAATAACCGTACGTATTGGTTATCGCACCTTTTGACTCATAAATATCTTGATAATAAACGGCATAGGGATATCTATAGTAAACCGAACCATTTCCCATCGGGTAGTTGGCCAATGCCGCCTGAATCTCGGATCCATACGTCAACGTTCCAATAAAACTTGCATAGTTATAGGATGGATACAGACCCGTTGCCGCCGTCAATACACGTATAGGCCATATCAAATAACTGGACGTGGATGTCGGATTGGTCGTAGGCTTGATTGCCGCTTTAGGAAACCAAGTCGCCGCCAAATAAGGTGCCCCCGGATTGGCGGGAAGGTCGCCATAATAATTAGGAGATGCGGGGTCAATATATTCCCCATCTTCTTTGAATTTATAGTAGACGGTCTGCGGAAAATCAGTAGGCTGGTACATTTTGTCAAAGATGGTCACTGGCTGTTTGTTGTCAAACATTAGGCACAAAGCTTTTTTCATAGCCTCCACTTTGTCGTACAGCAATCCCCATCTTATCAAATCTTGTTTGCGTATAGACTCGCAGCCAAATTCCCAAGCGCGTTCGTTGACGATTGCTTTGAAAAAATCGGTATGGTCGTAATCCGTAACTTTAGCCGAACCTGCACCGAATGCTCTTTCACGTACCGTTTCCAATGCTTGGCGGGCGGTAATTCCAGCAGCTTTGTCGTTGGCGGCATCTGGTCCTTGCAAAGCGTTCATCGCTTCTGCATACATCAGGTAAACGTCCGAATAACGCATCAATATCCAGTTGATACCCGTACCAATCCTGGAGTTGGCCGTTTTGCGCAATGCCAAATAAGCATCGGAAGTCCACTGAATACGCCATTTGGCGAAAGCTACGCTTATAGGATTGGTACCCATTGCCTCTTTGTTGTCGGCCGTATAATTGAACCAAGTCAAAGTTGCATCCCTTCTTGTATCTTCTTTGTCAAAAGAATAAAAATAATATACGGTTGAGGTTACGTAACTACCACCAAAACCCAATGGACCATATTTGGTATTGCCGGCAACAGTATAGCCCATCAATGAGCCAATGTCACCGTTGTTGCCCATACCAAATGCCACTTCAAACAAATTTTCGTGAGTTGGATTGGGAAGCTGTCCGCATACATTTTTCCAAATGTCAATATAGCTTGGATCGAGTTTGTGCGGATTTTCGGCGGAACCGATCATTTCGCCACTAGCATCGGCAGCAATCTGGTAATATTCTTTCCAGTTCGCCGGACGTCCTACGTAAAAACCACCTTGTTCTGGAATATTGGGATTGTGTTCCGCTTTGGAATCCGGAAACATATTGCCGTCGCGCAAAGACCAACCACCTGCAAACAAAGCCACTTTTGCCAACAAGCCCATCGCAAAACCTTTAGTGACACGCTCGGCAGTACCATATTCGGTATTGGAACCCAACCAAGGTAACAACGTGACGGCCTCCTGCAAATCCTGAACGATGTAGTGGTAGATCGTGTCAATATCGGTACGTCCCATATAAACGTTGGACAAATCGGATTTGGATGCTTCGCGCTTGAACGGAACAGCACCCCAATAGCGCACCAGTTCAAAATAGGCCAGGGAACGCATCACCAATGCCTCGCCCAATAAGGGTTTCATCGATGGCGTACTTTCCAATACAGGCGAATTCCGGATACCATCTACGGTAGACGTGGAAATCTCGGCATAGTCATACAGTCCTGACCAGCGCGTCGTAGTATTGTAAATGCTACCATAATAGTTACCCGCACCCGCATCGGAACTCGTGGAATTGTAACCCGTTTCGGTAAAGCTACCATTACACTCAATATCGGAAATACCTTGCCAGTTGACCGAAAGTTTTTGTCCGTAAATATAGGTATCGGTCATTTTGCTGTAAAGCCCTACTACGGCAGCTTTTGCCATGGACGGTGAGGTGAAAACAGTCTCAGGACTGAGTGAGGAGGGCGATGAAGTTTCCAGAAACTTCTTACAGGAAGACAGCCCCAAAAACGACACGGCGGAGAGTATTAAAAATATTTTTTTCATATTGAATAAGTTTTTAGAAAGTAACGTTTAGGCCAAACAATATTTTTCTCGCCTTGGGATAAGCAGAATATCCGACACCTTGTGTCAACGGATTGTTCCTTGTACTTACCTCTGGATCCTGACCAGAATAGTGCGTCCAGACGAACATATTGTAGCCCGCGACATACACACGAAGGCTTTTCATCAAGTACTTCTGCGTCAGTTTGGACGGCAATGTGTAGCCCAGCGTAACGTTGCTCAAGCGCAGGAAAGAACCGTCCTCAATCGCCCAGTCGGAAACAATCGACGAGTTGGTCATCATCGGGCTCCAGATTCTTGCGTCCTTGTTCAACTGCTGAAACAGTTCTGGATTGGCATCCGCACCAAACATGATATTGTTGCCCGTTGCTGGATCAATGGTCGTAAACCTGTTTTTCAAGCCCATCAGCGAGCTGATATTTTGGTATTTTTTAGAAAGCGCATAAGTCGTATTGTCGATCTTGTCGCCGTTGTAGATATTGTTGCCATAAGACCAGTTGAACATCGTCGTCAAGTCAAAACCTTTGTATATCGCGTTGAAAGAGAAACCGCCCGTATGCTTGGGTTGTGCATGACCGATCACTCTTCTATCCTCGTCGGCAGAGATATAATTGTCGTTGGCGTCGGTCTGTGCCAATTTTTTCAGTTTCATGTGACCAGGTCCAAAATAGTTTCCGGATCTGTCCAATACTTTGGATGCGTCGGCAACACCTGGTTTGATAAGCCATTTTTTCTGTTCGGCGGAATAGCTAAAATCGTCGAATGTATAAAAACCATCGCTGACGTAGCCATACATCAAACCAACCGGCTGCCCTACGATGGCGCGGTAATCATCCGAACCAATATTGACACCCCAACCAGAATTGACGATCATTTCGTCCGCACCGTTCAGCGACAAGACTTTGTTTTGGTTGAAAGAGATATTGAAATTGGCAGACAAACTAAAATCGTTGGTTTCGACAAGATTACCGTTGACGGTCAATTCCAAACCTTTGTTTCTGGTACTTCCGATGTTTTGATATTGCGTCGTATAACCCGAGCTAGACGGCATCGCAACGCCGAGAATCAGATTTCTGGTCGTGTTGTTGTACAGATCCATGGAAAATGTAACTCTATTGTTGAACAATCCCATGTCCAAACCTAAGTTGGCGGAACGTGTACTTTCCCAGGTCAAATTTTCATTTTTAAGTGTAGTAGAGGTTCTAAGTCCACTTTGGGGCTTATCATTAAAATAGATAAGTCTGTTTGCCTGACTAATAAAGCTATATTCTTGTCTCCAATAAGAACCGACTCTGGCATTACCAATATCACCGTAGCTCAAGCGCACTTTTGCGTCGGACAACCAAGTGCGCGTACCTTGCATAAAACCCTCGTCCGAAAGTCTCCATGCTCCTGCCACACCAGGAAAGAAACCCCATTGATGTCCCGGCGCAAATACGTTCCTACCATCCGCTCTACCAATAAGTGTCAATATATAGCGGTCATTGAAAGTGTAGTTGATGCGACCAAAGAAAGAAGACAACCTGGACGGTTCGCCTATTGTCGTGTACGTTGGATCAGGAGTACCGTAGTTCCACATCGCCAATACATCATTTGCCGTAAAATCAACAGGGAAAAATTTGGAACTGATTGCAGTTGAATTTTTCTGCGAACTGCTCATTTCCTGTCCCACCAATGCCGCTATTCTATGTTTGCCTTTGTTCAACTTCAAATCATAGTTCAACGTATTGCTGATTTGCCACATGGTACCTTTTTCGTCCGTTCTTTTGCCGACAGGCTGGCCACCGTTAGAACTGGACTCCCCTGTTTTGTTCAAAAAGATGTTATCCGTATAGTTTTTGTTGTAGGCATACGAACCCCTCGTCTGAAAACTCAAACCATTCATAATCTTCCAAGTTATCCCAAGGTTAAAGGTTGTGTTGAACTGGTTTTGTTTTTTGTATTCGTTCACGATATTGTAGATAGGATCGTTCAACGCACTCAAAGCCTCAGCCGAAGTCGCATCTTCGTCGCTACCCAATCCACCTAAACCCAATGCTGTCAAGCTTTTTACCGGCGCATATTTAACAGCGTCCCTCAACTTAGCGCCGTTAGATACGCTAGGTCCTGTAATCGTGGTATTGTACATTCTACTATTGAAATCAATACTGAGGTTTTGGCTAACTTTCTTGTTGATTTTAGCACTGAAATAGTCACGTTGATATTTAGAGTTCAACATCACAAAATCTTCTTGGTCTCTCGTATAACCTAGGTTGTAGGTCAAAGTTTTGTCGCCACCACTCAGCCCGACATTATAGTTATGCTGAATACCCGTATTGCCAAATAGGCTGTCCTGCCAGTTGATTCCGGGTTTGGACTTGTAAATGTCAATATCATCCCAAGTACCGTACGAACTGAAAAAACTTGCATTCGAACTCGGACTTGGATCCAATTCTTTTTGGTAGTAAACAAACTCGTACGGCGACAATACATCGGTCAGTCTATATACATTGCTCAAACCCGTATAAGTGTTAAACGTAATCTCAGACTTTCCCGCTTGCCCCGATTTCGTCGTAATCAATACAACACCGTTCGCACCTTGCGCACCATAAATCGCCGTGGACGCCGCATCTTTCAATACGTCGATACTTTTGATATCCTGCGGCGCAATATTGTTGATATTGGCGACTTGGAAACCATCCACGATATACAAAGGAGAATTGTCCTGAGTGATAGAACCACCACCACGTACACGCACGTTGATCGCCGCGTCAGGCGAACCTTCCGTGATCGTAACATTGACCCCGGCCAAACGTCCCTGAATAGCCTGCAACGGCGAAGTCGCCGGCAAATCTTTCAGTTTATCTTGGTTGATGGAAACAATCGAACCCGTCAAATCCTTGCGTCGCATCGTGCCGTAACCGACAACCACGACTTCGTCCAGACCGTTTTCGTCTTCACGCAACGTAACGTTTACATTGTCAACGTTTTCTTCTAAGGTACGCTGTTCAAAGACATGACCAACCATCGAAAACGAAAGTGTTTGCGGCCTTTTTCCCTTGACATAGTTGATATTATATTGTCCCTGTTCATTGGTAAAAACACCTTTCAGCGTATCGCCTTGGGCGCTTTTAGCCACGACGGAAACGCCTAATAACGGCACTCCCTTGTCACTCGATACTACCCCGGATATCGTCTGCGAAAAAACATTCGCCGACACACAGAGGCAGATTAAAAAGAATAGCACTTTTTTCATACATGCAGATTTAAATTTTAGGTATTTGAAAATGGATAAAATGTTACAATCGTTGATAAAAGAAAAATTCACGCGCAATACATTTCAAGAAATACATGAAAAAACAACAGCCTCATAATAAAAGAAATCGGTTTCATTATAGCAAAAAAGACAACGGAACCACCGCGTTCGGGTAAGCCCCCGATCGTAGGGGCGTATTGCATACGCCCATTTCGAACCCATTATTATATTGGTCGTATGCAAACGCCCCTACAAAACGTTGATTTTTTTCATCACAACGTTACCCGACGTTTTGTTCGTTTCGTCGGGTTGGCTACTGCCGACGGACAACGCAATTTTTCCTTTGAAATTTTCTCTGTTGCCGCCCGCCGTCACGTAAGAAAGATCTTTGGGCGTCAGCGTAAAATGAAGCGTTTGGCTTTCGCCCGGTTGCAGGCTTATCCGTTTAAAACCTTTCATGGCTTTCAGCGGCACTTTTATTTTTTTGTCCAATAGGGAAATATATAGTTGCGAAACCTCGTCGCCCTTTCGTTTTCCTGTATTGGTTACGCGAACGGAAACCTCCACGTTTTTACCGGCAGAAATAGAGGAGGAAACATTTAACCGATCGTACGAAAAATGCGTATAACTCAACCCAAAACCAAAGCCGTACAAAGGTTGTCCCGTGAAATAACGGTAGGTTCTGTTGTTCATACTATAATCCTCAAACGAAGGAAGATCCTTGTCGCTTTTGTAAAATGTCACCGGCAAACGTCCCGATGGATTATAGTCGCCAAACAAAATATCGGCAACGGCAACGCCCGCTTCTTCACCGCCGTACCAAGCATTCAATATCGCCGGAATATTTTCGGATTCCCAAGGCGTCGCAATCGCACTTCCCGTCATCATGACGAACACGACGGTTTTGCCTGTTTGTTGCAACGCTTTCATCCATTCCGTCTGAACAGCAGGCAACGCGATCGACGTTCTGTCCCCGCCCGAAAAACCAGGTGCGTTCACACGCATTTCCTCGCCTTCCAGCTGCGGCGAAATACCACCGACAAATACGAACGCATCTGCATCTTTATATTGGTTGACGATGTTCGAAGATTGGATTTTGGATTCGACGAAGTCAACTCCCGGCACATAGACCACTTCCGTATTGGCGCCCACTTTTTGTTTGATACCGTCCAATACCGTGTATAGTTTGCTCGGCGTACCGTTATAGTTTCCCAATATGGATTTTTGGTTGTCGGCATTCGGACCGAGCACGACGATTTTCTTTAAGTTTTTGCTCAAAGGCAAAGTTGATTTTTCATTTCGCAACAAAACCATCGATTCTCGCGCCATTTTCAATGCGTGGTTTCTATATTGGTGGCAGTCCAAAAGCGAATCAGGAATCTGCGCATATTTGACCATCGACGGCGGATCGAAATTGCCCAATCTAAAACGCGTCAAGAATAGTCTTTTCAACGAAACATCTAATTTTTGTTCTGTAATCAAACCATCGTTTACGGCCTGTACCAATGCTTTATAGGCTTCCTTACCGCAATCCACGTCCGTACCGTGGTACACGGCATTTGCCGCAGCATGTTCCGCGTCGGGATCGGTTTTGTGTTTTTTGTAAAAATCGTCAATCGCGCCGCAGTCGGAAGTCACGTAACCCGCGAAACGCCATTTGTTGCGCAAAATATCCGTCATCAATATATCGTTGCCGCAGCACGGCTGCCCTTTGAATGCATTGTAAGCGCACATCACGCCAGCCACTTTGGAATCTGTCACCAAATGTTCGAACGCAGGCAAATACGTGTCCCACAAATCATACATCGAAACGTCCGCATTGAAAACGTGCCTTTCCGATTCCGGACCGCTATGCACCGCGTAATGTTTGGCACAAGCTGCTGCTTTGAGATATTTGTCGTCGTCGCCCTGCAAACCGCGCACAAACGCGTCGCCCATCGTGGCCGTCAAATAAGGATCTTCGCCGTAGGTTTCCTGTCCCCTGCCCCATCTCGGATCCCGGAAAATATTGATATTGGGCGTCCAATAAGTCAAGCCCAAATATTTTTTGCCTTCGGTTCCTGCGGCGATGGATTTGTTGTACAAAACGCGCCCTTCGGAAGCCGAATAATCGGCCATTGTAAACAAATCGTCCGGACTAAATGTCGCGGCCATTGCAATCGCTTGCGGAAAAACCGTCGTTTTGTACGAGGTGCGCGCCACGCCGTGCAAAACCTCATTCCACCAATCGTGCGCGGGAATACCCAAACGCTCAATAGCGGGCGCGGCATTCAGCATTTGGTTGACTTTTTCTTCCAAAGTGAGTCGACTCACTAAATCCTCGACGCGCTTTTCAAAAGAGAGATTTGTGTTCCGAAAAGGATAATCGTTGTTCTGCGAAAATCCTGCAATCGGTAACAATGCGGCAGTCAAGGCAACTTTAAAGGCGGATAAAAATTTCATATTTCCGGGACAAACAAGTTTCTGGTCAAATATTTTTACGCTTCTTATGGTCTCTTTTCAAATAGCATTTTCCTCCATCATTTTTCACGCAAACAAGGCTATCGAAACGACCACAAACCTAACACACATTAGCATAAAACAGGTTCAATTCTTCGGAAAAATGGTTCATTTTTTCGGACACGAAAAATTTTACTATTGAAATTCAACAACTTATAAAGATTTGAAAATACAGTATGCTTCCGCTGGCGCACGCGTGCCACGCGAACTACACTATTCTGGATTTGCCATCCAGCATCCCTATCGGCAGATTTTCAAGCTGCATAAAATGTGCAAATGGCAATACGCCCCTACGTTTTCCCGACCGCCGATGGCGACATATTAAATTTTTCTTTAAAACAAGTACTGAAATATTTCGGATTGTTGAAACCGACCATGTAGGCGACCTCCGAAACATTGTATTCGCCCGTTTCCAGATATTCTTTGGCACGCTGCAACCGCAGGTCCCGTACAAATTCGACCGGCGTCGAACTCGTCAGGCTTTTGAACTTTTTGTAAAAAGTGTTGTGCGTCATATTGAGCTGCGCGGCGGTCGCCTCAATATTGAAATCAGAATCATCCATATTATCGCTGACGATTTTCACGACTTTCTGCAAAAACGCTTCGTCCTTGGAAGTCATGGCGATCTTTTCGGGTTTCAGCTCCGGCGCTTTTTTGTCGACCATCCGCGCAAACAATCGGGCTCTTTGTTTGACAAGATTGTTGATCGACGCCATCAGAAATTTGTTGTTAAACGGTTTGGTAATGTAATAATCCGCACCGTAACTCAGACCTTCCACCTGACTTTCGACCGAAGATTTTGCGGTCAGCAATATGACCGGAATATGGCTGGTTTCAACGCAGTTTTTTAGCTTGTCCAATAGCTCGATGCCGTTCATTTTGGGCATCATCACATCGCTCACGATAATGTCCGGCTGCAACTGCAGGGCTTTTTGCAAACCTTCCTCTCCGTCAAAGGCTGTTTCCACTCTGTAAAAGGCGCTGAGTTGTTTTTGGATAAAATTGTTCAGATCGGGATTGTCTTCCACCAAAAGTACCAACGGAGCCGTTTCGTTTGTTTTTTCCGGCAACAAAGGCAATTCTGTACTGAGCGGTGTATTGAACGTTTCGGTTAATGTTGCAGGCGCAGCCTCTACACTTTTCTCCAATAGTTTATTTGCCTGACAATCAATGACAAAAGTCACTTCCAAACCGCCGCCTTTGGGGCGATTCTTTGCGGCAATTGTTCCTCTGTGCAGTTCCACCAACTCACGGCACAGCGCCAATCCAATACCCGAACCTTTTACTTTATTATTGGAATCGTTGGTTTCGTTGAAAAGGTCAAAAATCCGCGGCAGTTTTTCGGGACTGACGCCCGGCCCTTCATCCGAAACCCTCACGGAAAACGCACCGCGTTCCGGCAACATTTCGACAACGACTTCGATCGACTTTCCGTTTGGCGTGTATTTGAATGCGTTGCTCAATATATTGTACACCACCATGTCAAGTTTTTCGCCGTCGACGTATGCCAATATATTTTCCGGCGGCGCAACGATATGAAAATCAATCTGTTTGCTCTCTGCCAACGCCGTGAAATGTGCGCAACTTTTTTGGACGATAGAAACAATATCTATATAAGCAATGTGCAGTTTGGTACTTCCGGACTGGATTTTGCGCAGATCCAATAGCTGGTTGACAAAATGCGACATTCTGCCCGCACTTTTTTGGGCGATTTCAATATAACTTTTTCCCTCGTCGGAGAGTTGTTCTTTTTGCGCCAATTGTTCCAACGGCCCCAATATCAGCGTAAGCGGCGTGCGCAGTTCGTGCGACACGTTCGTAAAAAAATGTAGTTTCAAATCCGCCATTTTTTTCTCCAATGCAATATTGTGGCGCAATTTCAGCATCGTCAATATTGTGCGGCTGACGATGACAATGACGACTATTGCAGCAATCAAATATAAAGTGTACGCCCACCAGGTTTTCCACGGCGCGGGCAGAACTACGATCGGTAAGGAACGGTAAACCGTATTGGAATACAGATCGTTACGCAAGGTTTTTACTTCCAATAAATATTCTCCGGCAGGAAGATTGGTGTACGTGATCTGCGTATTTTGCGGCGCATTGGTCCAGGTAGAATCAAAACCTTTGAGCCGATAAGAAATCAATTCTTTCCCGGAAAAACGGTAATCGAGCAAGGCGCAATCCAAACGAATGATGTTTTGGTTATATTTCAAAACCAGTTTGGGGAGAAAATTGATATCTTGGTCAATAGTGTTGCCTTCGATTTCGGGACCTGCATTTTTGTTGTTGATCTGCAAATTGGTAAATGCCAGAGCACCGACAATCCGGTTGTTACTGAGGTTACGCGGATCGAACGTCAAAAAACCTTTGACCATTCCGAAAAAGATATTGCCGTTGACATCCCGTGCACTCGGACCTTCCGAAAAAACCGTCGCCGGCAATCCGTCGTAAGCGTTGTAGTTAATGAACTTTCCGGTGGCATGGTCCAATTTGGACAAACCGTTTTCTGTAGCGATCCAGAGATTTCCGTCCGCGTCCTCGACCATACTTACAACAAAATCGTTGGACAGACCGTCGTCGACTGTGTAATTTCGGAAAGTCAATTTTCGGATATTGTCGCCTTGCGCGAGCGCCAAACCACCGCCGGAAGTGGCGACCCACATTTTTTTTCGGGAATCTTGATAGATATATTGGATATCGTTGTCGCCCAAACTCTGACCGTCGCCCGCGCGCCGTCTGTAAACGGTAAAGTCGGGTAGGTTTATATTGGAATGCCCGTCCATCACGACCAAACCATCCGTCGTGGCTATCCACAAATCACCCAAACCGTCAAAAGTCAAATACCTTATTTTGTCAAAACCGGCTTTAGGATAGTTTTTCAAAAAAGTACGATTTCGGACAAAACGTGTTTCCGCAGCAGTTTCCATTACTTTCATAATGCCGCCGTCGAAAGAGCCCAACCAGATATTGCCGTTTTTATCTTCGGAAATGGAATATATCTGGTCGCTGGTTAGTCCACTTTCGTCTGCCGATTTCCCGTAATGGACAACATTGTATTCCAATACGTTAGGACTTATTGGCGTCGCTTTAAACAAACCATTTGTCTTGGTTCCGATCCATATCTGCGACCGGCTGTCTTCAAAAACGGCATACACACTACCGAAAGCCTGCGACGAGATACCGTGAAAAACCGGACGTTTCGTTTGCTGATTTTCCATGACGTACACGTCGCCGCTTTTGGTTCCGATCCAGATACGGCTGTTGCGCGCGGGCGCAATGGCACGCACATCATTTTCATTGCGCAGATATTCGGGTTGTGCCAATAGCTGCTGCTGAAAACTATTGGGCTGAATCGTGATTTTTATAATCCCGCGCTGATCGGATTTTACCCAAAAAACACCCGATTTGTCGTAATACGCCAAGTCGACAAAATGTGGAAACGGCATGTTTCCGTCGCTATTGGACACGTGGCGAATGATGCCCGACGCTTTGTCGTAGAATCCAAATCCATCGTCTTTCGTATTGACCCAAACGCCGCCGTTGATATCTTCAAATACATTGAAAAAAGGTGAGCTCGAGCCTGAAAGTCTGGATGACTGCTCGGTTCTGACCAGTTGAAACTGATGGCTAAAAGGATCAAATTTTACCACTCCGGATTTTTCGGGTTCGATCCACAACGTACCTGATTTGTCTTCCTTCATCCGCAAAAGCGGACCTAGTCCCGGCGCATATTGAACGACTCTATTGCCCGAAAGCTCCACCGCAAACAGTTCTCCGTTTTGCGACGTGGCGTACAATATATTGCTTGCTTTGCTGCGTACGACGCTATTGAGTTTTGATGGGCTCAGGTCAATACGCGCAAAATTTTGTTTCCCTTTGTCGTATTCCAAAAGAAAACCTTCGACCGTGACAAAATAGATTTGCTTGTCATCTTCCGCAACTTTCACAAAATCGGCGTTGCGTCCCATTTCGGGCATTGTATTGCGATAATTTTTCCCCGCAGTTGGTTTCAGGCAATACAACCCATTCTCCGTACCGAGCCACATATCGCCGTCGCGATCCTCGTGAATAAAATTGACCTTATTGGAAACAATATGGAACGGCGCTTTTTGTTTAGCCGAAAAATGCAGTTTTTTTTGGGAAGACAAAGCGTTAGGATCAATACAAAAAACGCCGTCGTCTTCCGAAAGGATCCAAACCAAACCGTTGCGGCTCATGTAGGATTTAGTAAACCGCACGTGTTGTATGGAAGAATCCCGAAGCAAAATATGCAGCGGCAAAAAGCTGTTCTTTTTTTTATCAAATTGGTAAAAATGCCCATCGTAAGCCTTGAGCCACAAGTTGCCGAATCCGTCGTCCAATATGTGGTCGATGCGGTCGTTTTCCAATTGGTATTTGTCCTTGGGGGAAGATTTGTATGCCACGAATTTTTTGCCGTCAAAACGACTGATACCGTTCCAGGTACCAAACCACATGAAACCTTCCTGGTCCTTGATGATATTGGTCACCATGCTGTGCGAAAGTCCATCCGACGTTCCGTAATATTCCACCCGGGGTTTCACTTGGGCGCAGACGGACAGCCATTGAAGACAAAACACCGCAGTCAGGAAGGCAAAAAATCGTTTCTTAAGCAAGATGATCATTTTTAAAGAGCAGCAAAATAATCATTTTATTTTTCTCTCGATAATGGAGTCGGACTAGAAGCCAAAAAGTCCGCATGAAAGATCTTCATACGGACTTTTTCCTATAAGTTGCGTTCGGTTCTTATTTGTATTCGATCACGAAATCCTCTATTGGATTTCTTACTTTTTTCATATTGACCAACCAGTCTTCTTCCGTATGACGGTAGCCGATTGTCATAACCGTTACACTTTTCAAACCTTTTTCGCCCAATCCCAACAATTCGTCGAGTTGGTCACCGAAAAATCCTTCCATCGGCGTAGAATCCACTTTCAATTCGGCGGCTTGCGCCAACGCCACGCCAAACGCAATATAAGCCTGACGCGCCGTGTGTACGAAATTGTCCTCCGGCGTCTGCTGCTGCAAATACATTCCTTTCAGTAGATCCGTGTACGAACCAAATCTTCCTCTTGGCAATCCTCTTTCGTCGGTCGTGCGGTCGTAGATCGCGTCGATGCGTTCTTCGGTATATTTGTCCCAAGCCGCAAAAACCAATAGGTACGAACAATCCGCCACTATCTGCTGTCCCATCGCGATCGGAACGAGTTTTTCTTTCAGTTCCTGATTGGAAATCAAGATAACTCTAAAAGGTTGCAAACCTGATGAAGTCGGTGCCAAACGCGCTGCTTCGATGATTTTGTCTACATCTTCTCTGGAAACTGTCTTCGTCGCGTCGTATTTCTTCGTTGCGTAACGCCATTGCAAATCGTCTATCAAAGCCATTGTTGTTATTTTTTACATTTAAAATATTCGTCTTAATAAATTTTGTTGCAACAAAAGTATAGGATAAAAAATAAACGAAAGCCATTTTTCTGTAAAAAAACATTTTATTAACCCGTTGTGCATTTGCTGTGCAAAAGCAGTTTTCTTTTAGGAGATTTCTCCCGTTGGTCGAAATGGTGTCGGATTTTCGCCGTTGTTGGTGTTGCGCAGTGCACCAACAAGCACAATCTGCTCATCTGTGGCTAAAAATTTCCCCTAAACCTACACCTCAAAAACGCCCGCACCTTGACGAATGATTTCGTACGGATCTTTGGTACAGTCCACGATCGTGGAAGGAACCATGCCGCCCGGGCCGCCGTTGACGACGATGTCAACGATGTCCTTGAAATTTTCGTAGATGAGTTCGGGATCGGTGTATTCTTCCACCATTTCACCGGGAAGCGAAGCAGACAATATGGGATGCGCCAAATCGCGGACAATCGTCGTAGCGATATTGTTGTCAGGAATACGCAAACCGATCGTGCTTTTTTTGCTTTGCAAAATTTTCGGAACTTCTTTGCTCGCAGGCAATATAAATGTATAAGGTCCCGGCAAATGTTCTTTCAACAGACGAAAAAGTGGCGTGGAAATACTTTTGGTGTATTTGCTCAGATCGCTGAGACTGTCGCACACAAAACTCAGGTTGATTTTGCTGACCTGCTGTTGCTTGATACGCGCGACGCGTTCGATCGCATTTTGCTGAAAAATATCGCATCCAATACCATAAATCGTATCTGTCGGATAGATGATGATACCGCCGTCCAACAGACATTCTACGATCGTCTTGACATTGCGGGAATTGGGATTGTCCGGATGTACGTGCAGAAACATGGGAAAATGATTTGATGATTTGATAATTCGGTGATTTGATAATACGTTTCCGTCATTTCGACAGCAAGGAGAAATCTCCTTGAATTCCAACGCCCATGGCACGAACCACTCAGACGGGAAGTGGTTATTAGTGATAACACCAACAACGGCGGAGACCAATAACGCAATTTACGGAACGCCGCCCTATACAAAAAATAAGGCAGTTAAAAAACCATGAGCCAATAACCTAAACCCACAATTTATAACTGCCTTACCTTTAAAATAGTTGACCTTAATCCAAATTCAGGTCTTTCAATATCGTGTCAATATGTTTTTGCAAATCCACGACTTTGGCATCGAAATCTGCTTTGTTTTCCAATTTAGTATTGACACTGACGTAAAATTTGATTTTAGGTTCGGTGCCGGAAGGGCGTGCCGAAATTTTGGAACCGTCTTCCAATATAAACTGCAATACGTTGCTTTTTGGCAAGTCGATTGGCCAGGTTTTACCTGTTTTCAGGTCTTTGCCTTCACCGGTTTGGTAGTCCAATAGCTGAACGACCGGACTAGCTGCAAGTGTCTGCGGCGGATTGGAACGGAAACCGCTCATCATCTGCGCGATTTCTTCCTGTCCGTGCATGCCTTTTTTGGTTATGGAAACCAGTTTTTCCCAATACAAACCATATTGCGTGTAGAGGTCGATCAGTTTGTCAAACAAAGACTGTCCTTTTTCTTTTTCAAAAGCCGCCATTTCACACAAAATAGCTACAGCCGAAACGGAATCTTTGTCGCGGACCTGGTCGCCGATCATCAAACCAAAACTTTCCTCGCCACCGACGATATAGTTTTCCTTGCCTTCGAGTTCGCGTATTTTTTCGGCGATCCATTTGAATCCCGTCAATACGTTGTAGTTTTTCAGACCGTTGATTTCCGCTACGCGATCGATCATGTCAGACGTTACGATCGTCTTGACGATCATGTCGTTAGACTGGTTGATACCTTTCGCTTTGCGTGCTTCGATCAAATAAGAAAACGCCAATACCGCCGTTTGGTTTCCGTTCATCAACTGCCATTCGCCGTGGTTGTTTTTGATCGCAACGGCCACACGGTCCGCGTCAGGATCGGTACCCAACAAGATGTCCGCATCGATTTCCTTCGCCAGTTTCAAGCCAAGGCTCATCGCTTCAGCTTCTTCCGGATTGGGATAAACGACCGTAGGGAAATTGCCGTCCGGCGTTTCTTGTTCTTTTACAATATGGACATTGTCAAAACCCAATTTTTTCAATAGCTGCGGAACGAGCATGATACCGCTTCCGTGTATCGGTGTATAAACGATTTTGAGGTCGTGCTGACGCTTGATCACATCTGGATAAACGCTCAGGCCAGCTGCCATTTCCAGATATTTTTCGTCCATCGCCGCGCCGATCAATTCGATGTTTTCGTCGTTGCCGGACCATTTTACGTCACTGACTGACTGGATCGCGTCCACTTCCGTGATGACATTTTTGTCGTGTGGTGGTACCAATTGTCCACCGTCATTCCAATATGCTTTGTAGCCATTGTACTCTTTCGGATTGTGCGAAGCCGTACAAACGACGCCCGCTTTACAACCTAAAGTGCGTATTGCAAAAGACAATTCGGGTGTCGGACGCAACGATTCAAACAAGTAAACCTTGATGCCGTTGGCTGCAAACACGTGCGCAGTCGTTTCGGCAAAGAAACGGCTATTGTTGCGGCAGTCGTGCGCAATCGCTACGCTGACGGATTGGTCGCCGTATGTTTTTTTCAGATAGTTGGCAAAACCCTGCGTCGCCATTCCGACGGTATATTTGTTCATACGGTTGGTGCCCACGCCCATGATGCCGCGCAGACCGCCCGTACCAAATTCCAGGTTTCTGTAAAATGCATCCTGCAGTTCGTCAGGATTTTCCTGCTGCATTTTTTGGATGGCGTCTTTCGTAGCTTGGTCGTAGTCTCCTTCTAGCCAAGTGTTTACTTTTGCTTGAATAGCTGTATCCATAGTTGTATTGTTTAAAGTAAAAAGGTAAAAGTAAAAACGGCCTGAAAACAAGATTCGTTTTTTACTTTTTACGCTTGGATTTTTAGTTATTATCTGTTTTCAATGGAAGCGCCGACAACCTTGCCGTCTTCGACTTCCAGACTTACATAATCATATTGTGTAGTGGCGATCGAAAGTCCCACGTAATCGGTATGCACCGGAAAAAGTTTGTGCATACGCTCCACCATTACCAGCGTCTGTATTCTTTTGGGCATGTGTTCCAATAGCGGTTTCAACGCATACAAAAGCGTCATGCCGCTATTGCTCACGTCGTCGATCAATATGACGTGCTTTCCCGAAAAATCATTTTCGCCTGTTATATTGGTCACGCGCAAATCTTCTTTGTCAAAAGTCATTTCGCGGACATCGACCGGTATCGAAATATAGCGCTGCAAAAAAACGCGGATGGACTGCGCGATCGCCATTCCGTTTTTCTTGATTCCGATCAGCGTCACCGCATCAGCGTCCTCTTCCAGATTTTCGGCAATCTCCAGCGCTAGACGATGCAGTTTCTCCTTCGCGATTTCCCTTGTGAGAAGTTTATATTTTTCGGGCATTTATAATTTCGTTATTAGTGACCAAACCTAAGCAAAATTGTCTTTTCGGGCAAAAAAAGTGTATTAATTTGAAAAATAGAGGACAAAGCCGGAGAATGGAAATACAACAACGGTCGTTGAGCCTGCCGAAACGATCACCAACGTCGTTTCGACAAGCTCAACGACCGCGTAGCTGTGCGGAATGGTAGCGGAGCACATTGAAGAGGACTCTGCGGACACAGAGGCATTCACTTTTACCAATATAAAAACACTTTCCCATGGAACCGCTCTTTTCATTTTTTACTTTTTACTTTTTACTTTCCCAATTCCTAATCCAAAAACCACAATTCATATTACATTTGCCGCATGTCAGATGCAAAGGAAAAATACGAAGTGGTAATCGGGCTGGAAGTCCACGCCCAATTGTCGACCGAAAGCAAACTGTTTTGTGGCGATAGCGCGGCTTTTGGAGCAGAACCCAATACGCACGTCAGCCCCATCACGTTGGCACATCCTGGCGCATTGCCCAAAACCAACAAAAAAGCGGTGGAATACGCGGTAAGGATGGGTATTGCATGCCATTGCGAAATCGCGCCGTTCACGTATTTTTCCCGCAAAAACTATTTCTATCCCGACCTCCCGAAAGGTTATCAAGTCAGCCAAAACGTCCATCCAATATGCGACAAAGGTCACATCACGATCCATGCCAACGGAACGAAACGTGACGTGCAGCTCGACCATATCCATCTGGAAGACGACGCAGGAAAAAGCATCCACGACATTTATCCCGACAATACCTGCATCGACTTTAACCGCGCGGGAACGCCGTTGATCGAGATCGTTTCGATGCCCGATATGCACAGCGCGGAAGAGGCGTTCCAATACGTGACCGAAATCCGTCGCCTTGTCCGCTGGATCGGCATTTGCGACGGCAATATGGAAGAAGGAAGCCTGCGTTGCGACGCCAATGTTTCCATTCGTCTGAAAGGCGAAACCAAACTCGGAACGAAAGTCGAAGTAAAAAACCTCAACTCCATCCGAAACGTCAAACGCGCCATCGAATTTGAAGTGAACCGCATGGTCAATATGGTGGAAAACGGCGAAAAAATCATCCAGCAGACGCGTAGCTACGATGCACATCGCGACATCACTTTTGCGCTGCGCGACAAGGAAGAAGCCAACGATTACCGTTATTTTCCCGAACCGGACCTCGCGCCTATTGAATTGACGGATGGTTATGTCCAAAAAATAAAGGCGCAACTTCCGGCGCTTCCGCACGACCTGCAAAATGATTTTGTAGAAAAATACGGTTTGAGTACTTACGATGCAGAGCAGTTGACGTTGGACAAAGACACGGCGGACTTCTTTTTGAAAACCATCCAAATCTCACAACACTACAAAGCCGTCGCAAACTGGATCAACGGTCCGTTGCGTCAATTGGCAAATGAGCAGCATATTGATTTTGCGCATCTGCAGATCACGAGCGAACAAATCGCGGGCATAATCCAGATTATCGACGAGGGGAAAATCAATTTTTCCGTGGCTTCCGCGAAGATTTTGCCTGCTCTTTTAAACAATCCGACGGCGACGGCTTTGGATATTGCGACACAACAAAATCTTTTGCAGACACACGACGCGCACGCGCTCGAAGCATGGATCGACGAGGCGTTGGCTTCCATGCCCGACAAGGTAAAAGAATACCAAAAAGGCAAAAAAGGCTTGATCGGACTTTTCGTCGGACAAGTGAAAAAAATCAGCAAAGGCAAGGCCGACCCGAAACGCACGACGGAGCTTTTGCAGCAGAAATTGGGATAGATGGACGATTCATATTGGACGATATACACCGCGGAACCTTATACGTTTCGCGGTTTTTGCTTTACCTAGTTCCTTATTGACATCATTCAAACACGGCGACGACGTTAACACCCGATCCTAATTGGGGAAAAATCGGTAATCTAGCAAAAAAGTAGTTTTTCTATTTTAGCTCAAAATCTATTATTCTCCGCCTCATTTTCAAAACTTCCAATCTGCCCATTTTCAAAATACCTACCCATCTCTTGGAAATTCAAAAATGACAGTAGCGTGACATTCAACGTCCGCTTAACCCAATACGATAAGTACCTTTGCAACCCGGTCTGATACAAGTGAATCACGCTTGGTTTTTGCCCCGATCCCTTTTACCAGCCGCAATAACGGAATAGATGAATGTAAGTATGGATTATCAAAAATTTTGCGTCGCAGGAATCAACTATAAAAAGACAGATGTCGCCGTTCGTAGCCAATTTGCGATTTCCGAAGACCAGTACGGTCGCATATTGGAAAACGCAGCCGCAACAGGAATCAAAGACATTTTCGTCATCGCAACTTGCAACCGTACCGAAGTTTACGGCGTTGCGAACAGCCCGCAAGAACTGATAGAACTCATCTGTAAAGAAACCGCCGGCGCCGCCGAACTATTCCAACAAATGGCGTATATCCATACCGCCGAGCAAGCAATGGAACATCTTTTTGACGTATCTGCCGGACTCGATTCTCAGATATTGGGCGACTACGAAATCGTCGGACAGATAAAACACGCCGTCCAGTTTGCACACAGTTACGGAACGATTGGCGCGTTTTTGGACCGCCTCATCAATTTTGCCGTAAAATCTTCCAAAGACATCAAAAACAAAACGCAGCTCAGCGGCGGCACGACATCCGTATCCTTTGCCGCAATACAATTTTTGAAATGGCACTGCAAAGATTTTTCCAATAAAAAAGTATTGCTGATCGGCGCCGGAAAAATCGCCATCAGCACCGCGCGCAATCTCAAAGATTATCTGCAGGTGCCCAATATGACTATCGTCAACCGCACTTTTGAAAAGGCGGAAACGCTCGCTAAAGAATTGGGTTACAACGCGTCGCCCATATCCGAACTCGAACAATGCATCCGCGATGCGGACATCATATTGACGGCAACCAATACCGTCAAACCCATCATCGACAAACAAACATTGGCAGGACAGCCAACCAAAATACTGATCGACCTTTCCATTCCGTACAATATCGACAGCAACGTAAAAACGATTTCTGGAATGATATTGGTCAACGTGGACGAACTTTCCAAAATCGGGGAAATGACTTTTTCCAATAGAAAAAACGAAATCCCGGCCGCGAAAGCCATCATCCGCGAATATCTCGACGAGTTTGCAGACTGGTACCGCATGCGCAAAAACGTGCCGGTACTGAAAGTAGCCAAACAAGTCATGCTCGACATCCGCAAAAAAGAAATGTGCGCTTGTCCGTATGCCGTAGACGCGCTGGACGAAGCCATGCCCGTCGATCTTGCCCTCAAAAAAGCCATCAACAACATGGCGGTCAAGCTCCGCGACAATTTTCAGGAAAAAGGTTGTAACTGCATCCAGGCCATCAACGAATTTATCGCCGCAAAGGCAGAATCATAATGGAAAAAAGAACTATCAGAATAGGAACGCGTGACAGCCGGCTCGCACTTTGGCAAGCCCAAAAAGTGCAGCAACTATTGGAATCCGCAGGACACGCGACCGCGCTTGTTCCCGTAAAAAGCGACGGCGACCTCGATCTCGTCACGCCACTTTACGCGATGGGCGTCCAGGGCGTTTTTACCAAAACATTGGACGCTTATCTATTGAGCGACAAGATCGATATCGCGGTACATTCGATGAAAGACGTTCCCACGCAACTCGCACAGGGAATTGAGCAAGCCGCCATTTTGCCCAGAGCCGACGTACACGATATTTTGGTATTGAAAGCAGAAAAATGGCAACGCGACGAAAACGGAGATTGGCAAAGAAATACGGAAGAAAATAATTTTCATATTGGAACAGGTTCCGTACGTCGCAAAGCGCAGTGGCTCAACCGTTATCCCAATAGTGCCATCGACAACCTGCGCGGCAACGTTCAGACACGGTTGTGCAAACTAGCAGAAAGCGACTGGGACGGCGCGGTTTTCGCAATGGCGGGTTTGAACAGGGTGGAATCGCTTCCCGAAAACCATATTGAACTCGACTGGATGCTTCCCGCTCCGGCACAAGGTGCAATCATGATCGTTTGCAGAACGGGGGATTTTTTTACCAAAAATGCCTGCGCGCCCATGAACGACAAAGCTACCGACGTATGTACCAAAATCGAACGTGACTTTCTCAAAACCTTGATGGGCGGCTGTTCTACGCCAATCGGCGCTTATGCGCATATTGACAACGGACAGATTCTTTTTAAAGGAAATATCCTTTCGCCCGACGGCAAGCACAAACTGGAAATTTCCGAAACGGAAAGTTTTCAGTCCAATAGCGAACTCGGCATCCGCACGGCAAAACAATTATTGGCGCAAGGTGCCACCACCATAATCGACGAGATCAGACAATTTGAAAAAGGCAATTAACATACTCTGTACCCGCAAACTCGATGCGGACATCCTGAAAAAAGCGGAACTCAACAATATCCATATTGACTGTTTTCCTTTTATCGAAACGATGTTCACCCAAAGTTTTGAGGTGGAAGAAAAAATGAAGCAACTGGAAACGCAGGAAATCAACGCGGTTTTTACCAGCAAAAAAGCGGTCGAAGGCGTGACGGGACTATTGAAAACCGTTCCGAAATGGAACGTTTTCTGTACGGGCGGCGTAACCAAAAAATCCATCATCAAGTTTTTTGGAGAAAATGCCATCCAAGGCAGCGGCAAACACGCTTCGGACGTCAAGGAAAAGTTGTGCAAACAAAAATCCAATATCGCAAAAGTCTATTTTTTCTGCGGTGACCAACGTATGAACGACCTGCCGCAATCGCTGCCGCAGCAAGGGATCGAAGTGGAGGAAATGATCATGTACAAAACGATCTTGATACCGCAATACATCGACAAAGACTACGACGGCGTACTGTTTTTCAGTCCAAGCGCGGCGCACAGTTATTTTTCCGAAAATACATTGCCGACCGACATTCCGCTGTTTTCCATCGGCAATACGACGACGGCGACGATCAAGACCTACAACGCTAATCCAATATTGACCAGCGAATGGCCGGGGCAAGAATCGCTCATCAACGTCGTCATCGACTATTTTGCAAAACAATAAACGGAGAAAACCACAACGGAACGACGACGGAACGATGCACAACGTATTGGATTCGCTAATAAAAGAGAAGATTTCTCCCAGAATACCAAGAACCATCATCAATAAAACCTCATTCAAACAAGCAGAAACCACGCACACAGCCACCGTTTTTGTTTTTACTTTTAACTTTTACTTCAATTATGACTCCACTCAAAAACGACCTGATTTTAAGAACGCTCCGCGGTGAAACGACTGAAAGAACGCCCGTCTGGATGATGCGCCAAGCAGGTCGATACCTTCCCGAATATATTGCGCTGCGCAACAAATATTCCTTTTTTGAACGTTGCAAAACGCCCGAACTGGCTTGCGAAATCACGTTGCAACCGGTTGACATTGTCGGCGTAGACGCGGCGATTTTGTTTTCGGATATATTGGTCGTGCCGCAAGCGATGGGACAGGAAGTGCAGCTGATCGAAAAAGTCGGTCCGCTCCTGCCGCATCCGATCCAAACCGAGACCGACCTAAAAACGGTGAAAGTTCCGGACGTAAAAGATACGTTGTCCTACGTGTTTGAAGCGATCAAACTGATCAAACAAGAACTCAACGGACGCGTGCCGTTGATTGGTTTTGCGGGTGCACCGTGGACCGTTTTCTGCTATATGGTGCAGGGAAAAGGCTCGAAAACCTTCGATGAGGCAAAAACTTTCTACTATAAAAATCCGGTATTGGCGCAACAGCTTTTGCAGATGATTACCGACACGACGATTGCGTACCTCAAAGAGCAAGTCAATAGCGGCGCGGATTTGGTGCAGGTATTTGATAGCTGGGGGGGATTATTGGCACCGGACGATTTTCTGGAAATCTCGTTCAAATATATCCAGCAGATCGTCGACGCGGTGCAGCCACTAGCGCCCGTGATTGTTTTTGCAAAAGGCGCATGGTTTGCACTTCCGGAAATGGCAGCGTCCGGAGCGAGCGGTTTGGGAATTGACTGGACGATACGTCCGCATATTGCGCGTCAATATGCAGGCGACAATATTACGCTACAAGGCAATTTCGATCCAGCCAAGCTATTGGCACCGATTCCGGAAATACAGAAATCCGTCAAAAAAATGTTGGCCGACTTTGGCCCAAATCGCCATATTGCCAACCTGGGACACGGCATTTTGCCCAATGTTCCGGTTGACCACGCAAGAGCATTCGTAGACGCGGTGAAGGAATATCAACATTAGACAACCATTTTTTTATATAGGAAAAGCCTGTAGGGAATAGATTTTCTATTAACTATGGGCTTTTTTATTTTACACATTACCAAAAAAACCATTCAACATCCGTTGAAAATCAAACAAAAACGGCTTTTTATTGAATATTTCATAAAAAAAACAACCATATGAATTCTTCTTAAAAGAAATACTACATTTGAGTTAACAAAATGCAAGTTTTGTAGCTTTATTATCTATTGCATACTTCTAAATCTACGAGCCATGAAACAACTTCTAGTTAACAAAAGCGAGTTTTGTACCTTACTATCTATTACTTACTTCTAAATCTACTAAACATGAAACAACTTCACACAACAAACTCTTGCGCGCCTTAATCAGCTTTACATTTTTATCGTTTTTTGTACGTGTTTGACAAATAGAACTATTGATTAGACTGGATTTGCCCATATTGAACGACTATAATAAATAGCGAACCCAAATCTATTTGCCCCGAACAACAAAACGATATTGTAGCCCCAAAAGATTGCTTCACACGCTATAATTATTCCATTTAGTATCTAAATCTTAATTAAGACAATCCAACTTTATTGGTTGGCTGATGTATTGTGCATCCTACTTTTCATCAAATGAAAAACGCACAAATCAGCCGACATGGAGAAGCTATCTATTACATACTTCTAAATCTACAAACCATGAAACAACTTCGAGTTAACAAAATGCGAGTTTTGTATTTTACTATCTATTACTTACTTCTAAATCTACAAGCCATGAAACAACTTCACACAACAAACCCTTGCGCGCCTTAATTGGCTTTACATTTTTATCGTTTTTTGTACGTGTTTGGCAAATAGAACTATTGATTAGACTGGATTTGCCTATATTGAACGACTATAATAAATAGCGAACCCAAATCTATTTGCCCCGAACAACAAAACGATATTGTAGCCCAAAAAGATTGCTTCACACGCTATAATTATTCCATTTAGTATCTAAATCTTAATCAAGACAATCCTACTTTATTGGTTGGCTGATGTATTGTGCATCCTACTTTTCATCAAATGAAAAACGCACAAACCAGCCGACATGGAGAAGGTTTGCCCTCACCTTTCAAACGAAAAATCATGCAACACATCTATGCTATCCGCAACGCTGCATCCTCAAACGTAAAATCAGTATGCAGCAAAAAATTCTATCTTGTTTTCCTTTTTTGCCTATTGGGTTTAGTGAAATCCTGGGGGCAGACGTATGCGACAAGCCAAACTAATGATTCATGGAAAGTCCTTACTTTATTAGGCGGGAACGACGCGGGCAGCGCGTACCATGCAGCAGGAAACTTTTTGGATCCGACCTATTCTTCTGTCACTAACGAAGATAGAACAACTGACGGCGATTACACCAATTACGCAACAATGACCGCGACAGCATCAAGTGTTCTTGTTGCTGGGGCTCGTGGTTATTCAGTGATTAAGTTTAATTTTGGTAGTAATATTTCCGGAAACACAGCCTACATCCGAATAGACCAGCCTACGGCAAGCGGCGGAAGCCTAAGTTTATTAGGTATAGTTGGAGACCTAACTAATTTAATAAGTAAAAATGTTATTTACGGGAAAGCATATTCCAATACTACCCCCAACACTGCAAATGCAACTACGGTTTCCACACTTGTAAAAGATGTCAATGGCAATTTATACTTAGCAGTAACGTCTGCACAAGCGTTCCAATATGTAGAAATTTATTTGAACAATTCATCGCTATTGCTAGACCTCCAAGCTAACTATACATTTTCCATGAACGTCTACTACGCTGCAACCAACTACCCTAACGATAATTGCAGCGGAGCGAAATTCTCTGACGTTGGTGCTGTCACAGGTATAAGTGTAGGTCTTACTGATGCCGTTACCAATCCTGAAAATGCATTGAAAAACGACGGAACGGCCCATTCCACACTCGGAGCCGCCTTGGGATCAATCGCAGGCGTCGGAAGCAGCATTTCCCAAAGTTTTTATTTCCCTCAGAAAGTAACTAGTGGCCGTCAAGTAAAATTAGACATTCAGCTTCCTGCCAATCTACTCGACCTTAACTTACTAAACAATATAACGATCCAAGCGTACAATGGCACAACAACAGTGGGCTCTGCAATACCGTTATCGTCGGTTATCCGTTTAGACCTGTTAGGACTCTTCAGCGACCCAGGTGTACATGCAGTGCACCTAACCCCGGCTGGTGATTTCGACAAGATCCAACTTTCTCTGAACGCTGGTATTAACGTCGGTTTAGGAAACGGCCTGTATATCTTTGGCATTCATTCCGTGCCACCTAAACCAACGCTTTCATTGACGAGAATCGATGTTTATTCAGGCGTTCCCATGAGCCCATTATCGGTCACCAATGCAGGCTCTTCCACAATCAACTGGTATGATCACAGCCAATCTCTAATAGGAGCAGGCGCTAGCTTTACACCCGCTCCATTTACACATTCGGATACAATCTATGCCGTTGCTACCGATGCAGGCTGTAGCATACCGTCAGACAGTGCCAAGTTTGCAATCAATGTATTGAGTACCGCACCGACAAAAACACAGTACACTGTTACGCCTTACAAATCAGACACACTATCTCTTACTACTACCGGAAATGTAACCAGCCTACAGACACCAGGCTTCAAATTTCTCAATGCCCAAATAACGCCAGCAGGATCAGGATTGACTGTTGAGTCTAACGGCATTATAACAGGAACGCCGCAGGTCATAGGCACTTATAGCATTATATCCGACGTAGAAGACTCGATCAACCATTTACAAGTCGGTCAAAAAGCATTTTCCCTCAGCATCCCGACCATCACCCCCATCACCTACGCCAAAGAACTTACCGCGCAGGCTCAAAACGCATCCGTCGTATTGAACTGGGAAACGGCAACCGAAATCAACAACGACCATTTCGATGTACAAAGAAGTGCGGACGGCAAAACATGGAGTTCTGTTGGCACGATGAAAAGTGCTTTTGCAACAGGCAACGGCAACGGTCATACTTACAGCTACACAGACCGACCAGCATCGAACGGAACGTACTACTACAAACTGACACAGTACGACAAAGACGGCAAAAACGAAACGGGCAGAACGGTTTCCGTAACCTTCAACGGCACAGGAGCCAACGCAATGGCCGTTTATCCTAATCCGGTACAGTCTTCGTTCAGAATCAGAAACGCCGTCGCAGGTTCCAACTACAGAATCGTCAACATTGCGGGTCAAAATATCAAAGCGGGCATCCTCAACAATCCACAGCAGGATATCAATGTTTCCGAACTGGCGGCAGGCATCTACTTTGTCGAGCTGACCAGCAACGGACAAACTTTGTCCAAATTGAAGTTTGTTAAGCAATAATCGTCATTCAATACAATCTCAACGCAACGGTTTTGGAAAGTTTCCAAAACCGTTGTTGTTTTTAAGGAAACCATCCTTCCAAACAAAAAAAGGTTCGCACACTTGCAAACCTTTTCCAATATCACTCCAATACTACATACAAACACCGACGACCGCCCCCTAAAAACACTCGTCACTCACAACTTCCTTCTCATCACATAAATAACCGAACTGTATTTTTTCGCGTTGCGCGCCGCGCGCTGGTTCGATTCCAGCCCCGTCGTAAAAGCAATCAGGTTACGGCTTTTGCCCTTTTTGTATTGTTCGCTCAGCATACTTACGTAGTAGCTGTCAAAAATCATCGGAATATGCTGCTGCACTTCAAAACCATATTGACGCGCCAATACGTCCATGCTTTTCGGCGAAAAATGGTACAAATGGCGCGGTACGTCCCAAGCCGCCCAATATTCGCCATAGTATTGCGCATCGTAACTCGTATAATTCGGAACAGCAACAATGAAAACGCCGTCGTTTTTCAATACACGCGAAATGCGTTTCCAATAGCCGTGCAGATCGTGTACGTGTTCCAATACGTGCCACATCGTTACCGCGTCAAAATGGTTTTCGTCCAGATTAAATAGTTCCGATGACGGTCGCAGTTGCAGTCCGTGCAAACGTTCCGCGTTGGCGCGCGCCACGTCGTCCGGTTCCAAACCCGTAACGTCCCAATTTGATTTCTGCATAAAGCCGGCAAACGCGCCCGTTCCCGCGCCAATGTCCAAAAGCGTCCCCGTTTTGCGTCCCGTTGCCTTTTCCACAAAAGTTTTCTTTTGTTTCATCGTGATCGAGCGCACATAATGGTACAGCTTGTTGACCAGCCCCTTATTGGTATCCGTATGCGAAATGTACGCTTCCGCCTTGTAATATTGACCAATATCATCCATACCCGGAACGTCCTGCGTAAAGCGAACAGAGCAGTCCGCGCACTGCCATATTTCAAAACGTTCGTGGCTGACGGTAAAGTCCTCCGCGGTCAATGATTGCTGGATATTGCGGCTGCTACAGACGGGACATTGCTGATAATGGATTTTTGCGCTCATACGAAAGCAAAGAAACAAGCATGTAGGGAATTTTTCAAAATTTTGTGGTTAGTTAACAAATTATATTGCAGAAAAATCCCGCTTTCCCCTATCTTGTAACACGTACCTTAATTTTTTATGCGGAAATACCTAGCGGAAATATCAAATCAGTCATCTTCTTCTTTCTGGAAAAAAATTCCATTTAGCTGGTATTTGTTGCTGTTTCTGGTCGGAGTGGGCATTATCTGTTGGAAACTGTCACCGAAAACCAGCGCGGAAATCAGCAGCGGTACGGCTTACCTCTATCATTTTGTCCAAAAATTTATCTGGGTAACGGCGGCGCTCGTATTGGCGTATTCTTTTTTAAGTGCGTGGATTCCGTGGTTTTTGTGGAAAAAACGGAAAACTGTCGGCGATTTTCAGGTGCAGTTGGATCGGCGCGACGACAACCACCTCAAAATCCACCTGCAATCGCCGATGCGACCTTTGGGCGGATCTTTGAAACTGCGCTTATTGTTTGGCGACAAATATGCGTCGTCATTGCTGCTATTGGAACCAATCGTCGATCCTAAAAACGAAAAAGGTTTTACGACTTATTTAATCAAAAACGACCTACCCAATATAGCGGAATACAATTTGGAAAAATTGGTGTTTTACTTTGCCGATTTTTTGCAGTTTTTTCGGTTTCCGTTGAGTTTGGACAAAAAATTTATCATCGTCCAGACGCCCGAAAAAAAGGACAGGGAAAATCCACAGATACGTCCGCTCAAAACGCAGACCGAAACCGAGAAAGTCTATTCCAATAGGAAAACGCAGGGCGATTTGCTGCATTTCAAACAATATGAAAGCAACGACGACATTCGCCGCATCGTGTGGCAACTGTATGCAAAAACGGGCGAACTCGTCGTCCGACAACCCGAAATCCATAGCCAATACGCTTCCGATGCGTTGATCTACGCTTCTTTTTTCAGCAAAACAATATTACCCGAAGACAAACACTTAACGTTGAAAATGTTAGATTTTTACAAAAACATCGTCTATACTTCCTATAAAAAACTGGTGGACAAGGGCGAATTTTCTGTGTACTTGACAACAGACCAAAATTCCAAAGCACCACTTTCGACCGAAAAAGAAGTGAAAGACCATATTGCGAATTGCGCATGGCAGCATACGCAATCGTTGAACAATATCAACAAAAAAGATACTATTTCGCTATTGGTCGTTTCGTCTTTGGACGACGCGGACGAAGTGGCGGAACTGGCACAGAACGAATCTTCCGGCATGGAAATCTTGTTCGTTCCACTTTCCGAAGCGTTTTCCAAACCGTCCAAAAACGCTTGGATTCGCTGGGTTTTCACGCACCGCAAAAGCAACCAATACGTTTGGGATGCACTGCGCTGGCAATTCCATCCTATGCGCCGACAACTATTGGACAATGAGCAGCGGCTGCAACATATTTTATCACTCCGAAAAACTTCCTTACTCGCGAGTTAGACGCGACGCCAGAAAGCATGGGCAACAATACTACGACACGATTTAAACAAACCGTCATGCCTTGGCTATTGGTCGGACTACCGACGATAGCTTTGGGATTTATATTGCTGTTGCAGGCCAATAAATTATTGACCGTTTTCCAAAACGATTGGCTGCAGCAAGGCATCGCTTTTGGACTAGGCATTTCGGCGGCTATATTTTTTTTCGGAAACAGTTTTCGCTTTTTCCTGACCACATTTATCGTCTATATTATAGGAGGATTTTTGTTTCGTATAGTGCGCCAAATGCCGATGGGCGAAGCGTTTGCGTTTGATTTGAGTCTTGGTTTTTATATTTATGGCGCGCTGTTTTTTAGTGGTTTTATATTGGTGTTTTCGATATTGCGTTGGCGTATTGCGGCGGTGTTTTGGGGATTATTACTATTGCTTTTACTTGTTGTGCAGATTACGCGCACGCAGGCAAACTATACAGGACTAGAACTCGCGATTATTTTTCTGGCGATCTTTTTTTATAGTTTTTATATTTTATTGACAACCGAACTTTTCCGCAATATTGGTTCGGAAGAAAATAAACGCTACACTATATTATTACGCAAAACCGCCGTCGGAAGCTCGATTTTATTACTGTTGACGTTGATATCAGGCGTTATTTTCTGGCAACAATTCAACCAGCTTTCGGACAAATTAGCGGAAGGGCATTTTGACAATAAAGACAATTCGACGTCTTTAACCAAAAGAAACAAAGACGGTTCGCTGTCCAATAACGATCGACTCAATCTTACAGGCGGACTCAACAAAGGAAAAACATTAGTATTTGTCGCGCATCTCAATAGTTTCATGGAAGACGGCAGAACGCCGAATCCATTGTATTTCACGGCATTTTACTATAATAAATTTGACAAGGAAACGCAAAGTTTTTTGGCAGACGATTCCATGCCGTACAACGATTTATTCAAACCAAATCCTGCAACGATTCCTTTGTATTTCAATAAAATGGATACAACCGTTATTCAAAATACAAAGGCAACAATCAAAAGAAAAATCGCCAGCGCGGAAGTTTACAAAGTCGCTATGTCCGCCGAGGATTTCGTAGCGCCGTCGACGTCGTTTTTGTGCCAACCGATTTCTGTTCCGAAAGACTATCAAAACCAATTCAAAACAGCGTACCGCGCGCAGATGTGGGTGAGCGAACTGAACAGCGCGTATTTCGTTTATAATCCCGGCAAAGGAACGGAGCTGGAAACCTTTCAGGAACAGCGTTACGAACAATTACGCCAGGCGGAAAACTATAGTAAGGAAGAGCCGCGTTTCATGCAATACTATACGCAATATCCGCAAGGAGAAGCGTACCAAAAAATCGCGCATTTGGCACACGAAATCTGCGATGCACAACCAACAGTCATGGACAAAATGTTGGCAATCCGTGACTATTTCCTACAAAAAGACGCGAGCGGAAAAGCAATGTTCCAATATTCGGACAATCCAGGTTTGCCGGGCATTCCGTCCGCCAACAAACTAGACTATTTCCTTTTTCAAAACCGAAAAGGCTATTGCGCTTATTATGCAGGCGCGACCTTGATGATGTTGCGCGCGATGGGCATTCCGAGTCGTATTGCGGCGGGCTATATGGCAGTCGACCGCAGCAACAAAAACCCCGGCTGGTATTGGTTTTACGCCGATCAGGCGCACGCTTGGGTGCAGGTTTATTTTCCGGGATATGGCTGGATGGATTTTGACACGACGGTTCCCGACGAAAATACGCAACAGGCACCGCAGCCCGACGGCACGCCGCCTTTGGGTAATCTGCAAACCTATTTTGTGGCGGACGGAACGATTTCGGGCTTGAACAAACAAACGAAAGAAGTCGACATCAAACTAGAGCATTTTATCATTCAGGAAAAAACATTTGATGCGAATCCGAAAGTCGTTATCAAAACAGATGCTTCGCAGGCAAAAATCACGATCGACACGGGAACCGTTGATTTTGCTAAGTTGCAAACGGGAATGCACGTCACGGCTGCGGCTTCCGCCGAATCGTTGAAAGAACTAAAAGCTACCGAAAATGTACAGCCAAACGATCTATTGCAACAATTGTCTAGTCCGGTTCCTGTTGACGAAATCAAAATCGTAACACCCGAATCAGAAAAGAAAAAAGCGCAGCTCACGGACGAAACCGCCGCGAAAAGTTCGACTTGGGCTACAGCCGTGACGATCGTCGCCGGCATATTGATACTATTGGTTTTACTGTTTTACGCGATGCCTTTTATAGTGTTCCAATACTTAAAAACCAAGGCGAAAAAATCGATTTATTATAGTCATTTTGCAAGCCATTTTTACCTGCACCAAATGGGTTATAGTCAGCAAAAAGATAGTCCGGAATCGTTCGCACAAAAGATGGATAAACTATTTGGAACGCACTATAATCGTTTTGAAAATATTTACCAGAAATATAAATACAGCAAGCAAACATTGACCGCAGACGAGCAAAGTTTTGCGTTGCAGTTCTTGCCTGACTTTATCAATCATATCCAACAAAAAATTCCGTTCAAGAAACGCTTAGTCCATTTCTTGAACCCTTTTTACACCTTGAATTTTTTCTCTAAAAAAGCATCACTATAACAATTTATCCAATATGATCAACAGTGAATATGCATCCGAAAACCAAAACGCATCCAATAGTTCGTTTGAACATGCCGTCGCGCTTTTGGATCGACTAAAACAAAATATTGCGACCGTCATCAGAGGAAAAGACGCGCAGATCAAATATATATTGACCACTTTGCTGGCGGGCGGGCATATCCTTTTGGAAGACAATCCCGGAACCGGAAAAACCGTGATGGCAAAGACTTTGGCGCAAAGTATTGCGGGTCAAGCACATGAACATTCCGTATTTAAACGCGTACAGTTTACGCCGGATTTGTTGCCGATGGATCTGCTCGGCTCCAATATATACGACGACGACAAAAAGGATTTTATTTTCAAAAAAGGCCCATTGTTCAGCAATGTTTTGTTAGCGGACGAAATCAACCGCGCTTCACCAAAAGTCCAGTCCGCACTATTGGAATGTATGGCGGAAAACCAGATCACTATTGGCGAACATACGTATCCACTAGAAAAAATGTTTTTTACGATTGCCACGCAAAACCCAATCGAAATGGAAGGCACGTATCCATTGCCTTCCGCGCAGTTGGACCGTTTTGCGATGAAGATTCATTTCGGATACGTAGAGCCTGAAACAGAACTAGAAATCCTGAAAAACTATGCAGGCATTGCGTCCAACCTGCAATCGATACAGCGCGTATTGACGATCGACGATATTTTGCATTTGCAAAAAGAAGCGGAATCGAGTTATATACATCCTGCGATTGTGGAAGCCGTTCGTAATATATTGGAACATTCGCGCAATCATCCGATGATCGCACTAGGTGCATCGACACGCGCGGGCATTATATTTATCAAGTGTTTGAAAGCCTATGCATTGATCAACGGCCGAGCATTTGTAACGGAAAATGATCTTTCCGATTTGACGCATCCCGTACTGCAGCACCGTTTGCTGTTCAAAAGCCGCGATGGACTAGAAAATGGTTTGCAGGAAATTCTTTCCAACGAATTGAAAAACCTAGCAGATGTCAATCCCGAAAATCGTTCTTAATTGCACTATACATTTCCACGATATTGTAACATGGTTAAAGCGCAGCGCATCGTCCTTTTTTGTTTTATTATAGTCTTGGGCAATATAGTCCGAGCGCAGACTTTTGACACCAGGCGAACGATTGACCAACAGCGCACGACGCTTGACCTGAGCAGCGAAAATGCGCTGTCGCAAGCACGCGAATTTATCCGAATGGACAGTACTTACTATGTCGGCTATTTGATTGAAGGGCAATATCTGTACAACCACGCCTCGGATTATCAAGGGTTTCAATACGCGGTCGAACCGCTATTAAAAGCGAAAAACAGACTCTTGCGGGAATACGGCGAAGCGCTGACAATGCAATATCTTTCCACCGCTCAGTTCAGCGAAAACATGCAGCGCTATCAGGACTATATGTTGCTGGCGACCAACCTTTCCGAATGTTACAACAATACCGATCAGCCGGACAAAAATATGCGCATGATCGAGCAGTTGGACAGTTTCAATTTTCGGAAAGATTATTTTGGTGTCGCGGCACACAAGTCTTGGATTTACCATCGTTATAGGACTTTCACGTCGAAAGACTATTATTTTTTGAAAAATTCCATTGCCGAAAATGAGCGTGCCGCCTTATCTGCCTGTTTCGACGGACTGGAAAAAATACAAGCCAACAAAAACGAAAACGACGCCTGGTTCGGACCTAATCAGTCGACGATGGACCAATTGACGATCTATCATTATTTGGCGTTGTTGACGACCTACAACAAGCAATATGACAGCAGCAGCTATTATTATCAGGAACTGGAAAAAAGCGGCATCATCTCTTGGAACAATTACGGCGGCCTGCAATTAGAAACGGGAAATTTTTCCGATGCGGCACAATACTATTCGCCCGAAATGAACCCGCAGTTTGAACACATGCTGCAAGAACCGTATTATTATTCACCCGAGCTATTGGTTTACAAAGGTGCGACCAAAGAAGCGATTCAGATGACCCGCGGCATCATTCAGCAAAACGGTTCTATGCCGGGCTTTGGTTGGTACAATATCGCGTTGGCACGTTCTTATATGTACGACGGCCAGCTCGACAGCGCCGCGCTTGCCCTCAGCAAAGCCGAAAATTTTCGGGAAGTCAGTATTGGAACAACTTTGACGGAAAAGCAATACAAATTCACGATTCAGGTTTTGAAAGTGGCGCAGCTCAACCGCGCGATTGCCTGGGAAAAATTTACGCACAAAAACTGGTGGTATTCGCCTATGCATCTGTGGCATGTTTTGACGCTTAAGGTTCAGCGTTTCTTTGCCAAATACGTCGTGTCCAATACGATCAAACACGATCCCGACCGCGAAAGAATGGTGTACGACCTTTTCTGTTCAGAAACGACCATTACGTTTGACGAGGTTTGGGACATATTGCAGGATTTCAGCGACAAATATTTCATCAAAAAATACGAAGGTTATATTGCCAACGACAAACGCACCAATATCACCAAGTATTTCAAACTTTTCAAAGCTAAATTCCAACTGGAAAACGGCGATAAAAAAGACGCGCAGGCAACCATCGACGATCTAGTGCACAATAGCCAATTTGACCCCGACAACGAAAAACTCTTTATTGGACGGCTGTACGAAGTCGCGGCGCAACTTTATGAAGATAAAAGTTCGGACGATGCTTTTTTCTACGAAAACGAACTCCTCAAAGCCTATCCGCAGCTATTGCCGTTTGCAGGCGTTTCACCTAAAATGAAATTGCAGATTTCCGGTGACGCCAACGCCGCCGACCAAATCAAAAACGCGTTGAAAAAAAGCCAGATCGACTGGTCAAACAAAGAATCAATTCCAATATTGAACATCAACATTCAAAGTTCGGATGGCAAAAAAGCGGAGATTTTGCTCGAAGTCAGTGACAGCGAAGGCAACCAAATTATCACTTCCCAACCATTTTCCATTGACCTAAAAGACGAAGACAACGTCGAAAACATTATTCTGCAAAAAGGTTTTCACATTGGGTAAAAACAGTGGGCAATTGACAGTGATTTTATGAAATGTAGGGGCCTATTGCATACGCCCCTATAACGTCATTTATAAATTATAATTCAAAAATCATCATTCCTAAAAAAGATAAGCCCCGCATCTAGGACGCGGGGCTCAATTACTTTTCGCAATTCGGTTTAAGCTTCTGGAGCAGATTCTGGTGCTTCTGCCGCAGGCGCTTCGTTTTCTGGTGTAGCTTCAGCTGCTGGTGCAGTTTCAACTTTTCTTACCGGACTACCCTTGCGGATCGCTCTTTGTTTTGCCTTGTGCTCTTCATTACGTTTGGTAATGCTAGCTTCATGACCTTCAAACCATTGCTGGAATTTGGTCATAGCAGCCACTTCATCAAACAAACCTAATTTCACACCGCGCAACAAATGCTTAAGGTAAAGAACTCCCTTGAAAGACAAAATTCTACGAACTGTGTCTGTAGGTTGAGCTCCTTTGTGCAACCATTCCAAGGATTTTTGACGATCCAACTGGATTGTTGCAGGTACCGTTAACGGGTTGTAAGTTCCCAATTTTTGGATGAACTTACCATCTCTTGGCGCACGAGCGTCTGCTACTACAATAAAGTAGAAAGGACGTTTCTTGCTACCATGTCTTTGAAGTCTGATTTTGACTGCCATCTTAAATAGAAATTTAAAGGCTTAAAAAAAATAAAAGTGAAAAATTATTTACGCGGCAAAGTTAGTTCACGAAAAGTTAAACGCCAAATTTCTTCCAATATGCACAATATTTATTATGATTTCTTTAATGAAACAGCGTTCTTGAATAGAAAATTTGAGTTTTTTGCAAAAATGTAGGGGGTTAAACAGGCGAAAAAAATCCGAAAGACATAAAAAACACCAAACCTTTCGGACTATGCCACAAAATGAAGATGTTGGCAACACCACTTCAGCTATCCAGAAGATTCAGTATTAGCATAAAGCGACATGAGATTACTTCGTCGTACCTCCTCGCAATGACGATCACTTTCTACGTTTTTTTTACTAGACTTTAAAACGTTATTATCATCACTACAACCTTCCGTACACATTTGGTAACAACACCAACATCGATGGCCGCCGTTGCAGGTGCTATCACCTGCAACCGAAAAAGAATCATATCATTCCAAAATCCGGCCCATGCGCATACTGTTGCTGCCTTTGATCAAAATCTCCGCTTGCTGGAAATCCTGCTGCCGAAACCATTCGCGCGCTTCTTCGGAATTAGCAAAATATTGATACGGCGACACGTCAATATGCCCAAAATCGCCGCCGACCAATACGACTTTCTCCCAATCATATTGGCGAATAAGATTTACAATATTGGAATGTTCCTCCAAACTGGACGCGCCCAGCTCCATCATTGCGCCCAATACCAAAACTTTTTTGTAGGCTTTCAGTCCCGCGAAATTGCGGATCGCCGCCGTCATGCTGGTCGGGTTGGCGTTGTAAGCGTCCAATATGATTTTGTTCGTTTTGTACTGGAGCAGCTGTGAACGGCTATTGGACGGCGCATAAGTCGCAATGGCGTGTTGGATTTTTTCTGCAGAAACGTTGAACGCTTTTCCGACCGCGACCGCACAAAGTATATTGGGCAGATTGTATGCGCCAACCAATTGACTCTGAATGCGAAACGCTTGGCCAAAACCTTTCGTGATTTCCACTTCCAAAAAAGGATCATTGGCAATTTTCTTTCCGACGACGTCGCCGTTTTGCGTGCCGTACCAATGGGTTTTGGCAATATCGTGCGACATTTCGTGCAGATAATCGTAATCGTCAAACGCGAAAATTTCGCCTTGATGCGCACGGATATAATCGAACAGCTCACCCTTTCCTTTACGAACGCCCTCAATACCGCCAAAACCTTCCAAATGCGCTTTTCCCACATTGGAAATAATCCCAAAATTCGGTTCGGCATATTGGCAGTACCCAGCGATTTCTTTTTGATGGTTCGCCCCCATTTCGATAATCGCAATTTCCGCGTCGCGTTTCACGCGCAGGATCGTCAGCGGTACGCCAATATGATTGTTGAGGTTTCCTTGTGTAAAATAGGTTTTGTATTGCTGGCTCAATACGGCGTGAACAAGTTCTTTGGTCGTTGTTTTGCCGTTGCTGCCCGTAATGCCGATAAACGGAATATCGAACGATTCGCGGTGCACTTTAGCCAGATTCTGCAATGTTTCCAATACATTTTCCACCAATATGAAACGTTCGTTTTCATGCGGTTGCGCTTCGTCGACAACGGCATACGCGGCTCCGGCATCCAAAGCCTGCTGCGCGAAAGTGTTGCCGTTGAAACTCGGTCCTCTCAACGCAAAAAAGATGGAATCCTTTTCTATTTTTCGGGTATCGGTACCTACGTTGGGATATTGCAGGTATATTTTGTACAAATCTTGTATATCCACGATCGCTGTTTTATAAGGCAAACATAGGTTTAAAAAAGCGTAAAGCCTAAAGCGCAAAGCTTAAAGCCGAACCTTAAAAGTCAAACGCCTACGGAAAGATGCATACTTGATGCAAATCTTTCCGTAGGCGTTGAGTAGCTTTCAGCTTTGTGCTTTAGGCTTTCAGCTTTAATTGAGCCGCACCGATATAATGTAAGGCTGATTGCCCTTGTTGTGTATCATCATTGTGATATTGAACGACTTGTCTTTTCCGGTGATCTTGCCCGCGATGTACATCGTACCGCCCATTTCCCGCCGGGAAGTCAGCGTAAACCCGTTGATGTTGTTATTGGTATAAAAAGAACGGAACAATATGCTCGCCTGATTTTTTCCAATATTTTTTGCTTCTTCCTTGTTGGGGAGTTTTACGTCCAATACATCGTCAAAATGTTGGCTTATCGCAGTCGGATCCGCCGCTTTCAATGCATTGACAATATCATCATTTGCAGAAAATTGTCCTTTCATCGTAAACGCCATCAACGCAAAAGCCGCACATATACATAAAACTAATTTTTTCATCTTACTTAAATTGTCCAAATGATTCATTCGATGTTGCACAAATTGTACGCCAAAAACAACATTACAAATGAACAAAATCTTAACGTCTTGTAGATTAATATTTTATGTAATTTTATCGGCGCAAAACCGAAAGTTGCCATCATAGATTTTCGCTTTTTGTCTTTGACTTTTTTAACTTTGACTTCATCTTAAACACATACACGCATGAAAAATGACAAAGTAATATTGGTCATCATGGACGGCTGGGGACTCGGAAAAGTAAAAAACGCCGACGCCATCCAGGCGGCCAACACACCATTTGTAGATTCTCTATACGGAAAATATCCCCATAGCACATTGGTAACGAGCGGCGAAGTCGTGGGACTTCCCGACGGGCAAATGGGCAACAGTGAGGTCGGACACCTCAACTTAGGCGCCGGGCGTATCGTCTACCAGGAATTGCAGCGCATCAATGTCGGCATCCGCGACGGATCTTTTGCAAAAAATCCTGCCTTGTTGGAAACGATCCAATATGCCAAAGACAACAACAAACCATTGCATTTCATCGGCTTGGTCAGTGACGGCGGTGTACACAGCCATATCAACCACCTCAAAGCTTTGCTGGACGTAGCGAGCGGAAATGGTTTGGATCAGTTATACGTACACGCCTTCACCGACGGGCGCGACTGCGACCCGCACAGCGGCAAAGGTTTTATCTCTGACCTGCAACAACATCTGCAAAAAACAGGCGGACATATTGCGAGTATCACGGGACGCTATTATGCGATGGACCGCGACCATCGTTGGGAACGTGTGAAATTGGCGTACGACGCGTTGGTCAACGGCGTAGGCGACGCAAGCAACGACTTGGTTGCCAGCATCCAAACATCTTACGACGCGGGCGTTTCGGACGAGTTTTTGAAACCAATCATCAACGCTTCGCTGCAAAATGACGCCAACGCCAAAATCAAAGACGGCGACGCGGTGATCTGTTTTAATTTCAGGACGGACCGCCCACGCGAAATCACACAGGTATTGACGCAGGAAGATTTCCCTGATTTCGGTATGCACAAACTGAACCTGTACTACACGACGATGACGGAATACGACAAAACCTACAAAAACGTCCACGTCATCTACGAAAAAGACAACCTTTCCAATACGTTGGGCGAAGTTTTGTCCAATGCAGGCAAAACGCAGATCCGTATTGCGGAAACCGAAAAATATCCGCACGTTACGTTTTTCTACAGCGGCGGACGCGAAGCGGAATTTCCCGGCGAAAAAAGAATCATGGTTGCCTCTCCTAAAGTCGCGACTTATGACTTGCAACCCGAAATGAGCGCTTTCGGCATCGTCGAAAAAATCGTTCCGGAAATAGAAGCTGAAACAGCAGATTTCATCTGTCTTAATTTTGCCAATACGGACATGGTGGGACATACGGGCGTTTTCAGTGCGGTTGTCAAAGCAGCCGAAACCGTTGACCAGTGCGTGGAAAAAGTCGTAACAGCGGGTTTGCATCATGGCTACACCATCTTCTTGACAGCAGACCACGGCAACGCCGATTTTATGGTCAACGAAGACGGAAGTCCCAATACGCAGCACTCCCTAAATCTCGTTCCGTTTTTCATCATCAACGACGAATTTAAGGGAACAATCAAACCGGGGAAACTCGGCGACCTCGCTCCTACTATATTGACCGTGATGCACCTCCCGATTCCAAAAGAAATGACCGGAGATGTTTTGATATAAAAATACAAAAACGGCGTTATCCCTATTGGGGGCAACGCCGTTTCCTTTCTTAACCCTATCCATAAAACCACTAACTAACCACTATGACCAAACTTTTTATGATTGCCGCCAATTTGACTGCTTCAAAAACGCGCTGTTCGGAACCGCCGTGCTGACGTACGGACGCTTCGTGCGAAGTCACGCACATTTCGCAACCGTTCAATGAGGAAACCGCCAAACTCAGCAATTCAAAAAACTCTTTGCCCAATACCGGATTCATCATGATGCTCATCTTGATACCGGCAGGCATACTGTTGTAAGAATCTTTGTTCAGGAAGTGACGGAATCGGTAAAATACATTGTTCGCATTCATCAAAGAAGTCGCCGCGACAACTTCCGCGATTTCTTCGTCGGTCGCGCCGTTTTCTTTCGCCAATACCGTAAAGCCTTTTTGCAAAACAACATTTTTCTCGTTGATAGCCGTCGCCAACGCGAGCAACGCCGCTTCTTTTTTGTTGAGGTATTGCGTGTTGTTGATGACGTTACCGACGTTGATTTTCAAGTCTTTCAGGTAACGCGCTTCGACGTTGGACAATGCGTCCACGTTGTCCGAAGCTGTATAGTCGTCTACTTTGATTGCTTCCAAAAGTTTGGAAACCGTTTCGTTCAATACTTCTGCCATGAGAGGAATATTTTTAAAGCAAAGGCAGGATTTTACGTCCTGCCTTTAGATGATTTTGTAAATGTCTGTCAGGACTTTCGGACTATAAGCCCAAAGTTTCGTTCAACGTTTTTTCGCCTTTTTTCCAGTTGCAAGGACATAGTTCGTCCGTTTGCAAAGCGTCCAATACACGAACAACTTCCTGTACATTGCGCCCTACGTTCAAGTCGTTGATGGAAGTCCAACGGATAATACCATCTGGATCGATGATGAAAGTCGCGCGGTAAGCTACCTTCTCAGGTTCAGCCAGGATGCCCAATTCTTCCGCCAAAGATTTGGAAGTATCTGCAATCATTGGGAATTTAAGGTCGCGCAGGTTTTCGTTGTCACGGCGCCACGCCAAGTGTACAAACTCGGAATCAGTAGATGCACCCAACAATACCGTGTCGCGGTCATCAAAATCGTCGAAGCTTTTGTTGAACTCAGCGATTTCGGTTGGACATACAAACGTGAAATCTTTAGGCCACCAGAACAATACGGTCCATTTGCCTTGGATATAACTGTTGTCGATCGTTGCGAACTCTTTGCCTGGTGCGTCAACGTCGATTTCGACTACTGCTGTTTTGGAAAACTCAGGAAACTTGCTGCCAATAGATAATACTCTACTCATTTTCTTTGTATGATTTTTAATGTAATTCGATTGATTGAGGTGCAAATATCGGTCAATATTTTTATAGACAAAAAATTAAATATTTTATAAAACGATAGATTTAATCTATAAATATTCGTACGGATGCAAATTTGAACGCTGATGCGCGCGTGTCGCACGTACCCAATATCAAAATGGATCTACTAAATGTCGAAGCACACGCGACACGCCTGCGCCAGCATCCCTACAGTCGCATTCCAATAAAATCCCCTCAAAAATCCTTGATATTCAAACAATTCATGTAAGTTTGGATAAAATATTAAAACCAAATAATTCTATGAAAAAAGGTCTTATTGTCATTATCATCCTTGTTGTCATTGGCGGTTTTGGTTGCAGCAAATACAATAGCCTTGTATCTCAAGATACCAATACGCAAACAGCTTGGGCCAACGTGCAAAGTGCTTATCAACGCAGGGCGGACTTGATCCCCAATCTTGTCAATACCGTAAAAGGAGAAGCCAATTTCGAACAAACAACTTTGACGAATGTCGTGAATGCACGAGCTTCCGCGACACAGATCAAAGTCGATCCCAAAGATTTGACACCCGAAAAATTGCAGGAATTCCAACAAGCGCAAGGGCAACTTTCGCAAGCATTGGGACGCCTATTGGCCGTTTCCGAGAACTATCCAACGTTGCGTGCCAACGACGCGTTCCGTGGTTTGCAGGCACAGCTGGAAGGAACCGAAAACCGTATCAACGTTTCCAGAAACGATTACAACACGGCGGTGCAGTCCTACAATACAGCGGTGCGCACTTTTCCTGGCAATATCATTGCCGGCATTACAGGATTCAAACAAAAAGCACCTTTCCAAGCAGATGCAGGTTCCCAAAACGCGCCTAAAGTTGAATTTTAACACCGAAAACACTCCAGCATGTTTTCTTTTTTGAACAAGAAAAAGCCGATACAATTTCTCACTGCCGAGGAGCAGCAGAAAGTCGTATCGGCTATTCAGTCTGCGGAAAAAAACACAAGCGGGGAAATCCGCGTTTTTATAGAAAGCAAGTGCCGCTTCGTCGATCCGATCGACCGCGCCTACGAAATATTTGGCGGTTTGCAGATGGAAAAGACTGAACAACGCAATGCTATATTGGTGTACATCGCGGTCAAACATCGACAATTGTCCATATACGGCGACGAAGGCATTTACCAAAAACTCGGACAGGAATTTTGGGACAAAAAAGTCCAACAGATATTGGCGTCTTTCAATAGCAAAAACTATGCGCAAGGACTTGTCAATACGATCGGCGAACTCGGACGCGCTTTGAGCGAAAAATTTCCGTACAATTCCCAAACTGACAAAAACGAGTTGCCTGACGACCTCGTTTTCGGTAAATAAACCCCGCGGACACGCAGCACTTTTAAAGAAATATTTCTTTTGAAAAATTTAAGATACATCCCTCGCTTTCTGTGCACGGTATTAGCGGCATTATTAATGCTGTCGCAGACCCATTCGCAAAATCTTCCACCAAAACCCAATCCGCCTAAACTGGTGAATGATTTTGCGGGCATATTGTCAGCGAACCAACAAGCACAACTGGAACACAAACTCGTCGCGCTCGACGACAGCACGTCCAACCAGATTGCAGTCGTCATCATCAAAACGCTGGACGATTACCCAATCGAAGAATACGCCAACAAACTTTTTCGCTCGTGGGGTATCGGCAATACCAAAACAAACAACGGCGTGTTGGTATTGGTCGCGATCAACGACAAAAAATTCCGTATTGAAGTAGGTTACGGTCTGGAAGGTGCGATTCCCGACATCATGACTTCCGATATTACGGCTAGGCAAATGGTCCCTTCTTTTCGGGAAGGTAATTATTATGAAGGCCTGGACAAAACAACGGATGCACTGGCAGCTGCTGCCGCGGGCGAATATCACACGGCGCGCGTGCGTCAAGACGATTCGGACGACGGCGGCGCAAGCGTTCTAATTTTTATTATTATCGTTATTGTCATCGTATTGGTTATCAGACGTGGCGGCGGCGGCGGTGGCATGATGAGTCGTCGCGGCTCTGGTGCATGGATTCCTCCAATATGGTTTGGCGGTGGCGGAAGCAGTTTTGGTGGCGGTTTTGGTGGTGGAAGTAGCGGAGGAGGATTCGGCGGTTTTGGCGGAGGATCTTCCGGTGGTGGCGGTGCGAGTGGAAACTGGTAGGTTAATTGGGCAATTGAACTATTTGATGATTTGATAGTGAGGGTTACATGTCCTCGAAGCGGAAGCTATGTTCACGAATCGATTATGGTTCGCGTTGTTATCCAATATCCCAAAAATTGTTTTTTTGCATTTGTAAATTACTATCGGTACGACAACGATAACATTAAAAATAAACGAACGTACCAACGCAGGGAAAACACTGAAAGATTTAATTGAGCTTTTTCAAAAGAGCATAAAGGCATTGAAATAATATCCGACAAAAGTCCTTACAATAAGGATTTTGTAGCAAAAAAAACGAGCAGAGAAACAAAAAAGCATTAAAGTACACCCGAACAATATATGGGAAAGTTTGGGACTGAAATAAAGCCTGAAGCTAAGCGTGACCTAGAAAAGCACTACAAAGCAGGTGGCAAAGCAAGCATCAAGAAAACAGAAAAAATATTTTCTGAACTTGAGGAAACGCCTTACTCCGGAACGGGACAACCAGAACCGTTGAAATACGAGCTTGCAGGATATGGGACAGGACGGATAAATAAAAACGACAGATTGGCTTGTTCCGTTTAGGAAGATATTGTTATCGTAACTGTCGTTTCTGCATTGGGGCATTATGAGGATAAGTCGTTGGTTGTTGTTTTCGCTGTTCAGGATTTGCAACCCCGAACAACAAGTTCCGAATTACCCATTTCAAATCTTCAAACTATCTCATTTTCAAATCGCACCAACTACAATTTCTCCTGTTTGAAAATATCTTGAATCAGCGTGATTTCTTTCAGGTTGCGCGTATTTTTCCGGGTACCAAAATACAGCGTATTTTCAATAGGATCACGACCTTCCCAAGCCAGTTGGATTTCTTTTGTCTGCATTTCTTTTCTGCACAAAAAATCGGGAACGACCGAAAATCCCTCGTGGTTATTGAGGCAGCGAACAATCGAACAGATATTGGGCACAATATAATTGGGTTTGAAATCAGGATGATTGTCAAAATTCGTTTGCCAGAAACGGTTGAGATGATCCATGTCCGCCGCCGTACTGTACCAAACCTGCTGTTTTAGCCAATCTTCCGCATCTCCTATTTTATTCGCCGCGACCAACTTTTGAAAAGGTTTTGTATTGCTTTTACTTCCCGCAATCAATATGATTTTTTCCTTTGAAAAAGGTATGAATTCCAGGGTTTTCAAATTCGTTTTTTGTGGCGTGATAATAAGATCCAACAAACCTTTTTCCAAATCCGAAAACATCTGTTGGTACAAACCGAAACGTATAATCACGTTAAAATCGAAACTCGGAATATATTTTTCCAACGTAAACTGAAACGTTTCGAAACACATACCAATACTGATTGTCGGCCGTTCTGTCTTGGTCGTTTTATGAAAAGCCTGTTCGGCTGTTTCCAGTTTCAGCAACGGATCCACCGTGAAGTTGTACAATATCTGCGCCTTCTCCGTAGGAATCAGCTTTTTGGAAATCCGGTCAAATAATTTATAGCCGACATAATTTTCCAACGAACTTATATGCAAACTCACACCGGGCTGTGATATATACAGGTTGCGCGCCGTCGTCGTGAAGGATTGCGTTTCGTACACACTTTTGAAAGTGCGCAGCCATTCCAGATTAAGCATATTGATTATAATTATAATGCAAATATATAATTTAAGTTATTTTAATAATAAACAAAAGCATTAGAAATTTGCACTATCAAATCAATAAACAATATGCAAAACGTATTTATAATCAACGGCGGACAAACATTCGCGCATTCCGGCGGAAAGTTCAATACGACTATTACAAATTGGACAAAAGACATTTTGACCAATAATGGTTTTGAAGTGAAGGTGACCAATATCAACGACGACTTCGCCCCAATGGCGGAAGTGGAAAATTTCAAATGGGCAGACATTATCGTCTATCATTTTCCGGTATGGTGGTTTCAGGTTCCCAATCGTATGAAACTTTATATTGACGAGGTTTTCACGGCGGGACATCAAAATGGTATTTATAAAAACGATGGGCGTTCGCACAAAAATCCTGCAATCAATTACGGAACCGGAGGATTGATGCACGGCAAAAAATACATTGTGACAACTTCCTGGAATGCACCCGAAACGGCGTTTACATTAGAAAACGAATTTTTCGAACAGCGTTCTGTTGACGAAGGAATTTTGTTTGGTTTTCATAAAATGAACCAGTTTGCAGGCCTGGAATGTATTGGCAGTTTTCATTTTCACGACATGGAAAAAGGCGCAACGGAGGAACGTATTGGCAGTTTTCATTTTCACGACATGGAAAAAGGCGCAACGGAGGAACGTATTGGCAGTTTTCATTTTCACGACATGGAAAAAGGCGCAACGGAGGAACGTATTGGCAGTTATGAAGTGGAATACAAAAATTATTTGAACAACGTTTTCGTTAGCGAAAAATGCGAAGCACTAAATAATTAATAACAATGTACAGGTATTACAGGGCTTCGCTGTTCACTCCTATCCTGTTGATTATGAATAGCCACATAAAGTTCTTTGCTTTCGTCTTTTTAGCCCCCGGATTTATCCGTGGGTAAATCATATACATTTCAATACAATGGTTTTAACCATTTCCAATAAAAACCGTTGAAACGGTTAGAACAGGAGTTTACCCAGCCCCCACGAATTTATTCGTGGGCTAAAAAATATTTGTTGTTCGGGACTGCAAGATTCCACACTGCAAAAGTCAGCTAAACCCCAAAAAGTGCGAACTGAGACGTTCGCACTTTTAACTTTTTTCAAAGAGATCCTACACCGCCACGGGAGCCTTGATATGCGGCCAGGACTGATAGTTTTCCAGTTCGAAATCCTCGAATTTGAAATCGAAAATATTTTTCACGTCTTTGTTGATCTTCATCGTAGGAAGGAGGAACGGCGTGCGTTGCAATTGAATATCCGCTTGCTCCACATGGTTTTTGTATAAGTGAACATCACCGAAAGTGTGTACAAAATCGCCCGGCTCCAAATCGCAAACCTGCGCGATCATCATCGTCAGCAATGCATAAGAAGCAATATTGAAAGGCACACCCAAAAAAACATCCGCACTGCGTTGATACAGTTGGCAACTCAATTTTCCGTCCGCCACATAAAACTGGAACAGCGCGTGACAAGGGCTCAGCGCCATACTGGGCAAGTCCGCAACATTCCACGCATTGACGATGATGCGACGACTGTCAGGATTGCTTTTGATCTGGTTGATGGCGTCAGATATTTGGTCGTAAACCTTTCCGTCCGCACCTTCCCAACTGCGCCACTGTTTACCATAAACAGGTCCGAGATTACCTTCCGCGTTCGCCCATTCGTCCCAGATTTTCACGCCATGTTCGTTGAGGTATGCAATATTAGTATTGCCCTGCAAAAACCACAACAGTTCGTAAATGATGCTTTTGAGATGCAGTTTTTTGGTGGTCAGCATCGGAAAACCTTTTTGCAGGTCAAAACGCATTTGATAGCCAAAAACGCTGTAAGTTCCCGTGCCGGTACGGTCTGTTTTTTCGTGGCCGTTTTCCCGTATATATTTCAATAAATCCAAATATTGCTGCATGAGACAAAGATAATATTCTTACCTTTCTCTTTTATAATTAGATTCTATGCGAAAGTTTTTTCTGGTTGCGGCATTGTGGATCAGCAGTAGTTTTATGGCAAAAGCGCAAAAATATTATATGTTGGTCGGCACGTACACGACAGGTTCCGACAGCAAGGGAATTTATGTTTATCGATTTGACAGCCCAACAGGAACGGCAACTTTGGTCAATACAACACAAGCCGATGACCCTGAATATATTGCGGCGGCAGACAACGGGAAAAAACTGTACGTAACCAACGAAAATATCGCGCCCGAAGACAAAGGAAAAGGTGCGATCAGCGCTTACACTTTTGACAAGAAAAAGGGTGAATTGACTTTCCTCAACAAAGTTCCGTCCTTGGGTGACTCGCCTTGTTTTGTTGCGACAAACAAAAAAGGCTCGGCTGTATTGGCGGCCAATTATGTGGGAGGAAGCGTCGTCGTCTACAAAACCGAAAAAAGCGGCGCTTTGCAAACAGAAAAAGCACAGTTCATACAACACACCGGCAAAGGCGTGCATCCCAATCAGGAAAAATCGCACGACCACAGCACATTTATTTCGCCCGACGGAAAATTTGTTTTCGTGGCAAATTTGGGAAATGATTTGATTTACAAATACCATTTTGACCCGAAAAGCAATACGCCGTTGACAGCGGGAACGCCCGAGGCCTATAAGGTTCCAGACGGTTACGGTCCGCGTCACATGGCTTTTTCCAAAGACGGAAAATACCTATATCTCGTGTGCGAACTCATCGGAAAAGTAATCACTTATTCCTACAACAACGGCGACTTGCAGCAGTTGCAGATATTGGATGCGGCACCACAGGTCGACAAAAACATGGACAATGGAAGTTCCGCCATTCGCGTATCGCCCGACGGCCATTTCGTGTACATTTCCAATAGAGGCACTACCAACAATGTTGCGATTTTCCATATTGAAAACAACGGTCAATTGACGCACGTTGCCGACCAAAAAGTAAAAGCGCATCCACGCGACATGGATTTTACGCCCGACGGTAAATATCTCGTCGTCGCATCGCGTGACGAAAATGCGCTGGAAATATTTTCGGTCAACAAAGAGTTGGGATTATTGACGGCAACGTCCAATACGGTAACTTTGCCCAAACCTGTTTCCGTTACATTTACGAGTTACTAATCATTTCACATAAAAAACACAAAACCAATGTTTGAAAACATCCTAGAAAGCGTACAACAGATTGCAGGTCAAGCCGTGGAGCAGAATCCAGACGTCGACAATGCACACAAAGAAGGTATTGCCAGCGAAGCGATTTCTTCTATCAAGAACGGTATCGAAGGCGCTGTTGCCAATGGCAATATTGGCAGTCTGTTGGGATTCTTTTCCAATAGCAATGAAAACGCAGAATCCAATCCTGTTGTGCAGAATATTTCCGGCAACTTCATTAACAACATTACCCAAAAATTTGGTTTGAGTGCGGGCGCTCTTTCCTTGGGCTCCATCATTCCGATGATCTTCAACCTGGTGAAATCACATCTTGGTGGCGCGACTGCAAGTACGGACGGTGCTGCACCTAGCGAAGGTGGATTGGGCTCACTGCTCAATTCCTTCTCAGGTATATTGGACCAAAACCATGATGGAAAAGTAGACCTTGGAGATGCGGGCGGTTTGCTGGGTTCTTTAGGTAAACTATTTGGCGGAAAATAAAATCAACTGAACTTTACGCTCAAACGGTCAAGGACGATTATCGTTTTTGACCGTTTTGCTTGTACGCAATATTTGCCGTACAACCTGCGCATCCGTGGCTAAAATTCCTTTTATCTTCATCAAGACAATATGTCAATCGCCCATTCATGGCAGGATAATTGGTGCGCATTGCGAAAACAATTTTATGTTTGAAAAGATATTGAAGCAAATAAAAGAGCCCGCATTAGCCATTATCCAAACACAATCCAACATTCCTTCTGACAAACAAGAAACAGCTACCGACGATGCGATTTCGTCCATTTCCACAGAGCTTGACCGCATATTGGACAGCGGCGATTTTTCTTCTTTGTCCGGCATTAAAAACGTTGCGAATCCTGCGGATCATCCAACCATCCAAAATATCATGCAGTCGTTTTCCCAAAAACTGCAATCCAATTGTCAACTCGATGCCAATACCGCGGACAATGCAAGTGCATCCGTCATCCCGCATTTGTTCACTACCATCAAGGAAAAATTCAGCAGCGGCGGCGTCGACCCCAAAAGTTTGATGAGCAACCTTTCCCTTTCGGACATGATGAAACTCATGGCCAATATGGGCAAACTGAAAGAAGCGTTGGGAAAATAGTTTTATATGAACATACATAATCTTCAAGGAGTCGCGCAGACTCCTTTTTTATTGCACAATGGTTTTTAACGTTTGCTTGGATGCTAGATTTTGACGTTTTTATACCTTAGACACACCAAAGAAATTTCATTTCACTTCTTATTTTCCTATAAAAAATGAGTAACTACAAAGACCTTATACAAGAAAAATCCTTTGTCAATGGCTCATGGATTTCGGAAGAAAATGCAGGAATCTTCGACGTGAAAAATCCTGCGGACGGCACGGCGATTGGAAAAGTCTACGACAATACCGCTGCGCTGGTCAACACCGCAATTCAGTCCGCGCACATAGCGATGCCTGCTTGGAAGGCCTTATCGGCAAAAGAACGCTCCCATATTTTGTATAAATGGTATATCCTGATTCAGGAACACAAAGAGGACATTGCGACCATCATGACATTGGAATCAGGAAAACCAATAGCCGAAAGTCGCGGCGAAGTAGACTA
>Ga0154006_1000021_pt1 | contig 104412 bp, 82 predicted proteins | sample TSFL090MetaG_FD_104747 | JGI IMG/M metagenome (GOLD analysis project Ga0154006, IMG submission 104747) | Attine ant fungus gardens microbial communities from Florida, USA - TSFL090 MetaG | ecosystem: Host-associated > Fungi > Mycelium > Unclassified | place: USA: Florida, Wakulla State Forest...
CTGCTCAGATTGCCGAAAAAGGTTATTCGATCGTCGTTCACGGCAAACCAAAACATGAAGAAACGCGCGCCACGTTTTCGCATGCTTCGTCCAATACGCCGACGGTCATCGTCAATGACCTGAACGATGCTGTTGAATTGGGGAAATATATCACGGGCGAATATCCGACCGAAAAATTTTACGAACAGTTTGATGGTCTGTATTCGGATGGTTTTGATATTGAAAAAGATTTGCAGTGTATTGGCGTGGTCAACCAGACGACGCAGTTGGCGACCAGCACGTTGGAGATTTCGGATTACTTGCGTAACATTATTATGCAGCATTACGGTCTGGATAGTTCCAATATCCAAACGCGTTTTGCGGACACGCGCGACACGCTTTGCTACGCGACCAACGACAACCAGTCGGCGGTACAAGGTCTGATGGACAAAAGCGACGAAGCTGATTTGGCGCTTGTCGTTGGCGGTTACAAAAGCAGCAATACGTCGCATCTTGCCGAAATATGCGAACAATGCCTGCCGACTTACTTCATCAACGAGGCGGACAGGTTGATTTCGGACAAAGAAATTTCCCATTTTAACCTAGAAAATAAAAGCGAAAAAATAACCTTGAATTATCTGCCTGCAAAACGTCCCGTTACGGTATTGATCACCAGCGGCGCGAGTTGTCCGGATGCGATCGTGGAAAGCGTGATCAAGCGTCTGTCCGAATTGGTCGGCGTGGAAGATAAACTGGATTCGCTCATGGAGCAGATCTCCAATATGAAATCCTTATTTGAGAAATAAACAGTTTTTTTCGCTGGCGCTGCTTTGTAAGCAGTGCCCAATAAGAAAAACGACGTTTGAATTGTTTTGTAAAAAAGCCTGAAAGACATTAATGTCTTCACCGATCATTTTTTAAGAACATTTAGCGTCGTTGTTGGTGTTTCTCAGCGAACCCAACAACGGCATTCCTTTCTCCGGAAAGGGACGCTGAGGGAAACACCACAAAATCAAATAGGTTTAGCATTTGCTAAACCTATTTCAATATAAGCCAACTGAAAAATATCTTAGAAATCTTTCTTAGCTACGCCGTCTTTGATTGCTTGCAAAGCTTTTGCTTCACCAAGGATTGCGCTCATTTTGTTGCCTTTTCCGTCGTCGCCTTTTGCGATATAGCCACCTCTAGCGGTTTTAGAGACAACTGCATTGTGCATAGGAACGTCTTTTTCTTTGGTTTTCAAACAATACGCTTTAATGAATTTTGAAGTGTCCATAATTCAAGTTTTATTTTAGAATTTAAAAATACTGTTTTATCACAGTCGGAAAAACGGTTGCCTTGTTTGGATGTTTTTCAGATAAAAACAGTTTAAAAGTTGTTTATCGGTTCTGTAGGATATTCAAATGTAAGCTATTGAAATTTTGTAGCGAAGAAATTTTTAAATCCGCCGCGCCCCATTTTTCCAATTTGTACTGCTCACGCTCTGGAACGACGACGCAGGTCATGCGTGCCGCTTTCGCTGCGATCATCCCGTTGAAGGAATCTTCGAATGCGATACATTCCGTAGGCAAACTGTCCAACGCCAGTGCACAATTGAGGTACACTTGCGGATGTGGTTTGCCGTTCAATAGGTTTTCTGCGGAAGTTGCCACTTGGATATAAGGATCAATAGCCAGCATTTGGGTTACTTGTTTGATCATTTTCATTGGCGAAGATGATGCCAAACCTATCTTGAAACCTATGCTTTTGAAATATTTGAAAATATATTTGACGCCTGGCATGACTTTACCTTTGACGGCGACCTTTTGGGCTACGCTGTCCAATACGGCCATTTCCGTTTCTTCCAACCGACTTTCGGGAAGGTCGAAATGACGAAACCAGTGCGTGACAAATTCCCTTGTGCGCAGACCGGTTGTCGTTAGGTATTGTGCATCCGTCAACCGGATGTCAAGTGTTCCAAAAACTTCCTGTGCCGCTTCTTTCCATAATGGTTCGCTGTCGACCAGCAAACCATCCATGTCAAATATTACTGTATTTAGCATCCTTTTGTTACGAGAGCTTTGCGCTGATCTTATTTTTGTTGGTACATGACTTCTTTAACCTTTCTCACAACCTGGTCCACGTTAGGCAAATAAGCATCTGCCAAGTTGGCTGCGTAGTGCATCGGTGCGTCGGCGCTGGTAATACGTTTTACTGGCGCGTCGAGGTAGTCGAAACCTTCTTTTTGGATTTGGTAAGCCAGTTCGGAACTGATGGACGCAAATGGCCATTGCTCTTCGACGATTACCAAACGGTTTGTTTTTTTGACGCTTTCCAATACGGTCATCCAGTCAAGCGGACGGATCGTCAACAAGTCGATTACTTCGGCGCTGATACCTTCTTTTTCGAGTTCGGCAGCAGCAGCTTTTGCTACTTTCATCAATTTGTTGAAAGATACGATCGTAACGTCTTTACCTGGCTTTACGACGGCAGCTTTACCCAGTTCGATATAATATTCTTCTTCCGGAACTTCTCCTTTGTCGCCGTAGGCAACTTCGCTTTCCATGAAGATGATCGGATCTTCTTCGTAGCGGATGGATTGTTTCAACAAACCTTTTGCGTAATAGGGGTCAATGACCGATACGACTTTGCAGCCTGGGATATTGGCGTACAGGCTTTCAAATGCCGTAGAGTGCTGCGCACCCAGCTGACCTGCGCTTCCGTTTGGTCCACGGAAGACGATTGGGCATTGTAGCTGTCCGCCGCTCATGGCCAACATTTTGGATGCTGTATTGAGTATCTGGTCAATCGCCAACGTAGCGAAGTTCCAAGTCATGAATTCAACGATAGGACGCAGACCGTTTTGTGCCGCGCCAACGCCAACAGCGGAAAAACCAAGCTCTGTGATCGGCGTATCCAAAATTCTTTTCGGACCAAACTCGGCTAACATTCCTTGGCTTACTTTGTAGGCTCCGTTATATTCGGCTACTTCTTCACCCATCAGGAATACTCTGTCATCCCTTCTCATTTCTTCGTTCATGGCTTCGCGAAGAGCCTCGCGTAACGCTATTTGTCGCATATTGAATTTGTTTCTGTTTTTAAACTTAGGAACGGCGCAAAAATATAGTTTTCTGCAATACATTGCGGCAGTTGTACTATTTTATTTGCACGATCCTTTGTTGTGATTCGATAGGTAAATATACATATTGCATTTGTTTTTTGAATCTGGGGAAAAGGAAGTTTTTAGGAAAACGGATATTGGAGGCCATATTGGTTCAGGTAAATGTTTTGTTTTGGAGGGTGCATGAAGGTAAAAGCCTGAAAGGCTTTTACGGGAGCGATGAGGTTATTTGGCTGTGTATTTATATTTTTGATTCTCCGTTTCTCTAAAAAAATCAAGTAAAACCATATTGCGGTTCATGTTGGGCGCAAGTTGCTCGCAGCAATATGCCAACCAACCGCACGTTAATAAAATATGTTGTCAAAAAAGCGGAAAACGCGGCTTTTTCTTTTGTTCTGGATGCTGCTGGCGGTATTGCTAACGCACGGTCAGACGAAGAAACCACAATTTATATTGGCTATTTTTCGGATGGATTCCGCTCGACAAATGCCCAATATCCAAACCGTTTTCGCTACCAAAAACGAAATGACGACCTATGTTTTTCATCTGCAAAGCAAATTGGTGAGCCAAGGTTTTGCGACGGCGTCGATCGATTCTGTTTGGGAACATGCCGATACGACGGGAATTTATCTTTTCTTAGGTGAAAAATATGTTTGGAAATCCGTTCGCGTCAAGTCGTCGGACCGTTTGTTGTTGGAAGGTTTAGGCTACGACGCGGCGCATTTGCAGTCGCTCAATACGAGTTCCATCCAAAAAATGCAGGATAGCATACTTAATTATTACAACAATACGGGTTATCCTTTCGCATCGGTGGAAATGGACAGCGTGATCATCGACGGCAACGAGATTTCGGGTGGTTTGGTGGTGAACCGCGCAGGACTTTACACGGTGGACAGTATCATGCAGCACGGCGGTGCGAAACTGACGCAAAATTTTCTGCATCGTTATTTGGAAGTCAACAAACACGAACCGTACAACGCACAGAAACTCAGTACCATTTCCCAAAAACTGCAAAACCTTCCTTACGTCACGCAATCACAGCCTTGGAACCTAAATATGACCAATACGGGCGCGATGCTCGATCTTTATCTCGAACCCAAACAAGTCAACGAAGTCGATGCGGTTGTCGGTTTTTTGCCGGCAAATGGTGACTTGGGCGGGAAATTGTTGTTGACGGGGCAGGTTAATCTGGATTTGAAAAATGCTTTTGCGGCGGGAGAGGAACTGAAATTTAGCTGGCAGCAACTTCAGTCCAAATCGCCACGCATCAATCTGGGATTTGCACGTCCGTATATTTTCAATTCGCCTTACGGCGTGGATTTTGATTTTGAACTGTACAAACGCGATTCGTTGTTCATGAACATGTACGCCAATATCGGCGTGCAATACGCTATATCGTCGCAACAAAGCGCGGGCATTTTTGTGCGGTTTGCGTCCACGCGCGCATTGAATGTCGATACGGCGACCATTTTGCTGACGCAAAAACTGCCCGACGTGATGGACGTGAGCACGGTGAGTTTGGGCATTCAATATCAACTCAACAATACCAATTATCGCCTAAATCCAAGACGCGGGAGCGAACTGTTGCTTTCGGCGATGGCGGGCAACCGCAATATTGGAAAAAATACCGCGATCACGCAACTCAAAAACGATACGTTCGATTACGCGCATTTGTACGATACGGTCAAGCTGAAAAGTTACCAGTTTAGGGTGGTGGCTTCCGGCGCGCATTATTTTTCTATTGGGCGGCAATCGGTTTTGAAGGCCGGTGTCAATGCAGGTCTTTATCAAAGTCCCAATACGTACGTCAACGAACTTTTTCAGATTGGCGGCTACAAACTGTTGCGCGGTTTTGACGAAGAAAGCATTTACACTAATGCTTACGCTGTCGGCACGGCGGAATATCGCTACCTGATCGGGCAAAACGCCTATTTTTTCGGATTCAGCGATATTGGATATGCTGGCTACAAAGCACAAAAAATACAGTTCAGCCACAGTTATGTTGGTTTGGGTATTGGCATGGCGTTGCAGACCAAAGCCGGAATGCTCAATCTGAGTTACGCCGTCGGCAAGCGCGACGATACCAAACTCAATATGCAGCAAGCGAAAATCCATATTGGATTTGTGTCGCTGTTTTAATGGTCGTATTGTATATGGACATTCTTGGACGATTTTAACGAATATATTTGCTTATATGGAAACAATTGCCGCAACGAAAAACGATATTTCACTGATCCAAACCCTGGCGCGCCAATCTTGGGACGTCGCTTACGCCGAGATCCTTTCGCGCGAACAGATCGATTATATGCTGAACGAAATGTATTCGGAAAAAGAAATTTCCATGCAAATGGACAACCCCAAATGGCAGTATTGTCTAGTTAAGGACGACGACGGGCTTGTGGGCGGTTTTGTCGGATTTGAACATGATTACCAACCGAAAACGACCAAACTCCACCGTATTTACATGGTTCCTGCCGCTAAAGGAAAAGGTTTGGGTAAATACGCGCTGAATTATTTAAAAGAAATAGTGCGCCAAAACGAAAACAACCGCATCATATTGAACGTCAATAAACACAACAACGCCAAGGCTTTTTACGAATCGCAGGGATTTTCTGTCTACGACGCAGGGGTTTTTGATATTGGAAACGGTTACGTGATGGATGATTTTTTGATGGAAATATTGTTATAATGTGTCCGTATTGGAATCTTGCTTTTCAGGGTTCAAAAGCTTTTCGTACTCCTCAAAACGATGTTCGCGTATAGGTTTTACGAAAGGTTCTGTATTGAAATAGAGTAGGAGGCAGGGCGCAATGTTTTTGTATTGGTCGACGTATTCATATTTAATGAGTTCGCCATTTTTGATGCGCTGTTTGATTTTGTTGTGGTAAGGGTACATTTTTCCTTTTTTGGGACAAAACTATGTGCTTGTTACAAACTATTTAATGTGATAAATGTTTTTATTAAAAGTACGAAAGTGTGCTTTTTTGAAAAAAGTTTAAAAAAGATTTGTCTATTAAAAAATATGCCCTTATCTTTGCAGTCCATTACGGAACGGGCGTGGTTCGAAAGTGTTGAAAATGAAGGTTTTGTAAATGGAAAAACGAAAGTTCTAACATCATTATAGCGCGAGGTAGAGCAGCGGTAGCTCGTCGGGCTCATAACCCGAAGGTCGGTGGTTCGATCCCGCCCCTCGCAACACAGAGGCTTCGCAAATATTTGCGGAGCTTTTTTTATTTAATTTATTGCCAAAATAGTGGTTGCCGTTCTTCGCAGCCGTAATTTTGTCGAACAGCTATTTTACAGTCATGAAATCAGGATTTGTCAATCTTTTCGGGAAACCCAACGCGGGTAAAAGCACGCTTTTGAACGCTCTTTTGGGCGAAAAGCTGGCTATCGTTTCGTCCAAAGTTCAGACTACACGCAACAGGATCAAGGGATTCTTGACCGAACCGGACAAATATCAAATTATCTTTTCGGATACGCCGGGAATTATCGAACCCAAATACAAGCTTCACGAGCGCATGATGGCTTCCGTCAAAAATGCGTTGGAAGACGCAGACGTGGCGCTGTTGCTGGTAGACGTAAAAGACAATTGGGAAGAAAACAACGAACTGTTTGCATCCCTGTGTCTGAAAGTTCCCTGCATCGTGGTCGTCAACAAAATCGACAAGGTTTCGGCGGAACGCGTCGTGGCGGCGGACAAGTTTTTTGAAGAGCAGCCGTATTGCGCGTCGGTGGTCAATATTTCAGCATTGGAAAACGACAATGTCGACGAACTGGTCAAGCTTATCGTCAAACTTTTGCCGAACGGTGTTCCTTTTTATTCGGAAGACGACTTGACGGATTTGCCGACCAAGTTTTTCGTTGGCGAAATGATCCGCGAAAAAGTCTACGAACTATACGGCGACGAGATTCCTTACCACACGGCGATTTTGGTCAATGAATTTAAGGAAAAAGATACGCTGACCAAGATCCAGGCGGATATCATCGTGCAGCGCGACACGCAAAAAGGTATTCTTTTGGGCGAAGGCGGCAAAATGATCAAGCAGTTGGGAACGAAGGCGCGTGAAGATATAGAACAGTTTCTCGACCGAAAAGTGTTCCTGCAGCTCTACGTCAAAGTGCGTCCGAAATGGCGCGACAACGATTTGCAGTTGAAAGAGTACGGTTATAAATAGGCTAAACGCTAAACGCATAAAGCTGTTCTTGCTTTGTGCGTTTAGCGTTTGGCTTTAAGCTTAAAAAATTATACAATGGGTTTTACAGTGGCAATCGTGGGACGTCCCAATGTGGGAAAAAGCACATTTTTCAATCGTTTGTTGGAAAATCGTAAGGCAATCGTCGACAACGAAAGCGGAGTTACCAGGGATCGTCAATACGGCGTAGCGGAATGGAACGGCAAAACTTTCAACGTGATCGACACGGGTGGTTTCGTTGCAGGTTCGAGCGATATTTTTGAATCCGAAATCCGCAAACAAGTACATATTGCGATCGAGGAGGCAGATGCGGTCATCTTCATGACCGATGCGCAGGTGGGCATTACGGATTTGGACGAAAAAGTTGTACATCTGTTGCGCCGCACGACCAAACCTATTTTTTTGGCGGTCAACAAAGTCGACAATACGGATCGCCTATTGGACGCCAACGAATTTTATGCTTTTGGTTTTGAAAATAATTTCTTCATCGCGTCGATCAGCGGGAGCGGTTCGGGTGAATTGTTGGATGCCATCACGGCAATCATTCCCGAGACGAACGAGGAAGAAATGGCGAAGGAGGCCGAACAAAACGAACTTCCAAAATTTGCTATTATCGGACAGCCAAACGTGGGGAAATCTTCTTTGCTCAACGCATTGACCAATCAGGAACGTACGATCGTGAGCGATATTGCGGGTACGACGCGCGACACGATCCACACGCGCTACAACCTTTTCCAAAAGGATTTCATGTTGATCGACACGGCGGGTATACGCAAAAAAAACAAGGACAAAGACGATCTGGAATTTTATTCGATCATCCGCGCAATCAAGGCGATGGACGAAGCGGATGTTTGTATATTGGTTTTGGATGCGGAAAAAGGCATCACGGCGCAGGATATCAACATCTTTTCCCTGGCGGCGAGAAAGGGGAAAGGCATCGTTATATTGGTAAACAAATGGGACTTGGTCGAAAAAGAAACCAATACGGCGCGCGACTACGAAGCTGCGCTCAAAAAACGTATTGCGCCGTTTTCGGACGTACCTGTCGTGTTTGTTTCCGCAACGGAAAAAACAAGGATTTTCAAAGGTATTGAAGTGGCGTTGCAGGTTTTTGAAAACAAGAAAAAACGTATCCAGACCAGCAAGCTCAACGAAGTGATGCTGCAAGCGGTGGAAGCCTACCACGCACCGGTTTTCCGTGGCAACGCTATCAAGATCAAATACGTGATGCAGCTACCGACCTTCGTGACGTCGTTTGCGTTTTTCGCCAACTATCCGGAAGAAATCAAAACGCCTTACAGAAATTACTTGGAAAACCAGTTGCGCAAAAACTTTGATTTTAGTGGTGTTCCGATCAGGATTTTCTTTAGGAAAAAGTAGTTTTCGGATTTGAAGATTTGAAAATAATATATGAGATACAAAAGCCCACGAATCGATTCGTGGGCTTTTCTTTTTAATATTATAGTCTAAATAATAAATAAAAAGCCGAGAGTCTTAATATTCCAAGGCTCCCGGCTTTTTTATAAAGTGAAAAAACTATAATTTTTATAGTATTAAAATCAATACTAAAATAATAATCAATATTGCGCCGACGGAAAGATAAACACCGCCGCCACCTAGTGCTTTGGCTTCTTTCTTCATCGTTTTTAGTTCCGTTTTCAATTCTTTTTTCTCCGCTTTTGACAAAGTGGATTTGTCCATGTGCTGGATTTCGTAGACGCGGTTTTCGATGCTGTCCAGTTTGGCTTGTTCCGCAACGCTCAATTCTTTTTTTTCCTTGGCAAAACTAGTTTGCGGTTGAAAGGCGAGCAATGTTGCTATTAAAAAAGTAAGCGCAAAAAAAGTTTTTTTCATAAACGATCAAATTTATAGATGTACAATAATGTGTCGCTCAATATAAACAAATAAAATGCCGAATGGTTGCGTCTTACAAACTACAACTTTCCAGGAAATCTTTCAATATTTTAGGAAATGCATATTGGTTTAACTGAGTGGCAGGAATCCATTCTTTTTTGAGAGAAATTGGCTTTTTGTCTAATTGGACAAAAATAATGTGCGCTTTGATTTGCTGGTGTGTCAATTGTTGTTTGATTTCATTGGAAATAGAAACGGCAGTTGTTTTTTTACTGCCAAACTGTTCGTGTATGGTTTCGGAAATGGATTGTTCGTTCCAGTTGGGTTTATGTTCCGTTTCGATTAGATAAAACTCGAACAAGTTTTGCCAAATATCTTTTTCAGTTCTTTGATGGATATACATTTCGTCGTTCACACACAATAAAAACCAAGTGAAATAGCGGACTTTTTTGGTTAACGTTTTTTCCTTGATGGGCAACTTGTTGACGATGCCGTTTTGAAATGCGACGCAGGATTTTTGCATGGGGCAGTCGTGGCATTTCGGAATCGCCGGTGTGCAGACCGTCGCGCCAAAATCCATGATTGCTTGATTGTATTGGGCAGGATTTTTTTTGTCCAGAGCGGTTTCCGCCATTTCCGAAAAACGCTTTTTACCTTCCGTGCTGTCGATCGGAATACCAATGCCAAAATAGCGCGACAACACGCGAAAAACATTTCCGTCCAAAACCGGATAAGGCTGATTGTACGCAAAAGAACTAATAGCCGCTGCTGTGTAGGGCCCAATTCCTTTCAGCGCGACGATGTCCGTATATTGGTCGGGAAATATTCCGTTTAGTTCGTAGGCAATATGGCGTGCCGTTGCAAGCAGGTTTTTGCAGCGGTTGTAATAGCCAAGCCCTTCCCATAGTTTAAAAACGTATTGGTCGTCGGCATCCGCCAGCGTTTTTATATTGGGAAAATTCTGGATGAATTTTTCGTAGTAAGGCCAACCTTGCTCCACGCGGGTCTGCTGCAATATGACTTCGCTGAGCCATATTCTGTAAGGATCTTTTTCGCCTTTCCAGGGCATGGTTCGGTCGTTTTCGGACGCGTCCCACGCCAGTAATTTTTTTGAAAACATCGTTTGCAAGATAAAGCCTAAAGCAGAAAGCGCAAAGCCGGAAGCGTATTGGATGTAACCACAACGGAACAACGGCGTGGCGAGTCACAACGTTTTTTATTTATGAAAAGCAAAAAAGAAACCATTGTCCAATTGCCAAATCATCAAATTATTCCTCTCCCAGCAGTTCGCGTTCGATTTCTTCCATTTGGACGATGTCCCAAGCTTCGCTTTCGGTTGGCGTGATATTGAGCACGTCGGTCAGTTCGAGTACGTCCAATACTTTTTTGACGGAAGGCGAGAGGTGGCAAAGCACGAAAGACGCGTTCGCTTCCAGATAGTCCGAAGCAGTTTCTGCAAGCATTTCCGCCGTATTGGAATTAATTTCGGATACGGTTTCCATATTGACAATGACATTTTTGGTCGGTTCGGATAGTCGTTTTACCAATATTTGTCGCAGTTCATCTGCCTTAATGTCAGAAGTGAGCGCCGTTTTTGGTGTTATAACATTGAATTTTTCTTTGGTATCAAGTTTGAAATTATCCATGTAATTATTTTGAACAAATTAAAAATAAATCTCTCAAAATTAGGTAATGAAATAATTGTAAATGTCGAATTGGAGTTTTATATTTACTAAATTAGAAACAGTTTATTACAATTAATCGCAAATACTATGGATAATAATTTTTCGGCACAGGTTAAGGAGATTATTTCCTATAGCAGGGAAGAGGCTCTACGGTTGGGAAACGACTTTATCGGTACCGAGCATCTTTTGCTGGGGCTGATCAGGGAAGGCGACAATACGGCGGTTAAAATATTGAAACAGCTCAATGTGGATTTGTTTGAACTGCGCAAAGAAGTGGAAATGGCGGTAAAGGACAAAACCGGCAAAAACATTGCGCAGATCAACAGTTTGCCCCTGACCAAACAGGCGGAAAAAGTCATTCGCGTGACTGTTTTGGAAGCGAAGGCGCTGAAAAGCCCGCAGGTCGAAACGGAACACTTGATGCTTTCTATCCTGAAAAACAAAGAAAATGCAGCAACGCAGATATTGAACCATTTCGATATCGACTACGATATTTTCAGAAACGATATTGGCGTGGTGCGTAGCGACACGAAAGCGGAATTTGCCGACGAAAACGACGAGGAATACGACGACGAAAAGCGTTTTTCGGGCGGCCAGTCCCGTGGTGGAGCGGGTGCTCGCACAGCTACGACTGCCAAAAGCAAAACGCCCGTATTGGACAATTTCGGTCGCGACATCACCAAAATGGCGGAAAGCGGCACGCTGGATCCCATCATCGGGCGCGAAAAAGAAATCGAGCGCGTTTCGCAGATTCTTTCGCGTAGAAAGAAAAACAATCCCATATTGATCGGTGAACCTGGTGTGGGTAAAACCGCTATCGTGGAAGGTTTGGCGCTGCGTATCGTACAGCGAAAAGTCAGTCGCGTATTGTTTGACAAACGGGTAATTTCCTTGGATTTGGCAGCTTTGGTTGCCGGAACGAAATACCGAGGTCAGTTCGAAGAAAGGATGAAAGCCATCATGAACGAACTGGAAAAGAACCGCGACGTGATTCTTTTTATTGACGAAATACACACGATCGTTGGTGCCGGTGGCGCGAGCGGATCTTTGGACGCGAGCAATATATTCAAGCCGTCTTTGGCGCGTGGCGATTTGCAGTGCATTGGCGCTTCGACTTTGGACGAGTATCGTATGTATATTGAAAAAGACGGCGCACTTGACCGCCGTTTTCAGAAGGTTGTTGTCGAGCCGCCTAGCGTGGACGAAACGATCCAGATTTTGACCAATATCAAACCCAAATACGAAGACTACCACAACGTTAGTTATAGTGCGGATGCTATTGACGCTTGTGTCAAATTGAGTGACCGTTACATGACGGACCGCCTTTTGCCGGACAAAGCGATCGACGTATTGGACGAAGTCGGCGCAAGAGTCCATTTGAAGAATATTAATGTTCCGGAGAATATTTTGGAACTGGAAAAGAAGATAGAGGACGTTAAACTAGAAAAAAACAAAGTCGTCAAAAGTCAGCGTTTTGAAGAAGCCGCCGCTTTGCGCGATACGGAAAAGAAACTAGGGGAGGAACTCGAACAAGCCAAAAATCAATGGGAGGAAGAAAGCAAAAACAAACGCTATCCTATTGAGGAAGAAGATATTGCGGAGGTTATCAGCATGATGACCGGCATTCCTGTCAAACGTATGGTGCAGGAAGAAACCGTCAAATTGCGCAATATGGCAAACGATATGCGCGGCGCTGTCATCGGACAGGACGAAGCGATCAACAAAGTCGTAAAAGCGATTCAGCGCAACCGTGTCGGTCTGAAAGACCCGAAAAAGCCAATTGGAACCTTCATTTTCCTTGGTCCGACAGGTGTCGGTAAGACGGAATTGGCGCGTTCGTTGGCGCGTTACATGTTTGATTCCGAAGATGCGTTGATCCGTATTGACATGAGTGAATACATGGAAAAATTCACGGTTAGCCGTTTGATCGGTGCGCCTCCGGGCTATGTCGGTTACGAAGAAGGTGGACAGCTGACCGAAAAAGTCAGACGCAAACCTTACAGCGTAATCCTTTTGGACGAAATCGAAAAAGCCCATCCGGATATTTACAATATATTGTTGCAGGTATTGGACGACGGTGTGTTGACGGACGGTTTGGGACGGAAAGTGGATTTCAAGAACACATTGATTATCATGACTTCCAATATTGGTGTTCGCCAGTTGAAGGAGTTTGGTGACGGCGTTGGTTTTGCCACAACCGCGCGTGTCCAGAACGAGGAAGAAAACAACAAAGCTGTCATCGAAAAAGCTTTGAAAAGAACGTTTTCGCCAGAGTTTTTGAACAGGATCGACGACGTGATTATTTTCAATTCCCTGACACGCGAAAATATTTTCAATATCATTGACATTATCATGAAAAATGTATTGAAACGATTGAGCGGTTTGGGGTACGGATTGACCTTGTCCGAAGACGTGAAAAATTTCATTGCCGACAAAGGTTACGATGTGCAGTTTGGTGCAAGGCCGTTGCATCGTGCGATCCAGAAATATCTGGAAGATCCTTTGGCGGAAGAAATTTTGAACCTCAACATCAAACCGGGCGATACGCTTTTGGCGAAACTCGATTCGGAAAACAACAAAGTTTTCTTCGAAATAGAAGCACACAAAAACAAAGAAGCTCCCAAAGTGGATTAATTTTTTGATAAATTTTAAGAAAAAGGAACGGTTTGTCCGTTCCTTTTTCTTTTATAAAACACGCTGAAATACAATATTGAAGATCGGATAGCGTTAATCTCTAAGATTTAAAGAAATATGTATAGCAAGACATTATATTGTGGTAATTAACGGTATATGACCTTTTTTCCAGTATTTTTGTCTTTCTTTGATAGTTTTGTTAATTAATTATGACTCATAAAGTGAAAAAGCATCTAATAATCTCATCGTCTTTACTGATGCTTGTTTTTTTAGGCACTAGCTGTAAAAAGAATAAGGGAAACAGTATTCCAAACGATGATGGACAGCTTCATGGTGTTTCCTATTCGTCTTTGGGAAGCATGCCCAAACCTAAAGGGATGGTCTATATTCCTGCGGGGACTTTCCACATGGGACCTAGTGACGAAGACATTAACAAAAACTACAGCGCGCGCAACCAAGTCGTGAGCGTCAATGGTTTTTGGATGGATGCCATGGAGATAACCAATAGCCAATATCACCAGTTTGTGAATTGGGTGAGGGATTCTTTGGCGGCTATCGAGTTGGGCTACATCAAGCAAGGTGGTGCCGATGGCGACACGGCGGTTGATTGGGCTAAAGCTTACAAGATCAATTACAATGACCGTGCGACTGTTGAAAAAATGAACCGTTTGGTATTGGCACCGGATTTTCGCCTGTACAATAAAGCGGAAATCGATGCAGACAAGCTGGTTTATAGCGTTCAAGGTTTTGATTTGGAAAGGGCAGCGGCAAACCGCAACCGTCCAAGAAAAGAGTTTTTGTATCGTTACGATCAGAAAGTGTATCCAGATACTTTGGTTTGGATGAGGGATTTCTCTTATTCTTATAACGAACCGTTGACGAAACGTTATTTCAGCGCAGCGATGTATGCAAAATATCCGGTCGTCGGGGTTAACTGGAAACAGGCTGTTGCTTTCGCACACTGGCGTACACATTATCTCAATAGTTATTTGGATCGCAAGAGGCTCGCAAGGGAAAGCGATTTTCGTCTACCTTCGGAAGCGGAATGGGAATATGCGGCGCGCGGTGGTCGTAGCCAATCTATCTACCCTTGGGGTAACTACTATCTCAGAAACAGAAACGGTTGTCTGATGGCCAACTTCAAGCCCGGTCGCGGTAACTATGCGGAAGATGGAGCTACTTATACGGCTCGAGTCGATTCATATTGGCCAAATGATTTTGGTTTATACAATATGTCTGGAAATGTTTCGGAATGGACTGCTTCTTATTTTTATGAAGGAAGCGACAATTTCCAGAATGATTTGAACCCGGATATTCATTGGAATGCATTGGATACCGATTCTCCTCGTATGAAACGTAAAGTTGTAAGAGGCGGTAGCTGGAAAGATGTAGGTTATTATCTACAAACCAGCGCAAGAACATTTGAATATCAAGATACGGCTCGTTCGTATATTGGATTTAGATGTGTAATCGATTTGCCGGCTAATATGGGCAAAAAAGGAAGCAAGTAAAAAAAACAAAAAATACCTAAGAAAAAAGATCAAAATCATGGCAGCAACTACCTCAAAGACTCAGAAGATCGATCGTATAATGGATGTTATCGTATCCGCAGCAGCGGTTCCCGTATTGTTGGGAGCGCTTTTCAAAATTCTCCACGCGCCAGGTGCCAATACTTGGATTACTATCGGTCTTGTTACCGAAGCGGGCATTTTTGCATTGTATGCAATCCGTTACATATTGATGCCTGTTGACGATTTACCTGTAGAAACGACGGTACACAAGGTTATCAAAGAAGAAGTGGTTGCAACAAAAGCAGCTCCAGCTTTCGACTTTGCTTCATTGGGACTTTCTACAAACGAAGTGGAAAAAATCAAAGAAAAATTTGTCAAAATAGGGGACGAACATGCAGGCCAACTGGAAAAATTCTATACACAGTTGAGCGACGCTTCTTCTTCCTTGGTCAACAGTACTACTGACGCTCAAAAAGCACAGAAAGAACTGTCCACACTTGCAGATAATTTGGGTAAACTAAACGAGGTTTATGGCAAAATGCTTACAGCAATGAATGCCAAATAAACTTTGCGCTTAACCTATTTTCCATAAAACCTAAATTATTTTAAGTAATGGCGTTACCTAAAGAGCCACGGCAAAAGATGATTAACATCATGTATTTAGTGCTGACTGCACTACTTGCATTGAATGTGTCGTCTGAGATTTTAAATGCTTTTAAGACGATCAACGACAGTTTGACCACGTCTAACAATATCATTTCTGACAAAAACAGAACGATCTTCAACTCCCTCGCGGAAAAATTGAAAGATCCCAAAACGCAGCAGCTGGCTTCTGTGTGGGCTCCTAAAGCAGAACAAGCGCAGAAATTGTCCGACGATGTGTTCAACTACATTGCTGGTTTGCAAAAGCAGATCAAAACAGGCGCGGGTTTCGATCCTGCAAAAGGCGAGGAATCATTCCAGGAAGATAATTTGGATGCACCTACAAGAATCATGGACGATGGCGGTGCTGGCGAAAAATTGCACCAACGCTTGATCCAATACAAACAAGCCTTGTTGGCTATTGATCCTGCAATTGCAAAACAGTTTGAAAAAACATTGCCTTTGGACTTGGATATGCCTAAGGTAAAAGACAAAACGAACAATACCTGGTCGGCGGCTTATTTCCGCCAAACGCCAGCTGTTGCGGCAGTGACTATATTGACAAAGTTCCAAAACGACATCAAAAATTCAGAGTCACAGGTTATTGAATTTTGTCACAATCAGATTGGACAGATTCAAGTCGTTTACGATCAGTTCCAAGCTATTGCTACGGCAAGCGCCAATTATTTGATGCCGGGACAACCGTTGTCTATTTTTGCTGGTGTGGGAGCTTTTAGTGCGGCAGCTAGACCAACAATTACTATTGATGGGCAAACTGTTCCTTTGGGTGCTGATGGCATGGCCGAATACAAAACAACTGCTCAAGGACCAGGTAGCTATACAAAACGAGTAAATATCTCTTTTGTAAAACCTGATGGCTCTACGGCTAGTTTGGTTAAGGACATTCAATATACTGTAGGTGCTCCATCCGGTGCTTCCGTAAGCGCAGATAAAGTAAATGTATTGTATGCAGGCTTAGTTAACCCGATTACGGTTGCAGGTGGTAATGGTAAAGGTTCCGAAACCACGAAAGTGACAATTGACAATGGTAGCATTTCCACGAAAGGAAACGGCCACTACGATATTGACGGTGTGCATGCTGGAACTGCAACGATCAGTGTTACGACTGAAGGCAAAACCATACCATTTGTTTTCCGTGTGAAAAATGTACCGGATCCAGTTGCGATGGTCGGCGCAAGCAAAGGTGGCGCGATCGGAACAAATGCGTTCAAAGGACAACAAGGTGTAAGGGCTGAATTGGAAAACTTTGTATTTGACGGTGTCAACTTTACGGTTACTGGTTATACAATCACTTTTGCCGGTGCGGGTTATCCTGAATTCCAGGCACGTCAGGTGAGTGGCAACTCGTTTAGTTCTGTAAGATCCCTGATCGAACAGGCTCGTCCAGGAAGTACGATCGTTATCGACGAAATTCGCGCAAATGGTCCTGGTGGCACGCGTCGTTTACCACCAATTGCATTTAACTTGCAATAATTTTGATGTAGGAAAATGGAATCGCCTATAAGTTTGCTTATAGGTGATTCCATCAGACTGAAGTCAATAAAAAATAAATAGATGAAAGGAATTGTTTTTAAGATAAGTTTTGGGTTGTGCATTTTGGGATTTTGCGGTCTACATTCAACGGTGAATGCGCAAAGACAATCCAAAAAGCGTTCTGGTTCTGCCTATGGCAGTTCATATGGTAGTGCTTACGGCGGTTCTGCCTACGGCAATACTTCCAACAGTAAAACCAAAAGCAGCACGCAGTCCAATACCACAAAGCCGGCGGACAACACAGGTTCGGCTTACGGAAACAGTGCATATGGCGGCAGCGCTTACGGCAGCAAACCTGACACTACCGGAAGTAGTGCTTACGGTGGCGGTACGGCAAGCGGCAATATGCCCATCGATACAACTTTACCAATTGAAGTGATCAAAAGTGGCGGCGGATTGTTGACTGATACCAAATCTTCTTTGCGTAACGACAACCCATTTGAAGACGACGTTTACGATGGCGCTGTTCCTTTGGCTTACCAATCGGTAAGACAGTCTGATGTTCCTTTTAAAATACGTGTTTGGAGAGAAATTGACACGCGCGAAAAACTTAACCGTCGTTTTAACTACGATGGTGAAGACGATCAGGGAAACCGTCGTTTTATCAATATATTGTTGAGAGCGATCCGTGATGACAGTTTGACTGCATTCAGTGGGGACGATGACCGTTTTACGACGCCAATCACATTCGAACAAGCAATGAGCGGTTTTGGTGGTGGTATGGATACGACGCAAGTATATGATATGCAGGGAAATGTTTCTGGCTATCAAGTTCGTAACAAAGCCGTTGATCCAGATTCTATTTACAAATTCCGCATCAAGGAAGACTGGTTTTTTGACAGAAATACGAGCAAACTGTATTGCCGCATCATAGGTATTGCTCCCGTGATTCCTTACAAATTGTCAACGGGTGCTGTTATTCCCAATTCCGAAAGACCTATTTTCTGGTTGTACTATCCTGATTTGAGACAGGTGTTGGTGCGTACGCCTGCATACAACCCATACAATCCGGGCGCAAGTACGTCATGGGATGACATTTTTGAAAGCCGCGAATTCAGTTCGTATATTGTAAAAAGTGACTTGGACAATCCGAAAAACCAACCTCTAAAAAATGTCATCAAAGATCCGTTCATGCGTTTGTATGAAGGTGAACGTATCAAAAATCATATTTTTGATTACGAACAATCCCTTTGGTCGTACTAAGACTTTTTTGGATAGAGATAAAGAAAACCGAACGTAAACGCGTTCGGTTTTTTTATATTTACAATATCAACTTTGTATATTGAAAACGAAGCAAAATATTTGGCGTTCTCTTTTTCGGCAAACGGTTAAGACATATTTTCTATATCTTGTTGTGTTTGTTGTCAATATAGTATTGGCTTTACTGTTTTGTGTTGCGGCTGATTTTTCGATATTGTTGTCAGAAAAAGCAACACTTCTGGTTACGATTGTACTTGCTTTGCTCAATGTGGCATTGTTGTTCAATATCTATTTCTCTTTCGTCCAAATCCATCGCTATTTGATTGGAAAGACGATTGCGAGAACTGGAAATGCACTGTTAGGCCAATATGTATTTCCGGCAATAGACTCGGTTTTCGCAAAAATAACTACCCCGGTTTTGGACAATACCAATGATTCTGGTAATCAAATTCAAAAAACACTCTTAAGTCAAATAAAAAAAGAGCACGTAAGTAAAGGAATCCGTTATTTGTTGTATTTCATATTGAAAAGAATACGTTTCCAAAACTTGCACTGGAACGGAGACAAGTATTTGCTCATGCGCCTCGTCAAGGAAAAAGCTACGTTTATATTGACGGGACTGTCTGCGGCCAGCAACCGGATTTTGTTGTTGGTATTTGGCGTCAATTGGCTGATTGTATTGATTTTGTTTGTGCTTTGGTTCCTTAATCGTTAATTTTTCTTTCCCATAAATACGAATTCCACTAACTTGCTTTATCAATTATGGAACCTATTTCAGAAGTGACACGCAACATTCTTGGACTGCAATTGCCGACCGACCCACGTTGGGTCGACCTTGCTGCGATCAGCATGGATGCTATATTGACAGATCACGCTTGGTGCGAACAAAAAGCGGCGACGGCTTGCATTTCCTTGATCCAGCGTTATACCCGAAAAGTAAAATTGGTCGAATCTCTTGCGCCAATAGTGACGGAAGAGTGGGGGCATTTTCGATTGGTTTTGCAGGAACTCAAGAAACGAGGCTTGGTATTGGGCAATCAACGCCGGGATGAATATGTACATAAATTAATCGAGTTTCAACAAAAAGGCGGCGACGAGGAAGGTCGTTTATTGGATCAACTCTTGACAATGGCGTTGATCGAGGCGCGCAGCTGCGAACGTTTCAAAAGATTGAGTGAAGGTCTGGACGACGAATACATGCGCAATTTTTACCGCCGATTTATGGAAAGTGAAGCGGGGCATTATGTCTTGTTCATCGATCTGGCATTGACCTATATTGATGCACAAAAAGTATATGACAGATGGGCCGAATGGTTGTCGTACGAAGCGCAAGTAATGGCGAGCCAAGAAGTCAAAGGAGATAGAATACATTAAAACGAATCGTCCAATACAATGATACCTGCAATACGAGAATGGTTCAACGGTAATTTTTCGGAAGAAAAATACGCAAAATACAAGTCCTATTTTTCGCGGTTTGAGACCGATCCTATTCCTTTTCGGATTGCGGAAACGCCTGTTTTTGTTTCGGACGATTTTCGTGATAAAATGCTCGAAACCTCCGATTTTATCGTGGATACTATTATGTCAAAAGGCTTCAAGGCAATGACGCAAAACGCTATTCCCGATTTTGTCCAATATGAAAACGAAGGTGCACATCCACATTTCATCGCTTTTGACTACGGCATTTGCAAAAATGCGGAAACGGGCGCGCTCGAACCGCAATTGATTGAAATGCAAGGATTTCCGTCTTTATATTTTTACCAGCTTTATCAGGAAAAAGCAGCGAGGGAAGCGTATGGGATTTCGGGTCAATACGATATATTTCTCAACGGATTTGACGAACAATCAACAATAAAATTGTTACAAAAAGTGATATTGGGAAACGAAAATCCCGAAAATGTCATTTTGCTTGAGCTTTTTCCCGACAAACAAAAAACCAAGATCGACTTCTTTTTTACGCAAAAACATTTGGGAATACAGCCCGTTTGTTTGACAAAAGTAAAAATCCGTGACGGACATTTGTTTTATGAAAAGGGCGGAAAGGAAATTGCGGTAAAAAGAATTTACAATCGTTTGATTTGGGATGACGTGGCGCGTAACGGCGATGCATTTGTACAGGAACAAGCCAAAAAAATCATGGGAAACAGCCATGTCGATTGGGTGACGCACCCGTCGTGGTTTTACCGTATCAGCAAGTACACTTTACCGTTTTTGCGGCATCCGCATATTCCGGTCACGTATTTTGTCAATACGTTTAACGATGTTCCCAAAGATTTGGCAGATTATGTATTGAAACCGTTATTTTCGTATTCGGGACAGGGCGTCGTGATTCATCCGACGCCGGAAGACTTTTACAAAATTGAAAATCCGAACCAATATATTTTGCAAAAACGTGTCCAATATGAATCGGCCATCGCAACGCCCGACGGTGGTGCAAAAACTGAAATTCGCCTGTTTTATATTTGGGACGGGAATATGGCGCGGCCCGTCGCCACGCATAATCTTGCGCGCTTGACCAAAGCGGAAATGATCGGCGTGGATTATAATGCCGACAAAACCTGGATCGGCGGATCATTTGCCTATTTTCCTAAAAAATAACCATGGAAAAAAGAAATTATTTTCAGGATGTTTGGGACGTGGCGCGTTTGATTCCAAAAGGTAGGGCGACGTCTTATGGCGCGATCGCCCAATATATCGGCATGAAATCTTCGCGTATGGTTGGTTGGGCAATGGCTGGCGCGGCATCGCAAAAAAACGTTCCCGCTTGGCGCGTCGTCAATAGAAACGGCGAATTGACGGGTGCGTCCCATTTTGAAACGCCAACGCAAATGCAGGAATTGTTGAATGCGGAAGGTGTTGACGTAAAAGACAACAAAATCGTGGATTTCAAACGTGTGTTTTGGAACCCAAATGAGGAATTGTAAATGGCGCTCTTTTTTTGAAGAAACTAACATTAACTGTATTTTTCGCTTAGGCAGGATTGGGCAGGATAGTTGTATCGTTTTTTAATATTAACGTTGTAACCGTTCGATGGGACAGACATTGTTCATTTTTCAACTTGCCATTCATGATAAAAAAGAACTTCCTGTTTTTCTGTTGTCTTTCTGTGTTTGCCATAAGTTTCCATGCGAAAGCGCAGTTAACGGTTTCAAAACCGAATATTGTTTTTTTGTTAGCAGATGATTTGGGTTACGGCGATGTCGGTTTCAATGGGCAAAAACTAATCCGAACGCCCAATCTGGACAAGCTTGCAGCGGAAGGTAAAAATTTCAAGCAATTCTATGCCGGAACGGCGGTTTGTGCTCCGTCACGCTCCGCGCTGATAACCGGGCAACATACCGGGCATACGTACATTCGCGGCAATATGGGCGTGGAGCCGGAAGGACAGGAGCCGCTCGTTAATTCCGGGCATAATCTTGTGCAGCTATTGCACAATGCGGGTTACCGCACAGGAGCTTTTGGCAAATGGGGCTTGGGCTATATTGGTAGTTACGGCGATCCGTTGAAACAAGGCTTTGACCAGTTTTTCGGATATAATTGCCAGACATTGGCGCACCGTTATTTTCCCGATCATCTTTGGGACAACGATACAAAAGTAGCGTTGGATGACAACGATAGTTTCCGACAACAAATAAGTTATGCGCCCGATTTAATACAACAAAAAGCGTTGGAGTTTTTGGATAAAAGTGGGGACGGCAAACCTTTCTTTTTGTTCCTTCCTTACATTCTTCCACATGCGGAATTGCTCGTTCCGGACGATAGCATTTTTGAATCCTATAAAAATAAATTTCCCGAAAAAAGTTACAAAGGACAAAACTATAATGGTCCAAAAACCGGTCATGGCTATGCATCGCAGCAATATACGCACGCGACTTTTGCATCGATGGTTACGCGGTTGGATATGTACCTCGGGCAAATTATGCAAAAACTAAAAGAAAATGGTTTGGATAAAAACACGTTCGTCATTTTTACAAGCGATAATGGTCCGCATATTGAAGGCGGTGCAGATCCTGCATTTTTCAATAGTAGCGGAATTTATCGTGGCGTTAAAAGAGATTTGTATGAAGGCGGGATCCGCGAACCGTTTGTTGTATGGATGCCGGAAGTAATCAAACCCGGAACTACGAGTAATTTTGCTGGAGCGTTTTGGGATCTGCTTCCGACGTTTGCGGAGTTGGCGCGTATTCCTGCTCCCGACAGTACAGACGGAATTTCGTTTGTTCCTGCATTGACAGGCAAAGGAACGCAAAAACAACACGACTATTTATATTGGGAACTGCACGAAGAAGGTGGCAAACAAGCTGTCCGTATGAAAAACTGGAAAGCCGTAAGACTCAATGTAGATAAGGGTTTGAGCAATGCTAGTTTTGAATTGTATGACTTAAATACAGATCCAAGTGAGAAAAATAATATAGCTGCACAACATCCCGAACTAGTTAAAAAGCTCACTGATATTATGGATAAAGAGCATCGTGTGTCCGCGTTGTTTCCTTTCCAATATGAAGAAATGAAAAAAACTATTAAATAAACTTATTAATACAAAATTATGTCATCAATCAAATCTTTATTTCCTCGTTGCAAAACCAATGTTTACAAGGGTTTTGTTGCATTGTCCTCGACTATATTATTAAGTCAGGCAGCAGTTGCACAACAATTGCAATGGCCTGCAACTACACAACAAACAAGACCTTGGGCGCGCTGGTGGTGGGAAGGCAGCGCAGTCAACGAGAAAGACCTCTCCGAAGTAATGAACCTTTATAAAAAAGCAGGGCTAGGCGGCTTGGAAGTTACGCCTATCTACGGCGTTAAAGGCGAAGAAGCTAAATATATTCCGTTTTTGTCCAATCGTTGGATGCAGGTGTTTGACTATACTTTGCAGGAAGGAAAGAAATTGGATTTGGGTATTGACCTTGCTAATGCAACGGGCTGGCCCTTCGGTGGACCGTGGGTTTTAAGTGCAGACGAAAGCAAAAGTCTTGAATTTAAACAATACACTTTGCGTGATGGCGAGCAACTTTCCGAAAAAGTTGTTTTTGAACAGGAACCTTTTGTCCGTTCCGAAGTTAAAAGAACGGTGGACATTCATTCCGTCAAAAATCCTATCAGCCTCAACAGTATTGACAGTATGCAAAAATGGGCGTTGAACCAAGTTCGTTTTCCGCAGCAATTGCCGTTGATTTGTTTGATGGCTTACAACAATGATGGCAAAAGTATTGACCTGACTAAGTTCGTGAATAAAGACGGAACGCTTAACTGGAAAGCCTCTGGCGGCGATTGGACGTTGTACGCCATCTTTCAGGGAATGCATGGGAAAATGGTGGAACGCGCTGCGCCCGGCGGCGAAGGTTTTGTGATTGATCATTTTTCCAAAGTCGCGTTGGACCATTATCTTGGTCATTTTGATTCGGCATTTGCAGGACATAAACTCGATGGTTTAAGAGGATTTTTCAACGACTCTTACGAAGTGGATGATGCTGCAGGAGAAGCCGATTTTACACCTAAACTTTTTACTGAGTTTCAACAAAGACGCGGCTATGACCTTAGGAATTATTTGCCACTGTTATTGAACAAAAATGATAATAGCGAAAATGCGTTGAGAGTATTGTCTGATTTCAGGCAGACAATAGGCGAAATGCTATTGGAACATTTTACGATTGAGTGGCAGAATTGGGCGAAAGATAAAAACAAAATTATCCGCAATCAATCGCACGGTTCGCCTGCAAACATATTGGATTTGTACGCTGCTATCGACATTCCCGAAACCGAAGGCGAGGATGAACTGCGCTTCAAATTTGCAACTTCGGCGGCGAACGTCATGGGCAAACCTTTGGCTTCGTCTGAGTCTGCAACATGGCTGAAAGACCATTTCCTTGCATCATTAGGCGATGTGAAAAAAGCGATTGATTTATATTTCTTAGGTGGCGTTAATCATGTGTTTTATCACGGTATTGCGTATTCGCCGATGAGCGCGAAGTGGCCCGGATGGTTGTTTTATGCGTCCGTTCATTTGACGCCTTTCGACCCGCAGTGGAACAATTTTTCTACGCTCAATCAATACATTGCCAATACGCAATCTTTCTTGCAAACAAGCAAGGCCGCCAATGACATTTTGCAGTATTATCCCATATTTGACAGCTATGCAAAAAAAGGAAGAGCGTTATTAAACCACTACGATGGCATGAAAGGTTTTGAAGGAACTGCCTTTCAGCAGAATGCAGAATGGATGATGAACAATGGTTATAGTTTTGATTTTATTTCCGATAACCAAATTCAAAAACTATCTTTTGAAAACGGAAAACTCAAAAGTCCCGGCAGCACTTATCAAACTATACTATTGTCGGCTGTTGATTATATGCCTGAAAAGACTTTGCAGGATATTGTTGCCTTGGCAAAAGCCGGCGCTAATATTGTTGTTTATAATCATCTTCCGAAAAGTGTTCCGGGTTTTGGCGATTTACAAGAAAGACAAAATGCTTTTCAAAACCTGATTCATTCCATACAATTTTCGTCTGTGTCAAATGATGTGCAGTCCGCGAAAATCGGCAACGGAAGCATTTCTGTTTCCAATAATCTTTCAGCTTTATTAGCTTACGTCAATATAAGAAAAGAACGTTTTTCGGATAATAATTCCTTGCAATTTATTCGCCGTAGTTATGCCAATGGCAACTATTATTTTATTGATAACAGAAGCGATTCTGCTTTCGATGGATGGATAAACATTCAGGATAACAATGCAAAATCTTTCGCATTATTCAATGTGATGAACCATACAAATGGTTTGGCAAAAACACGCAATACAAATTCGCGAAAACAAATTTATATTCAATTAAAACCTTGGGAAACCTGCGTGTTGCAGGCCGCTGAACAACAGCTTTCTGCTGCTGAATATCCTTATACAAAAACAATAGGAAACGCTATTGCGATTACAGGAAAATGGCAACTGCAATTCAAATCCGGCGGACCTGTTTTGCCTAAAACTGTAACATTCGACCATCCTCAATATTGGACAAACCTCAGTGATACCAATGCCTTGAACTTTTCAGGGACGGCGGACTATACTATTGGATTTGCAAAACCTGCAACCTCAGCCAAACTATGGCGATTGAATTTAGGAACGGTAAAAGAGAATGCAGAAGTGTTTTTAAACGGACAAAAAATCGCTACTTTGTTAGGTTCGGATTATAGTGTAGATATTGCGGATAAACTATTAAAATCAAAAAATAGTTTAGTCGTTCGTGTGTCTAATTTAATGGCGAACAGAATTCACTATATGGATAAAAACGGCATCAACTATAAAATTTTCAACAACACCAATTTCCCTGCACACGATGCGGAGAATAGAGGTTCGGACGGTTTGTTTACTTCCAAAAACTGGTCGGTATTGCCGTCCGGAATGCAAGGAAATGTAACGCTGACGCCGATGCAATAGTTTTTTCTTATCGAGGAATAGTGTCGCTGGTAAAATGATTCCTATAAAAATAAACAGCCACCGATTTAGGTGGCTGTTTATTTTATTTCAATATTTCCGAAAGTTTCTTTTCCAAGTCAGGTCCGCGAAGGCTGCTTGCGATGATCTTTCCGGTGGGGTCGATCAATACATTGAACGGAATGCCGTCAAAATGATATTTGGCAACGGCTTCACTATCCCAGAATTTCAGGTCGCTCATGTGGTTCCATGTGAGATGATCCGCTTTGATGGCTTGCAACCACGAATCTTTTTCCTTGTCCAGCGACACACCCAATATGGTGAAGTTTTTGTCTTTGAATTTGTTGTAGGCAGCAACGACATTCGGGTTTTCACCACGGCAAGGTCCGCACCAACTTGCCCAAAAATCTACCAAAATATATTTTCCCTTAAATTGGCTGATGGAAATCGGTTTGCCGTTAGGATCGTTCATCGTCAAGTCCGGCGCCTGCTGTCCCAATAATTCATAGTTTTTGTCCTCAGAATCGGCGTTGTTGACTTTCATCAAACTCGTCAATGCGGCAAGGCTACTGTTTTCTGGATATTTTTTGGCCACACTTTCTGCGATAGGCAAAAGCTCATTTGCGGGCATTGTCTTTGTGCCTTGGACGATCACGTACGCAGCAGCGGCTGGACTATTGGTCGTCTGTACGAAATTTTTAATGCTGTTGTTGATGTCCGTGACGTAACTTTTGATTTTGTCTTGCAGGCTGTTTAATACGCTATCCTGTTTTTTGATAGGAATTGGACGGTTATTGATGGAGTCCACAAGGGTTTTGGTGGCTGCAGCGGCTGAATCTTTTGCCGAATATTGGTTTAAGAAATCGTAAAGGGATGTCGTTGCGGGCGAACCTTGAATGTAGGGATGACGGTCATTTTCCGGATCAATATTGATCGTGATGGCATCGTTGTCGTTCACAAAAATGACTTGGTACAAATCGTCGACGACGACACGGTAAAGGTTTTCGCCTTTGTTGATAGTTTTCAGCGTGTAGGAACCGTCGGCTTTTATGGATGTGGAATCCAGCCTTTCCGGATTGGGCGAATTAAATCCCAATTCTTCCAGATAAGCATGTTGCGCTTTGGTTTTCAATACTTTTCCGGAAACTTCAAAACTATTGCCAGCCGTTGGTTTGCCGTTTTTGCAGCTGAACAAAAAAAGGCTGGTGGACAATATCAAAAAAGAAAGGATTCTCATACAAATATTTTAAATGTCTATTTGGCAAAGATGACGGGATATTTGCGCAAATAAAAATTAGGATGCTAAAACTTCCTTAAAATAAGGTTGTCATTATAAAAAAATACCCAAATTGCGTTGTCAATCAAGTTGAAAATCAAAGGAAGGCCTAATCTGTAAAATGCTGAATCGTATAACTATAAGTGTGTTGTTGTTGGTTGTTTTTGTTACAAATACTTCTTTTCACCCGACTGATTTTTTGTCCAAATATGTCGTTGTCATCGACAAAGACAGTTACGAACTGTATGTATTTGACGAAAAAGGCTGGGTGGCAACTTATCCCTGTGTTTTTGGCAACAAGGATTTGGGCGATAAAATGGTAGAAGGGGACAGAAAAACGCCCGAAGGTACTTATCACATCGTTTCTAAGACTAGAAGCAAAAAATGGAACAGCTTTTTCATGCTGGACTATCCCAATGCCGACGATGTGCAAAAATTCAACAACCGAAAAGCGCAAGGCTTGATTCCGTCTTCCTCCAAAATCGGTTCGGCTATTGGTATTCACGGTACATGGCCGCACGAAGATTATACAATCGACCAATACCAAAGTTGGACAGATGGCTGTATTGCGCTGAAAAACAAGGATATACAGGAATTATATGCCGCACTTCCAATAGGAACAGAGGTTATTATTAGGAAGTGATGAATTATGAATGATTTTAAATCCAACTCAGCACTTATCACTCACCTCAGTTCTTCCCAGATTTTGTCATGCCACGCTTTCAGCGCGTTTTTATCGGAACCGCCTTTGGTTTCCATTACAAATTTTGATTCCGCATCTTTATATTGCTGACTTAGATCTTGGTCGACGTTGACGGTAAAGGCGTTTTTGTCTTTTTCCTTGATGTTTTTGGACGTAAATTTTTCCCGCATTTTTCGGCTATAAAGTTCCGTCAAGTCAAATAATCCTTGTTGGAATTCCAAATAATTGGTTTGGAAATAGGCGTAAGGGCGATACCAGCTTTTGGTACAGTCAAAAGACGACAATACAAAAAATCGATTCGTTCCTACCAAATACGCCGCATTGGAACGATGCTGTATGCCAATACTCGCAAACGAACTGTAACTGTTGTTGTCCTGCAACGAGTCGGGAATCCCACCTTTAAAATCGTCCCAAACCAATTTGCGGTTAGGCGTCCAAAATATCTTTTTTTCATAAGTCCGAATATCCGGAACGCGATACAAAACCGCAAAAACGCGGTCTGGTTCGTGCAGAGACGTTCCGTAATGGACGTTCATGAGCCGAATAATATTGGCGCCGTTTTTTTGCGCAATATTGGTGTAGGTTTTCAATATATCCGAAAAGCCGGCTATCTGAGATTTTCCTTTGACGGGCGTGTGCACACTGCCTACAATATAGTTAATCGGAATTTTGGTCGTGTCGTAAGGCTGGATTATCGCAATATAGTCGTCGTCCGACAATACTGGTTTCGGATTGGAAATCGAAGTTTGCAGCGGCCGGGCCGATTGACAGGCGGTGAAAAGTAATGCAATTGAACCTAGTATGTATTTTCCTGTCATGTGTACCTGTTTTGCTTTTGCTAAAATATGACTTTATGGCAGAAAAAACAAGTGGTATTTGTGGTCGGTAGTCGGTAGTCTGTAAAACAGCAGGTATGGAAATTTATAAAAAAAACAGGAACATATTGAATTCCAATACGTGTTCCTGTTTGAATAATTTAAAGGAAACAAAAACTATCCTTCCAATGCCGCCGCACCACTGACGATTTCGGTCAATTCCGTCGTAATGGCTGCCTGACGTGCGCGGTTGTAGGTGATTTTGAGATGTTTGAGGATTTCGCCGGCGTTGTTGCTGGCTTTGTCCATCGCCGTCATACGTGCACCGTGTTCGGATGCGTTAGCGTCCAATACCGCTTTGTACAATTGCGTGTTCAAGATTTTCGGAACCAGCGTTGCTACCAATTCTTCTTTGGACGGTTCGAAAATGAAATCAATGTTGCTGTCTTTGTCTTTCTTTTCCTTGTTTTCAATTTTCGGAATAGGAAGGAAAGCTTCTTCCGTCTGAAGCAATGTTGCTGCGTTTTTGAACTGGCTGTAGATGATTTCTACTTTGTCAAATTCTTTATTTGTAAACGCCTTGACGGCAGCTTGTGCAGCTTCCTGTACTTTGTCAAAACTGATACTTGTCAAAAGATCTTTGTATGTGTCTTTGGTTTTGTAGCCTGTATTGGTCAATGCTTCGTAACCTTTTTTGCCGATGTTCCAGATCGTTACGTTGCCTTTCGCGTTTTGTTCTGCGAATTTAGTGGCAATAACTTCCTTGGTCAATTTGACCAAGTTGGAATTGTAACCGCCGGCAAGCCCTCTGTCGCTCGTGATGACGATCAACAGTACTTTTTCGACAGGTCTTTCTTCTCCCAAAGAAAGTGCGGCACCGCCTTGAAGACTGGCGATGATATTGCTCAGCATTTCCTGCAATTTGACGGCGTAAGGACGCATTTGCAATATGGAATCCTGCGCGCGGCGCAGTTTAGCGGCACTTACCATTTTCATGGCTTTGGTCATCTGTTGGGACGACTGTACGGATTTGATGCGGGTACGAACTTCCTGTAATTGTCCGGGCATATTGTAATTCTATTTTAAAACCACAAAGTATCGCTACTCTGAAGCGTCAAGTTTGTTTGGGCGCAAAAGTAATCCATAATCGTCAATATGGAAAACATAAATCAAGCATTTGTAAAAAAAGTGCTAAAAAAAGTAAGGTTCTTAGTAATGACCTTTTAGCGAATGGATTATGATAGTCGCTTGTTCGTCGTCAATAGAATCGGCGAGTCGGTGTTCCTGATTAACCCTGCACGGCGACCACTTGCCCGAAAGGTCATGTTTGAGCGCTTCTGGCTGTCCAATACCAGAAAAAAAGGTGTATTCCCATATCATCCAACAGTGCAGATATTTTATGCTGAATAGATGCGTTGCCAGATTTTTTCCAGAATAAAATATCCTTTTTTGCTTTTTCGGAATAAATTATTTCCATAAATCCGCTATTGTGATTTTCGTAAACCTTCCTTCTCTGATTTCTTGTTCACTTTCTTTGATTTTGGCAACAAATGCAGGATCGTAAGGAGAATTTTCCTCTTTCTGTTCTACGATTTTGATTTTCAAAAAGCTTTCAGCGCGTCTATCTGTGCTTTGTTTTTGGGATATGCCGTGATAGTTTCAGTAGTAGACAAATTTACACTTTATTCATGATTTGGATATTGGCAACAATAAATTATCTGCCGAAATAATCATTTAATACCTATTTAATTATCTTTGGCGGCTTAGGCGGGACTGCCAATTTGTCGATAAGTCAAAGTACGCATTGTTTTTGTTCCAAGACATCGGAATTCCCGAAATTATTTTTAAAAAGTTCAGATAATTAATATGTTAGGTTTCTTAAGCAAACTCCTCGGTGGTAATAAAAGTGAAAAGGACGTAAAGAAGATTATGCCTATTGTTGACAAAATCAAGGATTTTTATCAGCAATACCAGACTTTGTCCAACGATGAACTAAGGGCAAAAACGGCAGATTTCAAACAAAGAATTGCTGCCGGATTGAGCGAGATTGACGGACAGATCAACGCGAAAAAGAAAGAAGCGGAAGAACTGCCGGAAAACGAAATAGAACAAAAAGACACGCTTTACCATGAGGTAGACGCGCTTAAGAAAGACCGTGACGCAAAACTGGAAGAAATCTTGAACGAAATTCTTCCCGAAGCGTTTGCTACCGTAAAAGAAACGGCGCACCGTTTTGCGGAAAATACCAATATAGAATCTGTTGCAACCGAGTTGGACAAAACTTTGGCGGCATCCAAACCATACATTCATATTGACGGCGACAAAGTCAGCTTCGACAATCATTGGACGGCTGCCGGTGCGGAAGTTACCTGGAACATGGTGCACTACGACGTGCAGTTGATCGGCGGTGTCGTGTTGCATCAGGGGAAAATTGCCGAAATGGCAACCGGTGAAGGTAAGACTTTGGTGTCTACTTTGCCATCTTACTTGAACGCTTTGGCAGGAGAGGGCGTCCATCTCGTGACGGTCAATGACTATTTGGCACGTCGTGACAGTGAGTGGAACGCGCCGATTTTCGAATGGTTGGGCATCACCGTCGACTGTATTGACAAACACCAACCCAATACGCCGCAACGTCGCCAAGCTTATCTGGCGGACATTACGTACGGTACCAACAACGAGTTTGGTTTTGACTATCTGCGTGATAACATGGTGCAGAATCCAGAAGAAATGGTGCAGCGCAAACATCATTACGCGATGGTCGATGAGGTCGACAGCGTATTGATCGATGATGCGCGTACGCCGTTGATTATTTCTGGTCCGGTGAGCCGCGACAACTCGACGCAGCAGTTTTTTGAATTGCGTCCGCGTGTAGAACAATTGGTCGAAGCGCAAAGACGTATTGTCAACCAATCCTTGATCGAAGCGAAAAAACTATTTGGTGACGGAAAAGACGATCCAAAAGAAGGTGGATTGGCGTTGTACCGAGCACATCGCGGTTTGCCAAAGACAGGTGCCTTGATCAAATTTTTGAGTGAAGCGGGCAATAGGCAAAAATTACAGAAAGCGGAAAACTATTTTCTCGCAGACCAACAGAAAGAAATGAAGACCGTCGACGAAGGTCTGTTCTTTTATATTGACGAAAAAAACAATTCGGTTGAATTGACCGACAAAGGTATTGCCGCTTTGACAAAAGCAGGCGAAGACCCCGAGTTTTTCGTCATGCCGGATATTGGGACAAAACTTTCCAAAATCACGGAAAACGCGTCTTTGTCCCCTGAAGAAAAATTGCAGGAAAAAGAAGCCGTATTGAACGATTATACAGCGAAAACGGACCGCGTCCACAGCGTACATCAATTGCTGAAAGCGTACACTTTGTTCGAAAAAGACAACGAATACGTAGTCATGGACGGACAGGTTAAAATCGTGGACGAGCAAACGGGACGTATTATGGACGGCCGTCGTTATTCCGACGGTTTGCATCAGGCTTTGGAAGCTAAGGAAAACGTGAAAATCGAAGCTGCTTCGCAGACTTACGCGACCGTTACTTTGCAAAACTATTTCCGTATGTATCACAAATTGGGTGGTATGACGGGTACGGCAGAAACAGAAGCAGCGGAATTGTGGGATATTTACAAATTGGATGTTGTCAATATTCCTACGAATATTTCCATTCAACGTGATGACCAACACGATTTGATTTATAAAACGAAAAGGGAAAAATACGGTGCGGTAATCGAAGAAATCGAAAAGCTACGCAACGCAGGTCGTCCTGTATTGGTCGGTACGACTTCGGTCGAAGTAAGCGAACTGCTGAGCCGTATGCTCCGCCAAAAACAGATTCCGCACAACGTATTGAACGCAAAACAGCACGCCAAAGAAGCGCAAGTCGTTACGGAAGCGGGTCAGCCGGGTGCAATTACGATTGCAACCAATATGGCTGGTCGTGGTACCGACATCAAACTCGGTGCTGGCGTGAAAGATGCGGGTGGTCTGGCTATATTGGGTACGGAACGTCACGAAAGCCGTCGTGTCGACCGTCAGTTGAGAGGTCGTGCGGGACGTCAGGGAGATCCGGGTTCTTCGCAGTTCTATGTTTCTCTGGAAGACGATTTGATGCGTATGTTCGGTAGCGAACGTATTGCGAAAGTCATGGACTTTGCAGGTTACAAAGAGGGCGAAGTCATCCAGCACAGCATGATTACGAAATCCATCGAACGTGCACAGAAAAAAGTAGAAGAAAACAACTTCGGCATACGTAAACGTCTATTGGAATACGATGATGTCATGAACAAGCAGCGTACTGTGATCTACACAAAGAGAAACCACGCTTTGTTTGGCGAACGTTTGGCGTTGGATTTGGACAATGCGTTTTACAACGTTGCGGAAGGCGTTGCTGCCACTTATAAAGAAAACGGCGATTATGAAGGTTTCAAACTGGATATGATCGTAAGTTTTGGTGTGGATTCGGCAATTACCAAAGAACAGTTTTCAAGTTCTTCGGTACAGCAGCTTGCGCAGTTGGCTTACCTGGAAGGTATGGCGCACAACCACAAATTGAAAGAAACAATCGCAGCGCAGGTATTGCCTGTTTTCCAAAATATCGCGAGTACGCAAAACAACCAGATTCAAAACGTTGTAGTTCCGTTTTCGGATGGCAAAAAAGGAATTCAGGTGATTTCCAATCTGCAAAAAACAATTGAAACGAACGGTGCTGAATTGGTTCGTAACTTGGAAAAAGCGATTACGTTGGCATTTATTGACGATGCTTGGAAAGAGCATTTGAGAGCGATGGACGACTTGAAACATAGCGTACAAACGGCTCACTACGAACAAAAAGATCCGTTGGTCATCTACAAACAGGAAGCGTACATGTTGTTTGCCAACCTGAATGCAGAAATCAACAAAGACATCGTAGGGTTCCTTTCGCATGTCGAAATTCCGGGCAACGAAGAACGACAAACACCGTCCCGCCCAAATCCTCCTATGCAGACTTTAGAAGAAGGACATATCCGCAAAACGGACTTGAGCAATACGGTTTCCAACAAAGCGGAAATCGATGCCGCGGGAATGGAATATGGCGCCGACGAAAGGGATGTTTACAATGAAGATGAAGCTCCTAAGCAAACGCCAGTCTCCGTAGCGCCTAAAATCGGTCGTAACGATCCTTGTCCTTGCGGTAGCGGCAAGAAATACAAAAACTGCCACGGCGCAGGATTGTAATTTTGTTATAAGTTTTAAGTAATAAGTTATAAGCAAAAGGCTGTCGAGTTTCGGCAGCCTTTTTATATTGGAGAAATTTGTATTAATGTATTGGGTGAATGTTAGCCCATGGATTTATCCGTGGGAAAAGGGGGATTTAATGACCATTTTTATATATTGGAAAATGTCTATTTTCATGAACAGAATCCATGTGAAAAAACTCGAACCTTATTTTCCTGTAAACATAATCCGGTTACCAAAAGGATCGATGACCGAAACTGTTTTAATATTGGTGTCCCAAAAAGCCTTTTCCAAACCCGGACGATTGTAACGGTAATTTTTGTCGGTGATTGCTTGGTGAAACGCTTCAATATTGGCAAAATCTTCGATCATGATCTGGATGCCGGGAGAGCCGTCGCCGTGATGTTCGGATAAGTGGAGGCGCATGTCGAGTAGCTGAATTTCCAGATATATAGGTGCATTGTCGTCGAAACGATGCTCCCAATTTTTCCGAAAACCAAGCCAGTCAATATAAAATTCCTTTGCTTTTGCCAGGTCAAATATGCGAAGGATGGGAATTACTGTTGACATGTAGCGTGTTTTAAGTGTGAAGAGGATAATTTTTTCCTAAAAATAATTCCTAAAATCAGAATAATTGTGCTAAATACGCGCGTTTCTGCCAATAAGTTCAAAATAGGTGTTTTAATATCGACGGTTTATATTAGGTTTGCGACACTAAAAATCCATAAGCTTGTATGAATTTTAAACGGATCAACAACGTGACAGGGTGGGCGATCGGCATTTTTGCGTGTATTGTCTACATCATGACTTCGGAAGCTGGCGGTAGTCTTTGGGACTGCGGCGAGTTTGTAAGTAGCTGCTTCAAGGTGCAGATTCCGCATCCGCCGGGTGCGCCATTGTTCGTCTTATTGGGACGGTTTTTCATCATTTTGTTTGGCGGCGGCGGCGATCATGCAGCCAAAGCGGTGAACGTGATGAGTGCCGTTGCGAGCGGGCTCAGTATTTTGTTCTTGTTCTGGTCGATTACGCACTTTGCGCGTCGCATTGTACAAGGCAAAAACAGTATGGACAGCCTCACTTCCGGACAGATTTGGTCGATTATGGGCGCAGGCGCGATTGGTGCTTTGGCGTACACATTTTCTGATTCGTTTTGGTATAGTGCAGTCGAAGGGGAAGTTTATGCATCGTCGGCGTTGTGCACGGCGGTTGCTTTTTGGGCGATATTGAAATGGGAACACGTGGCGGACGAGCCGGGTGCCGACCGTTGGATTGTCTTTATCAGCTTTTTGATGGGGCTTTCCATCGGTATTCACTTGCTGAATTTGCTGACGATTCCTGCGTTGGTAATGGTGTATTATTTCCGCAGACGCGACCAGTTGGATTACAAATTGATCCGCAGGTATTTTGTCCGTGGTATATTGATTGCCGGTGGTTTGGCGTTTTTGGGTGGATTTATATTGGCGAACAAAGACGTGACGGACAACGTTCCGATGGATAGCACTTATCCGGGCTTGATGTTGGTCGGTACGTTGGTTTGTGTCGGGCTTTTGTTCCTGATCGAAAAACTCAACAAAAAGGACAAAGCCAAAATGGAAGAGTTTGGCGGTGCTTATATTTTCTTGGTTTTGAGCGTGGTGATATTGGGCGTTGTCCAGATCGGTGTCATTCAGGAAACCGTGAAACTGGCGGGTGCGATGGATGTGACTTTCGTCAATAGTTTCGGAATGCCGTTCTTCAGCGGGTTTACCGTATTTTTCCTATTGTTGGGCGTAGCGATTTGGTATTGCCTGCGTTTGGCGAAAAAGAAAGGTTTGCCTAATCTTCGTTTGGCGATGTGGTGTTTGTCGTTTATGTTGATCGGTTACAGTTCTTACTTGACGACGATGATCCGTAGTAGCTCTGATCCTTCGATCGACATGTTCAAAGTGGACAATCCTTTGAGTCTTGCCGGTTATTTGGGACGTGACCAATATGGTGATTTTCCGATTTTATACGGACAAAAATTTACGGCACGTCCTGTCGACATCAAGTATGACGACATGAAATACCAAAAAGGCATCAACGAAAACGGTAAAGATGCTTACGTTCCTATTGGTAAATCATTCCATTATATCTACATGCCGGAAGACAAAATGGTATTTCCGCGTGTGTGGAACGGTAGCCAGGACCGTGGTCAGGCCGATTATTACGCGCAGTTCCTCGGTATGGGAAAAACGCAAAACGGATACGACCGCGAGCCGACTTTTGGCGACAATATGCGTTTTTATATGGGATACCAGAACTATTACATGTTCCTGCGTTATTTCTTGTGGAACTATAGTGGTAAGCAAAACGATCTTCAGGGACGCTCGATCGGTGATGTCCGCGACGGCAACTGGATCACAGGTATCAGCTTTGTTGACAATATGCTTTATGGCGACCAAAGCTCGTTGCCGGACAGCTTGAAAGACAACAAGGCGCACAATACGATGTTCGCGTTGCCTTTGATATTGGGCTTGATCGGTTTGTATTACCAATACAAACGAAAAGGTTCGGATACGATGGTGACTTTCCTGCTGTTCTTCATGACGGGTTTTGCCGTTATCGTTTACCTTAACCAAGCCGGAAACGAACCGCGTGAACGTGACTACGCTTTTGCGGGCGCGACCTACGCTTTTGCGATCTGGATCGGTTTGGGTATGCTTTGCGTGGAAGAATGGCTGAAGAAAAAATCCAATGCAAAAGTGGCGTTGGCGGTTTCTTTCCTGGTATGCTTCTTTGCCGTTCCGGTATTGATGGCGCAGCAGGAATGGGACGACCACGACCGCAGCAAAAAACAATTGGCGCGCGATTTGGCAAAAGACTATCTGGAAAGCTGCGCACCAAATGCCATATTGTTCACTTTTGGCGACAACGATACCTATCCATTGTGGTACGCGCAGGAAGTCGAAGGCATTCGTCCAGATATCCGCGTTATCAATACGAGCCTTTTGGGTATTGACTGGTATATCAACGAGTTGCGTCACAAAGTCAACGAAAGCGATTCTATCGACGTTATTTTCTCCAGAGCGCAGATTCAGGGTCAAAAACGTGATGTCATTATGTACAGTCCAAAAGACAATATTCCGGACAACAAATTCTACGATTTGTATGATCTGATGAAAAACTATGTCGGAAGCGACGATCCAAGCAAAATGACGCAGACGGGCGGTGGCGACATGGTCAATACTTATCCGGTAAGAAACGTTTCGGTTCCTGTTGACATCAACTTTGTTCGTCAAAACGGAACGGTCAACGCGGACGATTCTGTTTCGACGACCATGAATTTCCAGATTGCAAAATCCAATTTGTACAAAAACGACTGGGCTGTATTGAACATTATCGCAGCGAACAAATGGAAACGTCCCATATATTTTACAAGTCCGTACGAAGAATTGGGATTTGGACAGTACCTGCGCCGTGACGGCTTGTCTTACAGATTAGTTCCGGTAATGACAAAAGATCCGCAGGCGGAAGCCGTCAATACCAACTGGATGTACGACAAATTGATGAACAAATTCGGATTTGGTAGCGCCGATATTCCGGGTGTTTATTTTGACGAAGAAAACCGTCGCCACCTCAATTCTATCCGTCAGTCGTACGCCGTAATGGGTATCGACTTGGCTACGAAAGGTAGAAAAGAAGAAGCGCGCAAAGCGTTGGAAAAAGCGGACAAAATGATGTTGCAGGAAAACTTCCCTTACGGAATGGTTTCCTTGGGTAATCAGCACAACCGTCTTTCCATGATGTTTTTGCAGGCTGCTTTGATGGCAGAGGACAAACCTTTGTCCGCAAAAGTCTACAATTCCGTCAAAAAGGATTTGCAGCAGCAGATTCGCTACTATAATTCCTTGAGCGGACAAAACGCTGCCAATATGGAATACGACAAACAAGGCGCGATGCAGTATTTGTCGATGATGGAGCAAATGATGAAACAGTTCTCCGATCCTAAAAATTCAGCATTGGAACAAGGACAGACCATCCAGAACGACAGCGGAAAAGCACAATAGTTTTTCCCGTTTCAATAGCAAAAGGAAGGCAATAGCCTTCCTTTTGTGTTTTTAAGTGCTCTTCGGAATTTGCAATTCCGAAGCCTTATCGGCGGATTTGCAATCCGGTTTTAATGCACATTACAAATGCACCGGTAAAAATGGCGAACAGCGAAAGTTTCTACCGTCAATCTTTAACTAATTTCTTCAAATCTCTTTCAAAATCTTCCACACGAGTGCTCATGCTCCATTCGATGCCGTCGATTTTTTTGAAAGCTTCTTTTTGTGCTTTTACGGCAATGGCATCGCTCACGCGCATATTGTCGCTCTTGGTTTCTACAATCAGGTGTAATTCAAGGTTATCATTTTTCTTAATAGCATACACAAAATCGGGACTGGTTGTTGTTCCCGTATAAGTTGGAAGTTTAATACTTTTACGTGGCAATTTTCCGTAAACCAATACACTCGCCGGCGGATTTATCTTCAACACTTCATGTTCTATTTCACTGTCGTAAACATATTTGTCGTAGAGGTAATTTTCTTTTTCCCTTGTAATGTCAGTTGCAATATTATTGCCCACATCGCCTTGTGCGAGCTCATCTATAAAAACATATTGACCGTTTTCTTTTTTGAAAATACTTGTGCTTGCCTGATAATTCAATGGTGAATACTTAAACTTCTGCTCATACAATTCAACAAACTTTTGTTCAAATCCTGCAACGATATTTTCCAAAGTATTAAGGTTAAACAATTCGTTGGGTGTTGCTTTATCTTTTCGTACTTTGGCAATACATTGGTGCAACAAGTTCAATGGTAAATGCGTGCGCTTGTTTAATCTTTTTAAAAATTCGCCGTAAGGCAATATGCCTAAAGAGCTGTTTGCAGATTGATAACCTTCACGCACCAAATCTACCTTCCCGTCTGCGGTGGTTACTACTTCGGTTACGATTTCTACATAAGGTTTTACAAATACATTTTCGCTCAGTACTTCGCACAAAGCATTTCTCAAATCGCTTTCTGCGGCTTCCTCAAAAATCAACGCATAGCGTTTGGTCACTTTGTCCCAAAGGCGGCGCAGTTTTTCAAAGTTGGATTTATTGAGTTGCACGGTTGGACGTTTCGGCTGGCCGTCGCCTGTAATAATTCCTTTCTTCAACTTCATGCCGCTGTCTTCGGGCAAAAAGGAAAAGAGTTTTTCCGCATCTAAAATTATATCGTTTTCGTCTATCAAATCATCCAACAAAAGTTTGCCTTTTGCTTTGGCGGTTGTTGGTGCGTATTGTACCTTTACCAATTCCTGTAAAATGGTTTCCGATATTTTTCCTGCTGCTAATTTGCCGCCGTCCGAATTAATTTCGCCAACTAATTTTTGGGCAAATTCCTGTTCCGAAAAATCAATGATATAAGTCAACCGAAAATCCTCGCCTGCGTTTTGTGACTGGCGGTTTCCGTTTTCGTCAAAAGGCAAACGTAAGCCGCGGCCTACTTCCTGTATCTTGCTTATTTCACTTCCTGAGCTGCGCAGTTTACAAATCACAAATACATTCGGATTGTCCCAACCCTCGCGCAACGCCCATTTGCTGAACAAAAACCGACGAATATTCCAACTGCCGTCTTCATTTTTAAAGCGCAGCATTTGTTCTTTATTACGCAAAATATCGTCCACTTCTTTCTGAATGGCTTCATCGCCTTTTTTGGCATTGTCTTCGGCAAAATATCCTGCAATGGTTCCGCTTACATCCTGCAATGAAGCGGTTAAAAAATCTTTGTATTCGCCGCTGGCGGATGTAAGTTCTTTGTTCAGCTTTTGGGTCAATAATTCCTCAAACTTCAAACGCATCCATCCTTTTTCTTCGTTTTCCGTTCCGCGAAAAGAGGAAATACTATCAATAAAAAACAAAGAATTGGTTTTTATTTTAGGCGGATGGTTATTGAGTTTCGGGCGATGAAAGTTTTCTTTTTCTTTGTCAAAATGCGCATCAATAGCTTGCTGTAAAAGCAATTCCTGATAACCCATGCCGAAAATATTGGGCAATAAATCGAGGTTGGGTTTCAGTTCCAAATCGTTGCTCAACCATGCAGAATTGGCTGAATCTATTTTTTCAAGCGTAATACCGCCAAAGCCTTCCTGCAAAATAGAAAGACCTTCACCGATTTTTACCACGGTTTCTTTTTTGCCGTTGGAAAAAACAACACCTTCTTTTTTACTGATTTCTTTTACCCGAAATTTTACCAATTCATCCGCATTCTTTGTATCAGGAATGGCGGGATAAACAATATGTACGCCTTTTACCAGGCCTTCGTTAAAGGCACGTACAGCGTTTAAATCATACACCAAATGTTCGTAGTCGGTTACTTCTTCTTTATTAATTTTTTTTCTGGGAAAGGTGGCGCCCAGGCGAATAATTAATTGTGGCTGCAAACCTTCGGTGATGTTTTTCCAGGCTTTATTTTCTTTGTTGAAACGATGCGGCTCATCTATAATTACAATCGGGCGCGTTGCCTGCAAACCCAGTATGGGCGAACTTACCGAGCCAAACAAGGTACTGTCGTAATCGTTTGCCGACATTGATTTGGATGCGAGCATGGCATCGTTGAGCAGCAAAGCCTGAATGGTTTTTTCTTCGTTGCGCGTGCCTTCACAAAACGTGCGCAGGTTTTCGGGAATCTGTTTTCGTCTTCCTTTTTTGCTGTCAAAATCGCCCGCGTTGATGATGCCGAGATGGATGTTTTGATTGGCAAACTCCTGCCGGAAATGACTGTTCCAATCGGTGCTTTGTATCGACATTTTTGCGCCTTCCTTTATGGCTACGCTGGGTACCAAAATGATGAATTTAAAAAAGCCAAACCGTTGTTTCAACTCGTGCATCAATCGGGTATAAATATATGTTTTGCCCGTGCCTGTTTCCATTTTTATATCGATGTTTCGTGTATGGCGCAACAATGGATTGGCGCAGAAACCTTCATCCACTTTTACGTTGTCGGAGTTGATGGCTTTTATGGCAGATTCAATTACATCTAGTTGGTATTGGAGCTTGTCTAATTTCATTTTATGAATGATTAAACCTTATAGGTTTTGTTTTTATCAATAGCGTTCGGTGATGGTTACGGATTGGTCCAGATTACTTTTTAGATTAAATTTCAGTTCGCGCATCAGCTCGAAAGTGAAACTGTACGGATACAGAATAATGGTATTGATACTTAGTTGATTGTTGCCAATTTTATTCAACAACTCTTTTAGTGCTCCGTGCGAAAAACCGGCATTGATAAGGTATAGTACTGCGCTTTGCCGTACATAATGCGCTTCGTAATTGGATAATTGTATTGCCTCAACCTTTGTATTAAAATCGTAACCGTCCTGCATGAGCCATGTTTGCAGTATAGTTTGCAAACCGCTTGTGTTCGTTGGTGCGTAAGCGAATGGTGCAATCATATCATCAGCAAAGAGCTTTTGTTCGTTTGGATTAAACTCCATGATTTTGTCTATGGTTTGTACACTCGGTTGCACCAAGCGATAATGCTTGAAACCCAAGTCAGAACTATGATTTTCTTGATTTGTAGGATTATCCTGATTGTCAAAATCCAATTGACCTGCCTTTACCGATTTTGATTTTTCATCTGCAATTTTCAGTTTTGCGGCAGCGCGTTTTATGCGTTCTCTTGAAATTTCGTCTATGGTATTGTAGCCTGCTTTGCGGGCTTCGCTGTCGGGATTCGTTGGCTCGTCCCATTGTACCATTAGGTATTTTCGATTGCCACCGTCTTCTGCATTGAGTTGCATTACTGCGTGGGCAGTGGTGGATGAACCAGCGAAGAAATCGAGGATAGTACTGCTTTTGTCTGTTCCAATTTCCAGAAAATCTTTTATCAACTCTAATGGTTTCGGATTAGTGAATGGTTTGCTTTCGAACAAATCTTTTACTTGTTGCGTTCCATTCCCACTACTATATTCAGGCTTGTAGAATATTGTTTTGGGCTTTTTAGACGGCATATCTCCCAAACTTGGTCTTTGCTTTTTGTAAATTGAAAGATTGCTTCCGTCTTGGCTTACAATTATATTGTGCTTTTCGTTGTTGAATTTATCTTTTCCCCAACGCCACGACATCTCCTCATTGTTAGTAATCGGATATATTTCTGTATCAGTATCAGCAGTTCTGTATGTAAAACACTCATTTGATTGAGTAATGTAGATAGGGAAAAATAAATTTGGTCTTTTATTTCTTGGTGCATTAACGCCTGTCGCTTTTAAATTCGCACCTTTCTTGTAATAGCCTAATTCATCGGTTTCCCAATCTTCAATTTCATCATCTTTTATAATAAATTCCCCAAACTCTGCTTTCTCTTTATTTTTGCAGTACACTATCGTGTATTCGTGAGTTCCTGAAAAACCAAATTCATCATTATTTCCCTTCAAATTCATTATTGTTGGCAAGCCTGCAACAAAATTCCCTTCCCCAAAAATATCATCCATTACAAGTTTCAAATTCGCCTGTTCATTGTCGTCTATGCTTATAAAAATTACGCCGTCATCGGTCAATAGCTTTTGTGCAATTTTTAAGCGGGGATACATGAATGTGAGCCACGCAGAATGCGAACTTTTACCCTGTATGCTTTTCAGTCGTTCTATTTCGGCGTCGGTATAACCTAAAGCTGTTTTCAGTTTTTCGTCCGGGAAATCAAATTTATCTTTGTACACAAATTCTTTTCCCGTGTTGTACGGCGGGTCGATATAAATCATTTTTATTTTACCCGAATAAGCATTTTGCAGGTGACGCAGTGCATCAAGGTTATCGCCTGTAATAAACACATTTTCGCTGTTGGTATTTTCGGGTTTTACATTGTGTTCCGTATCTGGAACAATTACGGTTTCGCTGGCCTGCCCTGTTAGCAACCGTGCATAATCTTTGCCTACAAACCCCAAACGATAACCATCGCGTGCTTCGGCAATATTGTTGGCCTTCAGTTCCGTTTCAAATTTATCGGCTTTAAAATTTCCGTCTGCATCAAAATATTGCGGCAATGCCTTTTGCAAAGTCCGCAACAGTTCGGTATTGGGTTGTATGTTTTGGTTTTGGGTGAGTATGTTTTTAATCGCCATTTTCCTGTCTGAATTGTGCCAAGTCAGGAACTTCTATTGGCGGAAAATAAGGATAAAAAAATAGGCGTGTTCCTCTGCAAATTAAGTCTTCTATTCCTCATTGGTATCCCCATACCGTACAGAATTGAAAACAGCAAAGAACACGCCCGTAAGGACGCATTCCTAAGCCGTTTCTCTCTGTACTTTTTAAAATTGGGGATTTTATGAGGAAAGAAACATTTAGCAACGCTAATGATATAATTATATATTAAACTGACTTATATGCTATATTTTGTTTGACGGTAAAAGTAAATATTTTTCGTTGTTGTCTGCGCGAAAAACTAAATTATTCCGCTCTTCGGAATGGCAAATCGCGAACACCGGAGCGCTTGCATTCATTTGTCCAAAACACCGCGTGAAAAACTAAAATCGCAAAAAACAATCGATATTGTATATTTGCCAATACAAATTGCTAAAAATATTAGCGCAGAAAGAATAGAAGTTTATGGCAGCATTGCAAGAAGCAAACTATGATGAATCCAGCATCCGAAGTCTCGACTGGCGCGAACACATCCGTCTGCGTCCGGGGATGTATATTGGCAAACTCGGTGACGGTGCTTCGCCCGACGACGGCATCTATGTATTGGTAAAGGAAGTCGTGGACAACTGTATTGACGAGCACATGATGGGTTTCGGCAAGCAGATTGAGATCACGATCGATGATAAAACGGTTACGGTGCGCGATTTTGGACGCGGTATTCCTTTGGGGAAAGTCGTCGATGTCGTTAGCAAAATCAATACCGGCGCGAAATACGACAGCAAGGCATTCCAGAAAAGTGTCGGCCTCAACGGGGTCGGTACCAAGGCGGTCAATGCACTGAGCGATTATTTCAAGGTGGAAAGTTTCCGTGACGGAAAAATGAAAACCGCCGAATTTGAAAAAGGCGTATTGACAACCGAAACGGATCTGGAAATTACGAACGAAGGCAACGGTACGCGCGTCACGTTCGTCGCCGACGCTTCCGTGTTCAAACATTACAAGTTCAAACTCGAATACGTTGAGGATCTTTTGTGGAACTATTGCTATCTCAACGCGGGATTGGTCATTGTTTTCAATAAAAAACGTTTCGTCAGCCGCAACGGTCTTTTGGACTTGCTGAAAAAGAAAACCGACGAAAACGATCTGCGTTATCCGGTCGTTCACCTGAAAGGCGAGGATATTGAGCTTGCGTTTTCGCACAACAACGATTATGGCGAGGATTTGTATTCCTTTGTCAACGGTCAATATACGACGCAGGGCGGTACGCACCAGCAGGCTTTTCGTGAAGCATTTGTAAAGACGATTCGTGATTTTTACAAAAAAGATTACGACGTCGCCGACATTCGTCAAAGTATTGTCGGCGCCGTCGCCATCCGTGTACAGGAACCTGTTTTTGAAAGTCAGACAAAAACCAAACTTGGTTCGCAATATGTCTACGAAGGCGGCCCGAGTGTCAAGTCTTTCGTACAGGATTTTTTGTCGAAAGAGTTGGACAATTACCTGCACCGAAACAGCGAAACGGCGGATGCGTTGAAACGTCGTATTGAGCAGAGCGAGCGCGAACGCAAGGAACTTTCAGGTATCAAAAAACTCGCTAACGAACGCGCCAAAAAGGCCAATCTGCATAACAAAAAACTGCGCGATTGCCGCGTGCATTTCAATGACGAACTCCCTGCGAAAAACAAGGAAGCTTTTACGGAAATGAAAGACAAATCCATGATTTTCATTACGGAAGGGGACAGTGCAAGCGGAAGCATCACAAAAAGCCGCAATACGGAAATGCAAGCCGTGTTTAGTTTGCGTGGTAAACCGCTGAACTGTTACGGTCTGACGAAAAAAATCGTGTATGAAAACGAGGAATTCAACCTATTGCAGCATGCGCTCAATATAGAAGAAGGGTTGGAAGGTTTGCGTTACAACAAAATCGTGATTGCGACCGATGCGGATGTGGATGGTATGCACATTCGTTTGCTGATCATGACTTTCTTTTTGCAGTTTTTCCCTGATTTGGTCAAGCAAAAACATGTTTACATATTGGAAACGCCACTTTTCCGCGTGCGCAACAAACAGGAGACGATTTATTGTTACGACGAAACGGAAAAGCAGGCAGCCATCAAAAAGCTCGGCAACAAACCGGAAATCACGCGCTTTAAAGGTTTGGGCGAGATTTCTCCCGAAGAATTCGGAACATTCATCGGCGAAGATATTCATCTGGCGCCCGTCTTATTGGAACAAGGTGCGCATATCCAGAGTCTATTGGAATATTTCATGGGCAAAAATACGCCGCAGCGTCAGGATTTTATCATTGACAACCTGCGCGTGGAAGTGGACCTGGCAGAAGAAGAAAAAAAATAATCATTACTCAAAAATTATAGATCCAAAATGCTTCATATAGTTTTTGAACCGTCCACAGTGGAAGTTTTGGAAAAAAGCTTCGATGTAGAGGAATCCATGAGAGGCGAGATCATCGTCATAAAGGATGATTTTGCAACAGGTCCCATACAAAATATCTACGAACCGGAAGGTTATCAAGCACGAAAAGCTTGGTGGCAGAAGGTCTTGGAATTTTCTCCATACGAGGATCAGATCAATATCGTGGACGACAAAATGACCGTCCACCATCTGAAAAAACAATTGGACGAGAATACGGAAGAGGTAGTTTGGATATGGATGGGGCAAAATCCACACGACGTCAGCGGCTATTATTGGTTGTTGCAGCAGTTGGCGGAATACGAAGGGCGTGTGTATGTTTTGTATCTCAATAACTTGCCGTTCATCAATGCCGAAGGTGGTATTTTCTATCCGAAATACCTTACCGAAATCCAACCCAAAGAATTCAAAAAAGCGAAGAAACTTTGCCGTCCAATCACCCTAAGTGAGTTTGAAGTAGATCCGGATGAATGGAAAAAACTTTGCGAGGAAAACGGTATGGTTCGCATATTGGAAGGGGGAAAGAAGCTCGTTTCCAAAGAAGAAACTTTTTTTGACAAAGAGATATTGGATGCATTGGGTGAAAAGTCCGTTAAGCTCCCACGGTTATTGATGAATCTTTTACCTAAAATGAAAGTCAAGACCGGTGATGCATTTCTCGTTTGGCGCATTCGTGAAATGGTGCAGGCGGGAAGGGTTCTGTGTGAAGGAAACTTGGAAAAAGGGTGGAAGGATATTGTTTTGAAAGATACCAAGGGGGAATTGTTTGTGGAGATAGAGGAAGTTAGTGAATAGTTGGGCGTCTCATTCCTAAATCATAATTTGAAAATCATCAATCTGAAATGCTTGATATAAAATCCATACATCATGTCGCCATTATTACCGACGATTATGATAAAAGCAAAGCTTTTTATACGGAAATTCTAGGCTTTGAAATCGTACAGGAAGTTTTTCGTGCGGAAAGAAACTCGTACAAACTCGATTTGGCGATCAAAGGAAAATATCAAATCGAATTATTTTCCTTTCCCGAATTTCGCGAACGTGCAAGCCAACCTGAGGCAAAAGGCTTACGCCACCTAGCTTTCGCGGTTGCGGACGTGGAAGGTTCCATCGCGTTTTTGCGTAGTAAAAACGTAGAGGTACAAGATGTTCGTATAGATGAATACAGCGGAAAAAAGTTTACGTTTTTCTATGATCCGAATGGGCAACCGCTGGAATTGTATGAAGTGAATTAGGGTTGTGGTTTTTGATTTTTAACTTTTGGTTTTTTACTTTGAAATATGGCAAAAGAAGAAAAAAGAGAGATTGACTTATCGATAAATACAGGTGTGCAGGGTCAATACAAAACCTGGTTTTTGGACTATGCGTCGTACGTTATATTGGAACGTGCTGTTCCTGCGATCGAGGACGGTTTGAAACCTGTACAGCGCCGCATCTTGCATGCGATGAAAGAAATGGACGATGGGCGTTTCAATAAAGTCGCCAATATAATCGGGCAGTCCATGCAATACCATCCGCATGGTGATGCGTCCATCGGCGACGCATTGGTCAATATGGGACAAAAAGATTTGTTGGTCGAAACGCAGGGAAACTGGGGCGACGTGCGCACGGGCGACGATGCGGCTGCTGCGCGTTATATTGAAGCGCGCTTGTCCAAATTTGCATTGGAAGTGGCGTTCAATGCCAAGACGACGGATTGGCAACTGAGTTACGACGGTCGTAAAAACGAACCCGTAACCTTGCCGATGAAATTTCCGTTGTTGCTGGCGCAAGGTGCGGAAGGTATTGCGGTCGGGCTTTCCACGAAAATATTGCCGCACAATTTTATCGAACTGTGCGACGCGAGCATCAAGGCTTTGAAAGGAAAAAGTTTTGAATTGTTTCCTGATTTTCAGACGGGCGGCATGATCGACGCTTCCGAATACAACGACGGAAAGCGCGGCGGAAAGGTAAAAGTGCGTGCGGATATTGAGGAACTCGACAAGAAAACGCTTGTCATCAAAAGTGTTCCGTATGGCGTGACGACATCTTCGCTGAAAGATTCGATCATCAAGGCCAACGATCAGGGAAAAATCAAAATCAAGAAAGTTACGGACGAAACCGCTGCCAACGTGGCGATTTACGTCGAGTTGGCCGCTGGGATTTCGCCCGATATTACAATCGATGCGCTGTATGCGTTTACCGATTGCGAAGTGAGCATTTCGCCCAACGCCTGCGTGATTATTGAGGACAAACCGCATTTTGAATCCGTCAGCCATTTGCTGCGCGTTTCAGCCGACCACACCAAAGCTTTGTTGGGACGCGAACTGGAAATCAAGCTTTCCGAACTCGAGAATAAATGGCACTATACTTCTTTGGAAAAGATATTTTTCGAAGAAAAAATATACAAGGAACTCGAAAAGAAATACGAAACCTGGGAAACCGTCATCGACGCGATCGACAAGGCTTTTGATCCTTTCAAAAAGAAACTCAAACGTCCGATTGAGCGCGAGGATATCCTGAAACTGACGGAAAAACCGGTACGTCGCATTTACCGTTTGGATATCAACGAACTCAACGAACAGATCAAAAACACGGAAGCGGAAATGGAAGCGGTCCAATATGATTTGGATCATTTGACGGACTACGCGGTGAAGTATTTCGAAAACCTGAAAAAGAAATACGGAAAAGGTCGAGAGCGCATAACCGAAATCCGCACTTTTGACAAGGTGGAAGCGCGGCAGGTCGTGATTGCCAATACGAAACTGTATTTGAATCGTGAGGAAGGTTTTGTCGGAACTTCCCTGAAAAAAGACGAATTGCTGTGCGAATGTTCCGATCTGGACGATATCATTGCGTTTACCAAGCGCGGTATCATGAAAGTAGTGAAGGTCGCCGACAAAGTTTTTATAGGGAAAGACATTATTTACGCGGCGGTTTTCATCAAGTCCGACGACCGTACGACCTACAATATGATTTACGCGGACGGCAAAACGGGCGTGAGCTACGCCAAACGTTTTAACGTGACGGCGATTACGCGCGACAAGGAATACGATTTGACGAAAGGTTCGGAAAAATCCAAAGTGCTCTATTTTACGGCCAATCCGAACGGCGAGGCAGAAGTTGTTCGCGTATTGTTGAGCCCAAGCGTGAATGCGCGCAACAAGGAACTGGATTTCTATTTTGAAAATCTGGAAATCAAAGGGCGCAGCAGCATGGGCAACCAAGTGACTAAATACGCCGTGAAAAGCATCAAACTCAAAGAAAAAGGAAAAAGTACGCTGGAACGTCGCAAATATTGGTACGACGACAAAATCGGACGCCTCAATACGGAAGAAAAAGGCCAATATCTCGGCACTTTTGAAAACGAAAGCCTGATCGTTATTTTCCGTGACGGTACTTACGAAATCACCGATACGGAGTTGACGCAGCGTTTTGATCCGGAAAAAGTGATGCTCGTCGAGCAATACAATTCCGAAAAAATCATCACGGCTGTTTATTCGGACAAAGAGAAGAACTGTTTCAATGTCAAGCGTTTCCGTATTGAAACGTCTACGATGCACAGCAAGTTTTCTTTCATCAAAGAAGGCGACGGCAATGTTTTGTCGGCAGTGACGACAATCGAAGATCCTGTATTGAACGTGCAAGGCGGAACGGGCAAACAGGTGCGCACGGTGCGTTTCAAGATTGGGAAAATGGTAGACGTCATGGGCTGGAAAGCTATCGGCGCAAAACTCATGGAATATACCAAAACCGCTGAAATGGAGTGGGAGGAACCTTCGGAAGAAAACGACCAACCGTCTTTGTTTGATGCGTGAGAAAGCTTAAAGCGCAAAGCCTGAAGCTGAAAGCAAATGCAAAGTTTTTGTATTTCTATCGTCATTTTCTGAAAGAATAAAAACAGCTCCAATTGGGGTCGTTTTTGTGTTTTTCCGTTTCGCGTTGATTTGACGACGACTTCGTCATCTTTGTTTTCGATAGGGAAAAGAAAAATAGTGGTCGTGTCGCTACTGGCGATTTGTCGTAACGTATCCACTTTGTTCGCATAGCCAACAAGGGAAATGAGCACGATGCTGTCATTGCGGCTTTCCGGGAGGTTTACGATTCTTTTTGCGTCGGTAATAAAGTCTTGTTTTTGAAATCTTATCGTAGCGTCAGGGACGGGAATTTGGGTGTTTTGTCTAGGAGCTGTATCGTTTGTGTGTTTTGTGCGTGGCAAACATGGCAAAAGAATAGTATGCCCGCCAGCAACAATATTTTATATTGCATTGTAGGATTAATATTTTTATCAGGTAAATGTGTTTTTTTCTCAAAAAAACAAGCAAAAATGTACTGTCTGCGGTTCTATTGCATACGTGGTTTGAGCCCCAATTGAAAATGCTGCGGCTATATCATCAGAAAATATTTCGGGAATCTTCATTAGTTTTTGAGAATGTAGTATCTGAAATTGTGAACTTGCGTGATTAGTAGGAAGGCCTGGCAAAATGTCCTCACTTTTTGCAAAAGGATATTCAGAATTTAAATAACCTTGTCTCCAATATTTAAGTTAGAAACAAGCTTTCCCTTTTCTCTTACTATTCCACAAAATTCAGATCCAATTGACACGAATGAAAGACCAGAACCTTTCATCATAGATAGTTTACTATTGGCATACAAATATATAGCTGATATCTCTATAATTACAAGAGATACTTTTTTTTCAATCAAAACATCATTCGGTGATACTTCTGCGTTAAAATTGGGTTTTGGTACATCTATTAACCCATAAATAATATTTTGTCCTGCAATTTCTGTTTCATGTATTTTAAACTCCCCGTCATATGATTTAAATTCTTTTGAAAGTATAGCTACTACTTTCATTTTATTATTTTTAAATATTTAGTATATTGAATCCTGGCAAATAAATTATAAGAATAAAGAACACTCAAGAAGATAAGAATGTAAATTATAGGAATGAAATATTTATGAATATTCCTATAAGTTGAAGAGTACATTAATAGTAAATGCATTATAAAAATAATAATTCCTACTATAGATAATGATACAGGAATAATCCATCCCAAGGTGTAGAGATTGTTTTCCTTTTTCCTTGACGAAAACAAAGAAAATATCCAATTGTGTTTAACGCCATAATTGCCTGTATACAGATAAGACCGGAACTCTTTAAATGTCAATCCTTTATCTCTTGGCAATATATCTTTTTTGGCAAAAAAATATAGAGATGATAAATATGCTATAATAATGAACCCAATTATATGAATAGTTATAATTCCTTTCCACCTTAATCCAAATATCGTCACCAAAGGATTCTTTTCATTTGATAAATCAGGAGTATACTTATACGTAAAGTACATGTCTACAAGTCTCGTTAATATTACAAATAGATTAAGTCCCAAATATGATATAATTCTTCGTATCATGTGTAATAATAAAAATTAACTATTACGTTAAAAGTTCTAAGATGAAGTACTAACATTAGTATTCACACAATTAAGCTGATTGTAATAAATAAAATAAGCCATCATACTATAAAATGTTAAGACGGCTTACTCCTAAATTTACAATAACATTATGACGCGCAACCAGGTATTAATGTAAAAATAGAAGCCAATGTGATCAAACAAACAGGAGATGCTCCTCCGTCAATTGCAGACATTTCATTGTCTGTCAATTTTGTAACTTGTTCTTTTTTCAAAGAATGAAAGTTCATCATTTGAACTCGTAGTCTTCTCAAAACCCATGAATTTTTGTTTCATAGAAAGATGTTTTTTGGTTAATAATTATTAGTAATAATAAGAAAAATATCTTTATGTTACTTTTTTTAGTACTAAACTCATTTAAACTTTTTCAGTATAATTCGATTTAATAACATAAGTAGTATAAAAGCTTGGTTAAAATAAACAAGCCGAAGTATTTGAAAACCTCGGCTTTGTTCATCATTCATAACTTATCATTCATCATTCAGCTGTCTTTGTATGATTCCGCCTCCGACTACGTCGTCGCCTTCGTACAAAACCGCGCTTTGGCCGGGAGCAATACCTTTCACGTCCTCAAAGAATCGGACGCTTATTTTGTCGACTGCGTCGCCTTGTGCAATATGGCTGAGCGCACCTTTGTCCTTGTAGCGGATTTTGGTGACGAGATCCATGCCATCTGCGGGAATACCGTCGTATTTCAGCCAGTTCATTTTGGCAACGCTCATGTCGTGAGCCGCAAGGTCTTGTTCGTCGCCCAATACGACCGTATTGGTTTCGGGATGTATTGCCGTAACGTAGGCTGGTTTGCCCAATGCAATTTCCAAACCTTTTCGCTGACCGATCGTGTAGAAAGGGTAACCTTTGTGTTTGCCCAATATCTTACCGTTTTTGTCTACGAAAAGCCCGCCGTCGACTTTGGCTTCCAAACCTTCCACGTTTCTTTTCAAGAAGCCGCGGTAGTCGTTGTCCGGAACAAAGCAGATTTCATAGCTTTCGCTTTTTTTCGCAAGTTCAGGATAGCCAAAATCCAACGCCATCTGACGGATTTCCGTTTTTCTATAACCCGAAAGCGGCAACAACGTCCGGCTCAAAAGCTCCTGCGTCAAACCCCAAAGTACGTAGCTCTGGTCTTTGGTTTCGTCCAGACCTTTGCTTAAATAATAGCGCCCGCCGTCGGGCATTTGGTTGATTTGGGCATAGTGTCCGGTCGCAATGTAATCGCACTCCAACGCGTTTGCCCTTTTGAGCAGCGCGGACCATTTGATGTGCGTATTGCACATGACGCAAGGGTTAGGCGTGCGTCCAGCCAGATATTCCTCCACGAAATTCTCGATGACAAAGCCACCAAATTCTTCCCTTATGTCGATGATGTAATGCGGAAATCCGTGTTGTACCGCCGCCATGCGAGCGTCGTTGAAACTGTCCACGTTGCAGCAGCCCGTTTCCTTGCGACTGCCGCCGCTCGTGGCATAGTCCCAGGTTTTCATGGTGATGCCGATCACTTCGTATCCTTGTTCGTGCAGCATCAGTGCCGTTACCGTGCTGTCGATACCGCCGCTCATCGCCACCAGCACTTTTCCTTTTCTGCTCATTTTCGCTAACTCCTTTTCTGTTGGTTCAATAGGCTGCAAAGTTAGGCTTACTATATGGAAACGGCGACGGATGAAAATTTTTTTACAAAAATGTTAAACAATTTCACATTTAGAATGTTCTTTGTAGCAGAAACAATTAATCAATTAATTAATCGAATCTTATGAAAAAAACATTATTAGCTTTAAGTATTTTGGCGATCTCAAGCCTTGCAACTGAAAAAGCCAGCGCTCAGATTCAGAAAGGCAACACAATGTGGGGTGGCTCATTGACAGATTTTAATATAGGTCTTAAAAAAGGCCAAGGTTGGGATTTGGGAATAACTCCTAGAGCCGGTTATTTTATCAAAGACAACGTAGCTGTTGGCGGATATGTTAATTTAGGTTTCAGCAAAACTGGTTCTGGCAGCTCTACTAGAAGTACATACGGTATCGGTGCATTTGGTCGTTATTATGCACAGCCTGATCAAGTAAACAATATCTTGAAACATGGCCGTTTCTTCGGAGAGGTAAACGCTGGTTTTGGCGGACAAAGCCAAAAAGGCGAACCTACAACCAATGGCTTCCAGTTTGGATTTGGACCAGGTTATTCTTACTTCATCACTCCGAGCGTTGGTTTGGAAGGTTTGGTGAAATACAACGGAACCCTTGGTGGCGGTAACACGACGTATCAACACAACGTTACATTCAATCTTGGTTTCCAGATTTATTTGCCTTCTTCCAAAGTTAAGGCAATGGTTAAAGATCCTAGTGCTCTTTAATATTTCTAAACGTTATAAATTAAATAAAAAGACCTTGGGATTCTTGATCTCAAGGTTTTTTTCATAATATTGGTATATTCTTTTGCTAATTTATTTAAATGAACGACAATGATTAGATTAACTGCCATCGGAAACCTTGGTCGGGACAGTGTTACAAACGAAGTCAACGGTAGACACGTGATCAACTTCAGTATTGCGCATACGGAACGTTTCAAAGATCAGGAAAAAACAATCTGGGTGGAATGTGCCTATTGGACCGAAAAACTCGGTATTGTACCCTACCTCAAAAAAGGGACAACCGTTTACGTCGAAGGTACACCCGATATCCGCACGTATCAGACCAATGATGGTCGTCAAGGCGCGTCGCTGACATTGCGCGTATTGTCCGTACAGTTGGTCGGTGGCCGCAATACCAACGAAGGTGGCGAATACACTCCCAATACAGCTCCTAACAATATGAACTTCAATACATCTGCACCTACCAATACCAATGTGCCGGCTCCGCCGCCATCCAATGATGTGGAAGATGATTTACCGTTCTAAATATTAATGGTAGGCAAGTCCGTTTTTGCATTACATTCGGGCATTCAATAACCAAATAAAATAAACTTATTTATGAAAAAAATCATGTTGTCTTTGGCCGTCAGCTTTATTAGCTTGGCAGGTTTTTCTCAATATCGTCAACCCGGATCTGAGTTAAGTATTGGTGTGGATGGCGCCCTGCCGGTTGGTAATCTTAAGGATGTTTCTAATGTTGGCTTTGGTGCAACAGTGAAATATGCCTACAATTTTGATGAAAGCATTGCAGCAACATTGCAGTCTGGTTACATTTATTTTCCTGGCAAAGATTTAGGTGATCTAAAGGAGAATATGAGCCAAATTCCTTTAAAGGCAGGTGTTCGTTTTAGTATGGGGCAATTTTATGCTGAGCCCCAGTTAGGTATGGCATTTTGGCACGGGTCTACTAAAAGTGGTGGTGAATCTTTAGGCTCCGGTAATACGAGTGGTTTTACCTACGCTGGAAATATTGGTGTAATGGCGAGTCCTAATTTTGACATCGGCCTTCGTTATGAAGGTATGTCTAAAGATGGCGCAAAATTAGGTTTTGTTGGTCTGCGTCTAGCGTACACATTTCCATTTGGACAATAGTTTTGTCGAAATACTTATTTATAATCCCGCCCACGAAGCGGGATTTTTAGTTTTTACTTTTGCCTTTTTCCTTTGTAACTTTGTTAACCTAAAAACGCAATCGTTATGGCAACTATTGAACTGAACTTGGTGAATGGACAATATGGATTTGAGGCAAAGGACCAGAGCGGACATATTATTAAAATGGATACCAAACCGGAATTAGGTGGACAGAACTATGGTACGCGTCCGATGGAGCTTTTGCTGGAAGCGTTGGCTGGATGTAGCAGCATCGACGTCGTGAGTATATTGAACAAACAGAAGCAAAATATACAGGAACTGAAAGTCATCGTCAACGGTGAACGTAAGGCCAAAGACGACCTTTCTTTATGGAAAGATGTGGAAATGATCTTTCAGTTGAAAGGTGATATCGACCTCGTAAAAGCGGAAAAAGCGGTTAGCCTTTCCGTCAACAAATATTGCTCCGTGGCGGCGACTTTGGTTGCGGCAGGCGCGGAAATCACCACAAAAGTGGAAGTGTCTCAATAATGAACAATGAATAAGGAATAGGGGATAATTGTATTGTCTTCCCGACTTCTTTCAAATTATCAAATCGGTAAACCAGCAAATGTTAGAACAATTTGGATCTCGTCAGACAAAAGCCGTCCGTGTACAGACGGAACGCACGCAGGAAAGAGAACATTCTGCGCCTTTATTTTTGACCAGTAGTTTTACGTTTCCGGATGCGGAGCAGATGCGCGCCGCGTTTGCAGACGAAAACGACGACAATATTTATAGTCGCTACAGCAACCCGACCGTAGACGAATTTGCCGAAAAAATGGCGATTTTGGAAGGTGCGGAAGCTGGTTTTGCGGTGGCGAGCGGCATGGCGGCAATCGCGGCGCCGATGTTTGCTTTGTTGAAAGCGGGCGATCACGTATTGTGCTGCGCCGCGATATTTGGTGGTACGATCACGGTCGTGGCAAAGTTTTTGGAAAAATTCAATGTTTCGCATTCTTTCGTTCCTGCCAACGACGTGGATGCTTGGGAAAAAGAAATTCGTCCCAATACGAAAATGGTTTTTCTGGAAACGCCTACTAATCCGCAATTGGATATCATCGACCTGGAAAAAGTCGGTCATTTGGCGAAAAAACATAATCTGATCTATTTTGTGGACAACTGTTTTGCGACACCGGTCTTGCAAAATCCAATCGATTTTGGTGCTGATTTGGTGACGCATTCCGCTACGAAATGGATTGACGGACAAGGTCGTGTATTGGGCGGTGTCGTCGTCGGTAAAAAAGATTTGATCCACGAAACCTATTTGTTCTGCCGCAATTTTGGACCAACGCTGTCGCCGTTCAACGCTTGGGTATTGAGCAAAAGTTTGGAAACATTGGAACTCCGCATGGAGCGCCATTGCAGCAATGCGTTGAAACTGGCGCAGGCTTTGGAAAAAAATCCGCACGTTGCCAAAGTGATTTATCCTGGTTTGCCTTCGCATCCCCAATATGAAGTTGCGAAAAAACAAATGCGCGCGGGCGGTGGTATTGTCGCTTTCGAGGCAAAAGGCGGCGTAGAAGCGGGACGTATATTCATGGACAGCCTGAAAATGATTTCCCTTACGCCAAATCTGGGTGATAGCCGAAGCATTGCGTCGCATCCTGCGAGCACGACACATTCCAAAGTTCCGGAAGCGGATCGTTTGGCCGCAGGTATTACGCCGGGATTGATTCGTATTTCCGTTGGATTGGAATTTGTGGACGATATCATCGGCGATATTGAACAAGCGCTGGCGAAATAGGCGTCGGTTGCCGGTATTCAGTCGTCAGTGTTTGTATTTGACTATAATTTCGAAAAGGTTGTAAATACGTGAGTGGCGCGTGTCTATACCATAAGTGTTTGGAAGATTATAGTTTATTATAATAATGTTCTAATATAAAAAAAAACGTAAAAAAAACATCGTCATTGCGAGCGAAGCGCGGCAATCTCCTGTCGCTTTATGTTAATACAGAATTTTCCGAATAGCTGTGGCGTCCCCTCGGTCCGCAATAAAAAAAGCAAAAATGTCTGAACGTCTTAAGTTCAGATATTTTTGTTTTACGGGGAAAATACGCCAATATAACTGGGCGTTTTTATAAAAGTATTTTTCACAATATTTTTGCTTGCACCGTCAATACTAACGATCATTAACCTTATCTTTGGTTGTAAGCTTTGCGCTTTGCCATAATCTTACAACGAATCGCAGTACTTCATGTGTGGTTCGTACTATCACAGGATTAAAATATTTTAAATGAAGAAATTCAACTTTATGCTTGCCAAAAGGATTTTCGCAGGAGCCCTATTGTCTATTGCAGCCTTGCCGTCCATTGCACAAAATTTGGATCCGAATGTTCCTACGGGTTTTGCCATCATGGACACGAGCGGCATACAAACAACTACCGGTGGCGCCAACGGAAAAGTGGTGACTGCGAAAACGGTCGATGACATGATTAAATATTGCGGCAGCGACGAACCGCTCATTATTATGGTGGAGGGAACGTTGAATGCGAGTGTTCCGTATTCGGTAAAATCCAACAAAACAATAATCGGAAAAGATGCGAACGCAAAACTCAACGGCGCTGGACTAGTCATGAAAAATGTGTCCAATATCATCGTCCGAAACCTTGCGATTACGGGCTCGGTTGACGGTATTGGCGCGCACCATACCGATCATTTATGGATCGACCATTGTGATATTTATGACAACAGTGACGGACTGCTTGATATTACGAACCAGTCCAGTTACTGCACGGTAAGTTGGTGCAAGTTTTATTACGTCAACCAGACAAAACATAAATTAGCCTGTCTGATTGGTTCGGGCGGCGGCGATCATCCCGAGGATTGGAATTATTTGAGAGTGACGTATCACCACAATTGGTATGGAAATAATGTAAAAGAGCGTATGCCAAGGGTTATGTACGGTTTGGGACACGTGTTCAACGATTATTATACTTGTACCGGAAACGATTATTGCGTAGGCGTCGGTTCTTACGGTGCGGCACTTGTCGAAAACAATTATTTCAAAAATGTACAAAGTCCGCAGTTTTTCATGTACGATGTATATTGCTGGATGACTGCCCGCGGAAACCAATATGATAATGTTACGGGCAAACAAGCGAACGGTAAAAGCGGTACGAAGGACGTAAAAGTGAAAGGTTGGGCATTTCCGGTTGTCGAGTTTCCGGAAGCGCCTTATTTGTATGCGATGGACAAAGCTGCGGATGTACCGAATCTGGTTGGCGAAGGTGCTAGTGTCCACGCAGCTTTCGGACAAATAGGTTTGATGCCTGCACCGGGACAAGGCGCTATGAATGTAAACATCGCCCCGACACTTACTTGGGCAAAAGGTACGGCCGGACGTGATGCGACAAGTTACAAAGTGTATTTCGGTACGACAGCGACACCTCCGTTAGTGGCAACCGTTACCGAACAAAACTATCATCCCGGAAAATTGAATGTTGGTACAGTTTACTATTGGAGAGTGGATATGGTTACACCCTCCGGTACGATCGCCGGCAAAACCTGGGAATTCAAAACAAACGGTGGAATGCTTTGATATTTGTATTGCCCAATATTAAATTGAGATGGCGTAAATCGCGCGGCTCGCAATGACGCTCTTGAATAGGTAAAAAAACTTTAAAAGTTCAACGTCATTGCGAGCAGCGCGAAGCCATCTCGTTATATTATGTAATAGCCAATCGAAAAGTAAGAACTATAATAGAACACCTACAGAATTCCATAGTGACTAAAAACGCAAATCATTCCATCCCGTACGATACGTTCTTTTTACATATTGGTTCGCCGCTTCAAAATTGGTCACTTTCATATTGGCAGCATCCCAATCCAAAGTCAAACCGCGCGCCGGAAATTCATATCCTTGCGAACCGCTTTTTTGCTGACGGTAGTTGAAACTTCTGATAGCAAGATTGCCCATCAATATACTTTCCGTCAGGGGAACGGCGTAAGTTTCAAAAGGAGAGGAGACCGCTTTTGCGCCCTTGGAATGTCCCATCAGGCAAGCGTCGACCCACTGCGTGTAATGTCCTTCCGAACCGCCGACAACGCGCGCCAATTTTTGCGGAACGTTTTTCGCTTGTTCGTTCAGTGCATCGGGATACAATTGCGGCACTTCGCCGTAAGTATCGCAAATCATCAATCCTTTTGACCCGTAGAAAATAACGCCGTTGGCGGCCATTTTTATATTGTCGGGTAGCATTTCCGGCTTTTCGGGTTTGAGGCCGCCGTCCATCCAGTTCATTTTGAGTTTTTTGCCGTCTTTCTTTTTGTAGTGGAAATGGACGGAAGACGAAACGGGACCTGCATCCGGCAAATAATCTTCCCTAAATTCTCCGCCGAATAATGTGGAAAGGCTGCAGCTTACATCTGTAGGAAAACCAGGCTCCAATACTTTAAACACAGGGCCGATCAAGTGGCAACCCATATCACCCAAAGCGCCGGTGCCGTAATCCCACCAGCCGCGCCAGTTGAACGGAACAAGGTTTTCAATATAATCTTTTTGAGGTGCCGTTCCCAGCCACAAATCCCATTGCAATGTTGACGGAACGGGCGCGGACGTTTTCGGCCAGGCAATGCCCTGCGGCCATACGGGACGATCCGTCCAAACGTCCACAGTGTGCGCGTCGCCAATCAATCCCGCGTCGTACCATTCGCGCATGAGGCGCACGCCGTCGCCCGACGAACCTTGGTCGCCCATTTGCGTGACGACTTTGTATCGTTTAGATCCTTCGCTCAGCATTCTCGCTTCGTAAATATCATGCGTCAACGGTTTTTGAACGTACACGTGCTTGTTGAGCTGCATCGCGTTGAAGGCAATAATCGCGTGATTGTGGTCGGGCGTTCCGACAGAAACCGCATCGAAATTTTTGCTTTCCTTCTCAAATAGTTCCCGCCAGTCGTGATAAAATTTCGCTTTAGGAAACAGGTTGACGTTTTCCTTGGCGCGGACATCGTCTACGTCGCATAGAAACGCGATTTCGGCACGCGGACTTTTGGCAAAATGGCGAATATCGTCGCCTCCCTTTCCTCCTGCGCCAATACCCGCGATTAACAGTTTGTCACTAGGAGCAACGTATCCTCTTCCGCCCAATACATGCCGCGGCACAATATAAAAACTCGCCAACGTCATGGCCGAATTGCGTATAAAGGAACGTCTCGATGCGTCCATTCTTTTTTCCGTACCTTGTTTTTTCCCCATTCCGAAAAGTTTAAAATAGTGTAGTTGATGGCAAATCGAAATTCTCATTGCGAAGCAAAATCGTTTTACTAAAGTAATTATTTAGTTTTGAAAGTTGTAGAAATCTTTGGAGAAAACCCCTGTTTTTAATTCTTGATTTTAACGATGCTATCCTGATCTGGGGAAAATGTTCACCGTTTAGTGGTTTTATTAGGTGAAATTTTTTTCTATAATCATTTCACCACTTCGTGGTTACGATGATCAAGCCTGAGATATTTATTGCTATCATTATATTTACAGAGCCAATATATAGGTGAACAATAACCGCGATGCAGTGACATGATTTTTCCCATGGCTCTTTGGCGAAATTTCAACGCAACATTTATTTTTTTCCTAAAAAGAACAATCGATTGCGCATTTTCTTAAAAGAAAAATTATATTTGGAAGGAAAATAATGATTGTTTGTTAGTTAAATATTTGTCGAAAACAGCTGTTCCGACTATTGCATTTAGCTATTTATATTGAGATACGCTATCAAAAAATTACCCTTATGCCAAACAACACTTTTGACGCGATCGTCATAGGATCTGGAATTTCGGGCGGTTGGGCCGCCAAGGAACTGACGGAAAAAGGACTCAAAACTTTGATGTTGGAAAGAGGCCGCAATATTGAGCATATCAAGGACTATACGACTGCTAATAAAGCGCCTTGGGAATTTGAACACCGCGGTGGCCGTACGCAAAAAATGATCCATGACTATCCTGTGCTCCAACGGGATTATCCGCTCAACGAGATGAACAAGGATTATTGGGTCAATGAGCAGGAATCGCCTTATGTGGAGGAAATGCCGTTTGACTGGTTTAGAGGTTACCATGTCGGCGGGCGCTCTCTGTTGTGGGGAAGGCAGTCGTACCGTTGGCACGATATTGATTTTGAAGCCAACCTTAAAGATAGTATTGCCGTAGACTGGCCAATACGTTACGCCGATTTGGCGCCGTGGTACAGCTACGTGGAAAAATTTGCCGGAATCTCCGGTAATAAAGACGGCGTTCCGATTTTGCCGGATGGCGAATTTATGCCGCCGATGGAAATGAACATCGTGGAGCAGGACGTCAAAAAACGTATTGAGGCTTTTTACAAAGGAAACCGCCATTTTATTATTGGCCGTACCGCCAACATTACGCTTCCGATTCAAGAAAGAACCAATTGTCAATATAGAAACAAATGCTGGTTGGGCTGTCCGTTTGGCGGTTATTTCAGCACGCAGTCGTCCACGCTTCCGGCAGCTACGAAAACCGGAAATCTGACTTTGCGTCCGTGGAGCATCGTCACGAAAATTTTGTACGACAAAGACACAAAAAAAGCGAAAGGCGTTGAAATCCTTGACGCGGAAACCAACAAAACCTATGAATACTACGCAAAAATCATTTTCCTCAATGCGTCTGCGCTGAACAGTGCTTGGGTATTGATGAATTCGGCGACGGATATTTGGCCGGATGGACTGGGTAGCAGCAGCGGCGAGTTGGGACACAATATCATGGACCACCATTTGCGTGTCGGCGCGAGTGGAACGGTCGAAGGCTATGAAGACAAATACTATTTTGGTCGTCGTGCCAACGGTATTTACATTCCGCGTTACCGCAACTTAAACGGTGAAAAGCGTGATTATATCAGAGGGTTCGGGTATCAAGGAGGTGCAAGCCGCGAAGGTTGGAGCCGCGAAATTGCTGAATTGAATATTGGAGGTGACTTTAAAGATGCATTGTCCGAACCGGGACAATGGTCAATGGGTATTGGCGGTTTTGGCGAGACTTTGCCTTATCATGACAACTATATGCATCTCGACAAAGACAAAAAAGACAAGTGGGGCTTGCCGGTGATTGCGATCAACGCGGTCGTGCGCGACAACGAATTCAAAATGCGCAAAGACATGGCAAACGACGCACAAGAAATGCTGGAAGCTGCCGGCGTCAAAAATGTTCATTCCTATAACCAAGAAGCTGTATTGGGCATGGGCATTCACGAAATGGGAACGGCGCGTATGGGACGCGATCCAAAAACTTCCGTTTTGAACGGATTCAACCAGGTTTGGGATGCGCCCAACGTATTTGTGACCGACGGTGCGGCGATGACGTCTGCTGCTTGTCAAAACCCTTCTTTGACTTATATGGCAATGACTGCAAGAGCAGTGGATCACGCCGTAAACGAATTGAAAAAAGGAAACTTGTGATAATTTGACAATGCTGTTTTTCCGTTCATAACTCATAATTCATAACTCATAATTCGTACAATATGATGGATAGAAGAAGCGCTTTGAAAAGTGTGGCACTTTTGGTGGGCGGATCCGTAGTTGGCGGTGAACTTTTCCTTGCTGGTTGCAAACAAAAAGGTTCTTCCTCGGTTTCTGTCGAAGGACTTTTCGCAGCGGATCAAACGGCCTACATGGACGAAATTGCGGAAACTATTTTGCCCAAAACCGACACGCCGGGAGCAAAAGACGCCAAAGTAGGTGCTTTCATGGCGGTCATGGTGCGTGATTGCTATACGCCTGAAAATCAACAGATTTTTATTGACGGTTTGAAAAAAATCAATGATTTGTCCGAAGTGCAGTTCAAAAAATCGTTCATGGATGCAACGCCGGAACAGCGAACGCAGCTATTGACGCAATTGGACAAAGAGCAGAAAGAATACGGTAACAAGAAAAAAGAGCTGCAAACGAAGAATGCCGTAAATGATACCACTGCCAACCATATTGCAGAACAGCAACCGCCCATGCCTGACCATTATTTTGCATTGATGAAACAGTTGACCTTATTGGGCTATTTCACGTCCGAACCTGGAGCGACGAAAGCATTGCGTTACGTGCCCGTTCCCGGAAAATATATTGGCGATTATCCTTACAAAAAAGGCGATAAAGCTTGGGCGCTTAGCTAAGGTAAATCGAATGTTCTTAGGTCATATTGTATGGTTGAATCAAGAAAAAGTATGGAAAAAAGAAAATTAAGAATGGGTATGGTTGGCGGCGGTATTGGCTCTTTTATCGGAGCCGTTCACCGTATTGCTGCCAATATGGACGGACAGATAGAATTGGTTTGTGGCGCGTTGAGTTCGCGTGCGGAAGTGGCGCAGGAAAGCGGCAAGTTGCTCTTTCTTCCCGAAAACAGGATTTACAATTCCTATGAAGAAATGATATTGGCGGAATCCAAACTTCCCGAAAACGAACGCATGGATTTTGTGAGTATTGTCACGCCCAATTTTGCACATTTCGGGCCGGCAATGCTGGCGTTGGAAAATGGATTTCATGTGGCGATTGACAAGCCGATCACTTTTAGTTTGGAGGAAGCTAAAAAACTCAAAGCAAAACTAGACGAAACGGGTTTGAAACTTTTGTTGACATATACGTACACGGGTTATCCAATGGTCAAACAAGCACGCGAAATGGTGCAAAAAGGTAAGTTCGGGAAAATCAGAAAAGTCTACGTCGAATACATACAAGGTTGGCTCAGCCAGCCATCCGAAAAAGAAGGCAACGCACAGGCTGCCTGGCGCACTGACCCGAAACGTTCGGGGCCGAGCGGTTGCATGGGTGATATTGGTACACATGCTATCAATTTGGCAGAATACGTTTCTGGACTGGAAACAATCGAATTGTGTGCCATGCTCAATACGGTTGTGGAAGGACGTCAACTGGACGACGACGGCATGGTTTTGCTGAAATTCAACAACGGCGCAACAGGTATGTTGGCGGCAACACAGATCGCAGCAGGAGAGGAGAACAATTTGACGATTCGCGTTTATGGCGAAAAAGGCGGACTCGAATGGCATCAGATGGAACCCAATACGTTGATTGTGAAATGGGCGGATAAACCTGCGGAAATCGTACGTGCTGGTTCGGGTAATATTGGTTTGTCGCCAATAGTCTCCAATAATTGCCGCACGCCGGCTGGACATCCAGAAGGTTATCTGGAAGCATTTGCCAACCATTACCGCAATTTCGTATTGGATGTTTGCGGTGAAAACCTGAATGGAACAAAACCGGAATATCCTTCCGTTCAAGAGGGTATTCACGGCATGGCATTTATCGAAAATGCCCTTCGGTCCAATCAGGACAACCAGAAATGGACAAAATTTATAGTTTAAGCATTAAAGCCGAAAGCTAAAAGCATAAAGCAATGGGTAAGCAAGCTTTCAGCTTAAAAAAACACACATGAAAACAATCAAAGGCCCCGCTATATTTATCGCACAGTTTATCGGCGACAAAGAACCTTTTAACAGTTTGCCCAATATAGCCAAATGGGCAAGTGGTTTGGGGTATAAAGGCTTGCAAATACCGACTTCCGATCCGCGTTTTATCGATCTGAAAAAAGCGGCGGAAAGCAAGGACTACGCAGACGAAATTGTAGGTATCGCACGCGAAAACGGCGTGGAGATTACCGAACTTTCCACGCATACACAAGGACAGTTGATTGCGGTACATCCCACTTATGACGTTTTGTTTGATGGATTTGCACCGAAAGAATTGCATGGTAATCCGAAAGCGCGTCAAGAATGGGCGGTCCAACAACTCAAATATGCGGCGCAGGCTTCGCGCAATATGGGTTTGCAAGCGAGCGTGACTTTTAGCGGCGCTTTTGCATGGCCGTTTGTATATCCGTGGCCGCAGCGTCCTGCTGGTTTGGTGGACGAAGCTTTTGACGAATTGGCAAAACGATGGAAACCTATATTGGATGTATATGACGAAAACGGTATTGACCTTTGCTACGAATTACATCCGGGCGAAGACTTGCACGACGGCATTACCTACGAAATGTTTTTGGAAAAAGTCAATGACCATAAACGTGCCAATATCCTTTTCGATCCATCGCATTATGTTTTGCAGTGTCTGGATTATTTGCAGCATATTGACATCTACCACGAACGCATCAAAATGTTTCACGTAAAAGACGCGGAATTTAATCCGACGGGACGTCAAGGCGTTTACGGTGGTTATCAGGGCTGGGTGGACCGCGCGGGACGTTTCCGTTCTTTGGGTGACGGACAAGTGGATTTTAAGGCGATTTTCAGCAAAATGGCGCAATACGATTTTTCGGGTTGGGCAGTATTGGAATGGGAATGTGCGTTGAAACATCCGGAAGACGGTGCACGAGAAGGCGCTCAATTTATCAAAGACCATATTATACACGTTACGGATCATGTGTTTGACGATTTCGCGTCTTCGGGTTCGGATGCGCAGCAAAACAAAACGATATTGGGGATTGATTAGCGAGTGCGTCCCGCCATTGTTGGCTGTTGACCAACAATACTTTGGCTTCGTGTGGTTTGTGTTTATTTATATTTCAAAAAAAGTTGAATGAAATCTTCGATTAAGCTACGCCTTTCTTTCATGATGTTTTTGGAGTTCTTTATTTGGGGCGGCTGGTTCGTCACATTGGGAACATTTCTGGGGCAAAATTTGAAAGCAACGGGTTTGGAATCTGCCAATGTTTTTTCCACCCAGTCTTACGGAGCGATTATTGCGCCGTTTATTATTGGGTTGATTGCCGACCGTTTTTTCAACGCCGAAAAGATATTGGGCGTATTGCATCTGATCGGTGCGTTTTTGATGTACAAAATGTATAGTTCGGCTGATATTGGCGTGTTTTATCCTTACATTTTCGCGTATTTTATTGCATATATGCCGACGTTGGCGTTGGTCAATTCGGTTTCTTTCCGTCAGATGAACGATCCCGAAAAAGAATTTTCCTTTATCCGCGTTTGGGGGACGATTGGTTGGATTATCGCAGGTTTGGCGATCAGCTACGTTTTTCATTGGGATTCGGATTCTGGCGTTCAAACCGGTCTTTTGAAAAATACCTTTTTGATGGCGTCTATCGCGTCCGTTGTATTGGGTTTGTACAGTTTTACTTTACCCAAAACGCCGCCGGTAAAACAGGAAGGAAAATCCAACAGCATCGTCGAAATATTGGGTTTGGATGCATTGAAACTATTGGCGAACAAAAACTTTTTGGTGTTTTTCGTTTCGTCCATATTGATCTGTATTCCGCTTGCATTTTATTACCAGAATGCGCATCCATTTTTTGAAAATATCAAATTGCCGAACCCAACGGGAAAAATGGCGATCGGACAAGTTTCGGAAGCTTTGTGCATATTGTTGATTCCTGTTTTCTTTTCGCGGTTCGGATTTAAGAAAACGATATTGGTCGGCATGTTGGCTTGGGCGGTGCGTTATTTGCTTTTTGCGTACGGCAATGCGGGCGATTTGGCGTTTATGCTAATTATCGGCATTGCACTGCACGGCGTTTGCTACGATTTTTTCTTTGTTGCAGGACAGATTTATACTGATGCAAAAGCGGGCGAAAAATACAAAAGTTCGGCGCAGGGTTTGGTGACATTGGCCACTTACGGCGTTGGAATGTTGATCGGTTTTTGGGTGGCGGGCTTCATTACGGACCATTTCAAATCGGGCGACGTGACGGATTGGGCAAGCGTTTGGCGTATTCCTGCCGTTATCGCAGCAATTGTCGCGGTTTTGTTTATCGCATTTTTCAGGAACGACACGAAAACAAATAATTCAAATATTTAACGCATGGCACAGGACAGAAGAAGTGCAATCAAAAATGTATTGGTCGGTTCGGCTGCATTGGCAACGTCGGGATTTGGCTGTGCAAGCGCAAAAACGGATTCGCAAACCAATAAAAACAAATCGATGCATTTAAAAGGCAATATCAACCATTCCGTTTCTTGGTGGGTTTTTCAGAAATTTGGTTTGGAAACTGTCTGCAAAACGGTCAAGGAAATGGGCTTGACGGGCATCGACCTTGTCGGCCCGAAAGAATGGCCAACTTTACAGAAATACAGACTGAACTCGCCGATATGCAACGGCGCTGAATTGGGCTTGTACGACGGATTTAACGACAAGAAATTTCACGAAAAACTCATTCAGCAATATTCCGAGATGATTCCGTTGGTTGCTAAAAACGGCTATACCAATTTGATTTGTTTCAGCGGTGCGCGTCGTGGTATCAGCGATGAAGAAGGCTGGAAAAACTGTACGGAAGGTTTGCAAAAACTGATTCCGCTTGCTGAAAAACACAAAGTCGTATTGGTTATGGAACTGCTCAACAGTAAACACGACCATAAAGACTATCAATGTGATCGCACTTGGTGGGGCGCAGAACTGTGCAAAAAAGTCGGTTCGGACAATTTTAAGTTGCTGTACGATATCTACCACATGCAGATCATGGAAGGTGACCTGATCCAAAATATTCGCGATTATCACCAATACATAGCACATTATCATACGGGCGGCGTTCCGGGAAGACACGAAATTGACGATACGCAGGAAATCTATTATCCTGCCGTGATGCGCGCGATTGTCGAAACGGGCTACAAAGGTTTTGTAGGCCAGGAATTTATCCCCAAAGAAGCAGATATGTTTGCGTCTTTGCGCAAATGCGTCGATATCTGCGATGTGTAGGGGCGATTTGAAGATTTGATAATTGGAAAATGAGGGAAATATTTTTAAATTTTATTAAAAAAAACATCATTACAGCCTTGATTTTTGGGTTCTTTTTATCAAGAAAAAAGAACAGCAACGCATCATTCATAACGCATCATTCATAATTTTTTTAGCATGAATTCAAGAAGAAATTTTTTAAAGCAGGCAGGCATATTGGGCGCGGCGGTAGCGGCTTCGCCGGACGTGATTTTTGCAGGTTCCAGAAAATCGCAGATTGGCTTACAGTTGTACACAATGCGGGACGAAATCTCCAAAGGTCTGGAAACGCTTATCGCAGGTATTGCAAAAGCGGGCTACGATTATATTGAGACGTTCGGTTTTTCCAAAGGCGAATATTTCGGTATGTCTACGGGGGATTTTGGTAGATTATTGAAAAAATACAAGCTCTACACCGTAAGCGGACATTACGGTATTGACGATCTTTTCAAAAACGGAAGTTTCGAACAGCTGGACGCGGCTATTGGCGCTGCCAAAATATTGCGACAGAAATACGTGACGATTCCGTATATCGGCGACGATCTTCGCAAAAACGCCGCGGATCTCGACAATCTTGTTTCCAAAATCAATCTAGGTGCGGAGCGTGTCGCGGCGGCTGGTTTGAAAATGGCTTACCACAGCCATAGTTTTGAATTTGACAATATTGGCGGCGCCATGTTTTACGAGCGTCTACTGAAAGAATCTAATCCCAAACATCTCGATTTGGAACTTGATTTGTATTGGGCGGTGCGCGCAGGACAAGATCCGATTGAATGGTTCAGGAAATATCCCGGACGTTTCAAAATGGTACATGTAAAAGACATGGACAAAGAGAAACGCGAACTGACAACGGAAGTCGGTAAAGGCTCGATCGATTTTGCAAAAATATTCAGCGAGGCTAAAGTCGCAGGTATTGAATACTATATTGTCGAACAGGAGAATTTTGCGATTCCGGCGTACCAAAGTATTACCGAAAGCGCAAACGCATTGCGCCAGCTATTGAAGAAGAATAAATAATTAACCATGAAGAAAAAATATAGTCTTTCACTTGTTTGCTTGTCTTTTCTGATGATGAACGCACATGCCCAAAACGCCAAACCGGAAGACACGGAAATCTGGACTCCCGAACCGCCCAAAGTCACGCCCACGAAAGTCGTTTACCAACAAGCGCCATCCGACGCGACGGTTTTGTTCGATGGTAAAAATTTGGATCAATGGGTTTCCAATGCGGACAGAAACAAACCTGCCGGTTGGATTGTGAAAGGCGGCATATTGACCGTCAACAAACAAGCAGGCAATATCGAAACCAAACAAAATTTTACTAATTACCAGTTGCATATTGAATGGCGTATTCCAAAGAACATTACGGGATCGGGGCAGGCGAGAGGCAACAGCGGTATTTTCTTGTCGTCCCTTGGAAAAGGCGATGACGGTTACGAACTGCAAGTATTGGATTCCTACGACAACAAAACCTACGTCAACGGGATGGCTGGAAGTATTTACAAACAGTTTCCGCCGCTTTGCAATCCCACATTGAAACCTGGCGAGTGGCAGGCTTACGATATTGCGTGGAAAGCGCCGGCTTTCAATGAAGACGGTTCGGTCAAAAGTCCGGCAAAAATCACCGTTTACCTCAACGGCGTATTGGTGCAAAATAATACCGAATTGTTAGGTCCCACACAATATATTGGCAAACCGTCTTATTCGGTTAAGCATGGGGCGGAACCACTCAAGTTGCAGGCGCACGGCGACAAAAGCGAACCGATCAGTTTCCGAAATATTTGGATTAGAGAACAATAAGCAATGCTTTTTTATATTGGCTCACAGAAGATAGCACAGATTACCTCTGATACTTTCATCTGTTTACGTCTGTGAGCCAAAACAACATCAACCGAATATTATTTCGTGGACGTTTTTTTCGCTTCTTCCATTTGGCGCATTCTTTTTGCGTCCTGCAAGAAGTCGGACGCAAAAATAAAGTCGTTCAGTAGTTTGTCGTCGCTATAGATGATTTCCTTGTTGGAACCTTCCCATTGCACATTTCCCTGATACATGTAGACAATATGGTCGCCGATTTCCATTACGCTGTTCATGTCGTGCGTGACGACGATCGTAGTCATATTGTATTCCACGGTGATTTCGTGGATCAGTTTATCGATCAATAGGGATGTCTGCGGATCAAGGCCAGAATTGGGCTCGTCGCAGAAAAGATATTTTGGGTTCAATATGATCGAACGGGCAATACCGACACGCTTTTTCATACCGCCGCTGATTTCGGCAGGATATTTTTTGGCAGCTTCCGTAAGTTGGACACGTGCCAATACGTCCGCTACTTTTTTCTTGCGTTCCTTGTACGGCAAGCCAGAAAACATATCCAACGGAAACATCACGTTTTGTTCGACTGTCATGGAGTCAAAAAGCGCTGAACCCTGAAAAAGCATACCGATTTGCTGACGCAATCTTTTCTTTTCCTTAAGATCCATACCGACCATATTTTCGCCGTCGAAGATAATTTCACCCTCTTCTGGTGTGAACAGCCCGACAATACATTTGGTCAATACGGTTTTGCCGCTACCGCTGGAACCGATAATCAGGTTGCATTTGCCGGTTTCCATAACCATGTCTACACCCTTGATGATAGGTTTTCCGTCAAAACTCTTCTTTACGCCTTTTAATTCGATCATATATAAAAAATCAAAAATAAAAATTAAAAATGTCCATCGTAAAACCACCTATTCCAACGTGAATTAAGAAAAACATCCAACGCGGTAAAAATACAGAATATAAAACCAAAAGTAAAAAGTCAAAAATAAAAATGGCTATATATTGATTGTCAATATATAGCCATTTTTATTTGTTTTATAAACGAATTTTTATAGAACCTCAATCTGGTTTTTCAGCAAATCGTCGAAAGTATCGCGTTTGCGGATCAAGTGCATTTCACCGGCCATGTACAAAACTTCGGCTGGTTTGAGGCGTGAATTAAAGTTGCTGCTCATCTCGAAACCGTAAGCACCTGCGTTGCTGAACGCCAACAAATCGTTTTCCTGCACTTCGTTGAGTTTTCTGTCCCAAGCGAAAGTGTCCGTTTCGCAAATGTTTCCGACGACCGTATAGATTCTTTCGGGTCCTTGCGGATTGGAAATGTTTTGGATGTAGTGGTATGCATCGTAAAACATTGGACGGATCAAATGATTGAAACCTGAATTGACACCAACAAAAACCGTTGCCGTCGTAGTTTTAATAACGTTGGCTTTCACGACAAAATAACCGGATTCGCTCACCAGATATTTGCCGGGTTCAAACCAAACTTCCATGCTTTTGCCGATTTCTTTTTCGTAGTCGTTGAAGATTTTGGAAACGCGCGCGCCAAGTTCGTTGACGTCTGTCGCCATATCTTCGTCTTTATACGGAACTTTGAAACCACTTCCCAGATCGATGAACTGCAGGTTGGGAAACCTTTTCGCAATATCCAGCATCACGTCCAGACCTTGTATGAATACGTTGATGTCTTTGATTTCACTTCCGGTGTGCATGTGCAGGCCGGTAACGTTGAGTTTTGTGCTTTCGACGACGCGTTCCACATGACGCAACTGGTGGATGGAAATGCCAAATTTGCTGTCAATATGTCCTGTCGAAATTTTGTAGTTGCCGCCCGCCATGATATGCGGATTCAGACGTATGCAAATAGGGTAGGAGTCGCCGTATTTGTGTCCGAACGCTTCCAGCATCGGAATGCTGTCAATATTGACGTGAACGCCCAAGTTTTTGCCCGCCTCGATTTCTTCAAAATCAACGCTGTTGGGCGTGAACATGATGCGGTCGGGCGAAAATCCCGCCTTGATGGCAATCTGCACTTCATTGATGCTCACACAGTCAATATTGGCGCCCAATTTTTCCATGTACTTCAATATGTTGATATTGGTCAACGCCTTGCAGGCATAGAAAAACTTCGCTTTTGTACCGGAAAAAGCCGTCGTCAACTTGTTGTACTGTTCCGCTATTTTTTCGGCTTCGTAAATGTAGAGCGGGCTGCCATATTTGTTGGCGGCATCAATGAGCTGTTCGTGTGAAAGTGCCATTTTAGTGGGGAAATATTAATAATTAATAACTTGTTCTTGTATTGTTTCGGGAATTTCGCGCCATTCGTATTGCTGGTTGCGCAGTTGCGGCTCAAAACCAGCTTCGCGGATCGCTTCCTGAATCGTTTTGTACGTAAAACGATGCGGCGCACCGGCTGCACTCACGACGTTTTCCTCGATCATGATACTTCCGAAATCGTTAGCACCAGAGTGCAGACATAATTCGGCAGTGGCTCTTCCGACTGTCAGCCAGCTTGCCTGTATGTTTTTGACATTGGGCAACATGATGCGGCTCAGCGCAATCATGCGGATATATTCGTCCGCTGTTGTCAGGTTGTGAACGCCTCTGATTCGTGTCAATAACGTATCGACATCTTGGAAAGTCCATGGAATAAACGCCAGGAATCCTTTTGCGTCAGCTGGTTTTTGCGCTTGGGTTTCGCGTATTTTGACCAAATGGATAAAACGTTCCTCGATGGTTTCGACGTGTCCAAACATCATCGTAGCGCTCGTCGTCAAATGCTGCATGTGCGCTTCGTGCATGATCGCCAACCATTCGTCCGAACCGCATTTTCCTTTACTGATCAAACGGCGAACGCGGTCAACCAATATCTCTGCGCCGGCGCCGGGCAAGGAATCCAAACCAGCTTCTTTCAACGCCGCCAATGCTTCTGCATGGGAAACTTTGCTGACTTTGCAGATATGTGCGACTTCGGGCGGTCCGAGTGCGTGCAGTTTTATATGGGGAAATTCCTGTTTGATCTCCCGGAACGTATTGCAGTAGAAATCCAAACCAAGTTCGGGATGGTGACCGCCTTGCAACAACAATTGGTCGCCGCCGTATTTGATTGTTTCCGTGATTTTTTTGCGGTAGGTCGCCATGTCGGTGATATACGCGTCGGCGTGTCCTGGAATCCGGTAAAAATTACAGAATTTGCAGTTGGCAACGCATACGTTGGTAGTATTGACGTTGCGGTCAATCTGCCATGTCACTTTTCCATGCGGTACTTGTACCTTTCTACATTCGTCGGCAATATAAGCGATCTCGGCAAGTGGCGCGTTGTGATACAAAAAAATACCTTCTTTCACCGTGAGATCTTCAAAAGCCAACGCTTTCCTATATAATTCGTCTAATGTCATTTTCAATATTAATCGTCGGATAGCAAAAGTAGTGAAAGTCGAGGCGATTACAAAACGATCGTGTATTACAGCTGGGTAACGTTTTGAAAACATAAAAGCCACCTTAGTTTGTAAGGTGGCTTTTATGAAGTGCACAAATCTAGTTTAGAGATGCGCTTTGATTTTGTTTTCCAATACAGATTTAGGAACGGCACCGATCTGTTTGTCTACTACCTGACCACCTTTGATGAACAGGATTGCAGGAATGGAAGTAATGCCATAGTTAACGCTTACGTTTGGATTGTTGTCTACGTTTACTTTTCCGATCTTAACGCTGTCTGCATATTCAGTCGCCAATTCTTCGATGACTGGTCCGATTGCGCGGCAAGGTCCGCACCATTCTGCCCAAAAATCAACAACGGTCAATTTATCGTTTTCAAGAACTTCTGTCTGAAAATTTGCATCTGTAAATTCCTTTGCCATATATTTTCCTTTTTTATATGAAATTGAGAATGCAAAGATAATTCCATTCGTGCAATACAGGCAAAAATGGCAGTCTTATTTCTATAAAGAACGCTTATCCCAATATAAATTTTTCCAATCGGAATGTGTTGGCTGTTTGTGCTGCAAAAAAGGTTCATTTTGAAACCGTAATAATTTGTTAACCTTCAAAATTTCCCTGTGAAAACCCAAAACAACAATTTTGAAGCGTAAACCTATATTTATGCTGAATTATATTACGCTTCCGTTTGTTGGAGAAGTAACGCTAACCGGGACTATTCTCATTGTATTCTTTTTATGTGTGTTTTGTTGCGTCGTTTTTGAATTTGTCAATGGTTTTCATGATACGGCCAATGCCGTGGCAACAGTCATTTATACTAGATCAATGAAGGCAAATGTTGCCGTTCCCTGGTCTGGTTTTTTTAATTTTTTGGGTGTGGCGCTGGGCGGCGTCGCCGTTGCGATGGGGATATTGAAACTGATTCCGCTCGACCGGATGATGGAGCAGCCGGTGGAGGTAGGCGCGTGCTTGGTACTTGCTGTTTTGTTGGCGTCCATTATCTGGAATTTGGGAACTTGGGCATTGGGGATTCCCTGTTCTAGTTCACATACGATGATTGGCGCGATGATCGGCGGTGGTATTGGTTTTAGCCATTTTTACGGCGGAAGCGTCAACTGGGGCAAAGCTGGCGAGATCGGTATGCAGCTTTTGCTGTCGCCGTTGTTTGGTTTTTGTGCGGCTGTCGCGTTGATGTGGCTTTTGAAAAACGTGATTAAAGCAAAATCTTTGTTTCACGTTCCGGAAGGCGAAAACGACAAACCGCCGTTGCCAATCCGCATTCTGTTGATTACGACTTGTACGCTGGTAAGTTATTTTCACGGAAGCAACGACGGGCAAAAAGGCGTGGGCTTGCTGATGTTGATTTTCATTGCTTTTCTTCCGGCAAAATTTGCGTTGAACCACGAAGTTTCAGATGCACAGATATTGGCTTCTTTGAACAGTATTGAACAGATCTCAACCAAAATAGCCGGCGCCGATCCTTCTTACAAAGAAGCGGTGCGTTTGGATTCCGTTATCAAAACCACTAAACTGGAATTGGCGGCTGTCAATAATTCTTCCTCCCAAACAAAATTCAACCTAAGAAAACATATACAAACCGTAACCAAAACTGCTTCTGATTTGTTGGAAAGTAAAGGCATCGATGCGGCAGACAAAGCTGCTTTGGAAAAAGATTACCACGAACTGAAAAAAGTGACGGACTACGCGCCGATTTGGGTGATCGCGATTATTTCAATTTCGCTGGGTATTGGTACGATGATCGGTTGGAAAAGGATTGTTGTAACCATTGGAGAAAAGATCGGAAAAGAACACCTGAACTATGCGCAAGGTGCAACGGCCGAAATTGTAGCTGCCGGAACAATCGGTTTGAGTTCGGGTTTGGGATTGCCGGTAAGTACGACGCACGTATTGTCAAGCGGTATTGCTGGTGCGATGGTCGCGTCCAACGGTACTAAAAACCTCAACAACGGCACTTTGAAAAACATCGCGATGGCTTGGGTATTGACCTTGCCGGTTTCCATTTTGTTAGGATTAGGATTATTTTTCCTTTTTCATTTATTTATTTAGTTTTATAGTCAATAATCATTTCACATCATAAAGCATTTTTACAATGAAACAAATATTGGTTGCGACCGACTTTTCTGCCTGTTCTGGCAATGCCATGGAATATGCTTTAGGACTGGCAAAAGCGTTGCGTATCAACGTGGTCGCCATCCACGCTATCGGTTCCAATGAAGGTGTGGATAACTCTATGTTCAACGCCATTTATATTGAAGAATACTACAGCAGAAAACGCGAAGCGCTCAAAAACTGGGTGAATATTTACCACAACAGGGACGAGTACAAAGACGTACAGGTCGATTCTGTATGCGAAGTGGGCGGCGTCAGTACGGTTTTGTCCAAATATATTGCTGCAAATCCGGTGGAATTGTTGGTGATGGGGTCCATGGGGACTTCGGGTATCAAAGATTTGTTTGGAACGAACGTCAACGCGATGCTCGAAAAATCAAAAACACCCATATTGATCGTTCCTTTGGAAAGTAAATTGCCTGCAAATCCTGTCGTGACGCTGGCAACGGATTTTTCTACGCGTCTTTCGGACGAAGACGTGGTCGCATTGAACGAAATCATCAATGGCTACCAACTAAACAATCTGAACGTGGTCAATGTCGTGACCAATACGGAGCAGCTTTCCAGCAATGAGAACGGCGAAACGCGTTTGCAAGCGTTGATTCCCCATGCCGAACTGAAGTTTCATTACATTAAGGAAGACAATGCGACGGAAGGTATTCTGAATTTTTCGACGACGACCGAAACGGCGATTCTTTGTCTTGTAAAACACCACCACAATATCATTTACCGTATTTTCAACAAGAGTACGATCAATCAAGTCATGAACAAAAGTATCAAAGCGATATTGGTTCTGCACGAATAAGTTTTTTGCACCAATATATAAAAGGGCAAACATTTAAAATGTTTGCCCTTTTATATTGATGAGTGTTTGCGGTTCGTGTCCCCACGAACCGCGGGTGTTTTTAGCCCACGAATTTATTCGTGAATAATGGTTTTAACCATTCCGATAACCGCGGTTTGTGTCTATACGAACGACCATTCGGACACAAAGAATTGTTGGTCAGCGACCAACAATGGCGAAGAAACGTATAATCGTCGTTCCCAAGAATAAATCACATCTGTGAACTAAAAACAACAAAGCAACCTCAAGTCTGAGATTGCTTTGCTTAAAAAAAATATCGAAATGATTATTTCGCTTTCACGTTGACAGAAACGCGTCTGTTGATCGCTTTTCCTTCCGCTGTTTCGTTGTCGCCAACTGGATGTTCAGGGCCGTAACCTTTAGCTCCAGTCAACTGCGCGGCACTTACGCCTAGTTTTTGGATAGCTCCGAAAACCGCATCGGCACGTACCTGAGACAATTTTACGTTGGCTGCGCTGTCGCCCGTATTGTCTGTATAGCCGCCGATTTTGAATTGCGCTTTAGGGAAATATTTGATGATCGCCGCCAAATTGTTCAACTGTTTGAAGGATGAATCCGTGATAGTAGACGAACCTGTATTGAAACGTACATTGGTGAAATCAAACCAGTTGCCGTTTGTCGTGTCCAGTTCTGCGTGGCTGTCGGAAAGGAAAGAATACAATTTGAATTCCGTACTGTTTTGACCAACGTTCAAAGTGTCTTTGCCCAATACCAACGCTGTGAGGGAGCCTTCGTCGTAGATGAAGTTGCCTGCAGAATCCAACGATCCTTTTGGCGCTTCGGCAAAGGATGCGGCGGCTTTTTCTTCGCCGTGAGCTTCTCTTCCTTCGTCGTTACTCGCTTTGTATTGGCAGCCGTACGCAAAAAGCATGGCGATCAGTCCCAATACAATGACTTCCGGTAATATGGTTCTGGTATTGTTTTTTTCTTGATAATCTTCTTCGTGGTGCATAAGATTCAAATGTTTGACGTAAAAATATGGTTTTAAAATACTTGTTTACAATTTCGTGACAAAAATAAGCAAAGAATACTTTTATAAACGGAAGTTGGCACGGAAATATTCTTCCGGCAAAAAACTTAGGTTCGGAACTTCCCGGAAAATGCCGAAACAGCTGCTACCCGTTCCGCTCATGGACGCGTACGCGGCGCCGTTTTTGTATAGTTGATTTTTCAGGTTTTCGATGGCGGGATATTGCGCAAAAACGACCGGTTCAAAATCGTTGAACAATATGTTTTTCCAGTTCTCGATCGGCTCGTTGGCTATTTGCGTAAAATGGCTTTCCGAATCGTCCAGAGTCAATGCCTGAAAAGCTTTTCCTGTATTGACATGAATGCCGGGATTGACGACTACGATATAAAAACCAGAAAGGTCTATATTGATTTCCTGCATTTTCTCGCCCCGTAATTCCGCAAAAACAGGTTTGTTCCAAATAAAAAACGGACAATCGCTTCCTAACTGCAAAGCATATTGGCACAACTGTTCTTGTGTAAGATTCAGTTTGAATTTATTGTTCAGCAACATTAAAGCAAAAGCGCCGTCAGCACTTCCGCCTCCCAAACCCGCACCCGTTGGGATTGTTTTGTATAAAAACATTTCGATATTGGGCAGTTCAGGAAAATCTTGTTTGAGTAAGTGGTAAGCTTTCACGCAAAGGTTGCTTTCGGGCAAACCTTCAATGGTAATCCCTTCTTGTTGGAAACGGAATTTTCCGGAGGGTGAGGGGATTATTTCAAGGATGTCTTTTTGCTGTATAGGATAGAAAATGGTTTCCAGATCGTGGTAACCATCCGCTTTTTTGCGTCTGATATGGAGACCGAGATTGATTTTGCAATTGGGAAAAACGACCATCTTATTTTTTTCTACGCTTTATTTCGTCGCGGATCGCGATCGCAGCAATATAATCTTCGTTTTCCAAAACAGTATAGAGTCTTTCTTCCAGTTCTTCCATAGTCAGACTGCGCAATTCGCTGCTGCTATCTTCTTGTTCGACTACGGAAACTTCCTCTTCGGATGGCGTGTGGATATTGGAAAAGCCTTCGTTAGGATTACCGGCATCGTCCAGCATGATACCTGCATTGTCCAATATGCTGTCATAGGTATATATCGGACAGCCAAACCGGACAGCCAATGCAATCGCATCGCTAGTGCGACTATCGATTTCCACGGTGTCTTTTTCGCTGATGCAGATGAGTTTGGAATAAAAAATACCTTCGTTCAGGTCGGTAATGACAATTTCCATGAGTTCGACATCGAACGCATTCATGAAATTTTTCATCAGGTCATGCGTCAAAGGACGACTCGGTTGCATTCTTTCTAAAGCAACTGCAATCGCCTGTGCCTCAAAACTTCCAATAACGATGGGAAGTCTTCTCAGCCCGTTCACTTCTCCCAATACAACCGCATAGGAATGTGTCTGTGTAATACTGTGAGACAAAGCAATAATTTCCAGTTCGATTTTCTTCATATAAATTCGATCAACTACAAATAGAAGTACAAATGTAAAGGGGAATTAAGTCAAAAGTTAAAAGTCAAAAACAAAAAACATTCCCAAATTTTCCAATCTCCCCAATTTTCCAATTAATCAAGGCTCAACTGCAACAGATTCCGCAGATCCAATATGGAGGGGTTTTTGCGTGCCATGATTTCAAATTTTTCTCTTGCACTCAGAGAAACAGGCAGATTGCTTAACGTTTCGTCAGATTCCAAGACTTCTATGTTGAAGTTTAGGTCCTTATTGCGAAAAGCCTTTTTCAACTCTTCTACAAAGAAAACACGTTCTGCTTCGATGAATTTTTGCTGGACGACAGAGTGGACTTTTGCGAGGAGAGACGTCTCGGATTGCACTTCCAACAGGGCAACCCTGAATGCGTTGCCCGCACTCGTTTTTTCCTGCGCGATAAGATTCTCTGAAAACTGATTCCACACGTTTTGCACTTTTTCCAGTTCCAACGGAATGACTTGGTTGTCTGTATCGTCGACTTTCTGCGCGTCAAACTGTTTGAAAAGGGAATCCAGAATATTGCCGCCTTTTGGTATTTGCGGCATGGTCGCGGCTGGTTTTGGCTGCGTAGGAACTTTCGCTGGTTCCGGCTTGGGTTGTGGATGTATTGCCGGTTTTTCTTCCTTTGTTTCGATGAAAAGTTTGGAAGTTGCCGGTGCCGCATTTGTACTGGACGGCATAGGCGCAGCGGTCGTTTTGCCACCATTTGCAGCTGCTTGTTTGACCGTCGTTTTTGCCAGTTCCTTTACTTTGAATGCGATCGGACCGTCAATCCGTTTTTTTTTCATGACGACGCTTCCTTCCGCGTTCATCGTGATGGCTTGTTGCAAATAATTTAGTTTGATCAACGCCATTTCAATATGCAAACGCTTATTGCGTGCGGCTTTGAACCCGATTTCCGCATCGTTCAATACGTTCAATGCACTGACAATATAGGAGGACGAAACTTCCTGCGATTTTTGGCGGTAACGATCTTCAAATCCTGCAACAACGTCCAGCAAATCGGCGGCTTTTGGATTTTTGCAAACCAAGAGATTTCTTAAAAAATCCTGCAAACCGTTGATGAAAACATCCCCTTCAAAACCTTTCCTGTTGATCTCGTTGTACAAAAGCAACGCACCCGCCAAATCCTCTTTTTGGAAACAGTCCAGTATCTGGAAATAATATTCATCGTCCAGTATATTGAGGTTTTCCAACGTGTTTTGATAACTAAGTTTGCCGCCCGTAAACGAAACGATTTTGTCCATGATACTCAACGCGTCACGCATACAGCCTTCACTTTTCTGTGCGATGACTTGTAACGCGGCTTTTTCCGCTTCTACGTGTTCGTTGGTGGCGATGGATGCCAGATGGTCGACCGTGTCGTTGTTGGTAATTCTCTTAAAATCAAAAATCTGACATCGGCTCAATATTGTCGGCAGCAGTTTGTGTTTTTCCGTTGTCGCCAATATGAAAACGACGTAGGAGGGTGGCTCTTCCAATGTTTTGAGGAAGGCGTTGAAAGCCGCCTGACTCAGCATATGGACCTCATCTATGATGTAGACCTTGTATTTGCCCGCCTGCGGAGTAAAACGAACTTGCTCGACCAAGGTTCTGATGTCTTCCACAGAGTTGTTGCTCGCGGCATCTAGTTCCGATATATTGAGCGATGTTCCCTCGTTGAAACTTTTGCAGGAATGGCACTGGTCACAAGCTTCACCGTCAGGTGTTGGTTGTTCGCAGTTGATGGTTTTCGCGAAAATACGCGCGCAAGTCGTCTTGCCCACGCCACGCGGTCCGCAAAATAAGTACGCATGCGCCAACTGACTGTTTTTGATGGCATTTTTGAGTGTGGTGGTGATATGTGATTGACCGACAACCGTATCGAAGGTCTGTGGCCGATATTTTCGCGCAGAAACAACAAACTTCTCCATATTGCCTGCAAGATATGGAATGATTTGAGGATTTGGAAATTTGGAAGGAAACCGCATCCTATAGGCGAAAGAAGCTTCGTAATAAAAAAACGGCCGACCTATTGCCGACCGATTAAAATATATATCGAACCTGTTTTAACTTTTATCATAAACCACATAGAGACATAGTTTTGGGATAGTTTATAAAGAATAGTGAATCGTAGAATTTTCATCAGAGATGAAGATTCTACGATTCACTAAAAAAAAACTTCTTTTTTATATGCTAAATCCTATGCAATTACTATGTACCTATGTGTTAAAAAAGACGTTTAAACAAGTTCATCGTAGGAACTATTGCAAAGAAAACGTTACGTCAATATTGTATTGGACTTTGATCTTTTTAAAATCGATGTCCATGGGTGCTGGTTCCGCTTCGTCGGCAACTCCTGCATTCGATTTGTACATTGCGGTTGCGTAGATGCGTGGCATTGAATTGCCGATTTCTATCGCATTGTTGATCGTGATGGCGTTGCCGACTTTTTCGCCGATGGCGTCCGCTGTGTAAATGGCTTTGGATTTCGCATCTTTGATGGCTGCGATCTGCAATTCTTTTTTAAGCTCTTGCATGTTGCTGTAATCGTATTTGGAAACCGAAAAGTTCTGCGTTGCGTTGTCGTCCAATATGCCGACGAGCTGGTCCATCTGCTGCGTATTGTTGAGTTTGACCTGATAGGTGATGCCTGCTTTCAGGTCGGGATTGTTCTTTTTGTTTTTCTTGTAGATCACAATATTGCCGTTCCAACCGCTGTAACCTTGCACGGTGATGTCTTTGTCTGTCAGTCCGATTTTTTTTGCGTTTTGCAAAAACTGGTTTCGGATCGTTTCGATATCGACCTTGTCGTTGTTCTTTTTGTTGTATTCCTGCAAGGAAATCTGTACGTAGATTTCGTCGGGCGTGACTTCTTTCCAAGCCGTTCCGGTTGTGTTGATGGTTCTTGGAGTCGGGGTGTTGTTTTGTTGTGCCATGGCGTTCAATATTCCTGTTGCGAAAATAAGCGCGAGTAAAAATGTTTTTTTCATAATGTAAAAATGTTTTGATTTTAATACCCAATACGAAAAGAATGCCAAAGATTGTTGGGGGAGAGGTTGCTGATTGTCATTATTTTAACAAAAGAAAGAGGGATGGGAGGCTGCGCACAGCGGTGTTCCGTAAAAGAAAAATGAAGGTAACTACTACCTTCATTTTTCTTTATAATCAATAATTGCGAATGAATCCATTAATGCGCTGCGTTGCTCAAGTCAACTTTGCCACCTTTGTTTTTTACCATCAATACAAACGGTACGCAAATAATAAACATCATACCGATATATAAGAATGCGTCCATGTAAGACAGGATGGTAGATTGTTTCATTACTTGCCCGTAGATGGCTTCGTAAGCTGCGTGTTGCGCCTGGTTGAATGCCATACCTTTCGATTGGAACAAGCCGACCATACTGTTGTAGCGTTGTTGGAAAGTTACGCTGTTGTTAGTTACGTTTCCGACAAGATTGGTGGAATATTTTGCTCCTTGCCAAGTAAGGAACGTCGTAATCAGCGCAACACCGACCGAACCGCCCAACTGACGCGCCATACCTGTAAACGCGGCGCCTTCACCAATAGCTCTCCCCGAAAGTGTGGACAACGATAAAGTCGTAATAGGAATAAATATCAAACTCAACGCAAAACCGCGCAGCATCAACATCCAGAAGAAATTATTGACGCCCGTAAACGGCGTAAGGATTTTGTATCCCCACATACTGTAAACAAAGAACATGGTAAAACCAATAGCGATCAGCAATTGTTGTTTCACGCCTCTTTGCAACAATTGTCCGATGATCGGCATCATAAACGCCGTAACAATCGACGACGGAACCATGATCAGCCCTGACTGATATGCGGACCATCCCAATATGTTTTGCAGATACAATGGTACTATAAAAGTAGATCCATACAACCCAAAACCCAATATAAACGTAAGTATCGTTCCTATTTTCAAGTTGTTGTTTTTCAGTACGCGAAGGTTTACGATCGGCGATTTGGCGACCATTTCACGCCATACGAAAAAGTAAAAGCTTACAGCCGATACAATACTTGCAATCAGGATTGGTTTGCTAGCAAACCAGTCTTCTTCTTGTCCTTTTTCCAATACATATTGCAAACATCCAACGGCTGCTGCTAGGAATGTGATGCCGAACCAATCAACTTCGCTGGCTTTTTTCTTTTCGCCGTATTTAGGGCTACGCACGTAACGCAACGTCATTACGGCTGCCGCAATACCTACAGGAATATTTACATAAAATATATAAGGCCAGGAATAAGTTTCGGTCAAATATCCTCCGAGCGGAGGACCCAAAGTCGGGCCGACAATTACGCCCAAACCGTAAATAGCTTGCGCCATTCCACGTTTTTCGATAGGGAATGTTTCCGTAATGATCGTTTGGGAAGTTACCAGCAATGCGCCGCCTGCCGCACCTTGCAAAAACCGGAATATGATCAGTTCGGGAAGGGATGTGGCGTTACCGCAAAGGAAGGAACATATCGTAAATAGGATGATGGACGCTGCATAATAGTTGCGTCTTCCGAATTGTTGCGACAGCCAGCTCGTCATCGGAATGATGATGACATTCCCGATGGCGTAGGAGGTGACGACCCAACCGATTTCGCTCAACGTAGCGCCTAAGTTTCCTTTCATGTCGTTAAGCGCGACGTTGACGATCGTGGTGTCTATGATTTCAAGCAATGCTGCAAGAATCGCCGTAATCGTAATGATTACGCGCCTTGCACCATACTCGACTAATGAATTTTGATTTTGTAGTGAAGACATTTTGTTTTAATTAATAATTAATAATTAGTAATAAATAATGGTTGAACTCAATAAAGCTGAGCTTCTCATTAACTTTTTAATTATTAATTTGTCTGCGATATTTTAATGAAGAATCAATAACAAGTAAAACTCAGAATCGCTCCATTATTAATTCTTCATTTTTAATTATTAATTAGCCAAGTGTACATCTACTTCCACGTTCATACCCGAACTTAATAAAGCGAGTGTTGAATCGTTCACGTTGGTAAACTCGATTTTTACGGGAACACGTTGTACGACTTTGATAAAGTTGCCCGATGCATTGTCCGGAGGAAGCAAGGACATTTTCGCGCCTGTTGCAGGGGAGATGGAACTTACTTTTCCTTTGATATCCAAATCAGGAAACGCATCTACTTTAATATCTACAGTCTGACCTACTCTGATTTTTGTCAATTGTGTTTCTTTGAAATTACCGACAACCCATCTTTGGTTGTTCGGAACGATATTGAACAATGCTTGTCCTGCTTGCACATATTGGCCCGGTTGAAGGTTGACTTGGCCAACCTGTCCGTCGGTTTGCGCAACGATTACCGTATAAGAAACATTCAGTTTTGCTGCATCTACCGCGGCCTGCGCTTCTTTGATTTTTGCTTGTGCGACAGTTGCCTGATTTGTAGATACATTTTTTTGCGAAGCAACCGCAGCTACTTGCTTTTGTGCCGATTGTCTTTGCGCTTGCAAAATATCCAATTGTCTTTCCGCAACTTCTTTCGCAGCTTGCGCTTGCTCAAATTGTTGTTGCGTAATAGAATGGTCTTTTATCAAATTGCTGTAACGTTCAAAATCGTTATTGGCGCGCCACAAGTTGACCTTCGCTTGTGCAATCTGTGCATCAATCGTTTCAACGCTTGAACGCGAACTGATAATATTGCTTTGCGATACGCCGATAGTCGCGTCGGCAACGCCTACGCTGCTTTGTGCAGATGCCAATACAGCTTGTGTATTTTCCAAAGTGATATTGAGGTCGCGATCGTCCAATATGATCAACGTATCGCCTTTGTGTACAATCTGGTTGTCTTTTACGCGTACATCTTTGATGTAGCCTGCCACGCGCGGAATGACGGGACTAATATCGCTGCTGACCTGCGCGTCGTCCGTTTCTTCGTGTTTTTGGGAATGGAGGTAAGCCATTACGCCGTAAATAATGCCGGCAATAACTAATATGGCAAAAATAATCGCGAAAAGCGGATTCGATTTTTTCTTTGCTTTCGGTTCGTGTTCGTGATGCTCTGTATGGTTTGACATTTGTAAGGCTTTAAAATTTTATATTGAATTTTTTCAGAAGGATCGTTTATTGACTATTGTGCTGCGTTGACTCTTTTGTTTAATGTGCCTACTGTTTCGTAAATTCTGTTGTAGGCAACGGCTGCGTCGGCGCGCGCATATTCGTAATTTATTTTGGATTGAAGCAACGCTACGTCCGCATCCAACAGATTGGTCGTTGTTTCCAGCGAATTGTCGTATTTGTTTTTGGTAATACGGTAATTTTCTTCTGCTTGCGCAATCGCGACTTTATATACATCGATTCTTTTCAACGCTTCCAAATAGTTGTTGTATGCCGAAAAAATCTGTGTACGGATATTGTCGTCCAGTTGTTCCTGCGAAGTTTTGAGAATGGTTTCTTGTGCTTTTGCCTGACGTACTTTTGCGCTGTTTTTGTACAGAGAACCAAGGTCGTAACTCACGCCAACGCCCACGTTTACCACATTGTACAGCGACAATGCTTTTGGAATATCTGCTGCGATATATCCGCCGGTAAAAGCCAGGGAAGGATATTGGTTTCCTTTCACCACTTTTGTATTGAACTCGGCTGCTTTTTGTCTATCGATCAAGGCGAGATAATCAAAACGGTTGCTGTGCGCCAATGTTTCCAGTTCCTCAATACTTTGGACCGGTGGTGGGTTCAGAATGTCCGTCGAGTCAATATTGATATTGGTCTGGTCGTTCAGGCCAAGCATGATATTGAAATTGTAATTCGCAATCTTGTGGTCATTTTCGGCTTGCGACACTGCCAGTTCGACATTGCTTTCCTGCAACTGCGCTTTCAGCAAATCGTTGCGTGCAATGATGCCGTTGGCTTCCATACTTTGAAAATCCTTTACGCGCTGTTTTTCGGTAGCCAGATTTTCCCGTACCAATTTTAAAGTGGAAATCGTTTTGTACAGATTGCAATAAGCTTCGATCGTATTTTGAATGACCTGCTCCTTGTTGCTGTTCACGTCGAGTTTTGCGGCTTCTACCAGATATTGGTTGGCTTTGATGCCGTTCTGGATTTTTCCGCCGGCGTAAATGGGAACGTTTGCCGAAACCATTCCATAAACGGCCTGATGTATGTTGGGAATCGAACTGCCCGAATTGCCGCTGTTGTCATCATTTTTATTTCCCAACAAACCTTGAGCAATATTGATGTTCGGTTTGGTCAGATAATAGTACGCGCCGCTCGCGCTCAGATTAGGCAATTGCTCGTTTTGGGTAACCGCAAGATTTGCCGCTGCCTGTTCCACTTTTGCATTGGACAATTTCAGTTCTTTACTGTTTTGCAAACCTAGTTTGATTGCTCCGTCCATATTGAGCAAGGTGTCTGTCTGCTGCGCGTGCAATATTGCCGGGGCAAACATTGTGAGAAAAAGGAATGGATATTTCTTAAACATATAACGTATCATTCGTGTTTTGAAAATTTTTATATAAATAGATTGTGTTGAGTATTGTACCTATTCGTTTTTCAACAAATAGGCGCGCATCAACTGTTTCAGGTAATCTGATACTTTCTTTTTGATTTTTGGACTGGAAAAAGGATCCGTGTTTTCGTCCACCGTAAGAATCAATTTGCACATGGTGCTCGACAAAAAAACAGTATTGACCGTGCCGTGAATACTCGCTACGACCAAGCCTGCGTCCACTTTTTTGAATTCGCCGCTTTTGCATCCTTCTTCAATAATGGTTTTGATCGTCGTCATGTTTCTTTTGAAAATATTGCCGATCGCTGCATTGAGTTCGGGACGTTTGTTCAGCATTACTTCCGAATGGATGACTTTGTGAAAATGTCTTTTTTCCAATATCTTTTCTACCTGAAAATCAATATATTTCTCTATTTTTTGTAAATAAGAAAGCTTCTTGTTGTTGTAGATTTCTTCCAATCTTTCGCGAAACATATTGGAACGGCTTTCGACGATCGTTTCAAACAATTTTTCTTTTGTACCGAAATAATAGTTGATCATCGCAATATTCACGCCCGCCGCATTGGAAAGGTCACGCATCGACGTTCCCTCAAAACCGTTTTGCGCAAACAGCTCAATTGCTACGTTTACAATATGCGCTTTTTTGTCCGTCATGATAAAACTCCGTTCTAAATTCGGCCACAAAGTTAAACGGTTGTTTAATATTAATCAAACATTTGTTTAAGTTTTTGTGCAAATAAATTGTAAATCTTCTTGATACGAACACTTGTTTTTGTCTAAGGAGGATATTGTCAAAAACAGAAAGGAGCAGCTTTTGTTTTCTGCTCCTTTTTTATTTGTTTAGTTTTTAAGCGTATTTCTGTCCTACGCTTTCTTTTTGTACGATTCAAACAAGGTCAATAATTCCTGTGCGTCCTCGATATTCATTTTTCCGGCTTGCAGCAGACGCATTTGTCGGCGGTGCAGGGCGCTTTCATATTGGCGTAGTTCCTCTTCGGTTTGCGGGACGATACGCGGAACAGTTTTGGGACGGTGATTTTCGTCCAGGGCGACAAAGGTGAAATACGCTTCGTTCGTTTCGTTTTGCTGCTGGTTGAGCAGGTCTTCTTCCCAAACCTTGAGATGAATCTCCATGGACGAACGGAAAGCGCGCGTGACTTTTGCCTCAATACGGACGTTGTTGCCCAAACGTATGGGTTCCTTAAAACTCAAATTGTCGACGCTCACGGTCATTCCTTTGGAGTTGGCGTGTTTGGCGGACGCGATGCCCGCCGCGATATCCATCCAATACATAAGCCGCCCGCCCATCAAGTTTCCAAAATAATTGGTGTCGTTGGGCAATACCAGTTCGTTCATGACGACGAGGCTTTCGCTGGGATGTTTGAATGCTACTTGTTCCATATTGAGTTAAATCGAGCGTAAAAGTAAGGGCTTTGAGTGAGGAATGATGCATTAGAAATGATGATTTAAGGAATGATGGTATTGGGACGGCCGTCCAATATGTTTTCTGTCGGAATTTGGTGCGTTTTTTGCGTGGATGGCGTGCGGAAAAATGCTTTGTAATACGGATCGCAACGGAGGTAATTTCCCATTGGGGAATAAAATAATTCGTTGTAGGTTTGCCCTCATCATATTATGCCAAATACGTTAAAAAAGAAGAAAAGTCCAACCGTTGATAATTCGCAAAAATTAATGGCAGACAAAGTGCCCGATGTGACTGTAAATGAAGTCGTTAAAGACGAACGCACATTTAAGGTCATCGGCGCTATCAGTTTGCTTATCTGTATATTTTTGTTCGTTTCGTTCACTTCGTACCTGTTCACCTGGCAGGAAGACCAGGACAAAGTGCAGCAGTTTGGCATCAAGATTTTCAGCGTTTCGGACGTCAAGGTTTCCAACCTTTTTGGCGTATTGGGCGCATACAACGCTTATGGATTGATGTACAACGGATTTGGTATTGCGGCTTTTTTGCTGTGTACTTTCTTTTTTGTATTGGGAATCAATCTGTTGTTCAACAAAAAAGTGTTTCGCCTGGCGCGCAATCTCAAATATGTATTGGTCGGTCTGTTGGTATTGAGCGTGGCGTTTTCGTACGTGACTTACGGACATAGCGAATTTTCCTTTGGCGGTTCGGTCGGAAATCTTATTGCGCTTTGGTTCGAAAAATGGTTGGGGTATTTCGGGACGGGCGTTTTGTTGTTGATATTGTTGGGCTGTTATTTGATCTGGCGTTTCAATCCGTCGTTCAACTTTTCCCATTTATTCCAAAAGAAACCCAAAGCTGCGAAAATACAGCCCGAACCGATTGCTGGTTCAGTTATTTCCAATATAGAAAATACGGAATTGGAAGAAGACGAAACGGCGAAATTATTTGTAGAAACGGAAAAAGGCAACCGCCTCAAAAACAAAGGTGGCAAAATGCAGGATATTGACGAACCTGCGGATGAAGAAAAAAGCCAATTTGTAATCGACTATTCCGAAGTGGAAGAGGAAGACGAAGACGAGGCAGTCGAAATAGAAACACCCGAACAGGATGACAACGATTGGGAAGATCCCATTCAGTTGCAAACAACAGTCGCCGCTCCGCCAGCGCCCAAAACGTCCCAAAATGCGGATCTGTCTTTGGTCATAACGCCTTCCATCGAGGATGATGTCAACGATATTCCGTCCGAAATTACCGTCAATCCAGAACCAAAACAAGCTCGTGTGGAGGCATTGGGCGATTACGAACCGACTTTGGATCTGCGCGATTACCAATATCCGACGGTCGATATGCTGGAAGCGCACGGTTCGGACAAAACCGTTCACGATCCGCAGGAACTGGAAGAAAACAAAAACCAGATTATCACGACGCTCAAAAACTACGATATTTCCATACAAAGGATTTCCGCCACGGTCGGCCCGACGGTTACTTTGTACGAAATCGTCCCGTCGCCGGGCGTGCGCATCAGCCGCATCAAAAACCTGGAAGACGATATTGCGTTGAGCCTGGCAGCGTTGGGCATTCGTATCATCGCGCCGATTCCCGGAAAAGGTACGATCGGTATTGAGGTGCCGAATGTCAACAAGACGATCGTGAGCATGAGAAGTCTGATCGGTTCGGAAAAATTCCAGAACAACCAGTTTTCGCTGCCGATCGCTTTGGGCAAAAAAATCAACAACGAAAACTTCATCGTGGACTTGGCGACCATGCCGCACTTGCTGATGGCGGGCGCGACAGGGCAGGGTAAATCCGTCGGAGTCAACGCAATATTGGTTTCGCTTTTGTACAAAAAACATCCGTCACAGCTCAAATTTGTATTGGTCGATCCGAAAAAAGTCGAACTGAGCCTTTACCGTGCCATCGAAAAACATTTTTTGGCAAAACTTCCCGGTGAGGAAGAAGCGATCATCACCGATACCAAAAAAGTGATTGCGACGCTCAATGCGCTTTGTATTGAGATGGACAACCGTTACGATCTGTTGAAAGAAGCCGGTTGCCGCAATATCAAGGAATACAACGAAAAATTTGTCCACCGCCGGCTTAATCCGCAAAAAGGGCATCAGTTTTTGCCGTTTATCGTATTGGTGATCGACGAGTTTGCCGATTTGATCATGACTGCGGGCAAGGAAGTCGAAATGCCAATTGCACGTTTGGCGCAGTTGGCGCGTGCCGTCGGTATTCACTTGATTATCGCTACGCAAAGACCTTCCGTCAATATCATCACAGGTACGATCAAGGCCAATTTCCCGGCGCGTATTGCGTTCAAGGTTTCGTCGAAAATCGACAGCCGTACGATTTTGGATGCGGGCGGTGCTGAACAGTTGATTGGTAAAGGGGATATGTTGGTCAGCTACAACGGTGACATTACGCGTTTGCAGTGCGCATTTGTCGATACGCCGGAAGTCGATGGTGTTTGCGAATTTATCGGCGATCAGCACGGTTATCCCGATGCATTCCTTTTGCCGGAATATATTGACGAAAAGGAATTGGACAGTAAAGATGCCAATGATTTGGCGGATCGTGATAGTTTGTTTGAAGACGCGGCGCGCCTCATCGTCCAAAATCAAATGGGCAGTACGTCGCTCATTCAACGCCGCTTAAAACTGGGGTACAACCGTGCCGGGCGTCTTATGGACCAACTGGAACTGGCGGGCGTTGTCGGTGCCAATGCGGGTTCCAAAGCGCGCGAAGTATTGATGAAAACCGAAATGGAATTGCAGGTGCTATTGGACAATTTACCGTAAAGAAGTCGGGAAAGACCGAAAGTTGGAAATGTCCGAAAGACGGAAGTCTGAAGAAAACCACAACGACAAAACGACGCGGCGGCGCACAATGTAACGATCAACTCATATCTCATAACTCATAATTCAAAAAAGTGTCCTACGTTTCTGATTCTACTATAAAAAAAATTACGGTTCCTCATTTGCTCAAACGTAAACAGGAAGGCAAAAAAATCGCAATGCTTACTTGCTACGACTACACGATGGCGAGTCTATTGGACAATGCCGGCGTGGACGTTTTGTTGGTGGGCGACAGCGCGGCCAATGTGATGGCGGGTTACGAAACGACGCTTCCCATTACGCTGGATCAGATGATTTATCATTGCGCTTCGGTAAAACGTGCAGTGAAACGTGCCTTGTTGGTCGTGGATTTGCCTTTTGGTTCGTATCAGGGAAGTAAGGAGTTGGCGTTGCAGTCGGCTTTTCGGATGATGAAAGAAGGTGCGGCTGGCGCACTCAAACTGGAAGGTGGCGTGGAAATCGCGGATACTATTCAAACGCTTGTAAAATCAGGTATTCCCGTAATGGGGCATTTGGGTTTGACGCCGCAATCCGTCAATCAGTTTGGCGGTTATGGTTTGCGTGCGAAAGGAGAGGAGGAAGCGGAAAAACTCTTGTTGGACGCTTTTGAACTACAAAAAGCGGGTGTTTTTGCGATTGTGTTGGAGAAAATCCCAGCCGAACTTGCCAATATGATTACGGCCAAATTGTCTGTTCCAATCATTGGTATTGGGGCGGGAAATGGTTGCGACGGTCAGGTTTTGGTCGGGCAGGATATGCTCGGCATGAACACGGACATGGTTCCTAAATTCGTCCGCAAATACGCGGATCTCGCATTCACTATTGACAGCGCTGTGAAGCATTATGTGGAAGATGTTTATTCGGGCAATTTTCCTTCGGAAAAAGAGTCGTATTAGAAAATTATCCTGTTTCAACCTATTGTGGATTCAAGCGAAAACGCGGTGACTTTACTGTCGGGAGATTTCACCTTTCAGTTGAAATGACGTTGTGCGTTAAAACGATCCAATACTGTTTTTGATGATTGCCAATACAGTTTCCGCTTCTTCAATATGCGGATAATGTGCAGCATTTTCGATTTCGAAAACGGAGCTATTCAGAAAATGTTGTTGGATGAACGCCGTTTCGTTTTTGTAGTCCAATATCTTTTCTTGTGTACCGTAAATGATCGTGGTTTTTGTATTGCTGGACGGTAATATTAGTTTGTGGAAATTCCTGCGGATCTCTATAAAATTATCCAAATCAAAACCAAAGCCCTCGTCTTCATAATGTGAAAAATACGCTTGTTGCTTTTCTTGATCATGCCAATAATAGTTGAACAGATTGGGATTGGACAACGCAATATTCCAGCCTCTTATCGTATTGTCGTCAAATGCTGGTACGTATTGGCGCATGACTTCCTGCATTTGTGATCCGCATTCGCTGTTCTCGTTCGCGATCATTTGAAAAAGTCTTTGGTCTACTGTTGGGACGTTGAAACAGCCGCCAATAAAGGCGATCTGTTGGACTTTTTCCGGATATTGCTGTGCAAGCCAAGTCACGGTCTGCGCGCCCATGCTGTGGCCGACAAGCGTAACGGACGTGCCGGAATAATGCGCTTCCAAAAAAGACGCCGCGCTGTCCAATAGTTGTTCGTGCCGTGTTCGGTGATTGCTGTCGGAAAGCGAATTTCTCAATACAGAAGGTTCGTTCCAACAATGAAGTTCAAGTCCGTTGTCTTTATATAGCTGCGTCAGCGTTTTTTCTTCCGCATGGCTATTGAGTCCCGGCCCGCCGTGGAAAAACAGTAGTTTATGCATAATTTTTAGATGATATTGTTGCGGATGCATTTGGACACAAGTTCCACCGCATTTTTTGTATTGGATTTTTTGAGCATGTTTTTGCGGTGCGTATTGACAGTGTGTTCGGCAATATGCATTTTTTGGGCAATCTCCTGAGCGTTCAAGCCTTCCGTCATATAGAGCAAAACTTCTTTTTCTTTTCTGGAAAATATACAGTCTTCCTCGTTGGGAAAATAGAAGTTTTGTTCCTGCAATATATTGGCGCCATATTGGTCATTGTCCCTTTTTTCGATGGTGTGCACCATGCGCGAATCGAACTTTAGCGCCGATACATTGATGCAGATTCCCAAAGAATATATTGGCAAACCAGTTTCGGGCGACGTGATGTAGCTGCCTTGCTGCAATATGTCGACGTATCGTTTCTGTTTGTTCAGCACGCGAAAATTGTAGGAAAATACAAATTTGTAATGTTCCGTCTGCGGTTGGGATTGCAGGAATGCACAGTTTCTGGAAAAAATATGGTTGTTGTATATCTTAAAATCGTCCTTGTGAAAAACGTGGCGGAGATGTTCTAGTCCGTTGTCCATAAAATCCCGTGGGTGATAGCCGACCATGTAGCCACAGGCTTCCGAAAACAAAACGTATTGCTGTTGTGTGTAATCTATGATAAAGTAACGGGGCTCGGTTCTGTTTGCCCAAAAATCTATCCTTTGCACTTTTTCCAAAAGCGAATTGGCGTCCTGTGCGTCCACCGAATGTGTGTCGTAGTATATTTTCTGCAAATATTCTTCGTATGTGTGCTGCAGTTTTTGGAAGTGCATTTCTGTAGTCTCAATTTATTGCCTCAAAAGTACATTTTGCACACAAAAATACCTAGAAATAGGTATTTTTTTTCTTCTATGAGTGTTTCAATTTTGTGATTGAAAACAACGCGTAAAAAATGACGGACAACAGACGACAAGTGTACAACAAAGCGCTTATTGTTTAACGTACGCTCACCCTTAAAAACAAAAAAATGAAACGACTACACATGCTGCTTATTCTGCTTTCGGCTTCTTTGTCTCAGGCAAATGCACAAAACAACAATTACGAATTTCCGAACAGGTATTGGAAACTGGGGATTGCGTCGCTCGGCAGCAAACTGGACAACGGACTTTCTCCAAAAGACAACGTTTTCGACGGACGTTTGGGCGCAAATTCGGGTTTCGTATTGGAATCGGGACACATTTATTATTTCGGAAGCAGGGACAAAAATCTCAATTACGGTCTGGACTGGACAATTGTTTCGTTGACTTACAACAAACTCGGAAAATGGGATGCCTACGCCACTGCGGCAGGTCAATCGCCTAGCGAAACGATCGACGGTAAGAAAATCGCCGTTTCCGCCGCGACCAAAATTGGCCCTATTGTGTCTTTCAATCCGATAGAAAAACTCATCATTGACGCACATTTTCAGGTAGCTCCGACATGGCGTCTTTTTGACTTGGACTATTTGGAAAACAGCGGTTCCGAAGAAGCTGGGCGTGGTTTCAGTTTTAAAAATTACGGACAGCAAAATACAGACGAAAATTTTGATACCGAATCGGCCAAAAACCGTATTGCGTTTGGCCTTGCGACAAATTTTGGCATTACGGTCCGTCGCGGCGTTATTGGACTTTCGTTGGATTATGTTACCGGAAAATCCAATATAAGTTACGACGCTTTTGACGGCAACGGCAACGAGACTTTTGGAAAAAATAAGATTCCCGTTAAGAGTTTGCAGTTAAAACTTGCATTGAGTTTCTAAAAAAACATTTCAAAAAACAACAAAATATACAGTTATGAACAGAATTCCATTTATGAAAAATCTTTTACTTCTTTTCTTGTGCTTGAGCACTGCTTGCCTAAGCCTTCACGCAGCCGAAAAAGTAACCATTACGACATCGCCGCAAACGGCGCGCATCTATGTGGACGGCGTTCAGATGGGAACGGGTAAGGTCGTGATTAAAGTCGAGAAAAATTCCTGTGTGACAGTGGAGGTCAAATATGAAGGATACGTATCTGAAAGCAAAACCTATTGCAACAAAAAAGGTATGCCGGACATTCCCAAAACAGATTATATCCAATTGCAAGAGGACGAATCCTATACTTCTAGTATTGAATGGAACATTGCCAATACCGAAATCCAGATTAACGCTAAACCCGGCAAGACGAAAGAAGAAGCTTGGAAGCAAATCGTTACGACAGTATTGGACCGTTTCGATGTATTGGAAAACAACGACGAAAAAGTAGGCTATCTGCGCACGTCTTGGGTCGGTATGTCTTTCCGGGCCAATACGATCCGCCTAAGACTGATTGTAAAACAAGCATCCGAAACGCCATTGGTTTACAGAATCAAATTTGTGTCGGAATCGTCTAGTCGTAGCGGTACACCGTACAACGCCGACGAACAGTTCAAACCGTTTAACCGTATATTGAAAAAATACGATGGATTTTTGGATGAATTAAGTACCCGTTTGAAAAACTAAGGAAAAACCCGTTGAGTATATGGGATTGACTTACTAACGTATTGACTTGACCATTACAATGATGAATCGACAGACGATGCTAAAACAAAATTCAAAACAAATATTTTTTAAGTCAAACTGAAGATAACGTTCTGATAGATAAAAAGCTATAGCCTTCAACCCTAATCCCTTATAAAACAACATCCTAGCTAAATATTTATTCTTTATGCCCAAAAACAAAAAAACATGAAAACTATTAAATGCGTAACGAGTAAGGAAAACATTTTTGTACGCAAACTGTAACTTGTACCAACTTCCATGTCTATGGAAGTTGCTTTTTTATGTACAAATATGACCAATAAAAAAGGCTTCTTCCGTATTGGAAGAAGCCTTTTTTGTTTTGGAAAAAACTATTTCAAGTCAAAACGGTCAAGGTTCATGACTTTGTCCCAAGCCGCAACGAAATCCTGAACGAATTTTTCGCCGGCGTCGGCACTTGCATACACTTCCGCAATTGCGCGAAGTTCGGCATGCGAACCGAAAACTAAATCGGCGCGTGTTGCGGTCCATTTGACTGCACCCGTTTTTCTGTCCGTTCCTTCAAAAACTTCTTTGCGTTCATCCACCGCCTTCCAAACAGTAGACATGTCCAATAGGTTGACAAAGAAATCGTTGGTCAAGATTTGTGGACGTTGCGTAAAAATGCCGTAGGTAGATCCGTCATAGTTCGTATTCAATGCGCGCATACCGCCGATCAATACGGTGAGTTCGGGTATGGTCAACGACAACAATTGCGCTTTGTCCACCAAATATTCTTCGGTAGCAACAACGGAATAATCCTTGCGGTAATTGCGGAAACCGTCTGCAATAGGTTCCAGCGCATTAAAGGATTCCACGTCCGTTTGTTCGGCGGAAGCGTCCGTACGACCTGGTACAAACGGAACGGAAACGTTGATGCCCGCGTCTTTTGCTGCTTTTTCCACAGCTGCCGCACCTGCCAATACGATCAAGTCGGCCAACGAAACTTTTTTGCCGTTGGATTGTGCCGCGTTGAATTCTTGTTGGATTGCTTCCAATTTGCCCAATATGGTAGCAAGCTGCGCTGGGTTGTTGACGCGCCAATCTTTTTGTGGAGCGAGGCGAATGCGTGCACCGTTGGCACCGCCACGTTTGTCGCCGCTTCTGAAAGTGGACGCGGAAGCCCAAGCCGTAGATGCCAATTGCGACACCGACAAGCCTGACGCCAATACTTTTTCTTTTAAGGACGCAATATCGTTTGCGTCTACCAAAGGATGGTCTACTGCTGGGACGTTGTCTTGCCAAATCAGTTCTTCCTGCGGAACTTCTGGTCCCAAATAACGACTGCGAGGACCTAAATCACGATGCGTCAACTTGAACCAAGCACGTGAAAACGCATCGGCGAACTTGTCCGGATTATTCAAAAAACCACGCGAGATTTTTTCGTAAATAGGATCGAAACGCAACGACAAATCGGTTGTCAACATCGTCGGTAGATGTTTTTTGTTCGCGTCAAATGCATCCGGAATGACAGCTTCTGCATTTTTGGCAACCCATTGATGTGCGCCGGCCGGGCTTTTTGTGAGTTCCCATTCGAATCCAAACAAGTTTTCAAAAAAGAAGTTGCTCCAATGCGTCGGTGTCTGCGTCCAGGTAACTTCCAGGCCGCTGGAGAATGCGTCTTTGCCTACACCGGTTCCGTAACTATTGTGCCAACCTAAACCTTGATGTTCCATGTCCGAACCTTCCGGTACGGCACCGACTGTTGTTAGCGCTGCGCCGTGTGCTTTGCCAAAAGTGTGCCCACCTGCAATCAACGCAACCGTTTCTTCGTCGTCCATCGCCATTCTTTTGAATGTTTCGCGAATGTCTCTAGCTGCTGCAACCGGATCAGGGTTGCCTTCAGGTCCTTCTGGGTTGACGTAGATCAGTCCCATCGTCGTTGCGCCCAACGGTTCTTCCAAAACTCTGTCGCCCGAATATCTTTTGTCCGTTCCCAGCCATTCGGTTTCAGAACCCCAATATACGGACTGGTCGGCTTCCCAAGTGTCTGCACGGCCGCCTGCAAAACCGAACGTTTTGAAACCCATGGATTCCAACGCGACGTTTCCGGTCAATACAAACAAGTCTGCCCAAGAGATTTTGTTGCCGTACTTCTGTTTGATTGGCCATAATAATCGGCGTGCTTTATCCAAACTTACGTTGTCGGGCCAGCTGTTCAACGGTGCGAAACGTTGTTGTCCGCCACCTGCGCCGCCGCGTCCATCCGATACTCGATACGTTCCGGCGCTATGCCAAGCCATACGAACAAACAAGCCGCCGTAGTGTCCAAAATCTGCTGGCCACCAATCCTGCGAGTCAGTCATCAATTGACGAAGGTCTTCTTTCAAACCGTCATAATCCAAACTTTTAAAAGCTTCGGCGTAGTCAAAAGATGACGACATCGGATCCGACAGGGATGAATTTTGGCGAAGAATATTTAGTTTTAATTGCTTAGGCCACCAAGCAGGATTTTGTGTGCCCGCTCCACTAACGGCTCGATTCATAGAACCATTGTGAAATGGGCATTTGCTGATGTCGTTAAGATTGTTCTCCATAAAGTGAGATTGAATAGTTAATCAAATAATTGTTTTCTAAAACTAAGACAAAACTAGGGGGTTGACTAATAAATATGAATAAGGAACCATTATTGTTATATAGTTTTTATCTATTAGTTTGTGTATTTGTTTTTGTGGTGTCTATCCGTGTGCTGAGGGTTACTGTAGAGATGAGGCTATCGTAGCCAACTATACTTGACAGGGGGTAAAAAAGTGAATTTGATTTTTATTTTCGGTCGGTGAGACACCGACCACTAAATCGCGCTATCGGTCGGTGTCTCACCGACCACTTCACTAATTTATCCCTTGCTCAGTATAATAACCTACCTGACAAGTAATTACCTACGCCAATTTTTGAAAATTCAGAACTGCTAATTGGTGTCGAAGTGATCTGAGATAATGGCGTGTCTAATCCAACCCTTGCCTTAAGGAAGCCTCCTCCGGATGAAATTATATCATATCCATGATCTGTATTGTCATCGGTGACTCTGATCTACTGATGGCAATAAGAATTGCAACACTCAAGAATGTTGATAAGCTTTTCATTAGGTTATTTTTCGTAAAGCTGTACTTAAAAAGGGAATTCAAGATAATTTAGAAAAAAATAACCTGAAAATGAAAAAGAGGCGATTTGAACTGTGTATAAAGAAAATGCACGCCTAAGCGTGCAATATGTTTGTTGTCCAACCTGGATTCGAACCAAGACTATCAGAGCCAGAATCTGAAGTACTACCATTATACTATTGGACACTAATGATTCTGGATTTTTAAGTTGCCCGACCTGGATTCGAACCAAGACAAACAGTACCAAAAACTGTCGTACTACCATTATACTATCGGGCAATTCCCTTGATTGGGAGTGCAAATATAGAAGCGTATTTTTTATCTGCCAAAAAATACTTGAACTTTTTTTAAACTTTTTGGAATGGGAATGTTTTCATAATCAATTGATTAGCGCCAGCGCATATTTTGTGCTAACTTGCCCTTATGTCTTTACATCTGGAAGTTTCCAATTCGCTTGAAATGCTCGCCGACACTTTGCTCGAAAAAATAAAGCAAGGCAAAAAAAGCGTGTTTACGCCCATTACTATCGTCACGCAGACGGAAGGTATCAACCTGTGGCTACGCGAATACATAGCGAAAAAGATAGGTATCGCTGCCAATATACATTTCATCACGCCAAACGATATCGTATTTAAAATATATCAGATACTAGGTGGTACTTATAAAGAAACGATTTCGCGGGAAAGTATGATCTGGATTTTGTACAAAATACTAGGCGAAAAAGATTTTGCGAAACGCTTCCCCGAACAACTGGATTATTTCCAAAACCCTTACAGTGAAAGGGATCGCAAGCGCATGGGCATGGCGACGAAGGTGGCCGATCTGTTGGACCAATATCAAATCTATCGCCAACAAGTCATCACGGATTGGAACAATACGCCGATCAAATCGCATTATGCGCCGCATGAATGGCAACAGTATTTATGGAAAAAAGTAAAGTCCGAAACGCCGAAAGACATACAGGACAAGACTTTGGTAAAAGTTTTCATCGACGAAAATATTATAGTCGAAGAGAAAAAATCGGTACTAAAAAAAGTACTCCCGGAAATTTATTTGTTCGGACTTTCGATATTTACCAATTACCATTTGGATATATTGAAAGAGGTATCTAAGACATTGCAAGTCCATTTTTTCTTGCTTAATCCCGCACCGCAAGTATATTGGATGGACGACGCCAGCGACAAACAAGTGGCGAAATGGCGCAGTCACCAGAAGCAGGACGAAGACTTAATTCTTATAGGAAATCCGCTGTTGACCAATTGGGGAAAGGTTTTGCAGAATACGTTTCGCTTGCTGTTCCGGTCCGATGATCTGATCAACAACTATAATGATTCGCATATTATAGCGCCCAAAGAAGATACACTTTTGCATAAGTTGCAGGCTAATATTTTCAACAATAATGTTTCAGAAAATATAGTATTGACGAAAGAAAACCTGAAAGACGAAACGCTTAGTATTCATGCTAGTTATACGATTGCGGCCGAAGTAGATGCTTTGTATCAATATCTAGTGCACTTGGTAGACTATAAAAAAGTTGCATTGTCCGCGCGTGATATTTCGGTGATGGTCAGCGATATTGACAAGTACGAACCCTATATACGTGCTGTGTTTGACAATGCGCCCTATAAATTTAAATATAAAATTGCAGACGTTTCGGTTGCGGACGGCGACACGATTTATAATGCTTTACGTTTATTGTTGGAACTCAACGAACAGGATTTTACTTCTGAAAAAGTATTGCAACTATTAGAATCTTCTTATATCCGAAAACGCTTCAAACTCAACAATATGGCGGCTTTGCGTGATTTGGTCAAAACTGCCAATATACGTTTTGGAATGGACGGCAATACGGAGGACGATACGTATATTGTGAGTTGGCGTTATGGTATACAGCGTTTGATGTACGGCGTTTGTATGTCGGGGGAAGTATTGACGCAACAGCGCGGACAGGCGTTTTACCCGTTGGATATTGTGGAGGGAAATAATAGTCAGGACGTGATTCGTTTTTGTCATTTCGTGGAAATATTAATGGACTCCATGAAACAGCGTCACGCTGTGCAAACGCCTACGGAATGGATCGTTTACATACAATGGCTGATCGAAAATCTAGTGTATCAAGTCGTTGATAACGTAGACGATGATTATTATAGTCTAAAGGAACATTTAGGACAATACAGTGATCTTGCGACGATGTCGTTGGAAGAAGTTCCGTTCGATGTTTTTAGACTAAATTTTCTAGCGTCGCTGGATTCCGCAAAACGAAGTTCTTTGTTTATCAACGACGGCATTACATTTTGTTCGTTGATTCCTATGCGTAGCGTGCCTTTCAAGGTGATTGCGATGTTGGGAATGACCGCAAAAGATTTTCCTAGAAAAGAAAAACCATTGTCGTTTAGTCTGCTGCAACAGACGCACCAACTAGGTGACCGCAATATAAAAGACAACGACAAACATTTGTTTTTGGAGACCTTGATTTCCGCTAAGGAATACCTGTATGTCAGTTATATCGGGCGTTCCGTGAAAGACAATACGGTTTTGCCGCCGTCTATATTGGTGGAAGAATTGATCGACTATGTGCAAGTATTGGCGGAAGATCTTCACGTCGACGTGCAGGATTATATTGTGACACAACATCCGTTGCATAGTTATAGTACGCACTATAATAATGACGATCCTAAACTATATCGCTATTCGAAAACGGAAGCACAACAAATGAATATTATAGGATCCGATATTAAAACTTTACCCGAAAATCTAACTTCGGAAATTTCTTTTTCTAGTCTGGTTTCTTTTTTCAGAAATGCTCCGAAAGCCTTTTACAATAAGGTTTTGGGCGTGTATTATGAAGAATATACAACGTTGCTTCCCGAAACGGAAATATTTCATTTGAACAAATTGGACAATACAATTCTGAAAAATGAAATGCTCAATAAGGACGCAGCCGAACTGGAAATCTGGAAAAATAAACTCAAGCTTACCGGAAAAATTCCGCTGAAAAATGTAGGCACAGCGTCTTTGGATATTGTGGAGGAAATGGTTTTGCCGGTTAAAACGATAATTGCAGAAAAATTTCCCAATATGCTCGCTGAAAAACTACCTATTCATATTGCATGGGAAAACGTACAGTTGACGGGCGAAATTTCCGCCGTTTATGGAAAAACGTTGGTTTCGGTTTGTTTTTCCAAAAGTCAAAAAAAGCATTTCATGGGCGCGTACATGCAAGCAATTGCAGGCGTTGCGGCCGGTTTGGTTGATGCTATTTCTTTTGTATTGGTCGATCCTAAAAACGAATCCGAAACGGAAGTGCAGCATATTGACTTGCAGCATATTTCCAAAAACGACGCGTTGGATTTTCTGAAAAAGCTGACAACGCTTTACCAAAGCGGCATGCAGACGCCTTATCCTTTTTCGGATACGGTGTACTATGATCTGGATTTTGAAAAAACGGAAAAGTTGGAAAATAATAGTTTGGACGATTTGATTTCGCGAAAAATCAATACAGGTATTGTCACGCCGGATGCTTATCATGTCAAGTCTTTTGCGCAGGGCGTTTGGGGGGGGCAATACGCGGTGGATGCATTCCAAAAAGCGTTTTATGCTGTTTTCGAACCGATAGCGCAGGTGTTTCCGGATTTGTTTGAGAAAAAGGCTAAAGTGTAATTATGATTTATGAATTATGAGTGGGGTAACCGTAGCTATATGCTTTGCGCTTTAAGCTTAAAGTAGCGTCAACTGTCCTACTATAATTCCCGTGGCGACCGCAGCGTTCAAAGATTCAGCCTGTCCAATGCGCGGAATCGTTATAGGCCTTTTGATGAAAGTCTGGATATTGGGACGAATACCTTTGGATTCGTTGCCGATAATCAATATGCCTTTCGGTTTTTCTTGCAGTTGGTAGACGTTTTTGCCGTTGAGCAACGCACCGTAAACGGGCATTTTTGTTTTACTTAAATAATTTTCCAAATCCGTATATTGAATTTTTACCCTAAAAATACCGCCCATCGTTGCCTGTACGACTTTGCTGTTGTAGCAATCCGCCGTGTCCAAGGACGCAACGATTTGCTGAATGCCAAACCAGTCAGCAATGCGAATAATCGTTCCCATATTGCCGGGATCCTGAATGCCGTCCAAAGCAATCGTCCATTCTTCTTTTTCCTGGAGCTGGATTTCGGACGGTTTGTGTACGAGCGCCAATAGGGTAGTGGGCGTTTTGAGTTGGCCGATGCGCGCCATGTCCACCGCCGAAATTTTTTCAGAAAGTATATTGGACGGTATCGTATTGTCGTCTTCCGTCGTCCATATTTTCTCTACTTGAAAATCGGCGCTGAGCAGTTCCGCCACCATTTTCGGACCTTCCACGACGAACTTTTTTTCGAAATCCCTGTTCTTTTTGTCAGCAAGGCTTTGTAGGTACTTGATTTCGTTTTTGGTCATGTTTTTGCGTAATAAAGCAGCAAAAGTAAGTTATGAATAATGAATAATGCGTTACGAATTTATACAGTGTAGCGATAAGCTTTATGCGTTGGGCTTTTAGCTTTACGCTTTAAAGGAATTAATGTAGGTTTGCCGCTATACGGCTAAGCATAATTATGAAGAGAGGAATCCGCCAATACCTATTATATATCATCTGTGTTGCATTCGTCATGAGTTTTTCGGCGTGTTCCATTTACGACCGCACGAGCGTCAAAAATCCGCCTGTAGGCAAACCGTTTGTTTTTGACAATAAAGTCAGCGTCGTTCAGGGCGAAGTCAATGCGGACGATGCTACGCAATTTGAAGAGGAGTTGGGCGACTATTGGGCCGACAGCCTCAACGCCAAAAGTTACCGTCGCTATGGTTTCTTTTACCGTATCAACAATCCGCCGGTTTTTGACACAGCCAATATAAGCGCTACGCAAACACTGATGTTGGGCTACATGAATTCCAAAGGTTATTTCAGTGCGACGGCTTCCGATACTTTTCGTATTGACAGCATTTCCAAAGCGGGCGAGCAGCGGACTTTTGTAAAAATGACGATCGATCCGGGCAAGCCGACGATCATCGACAGCGTGCGTTATACGTTGCCCGATACCAATATTGTCCAAATATTGTCGCGCGTCGTCAAGCGTGATCCCAATATCATCACTGGGCAAACGCGTCTTTCCAATGCGCCGATATCGTCCGAACTGGACCGTATTACCAATCTTTACCGCAATCACGGTTATTACAAATTGACCAAGGAAGACCTCGTTGCGGTGGTCGACACCAACGATGTTTCGCTTTTGCAAATGACGATCGATCCGTTTCAGCAGGCGATGCTTTTGGCTAAAGCGGCTTCCAGACGCGCCAAAAATCCGACGGCATCCGTCGATTTTACCAAAAGGATTTACACAGACTCTATTCAGTTGGCATTGCGTCAGAATAATTTTTCGCAATATCATATTGGAAGCATCGTCGTCTATCCTGAAACGCGGGCGACAGATATTCCGGACAGCGTGATGACGCATTTGCAATGGTATCCGAACAAATACACGACCAAAAGCGGTAAGATTTCGATCTACGATCTCGAAGGAAAATTCAAGCCGCGGCCTGTGTTGGAACACCTTTTCCTGCGTCCCAACGATCTGTACAGCGACAACCAGTTTTTCAAAACCAACACCAATATTGCCAGTATTGGCGCTTGGCAGCAGGTCGATACGCGTGCCCGGGTGCGCGGTGATAGTTTGGTTGACTTGTATTGTTTTCTCGTTCCTGCTCCGAAATATAATGTTTCCTACGATTTTGAGGTGAGCCGCAATACGGGGGATTTTTTGAGTCAGGCCAATTTTGGAACTTCTTCCAATAGTTTGATGGGGCTGGATCTCAACGTTTCGCTGCGCAACAGGAATTTGTTCAAAAGAGCGATTCTCGCCACGACGACCATTGGCGGCGGTGTCGAGCTTAATCTGGGAAAAGACAACGCCAACAATGCCATTTTGCAGACGTTCCGTTATTCTCTCGGGCAGAGTTTTGTGTTTCCACGTTTTATCACGCCGTTTAAGATCAAGGACCGTTCGACCGAAGGTATCCGCAGCGTATTGAATTTCAATGCCAATTTGCAGGATAGGCGCGACATTTTCCAGTTGGCGTCGTTGGTGGGCAACTGGGGCTATGAATGGAAAAACAGAAATACGCTTTGGCAATATCGTCCGATCAATCTGGAATTGTACACGCTGGGCAAACGAAAATACCTCGATTCGCTCATCGTATTGAACCCTTATATCCAAAACGCTTTCAATACGGGTACGATCGCGAGCCAGCAGCTGAACGTGACGGTGACTTACAAAGACCGAAACCATCCGCGTAACTTCAATTATCTCAATTTTGGTCTGGAAGAGTCCGGCGGCTTGTTGGGACGCATCAAAGGTTTGCAGGACAAGTTTTACCAATATGTAAAATTTCAGGCAGAATACCGCAAGCAGATTTATATTTCGCCGAGCCAGCAATTGGCGTTGCGCGCTTTTGGCGGTATTGGTTTCAACTATTTTGGTAGTGGAAAATACGGCGGTACGCTTCCTTTTTACAAACAGTTTTACGGCGGCGGTCCCAACAGTATGCGTGCGTGGAGCATGCGGCAGATCGGTTTGGGTAATTCGTTGCGCAGCGATACGTCCGGAACTTTCCGTGACCGCTACGGCGATATGATGCTGGAAGGCAATATTGAATATCGTTATCCTATCGTGACTATTGGCGGCGTGCACATAAAAGGTGCGGTCTTTACGGATATTGGCAATGTGTGGAATGTCCGAAAAAACAGTGCCGACCCGCAAAGCCAGTTTCGTTTAAAGGATTTGGGAAAAGATATTGCGATTGGCGTCGGTACGGGCCTGCGGTTGGATTTCAACTATTTCCTGATACGACTGGATTTGGGATTCAAGCTGAAAGATCCAGCGCGGTTGGAAAACAATGGTTGGATGGATATTTCGCATTTTACGTGGCGCAACCAGGAATATACGCCGATCAATCCGCTGACGGACAAACCCGTTTACCGCAACAATTACGCTTTGCAGTTGGGTATTGGATTGCCGTTCTAGCGGCGTTTTGCGTAAAAGAATTTTTGGAAAATAACAGTAAGAAAACGCTATATTTGGCGACTTAATTACGAATTGCTCAACTAATTATAAATAAGTAAAAGTATGTCTGTCCCTGTTTCAAAGAAATTGGCTATCGGTATTGATATTGGCGGCACCAATAGTGTTTTTGGGTTTGTAGATCACCGCGGAAATATCTCTTACAGAGGCGCGATCAGTACCAAAAAATACACGGACATCAACGATTATCTGACGGCGTTGGCGGAAGCCATCGAACCACTTATCGAACAAGTCGGTGGCAAAGAATATATACAAGGTATCGGTATCGGCGCGCCCAACGGCAACTATTACAATGGGGCGATCGAATATGCGCCGAATCTTCCGTGGA